>Ga0066798_10000333_pt1 | contig 26193 bp, 30 predicted proteins | sample PersoiDNA2013203_FD_70961 | JGI IMG/M metagenome (GOLD analysis project Ga0066798, IMG submission 70961) | Permafrost soil microbial communities from the Arctic, to analyse light accelerated degradation of dissolved organic matter (DOM) -... | ecosystem: Environmental > Terrestrial > Soil >... | reverse complement strand
TGTGCGTGGCCTTGCGAACCGTAACCGATGATGGTCACGTTCTTGTTCTTGATCAGGGACAGGTCTGCGTCTTTGTCGTAAAAAACTTTCATGATTTTTCCTAAATAAATTAATTTTTAATAATGAGTAGAGCGATGCTGAAGTGGATGCTGGCGATCAGACTTTGAGTATGCGTTCGCCGCGGCCGATACCTGAGCCGCCGGTACGAACAGTCTCAAGAATCGCGGCACGGTCGATCGAATCGATAAACGCATCAAGCTTGCCTTTGTTACCCGTCAGTTCGATGGTGTAAGTCTTTTCGGTGACATCGATGATGCGGCCACGGAAGATATCCGTAGTGCGCTTCATTTCTTCACGCTCTTTACCAACGGCACGTACCTTGATCAACATCAGCTCGCGCTCGATATGCGCGCCTTCGGTCAGATCAACGACTTTCACCACCTCGATCAGGCGATTCAAGTGTTTGGTGATTTGTTCGATCACATCGTCGGAGCCACTGGTCACGATGGTCATGCGTGACAGCGTGGCATCTTCGGTAGGTGCAACAGTGAGGGTTTCAATGTTATAGCCGCGAGCAGAAAACAGTCCCACTACACGGGACAGAGCTCCGGGTTCATTTTCCAGCAGTACAGAAACAATATGGCGCATGATTACAGATCCTCCGAACCCAAGAGCATTTCAGTCAAACCCTTACCTGCCTTGACCATCGGCCAGACATTTTCGGTTTGATCCGTAATGAAGTTCATGAAGACCAGCTTGTCTTTCATGCCGAACGCATCTTTCAATGCGCCTTCCACATCACCCGGCTTGTCGATCTTCATGCCGACGTGGCCATAGGATTCAGCCAACTTGGTGAAATCGGGCAAAGAATCCATATACGATTCGGAATAGCGCGAACCATAATCGATCTGCTGCCATTGACGCACCATGCCAAGAAAACGATTGTTCAACAAAACAATCTTGGGTGTCAGGTGATATTGCTTGCAGGTCGCCAACTCCTGGATGCACATCTGGATCGACGCTTCGCCGGTAATACAGGCGACGGTGGCATCAGGATTGGCCTTTTGCACGCCCATGGCATACGGCAAACCAACACCCATGGTGCCCAGACCACCGGAATTGATCCAGCGGCGCGGCTTGTCGAAGCCGTAATATTGCGCTGCCCACATTTGATGCTGACCAACGTCCGAGGTAATAAAGGCATCGCCCTTGGTGATTTCCCACACCTTCTGGATCACCGCTTGCGGCTTGATGAATTCATCCGAGGTGGCAAACTTGAGGCAATCACGCTCGCGCCACTTATTGATCTGCTTCCACCAACTTGCCACGGCGCTCGTGTTCGGCTGGGTTTCAGATGCATCCAGTTGGGCCAGCAATTCCTGCAGTACGTCCTTGACGTTGCCGACAATCGGAATGTCGACCTTGACGCGCTTGGAAATCGACGATGGGTCGATGTCGATATGGATGATCTTGCGTGCCTGCGAGGCAAAATGCTTGGGATTGCCGATCACACGGTCGTCGAAGCGTGCGCCAATGGCGATCAGCACATCGCTGTGCTGCATGGCCATATTGGCTTCATACGTTCCGTGCATGCCCGGCATGCCAACAAACTTGTCACTGGTCGAGCGATAAGCGCCCAAGCCCATCAAGGTATTGGTGCAGGGAAAACCGAGACGATCGACTAGTTTGTTCAGTTCCGGCGCAGCATTGGCCAGAATGACCCCGCCGCCGGTATAAATCATCGGACGCTCGGCCGTCAGCAACAACTGCAAGGCCTTGCGAATCTGACCGGAATGGCCTTTGTCGACCGGCTTGTACGAACGCATTTCGACTGTCTTGGGATAGTCGTAAGCGCAGGTATGCATCGAAATGTCTTTGGGAATATCGACCAGCACCGGACCGGGACGACCAGTGGTGGCAATATAGAACGCCTTCTTCATCGTCGCGGCCAGGTCTTTGACGTCCTTGACGAGGAAGTTATGCTTTACGCATGGGCGGGTGATACCGACGGTATCGCATTCCTGAAAGGCATCCTGACCGATGGCGGTCGAAGGCACCTGGCCGGAAATCACGATCATCGGGATCGAATCCATGTACGCCGTGGCCAGGCCAGTGACCGCATTGGTCACGCCGGGGCCGGAGGTGACGATGCACACACCGACTTTTTCGGAACTGCGCGAATAGGCATCCGCAGCATGCACCGCAGCCTGCTCGTGACGTACTAGAATATGTTGGAATTTGTCTTGCTTGAAGATCGCATCGTAAATATACAATACGGCGCCACCTGGATAGCCGAACACGTGTTCGACACCTTCATCAGCCAGGCAACGGACGAGTATCTCCGCACCGGTGAGGTTTTCTGCATTCATAACTACTTCCTTTCAAGGTCCATTGGAGATTGATCGGATGCTCTTTCCTGGCGAAACCGCACTGGTCAACTTGCTCGGGCATCCCTTTTTTGTGCGGTCACGTCATTTTTATGCCTCAACCGTAGTGAGGTTCAAAATGCCGCTCAACGCGACTCGTTCAGCCTTGGTACAAGTACACCGTCACGAATTTCTCGCGCTTGTGGCGCGGGTTAGAACAAACAGCTTTAAATAAAGCGCGCCTTCAACAGCCGCCACATTATGCGTGGCAACGATGAAGACCATACAACTTCATGTTGATGAAGCGGGACTGATACGGTAATGCGTCACCTTATTTTGGTCAAGTGAATTTCCTTCATTCTGCTATAAAACGAGCAGAAAATAGCGTGTTTACTATAAACACCACCACAGACAAGGGCTTTTTTGCTAGCATGCGCTCTGTTACAAATTCGAAATTCGATCTATTGTCGGAAACGCGTTTGACTTACCTATTCTCGGCTTCACCTCGACAAGCCACATTGCATGGCAACTGACAAAGAACTCTCCGATTTTCTCGAAAATGTCGAACGCCGCGCCTTCAAACAGGCCGTCTACGCTGTGCGCAAGGATGAGGCTGCGCTCGACATTGTCCAGGACGCGATGATCAAACTGGCCGAGAAGTATGGCGACAAGCCGGCCAATGAGCTGCCTCTGCTGTTTCAGCGCATCCTACAGAACACCATCCATGACTTTTTCCGCCGAGAAAAGGTCCGAAGCACCTGGGTTAGCCTGTTTTCCAGCATTGGCCGCGACAGCGACGATCAGGACGACTTCGACTTGCTGGAAAGCTACGAAGCGGAGCATGGCACCGAAGCCGCCGAATCCAGCGCCGACAAGGTGGAGCGCGATCAAACACTCGCCTTGATCGACGCCGAAGTACAAAAACTACCAACCCGTCAACGGGAAGCCTTTCTCATGCGTTACTGGCAGGACATGGATGTCGCCGAGACGGCGGCGGCAATGGGATGTTCAGAGGGTAGCGTCAAAACCCACTGCTCCCGTGCAACACATGCTCTGGCGCAAGCGTTGCGGGCTAAAGGAATCACTTTATGAACAAAGAACTACAATTTGCTTACAGGATAAAGCGGGCGCTGGACGCCAACCTGGACAATTTACCTGAATCCACCACACAGAGCCTGGCAGAAGCGCGCCGGGTTGCGTTGGCGCGCAAAAAGTCCGCAAGCAAGCCATTGCGTGCGGTTGCGCCACAATTCAATCTGGCCGGCGCCGGTATCGGCAGCCTGCAGGATCCGTCGTTCGCCTGGCTCAGCCGCTTGGGCGTTGCGATTCCCTTGCTGGTCGGAGTTCTGTTGTTTGTCGGCCTGTATGAGTATGAGCATCGGCAACACATCAGCCAGTTAGCAGAGCTCGATGCAGGCGTGCTGTCGGATGAATTGCCGCTGTCGGCTTATCTCGATCACGGCTTTAATGCTTACCTGGCGCAGCAAGGCGAATAATTAATGGACCGCAACTGGACGTCCTGGAACAAGGCAAGCCGCAGAATCATCAACTCTCCTGTTGCCATTTTGGCATTGCTGGCCGCACTGCTGTCCAGCGTGACGTACGCCCAGGGCCCCGGTACTGCGCCAACAGGCAAAAAACCGGCGCCGACGCTGACCCCGAGCAAGATTGCTAAGCATCCCGACACCAAGCCGACCTGGAATGAACTGACTCCGGCGCAACAACATGCGCTCACGCCACTGGCGGGCGAATGGAACAAGCTGGAATCGAGCCGCAAGGAAAAATGGCTGGTGATTGGCAACAAATTCGCCACGATGACGCCTGCTGAACAGGAGCGCATGCAGGAACGCATGCGCGAGTGGATCAAATTGACACCGGCGCAACGCCGTTCCGTGCGCGAAAGTTACAGCCGCGCCAAGAAAATTGACGCTGAAAAACGCTCAGCGCAATGGCAACGCTACCAACAGTTATCGGAAGAACAAAAGAAAAAGCTGGCGCAGGCCAAGTTGCCCAAGCACGTCGGCGCACTGCCGCCAACCAAAGGCAAAGCGCCCGCAACAATCCAGTTGCCACCGGAAGCACGGGAACAGCCGCTGGCTGCACCGCCAGTGGTAGTACCAGCGCTGGTGACGCCGAGCACCGCTCCGGTCGAGACTAAATAAGTCCGGTCCAAGCACATTGACGCAACACCGAAACGCCATGCCCGCAAACCGGCATGGCGTTTTTGTATCCGCTGGCGCCATCGCGTATCATGCCAGCAATAGCTGCCGCCCCCAGCAAGCAGCATTGCCTGCCACCATTGAGAAAAGAGACTGCATTGAGCGCAATCACGCCGTCCCCGCCCCTGCCCACGCCATCATTGCGCCGCCGCTTGTGCAGCATGCTCTATGAAGCCATGCTGCTGTTCGGCGTAATTTTCATCTCCACCTGGCTATTCTCCACACTGCTGCAGCAACGCCACGCGCTCTATCTGCGGCACGGGCTGGAACTATGGTTATTCGCCGTGCTCGGCTTGTATTTTGTCTGGTTCTGGACCCATGGCGGCCAAACCCTGGCCATGAAAACCTGGCGCCTGCGCTTGGTCGGCAGTGATGGTGGCAGCGTCGCCATTGGGCGGGCGCTGGCACGTTTTCTGTTGAGCTGGCTGTGGTTTTTGCCCGGACTGGCGCTGGCCTGGGCCTTGCAGGTGCAAGGCTGGATGTTAGTCATCATTCCCAGCCTCAATCTGCTGCTTTGGACGGCCTTGACCTACCTCGACCCGCAACGCCAGTTTTTGCATGACCGCCTGGCCGGCACCCGCTTGATCGATCTAAATCTGCCGCCAAAGAGACAATAAGCATGCCTGCAACAATACGGTCACGCAATGCTGGTACGCTTGAACTTTTGAGTACGACAGAAAAGGCCCAAGCTGCATGATTGCTCGTATCGCCAGAACCTTGCTGCTTACCCAATTTGGTGTTGGCGTCTTGTTTTACATTGTGCTCATCAAGCTGCATGTGGTCAGCGCGCCACTCGCAGCCCTTTGCAGCGTAGCGCTGGTCGCGCTGTTTCGCGCCTCCATTACGGCCAATAGTTTCATGCTGACCTGGCCGTACCGCGCCAAGTCGCCGCATACGCCTGAACTGACCTGGCCTGGCATCTTTCGGCTGTTTGCCGGTGAATACTGCGCCACCATCGTCTGTTCGTCGTGGGGCATGCCCTTCCAGCGTTTTGACCAACGCATCTTTACCGACAGTACCTCCCTGCCGGTGCTGCTGATACATGGCTACGGCTGCAACAGCGGCTATTGGCACTGGATGAGCAAAGCATTGCAGGAAGCACATATCACCCACTATGCCGTCGACATGGAACCGGTCTTCGGCAGCATCGACGGCTATGCACCGCTGGTGCATGAAGCGGTGCAAAGGCTGGTGCTGGAAAGCGGGCAGCAACAAATCGTCATCGTCGCCCATAGCATGGGCGGCCTGGCAGCGCGTGCTTATCTGCGCGATCACGGCCATACCAATATTGCGCGCGTCATCACCCTGGGTACACCGCATCACGGCACCACGATTGCCAATTTCGGCATCGGCATCAATTGTGGCGAAATGAATTGGCTTGGCCGCGCCGAAGAAGGCAGCAGCAGCGAATGGCTGCAAAAACTGGCCGCCACTGAAGACAGCGCCACGCGAGCGGTGATTCTGTCGCTCTATTCACACCACGACAATATCGTCTCGCCGCAAATTTCTTCGCATCTGCCCGGGGCCGAAAACGTTGCCATCAGCGGTATCGGCCATGTCGCGCTGGCGCTCGACCCCGGCATCCAGGCACGCGTGATTGCGGAGATCTACAAAGCACGACCATAAACCTACGCACAATCAGGCTAATCCAGGCCGCACTTGCCGGTCGCCCAATATGCCTTGGTTGCCATGCGCGCTGCCGGTACGCCAAGGTTCTTCAGTACGTGACGCGATTTCTGTATCGGTGACGCCTTGCCGCTCAACACGAACTCTGCGCCGCTTGCCGCTGGCGCTGCCAGGCGTTGCGCCAGTTGCTGCAGATGCGCATCATCTGCCATATGGCTGGTCTGCGACTGACGGCCACAGCACCCGAGCAACAGCCATAAAAAACCCGCATTGAACAATGCGGGCGGCGTGATCCACAGCAGTGAAATTTTATTTTTGTGCGTCTTTGCTGCTTTCTTCGATCTTCTTGCCTGCACTTTGGATTTTCTCACCGGCTTTCTGTGCCAGCTCCTTGGCGGTTGATTTGGCGCTCTCGACAGCTTCGTCGATCTTCTGACCGGCTGTGCTGGTGGAATCCTTCATACTTTCCTGCGCCTTGCTGGCCGCAGCGGTGGCCTGTTCATTGGCGCTCGTGAAGGCACTGTCAATCTGCTTGCCGACCGCTTCTGCCGGACCGGGTGCATCTTCCTTCTTGCATGCGACCAGCAGTACACCAAGCGTACCCAGCACCAGCGCTGTGCGTAACATGTTTGCGAATTTCATTACCATTCCTTCATACATTAAAAACGTCAAAATACCGCAAGGTTGACGACAACGCCACCATTACATCAAGGCCAGCTCGGCTTCGGTAAATCCCGCGGCGCGGCGCGCGTCCAGATTGAACGGGCCGCGCATCACCGGTGCCTTGTAGAGGTCCACCAATTGCGCAAACGTGACAATCGGGTCAACTTGCCGTTGCGCACATAGCCAGGCATACCACTGATTGCCAATGGCAACGTGACCGATTTCATCGCGCAAAATGATGTCAAGTATGTCTGCAGCAGCCTGATCACCGGCTTGCGCCAGTTTGTTGCGCACCGGCGGTGCCGCATCCAGGCCGCGTGCCTCCATCGTGCGAGGTACCAAGGCAATACGCGCAAGAATGTCATGTTCGGTTTTTTGCGCCATATCCCACAAACTATTGTGCGCAGGAAAATCGCCATAGGTGTAGCCAAGCACCTGCAAATGCGCCGCCAGCAGCGAAAAATGATAAGCCTCTTCCGCCGCCACGCGCAGCCAATCCTCATAATAGGCACGCGGCATGGCCGCAAAGCGCCAGATTGCATCAAGCGCCAGATTAATGGCATTGAATTCAATATGGGCCAGTGCATGAATCAAGGCAGCCCGTCCTTCCGGGGTCCGCATTGAACGCGTCTTGACCTGCAATGGCGGCACCAGCAGCGGCTGCGTTGGCCGACCGGGCAGTGCCAGGCCTTGACAGGACAACGCGGCCACATCATCAAGTGCCAGCGTACCGTTGCGCCATGCCTGCTGCAGATGTTGCACGGCAAGCAGTTTTGTTGCGCAATCGCCAACCGCAAGACTGGCCAAGGCGCCGCGACGCAATTCTTTCACCGTGGAAAAATCGGTGTCTGGCAAATTCTGGTTCGTCGGTGTATTCATGGAAGCAGCGGTAAAATGATGGGTTGATGGAACGCAGACCATCCCAATATGGGAGTCTGCATTCTCGCATTGGCCGTTACCCGAATAATACGAGGAGACATTTTAGTATGGCAATTTACAAACTGGAGCAAGATACACCGCAAATCGCAGAAACTGCCTACGTTGCCGAATCGGCCGTGGTGGTCGGCAAGGTCAGGCTGCAGGAGCATGCCAGCGTATGGTTCAATGTCAGCATCCGCGGTGACAACGCGTTGATCGATATTGGCGAAAACAGCAATGTGCAGGAAGGCGCGGTATTGCATACCGATGTCGGATATCCCATGCATATCGGCAACAATGTCACGATCGGCCATCAAGCCATGTTGCATGGTTGCACGATTGGCGATGGCGCCTTGATCGGCATCCAGGCGATCGTGCTCAACGGAGCCAAGATCGGCAGCAATTGTCTGGTTGGCGCCGGTGCACTGGTGACCGAAGGTAAAGAGTTTCCGGCCAACTCGCTGATCATTGGCTCACCCGCCAAGGCGGTGCGCACGCTCACACCGGAGGACATTGCCCGCATGCATGCCGGCACCGCCAGTTATGTCGAACGCGCGCAGTTGTTCAAAACCAGTCTCACACGCATTGCCTGAGGCGTTCTCGAAAAATCAGGCACTTTGCCCCGTTGCGGCTGGACACCGACCGTGGCACACCAGAAAGACACAATGAAAGATACGCTGCAAAAATTCATGGTCGACAATGCGCCGGTACGCGGCGAATTGGTTGATCTCTCGATGACCTGGCAACAGGTGCTGGCTCGCCGCGACTATCCAATTGCGGTCAAGACGCTGCTCGGCGAGATGCTGTCGGCGGCGGCCTTGTTGACTGCCAATCTTAAATTCAACGGCACCATCGTGCTGCAAATTCACGGTGATGGCCCAGTCAAGCTGCTGGTGGTCGAATGCGATTCCAATATGCAATTGCGCGCCACCGCCAAGATCAGCGAAGGCGCCACCGTGCATGACGGCGCCACGCTGTCGCAGATGGTCAACGTCAACGGCCATGGCCGCTTCGCCATTACGCTCGATCCCAAGGACAAAATGCCGGGTCAGCAAACCTATCAAGGCATCGTACCGCTCGATGGCGACGATATCGCCAGCGTGATCGAAAACTACATGTTGCGTTCGGAACAGCTCGACACCAAGCTGTGGCTGGCTGCAGACGACAAGGTCTCGCGCGGTGTGCTGCTGCAAAAACTGCCGACCGAAGGCGGCAAGAATGCCCCGCAAGATGATCTGGAAACCTGGAATCGCCTATCGATGCTCGGCAACACGCTGCGCAGCAGCGAAATGCTGACGACCGACATCGATACCTTGATGCATCGGTTGTTCTGGGAAGAAACCATCCGCGTCTTCGAACCACTGTATCCACAATTTCACTGCTCCTGCTCACGTGAAAAAGTCGGCTCCATGTTGAAGATGCTGGGTCAGGCAGAAATTGAAGACGCCCTGACCACGCAGGAGACACTCGGCATCAGCTGCGACTTTTGCGGCCTGCATTATGAGTTCGATGCTGTCGACTGCGCCCAGTTGTTTGTTGCTGAAACCGCAGCCCAAGCAGTACCACAGACAGATACGCGTCATTGAGATGATTGATGCCAGTGTCGCTGCGCAGGCAGTGACACTGGGCAAACGCGCAATCGCACCATCGCCTCACCTGCCTGCCGCACTCACGGCAGATGCACCCAACCCGACATCAGCAGACGCGCACTACGCGACAAAATCGCCTTGTCCATGCGCCAGACACCCTGCTCCTGCACCACGGTTGCACCAATTGCCAAACGACCTGACACATGGCCCAGCCGCACTTGCTGCGACACAAGCGACGGCAAGTTTTGCGCGACCACCGACCCCGGCAACGCTGCTGCCACTGCCAGCGCAATCGAACCGGTACCGGTGAACGCATGATGCAGCTTGCCCATCGACAGGATCCGTCCCAACACATCAATTTGCTCCGCTGCCACGCTCACACCGGCGCTGGAGACATAGCCCGCGGCCGGTGCAACCCAGGCCAGTTTTGGTGTCGCGGGTCGCTCTCGGGTAGCTGTCTCGGCATCTGGCACCAAGCCCATGATGACGGCAGCATGTGCGCGTATTGCTTCACAGCGCTGCAATAATTGAGCATTGTCATTGACCTCGCTTTGCCGTTCACGCCCGCTCATGCCGATGGCCGCTGCATGAATGAAAATGCTCGGATTACCGGCCGTCAGCAAGGTCGCTTCGATTTGGCCGACACCCGGCACATCGAGCAGATCGACAATATTACCGGTCGGCAGCAACGCCGTCGTCGGCGTCGCACTCTCGACGAACTCCAACACGATTTCACCACCGGAAAAGGCAACGCCGTCTTCCTGAAACACGCCGATTTCACACGGCAAACCATCGCTGGTGAGCGGCACGTGCGCGATGATTTTCTGGCCGATATTTTGCTGCCAGATGGTGACCGCATGCGTGCCGGCACCATCTGGTGCCCTGACTAAACCCATGTACAAGGCAGCCGGACCGACGGCGGCCGAGAGATTGCCGCAGTTGCCCGACCAATCAATGAGCGGCGCATCGATGGCCACTGCGCCAAACAGATAATCGACCGCGCAACCTGCCTGCCTCGACGGTGCCAGGATCACTACTTTGCTGGTGCTGGAAGTGGCGCCACCCATGCCGTCGGAATGTTTGCCGTAGGGATCGGGACTGCCGATGACGCGTAACAGCAAGGCGTCGCGCTGGGCCGCATCCGCAGGCAAATCAGCGGCGTTGAAGAACACGCCTTTGGAGGTGCCGCCGCGCAGATACAGTGCTGGGATTTTTGTCATGTCATCAGCGCCGACTCAGGCGGGTACCAGCAACGCCAATTGTGCCGCATCGAGATAACACCATTCGCCCTCTTCCAGCTCCAGCGCCTCCAGTTGCAGACTGCCAATGGCGGTACGCCGCAACGCGCTGCAATGGTTACCGGCCGCTGCCAGCATGCGCTTGACCTGATGGTATTTGCCCTGTTCCAGAACGATTTCCAGCAGATGCGTATCGAGCTTGCGACACGTCACCGCAGCCAGTGGCACCGATTCGTCATGCAATTGCACGCCGCCGAGCAATTGCGCGATCAATTCATCGCTGACCGCATCGTGGGTCGTGGCGGCATACACCTTGGGTACGTGGCGCTTGGGTGACGATTGCGCGTGGATGAAGGCGCCGTCGTCTGACATCAGCAACATGCCCGTGGTGTCATGATCAAGCCGACCGACCGGCTGCACATCGCGCCAGGAAAACTGCTCCGGCAAGATCGTCAACACGCCCGGATGATGGCTGGGCTTGCGCGAACATTCAAAATTGGCAGGTTTGTTGAGCGCGATATAGACATGCTCGCGATAAGTCCACTCTTCCTCAAACAGCGTCAACACCAAATGCTCGGTGTCCGGCGTCACACGGTAATCATCCACCACCTCGCCGGCAATGCTGACTTCCCCATCTTCAATCAGGGAGCGACAATATTTGCGTGATCCGAAACCTTGCGATTGCAGAATACGATCCAGACTCAACTTGCTCATTGCTTGGGCTTTCTTTCTTGTTTAGGCGCCAAAATCTGGCGTGCGATGCCGCGCAGAATATTGACCTCTTCGGTTTCCAACTGGGTGCGTGCGAATAGGCGTTTCAAGCGCGGCATCAATTTTTTGGGGCTATCGGGCTTGAGAAACTCAATGGCGACCAAGGCTTCTTCGAGGTGATGGAACATCCCCTCAATTTCGGCCAGGCCAGCCATTTCGCCCTGAAAACCAATTGTGCTGAGCGACTGGATGCTTGCCGGCGCAACGCCTTCAGCAGCTTCCAATGCCGCCATGCGGCACTCATAGGCCAGCACCTGCACTGCCTGCGCCAAGTTCAGCGACGAATATTCCGGATTGGCCGGAATATTGATCAACACATTGCACTGCTGCACGACCTCATTGGGCAAGCCGAAGCGTTCATTGCCGAAAATCAACGCCGCCTGCAACGTGGTATCGCTGACCAACTGACCAGCAACCGCACGCGGCGTGATCACCGGCGGCGAAAATTCGCGCAGACGCGCGCTGATGGCAGCGGCAAAATTGCAGCCCTCCAGCGCCTCACTCACCGAGGAGACAATCCTGGCCCCAGCCAGGATGTCCTGTGCGCCACTGGCAAAGGCAATCGCGGCATCCTCGTTGACCGCATTGGCAAAGCGCGGGTTGACCAGCACCAGCTCGCCAAAGCCCATGTTTTTGATAGCGCGTGCGGCGGCGCCGATGTTGCCTGGACTGCTGGTTTCCACCAACACAAAACGCAGGCGTTTGAAAACAGAATTATCGATTTTGGGCTTGTTCATTTAAAATAGCGGGATTGGCACGTCAAAAACCATCGCCGCCAGCAGATATTTTTGCTGGCGAACACCGGATTATTTCCAATACGACAACTTCTGACGCTGCACCGCTCATTAATTTCATTGTTGTGCTAACCGCGCTCGGCCAAAAAAGCCGGTGCGAATGAACACTTAAGCCGCCATTTTAACGGAACCCTCAGGATGCTCATCCCCCCAATGCTCAATACGGCGATCAAAGCTGCTCGCCGCGGCGCCGCCGTCATCAATCGTGCCTCGTTCGACGTCTCAATACTGACGGTCACCAAGAAACAGCACAACGATTTCGTGACCGAAGTCGACCGGGCTGCCGAAGACGCAATTATCGAGGTACTCAAGACTGCTTATCCGGATCACGCCATCCTGGCCGAAGAATCGGGCGCTTCTGCCAATTTGCACGACGACAATGAAAACGTCTGGATCATCGATCCACTCGACGGTACCACCAACTTCATCCATGGCTTTCCGCAATATTGCGTCTCGATCGCCTTGCAGCAACGCGGCCAGATCACGCAAGCCGTGGTCTACGATCCTACCCGCAACGACTTGTTCACAGCCTCCAAGGGCGCCGGCGCTTATCTGAATGAAAAGCGCATCCGCGTGAGCAAACGCGACAAGATTGCCGATGCCCTGATTGGTACCGGCTTTCCGTTCCGCGACATGCAAGGCTTGAACGAATACATGAAGATGTTCCGCATCATGACCGAAAGCTGTGCCGGTCTGCGCCGTCCGGGTGCTGCTGCACTGGATCTGGCCTATGTTGCTGCTGGCCGCCTTGATGGTTTCTTTGAAAAGGGCCTCAAGCCTTGGGATATCGCGGCCGGTGCGCTGCTGGTATCGGAAGCCGGTGGTCTGATCGGCAGCTTCAAGGGTGAATCGGACTATTTGTACAAGGGCGATGTACTGGCCGGCAACCCCAAGATTTTCTCGCAACAGGTCAATCTGTTATCAGAATTTGCCTAAGCTGCAGCAAACAACATCGGCAAACACAGTAACCACTGCAACACTTGCAAGATGCTGGCCACACCAGCAGAATGTGCCTCAACAGAAGCGATCCGGTCGCAGAGCCGGAGCAATCCCAGCGTTACGCCAGGAGGCCCCGCGTGCCATGCACGCGGGGTTGCCAGCCACAACAAAGGAGACTCGCATGACCGCACACTCCCTCCCTGACGGCTATAGCAGCGTCACGCCCTATCTGATCGTCGACAATACCCGCAGTGCCATCGATTTTTACCGTCAGGCCTTCGGCGCTAGCGAAATCATGCGTCTGGACGGCCCCCATCAAAAAATCTGGCACGCAGAAATCCAGATCGGCAACGCCCGTATCATGCTCGCCGATGAATTTGCCGAAATGGGCATTCATTGCCCCAAAACACTGGGCGGTGCCGGCATCAGCCTGCTGATTTATGTCGATGAAGTCGATGCTGTTTTTGCGCAGGCACTGGCCGCCGGCGCAACTCAGCTGCGCGCAGTGCAGGATCAGTTCTACGGCGACCGCTCTGGCATGCTGCGCGATCCTTACGGCCATATCTGGTCGATTGCCACGCACAAAGAAGATTTGTCGATAGAAGAAATCCGCAGCCGCTCGCACGCCCTGCTCAATAAATGCAAGCCAAAACCTGCGTGAACAAACTGAACGCCACGCCAATAACAACAGGAATACTGCATGCCCTTTGCCCTCAGTGCCGGTCGGCGCATCCATTACGACATCAGCGGCGACGGCCCCAATTTGTTATTGCATCACGGCTTCACCAGCAGTTCGCAGGCCTGGCGCTTCTTCGGCTTTACCGACGTGCTGCAACAGCACTATCGCGTCATCGCGCTTGACGCGCTCGGCCACGGTTTGAGCGACAAGCCGCATGACAGCGCGGCCTATACCTTGCAACAACGCACTGAGGACGTGCTGGCCGTACTCGACGATCTCGGCATTGAAAAGATCAATTATTGCGGCTATTCGCTGGGCGGCTGGGTTGGCTACGGCATGGTGCGCCATGCACGCGAACGTCTGCATACCTTGCTGCTGGGGGCCGCACATCCCTACGCAGATGCTAGTTGGGATGCGTTCCAGGGCATCACTGGCGAAGACCCCACGGCCTTCATCAGCGCCTTCGAAAGCGTGCTCAATGAACGAATTTCACCCGAAGTAAAAATGCTGATCCGCGCCAACGATTTGCCAGCATTGGCAGCCGCAGCCCAACAGCCGCGCCCGGCCATGGATGACTTGCTGGCACAGATCGACCTGCCAAGCTTGATGTTTTGCGGCGACGCCGATGCCCGCCACACGGCAGTCCAAGGCGCCACTGCACTGCTGCCGCATGGAAACTTCGTCTCGCTGCCAGGGGTGACGCATTTTGGCGGCTTGATGCACAGCGCACTGGTGTTGCCACCGATGCTGGCGTTTCTGGCTCAGCATTCGCGCACCTGAGCATTTGTCGGAGCCGATTTGCAGGAGAATGCCTGAAACTCGCATTCTCCTGCTATACTCCGCCGGGTGCGGCACATTCACCAGTCAAAGTCCGCTGTCCTTCCGACGTTTCAACCCCGTTTGCCTGCGACTGGCGCCCTTGCGGCGACAGGCCGATACTATTCAATTCCACTATGTCATTCTCTGCTCTCGGTCTTTCCGAGGAAATCGTTCGTGCCGTTACCGAACAAGGCTATACCACGCCAACCCCAATTCAATTGCAAGCCGTGCCTGCCGTACTCGGCGGCGGTGATCTGCTGGCTGGCGCTCAAACCGGCACCGGCAAGACAGCCGGCTTCACACTGCCTTTGCTGCAGCGTCTGTCCAGCGTTGAACGCACCAAGATCAACGGCCATGTGCCTATCCGTGCATTGATTCTGACACCAACGCGTGAGCTGGCCGCCCAGGTCGAAGAAAGCGTACGTGCCTACAGCAAATATCTGAACCTGACCTCAACCTGCATCTTCGGTGGCGTCGGCATCAACCCGCAAATTCGTTTGCTCAAGCAAGGCGTCGATATCCTGGTGGCGACACCGGGCCGCCTGCTCGACCATATGCAGCAAAACACCGTCGATTTGCGCCATGTCCAGATCTTGGTGCTCGACGAAGCCGACCGCATGCTCGACATGGGCTTCATCCGCGACATTCGCAAGGTGCTGGCCGCGTTGCCGGCCAAGCGTCAAAACCTGTTGTTCTCGGCCACTTTCTCCGACGAAATCAAGGCATTGGCCGATGGCTTGCTGAACAAGCCAGCCATGATCGAAGTCGCACGCCGCAACTCGACCGTTGAAGTGATTGGTCAAAAGATCCATCCGGTCGACCGCGACAAGAAACACCCATTGCTGGCGCATTTGATCAAGACCAACCAATGGAACCAGGTGCTGGTGTTTACCCGCACCAAGCATGGCGCCAACAAGCTGGTCGAACAATTGGAACGCGATGGCATCAGTGCCATGGCCATCCACGGTAACAAGAGCCAGGCGGCGCGCACACGTGCACTGGCCGAGTTCAAGGACGGCAAACTGCAGGCCCTGATTGCGACCGATATCGCCGCACGCGGTATCGACATCGATCAATTGCCGCACGTCGTCAATTACGACCTGCCGAATGTGTCGGAAGATTACGTCCACCGTATCGGCCGCACTGGCCGCGCCGGTGCCACTGGTTCAGCGGTATCGCTGGTCTGCGTGGATGAGCATCAACTGCTCAGTGACATCGAACGCTTCATCAAGCGCGAAATCCCTGTTGAGTTCATTCCCGGCTTCGAACCTGATCCAAAAGCCAAAGCACAGCCGATCCAATTGCGCAGCGGTGGCGGTGGCCAGCAGAACGGCAATCGCCGTCAAGGTGGTGGCGGCAATGGTGGTGGCAACAGCGGCAATCGCAGCCGTGCACCGCAAGCCAACAAGCCCGCAGGTGCCGCTGCAACTGGTCAAGGTCAAGGCCAAGCGCAGGCAGCCAAGCCGCGTCAAGGTGGTCCAGCCAAGTCGCAAGGTCCAGCACAAGGACAGAACCGTGGACCGGCTGCACGCCCATCTGCACTGACACATCGCTCGGGTGGCCGCGGCAGGTAATTTGCCCGGCGCCAGCCTGCACTAAACGTACGAAAGAAAAGACTTGATCGATATCGTCAAAGCAGATTTGAGCAATCCACAGCATGGTGCAGCTATTTTGGCCATGCTCGACGCTTATGCTTCCGATCTGATGGGCGGCGGTAAAGGAATCTCGCCTTTCGTACGTGCCAACTTGATTGGTGAGCTGCACAAACGCCCTAACGTGCATGTGTTTCTCGCCTTCGACGGCGAGCAAGCGGCTGGTTTTGCCAATTGCATCGAAGGCTTTTCCAGCTTCGCCTGCCAACCACTGCTCAATATCCACGACTTTGCAGTGGCACCGCAATTCCGTCGTCGCGGCATTGCGCGGCGGTTAATGCAAGCCGTGGAAGACTGCGCACGTGAGCTCGGCTGCTGCAAGATAACGCTGGAAGTTTTGCAAGGCAATGCGGTGGCGCGTGCGCTGTATCAAGCCTGCGGCTTTGCTGGCTACGAGCTTGATCCGGCGATGGGGCAAGCAGTGTTCATGCAACGGCAGTTGTAACCTGCAACATCGGCACGACTGAGTGCATGAAATAAAAATGCCTGAAGCATTGATTGCTTCAGGCATTTTTTTCTACAACGCAATGACAGACAGGCCTGTTACCAACGTTTGTTCAGACCAACCCGCAACATTTGCACGCTCATGTCACCCCGCCCTTCCATCTCACCATACCGTGTCGTCCCTAGCATGAGCGGGCCCGGTTGGCTTGAGAAGCTACCGAAATTGGCATACAGATATTCGCCTTTGATACTCCAGTTATTGCCAAGCAGATGCTCATAGCCGACACCGAGGGTCCAACCCAGCTTCAAATTTGAACGCGACGATTGCGCATTCGCACCATAGCTGTCGACCCATTCATGTTTGACGGTCAGATCAGTGGCGGCAAGTCCTCCCGTCAGGTAGGTCAGTGAATTACCATTAACATAACCAACGCGGGTGCGGGCAGTCATCAGCCAATCCGACGAGACGCTTACCTTGTTCGTGAAACCAAATTCGGAACTCACGCAGCAGGGGTAATACGCTGCTGTGGTCTGCGACACATCGCGATTGAAATTGGTGTAATCAAATTCACCACCAACCAGTACATTGCCGAATTGCTTGTCGTAGCCAATCGATACACCGCCGAGGAAATTATTGCTGCTGCGGCTACCGCTTCCAGCGCCCTCAACTGCGCCAGCACCATCGACGACGGAAGCAGTGAAATAATCACTGGCATTGACTCCGGTGGACAGCTTGCTCTTGCCATAGGCATCGCCAATGTAGACCCCAGTCGACCAGCCATTCCAAGTACCGACCTCAGCAGCAGAGGCGGTACCGCTCAAGCCTGCAATCAATCCTGCCAGTACAGCGGTCTGCACCAGATTGAATTTGTTCATGAACACTCCTTCGATTAGACGAAGGGCGGAATATATACATTACAAAAAAAACATCATATTAAATTTCGAACTTACTGAAACTCAATGCAATATTTGAGATATTTTCTGCATTGAGTTTGATATTTTTTTATTTAAAAATAGATAGTTTTCGACAAAAAAGCACCTTCCCGCCAGAGATTAACGCTTGCATCTGCCGACTGCTGCGCCATCAGCGACAACGACTAGCGCGTTGCACTAGCGCTGCATCAAGCTGCCAGACGCTGACCGCGCGATTTACCCGAACTCAGATAATCGGCAATCGAATCCTGCGTCACTTCGCCGACATAGCTGCCGTCGGCATCAATGACTGGCATCCAGCTGGCGCTGTGCTTGTACATCTTCGACAGCACCACGCGCAGGTTTTCATCCGGCGTCGCATTCAAGGTAAATGGCCGCACCAGATCGCCACTGACACTTTGTGTTGTTGCATCACTGCGACGCTCTCGGATATCGCGGCGGCTGATATAGCCGAGCGCGCGATTGTCGTTGTCAGTAATGGTCAGGTAACGCGCATCCTGTTCATCCATCAAGCCGATTGCATCTTGCAACGACAAACCCGGACGTACCGTGACCGGCGTGGTGGCAGCATCGCCGGCACGTACCAGCAACAAGCGCTTGAGCGTATGATCCTGACCGACAAAGGCCCGCACAAAATCATCCTTGGGGCGCGCCAGCAAGGCGTCGGGATGATCGAACTGCACCAGTTTTCCAGCTCGGAAAATCGCCACCTGATCGCCTAGCTTGATCGCTTCGTCAATATCGTGGCTGACCATGATGACGGTCTTCTTGAGCTGGCGCTGCATCTGGAAAAACTCATTCTGTATCGATTCGCGATTGATCGGATCGACTGCCCCGAACGGTTCATCCATCAACAACACCGGTGCATCTGCTGCCAAGGCGCGAATCACGCCGATACGCTGTTGCTGGCCGCCCGACAGTTCACGCGGATAACACTTCAGATAGCGTTTCGGATCGAGCGCCACCATTGCCATCAATTCCATCGCCCGCGCGCGGCAGCGCTTTTTGTCCCAGCCCAGCAGGCGCGGCACAATGGTGATGTTTTCTTCGATGCTCATATTGGGAAACAGGCCGATTTGCTGAATCACATAACCAATATGCCGCCGCAGACTGACTTCGTCGATGCCGGTGGTGTCTTCACCATTGAGCAACACCCGACCCGAGGTCGGTGTGATCAGCCGGTTGATCATTTTCAGGGTCGTCGTTTTACCGCAACCGGACGGGCCGAGAAAGACGCAAATCTCGCCCTCCGCCACTTTCAGGCTGACCGCATCCACGGCGTGGACCGGATTGTCGTTCTTACGGGTATAGGTTTTGCTGAGTTGGTCGAGTTCGATCATTTTTGCAGTCCTTTCGGCGTCAGAATTCGTTGCAGCGCTTGCAGCAGTAAATCTGCCGCAATCGCCAGTACGCTAATGAGCACAGCGCCCACCACCAATTTTTGTACATTGCTCTGGCTGATGGCATGCAAGATCAGCACGCCCAGACCACCGGCACCAATGACGGCAGCAATGGCCATCACGCCGATATTCATCACCACCGCCGTGCGCACCCCACCCAGGATCACTGGCGTGGCCAGCGGCAGATCAACCATGCGCAGGCGCTGCCAGAACGTCATGCCGATGCCGATGCCGGCTTCCTGAATACCGCTGTCGATACTGTCGAGCGCCAAGAACGTATTGCGAATGATCGGCAGCAGCGAATACAGGAACACCGCCGTGATCGCCGGCAACGGGCCGATGCCGGCACCAAACTGAGAAAACAGCGGAATCATCAAGCCGAACAAGGCAATCGACGGCAAGGTCAGCACCACCGTCGCCAGTCCCAGCAAAGGCGTGGCCAGCCAGCGATGACGCGTGATCAAAATGCCCAGCGGCACGCCGACCACGATCGCCAGGCTGACTGCGATGCCGACCAGCTTCAGATGTTGCAGAGTCAGTTGCAGGATGGTGTGCCAGTCGCTGGCAAGGTATTGAAACAGGTTCATGGCGCGCTCCTCAAATCAAGCCCTGCTGCTGCAGGAAATCGGTCACTACTTTGCTGACCGGTTCTTGGTCGATATCAACACGCTTGTTGAGCTCGGTCATTTTTTCGGTATCGATGACGGCCGACAAGGCATTCAATTGCGCTGCCAGTTTGGGATTCTGTTCCAGCACTTCCTTGCGCACCACCGGCGTCGCCTTGTAGGCGGCGAAATAGCCCTTGTTGTCTTCCAGCAGCTTGAGATTAAAGCCCTTGATGCGACCATCCGAGGAATAGGTCAGACCGACAAACAACTGTTGATTACGCAAGGCGGTATAAACCAGACCCGGGTCCATTTGCTTGACTTCGCTACGCTCCAGATTAAAACCGTACAGTTGCTGCATCGGTTCCAGACCATCGGGACGCGAAGCGAATTCATAGTCGACGCCAAGCAAATGCGGCTTGCTGCCATCTTGCTGCTGATCTTGGGTAATCCGCTGCGCCAGATCTTCCAAGGTATTGATCTGCAAATCATTAGCCAACTGCTGCGGCATGGCAAATGCATAGGTGTTATTGAGCGCCGATTCGTTGAGCCAGACCAGACCGATCTTGCCGTCCAGTTCCTTCACGCGGGCATAGGTGGCTCCCGGATCGAGCTTTTCCTCGACGTGGTTATACACAATCAAGGAGGTGCCGGTATATTCCCAGACGATGTCGAGCTGCTTGCTCTCCTGCGCCTTGCGCATCAGGGTCGAACCGAGGCCATTCTTGAGTTCAACGTCATAACCTTGCGCGCGCAGATACTGCGCCGTCATGGAAGACAGCAGCAACTGTTCAGTGAAGTTCTTGCCGCCCACCACCAACGTGGCAGCACTTGCCTGTGCTGCGATCAATAAACCCAGCGCAGCCAACAGCGCCTTGGAAAAATAATTGTTCTTCATGCGTTCCCTTGTCCGGCCAAACCTCGGCGCGATAAATACCAATTACTCAGCAGGTTCACCGCAGCGTCCAGCAGCAAGGCCAGCAAAGCAGTCGCGGCGGCGCCGAGCAGTAGCTGGCCATGATTGTTCAGATAAATACCGGGGAAAATCAATCCACCCAGGCTTTCGCCACCGATCAGCATCGACAGCGGTGCCGTCCCAACATTGATCACCAGCGCCGTACGCACGCCACCGACAATGATCGGCAACGCATTCGGCAATTCGACCCGCAACAGCACCTGATAAGGCTTCATACCGATGCCTTTGGCGGCTTCACGCATCGATGCCGATACCCCTTTCAAACCTTCAAAGGTATTGCGCACGATGGGCAGCAACGACGCCAGCGACAAGGCGATGATGGTCGGGCCATTGCCAATGCCGAAGCAAGCCAGAGCCAACGCCAGTACGGCAATCGAGGGAATGGTGTTGCCGATGTTGAAGATTTGCATGAGATGCTCGGCATAGCGCGACAATTGCGGCCGGCTCAGCAGCACACCGGCCGGAACGCCAATGGCCAATGCCAACAGCATCGACCATGCCACCAGTTGCAGATGCTTGCCGGTGTAGTAGATCAAGTCGCTTTGATATTGTGTAATCACGTCGAGACCGATCCATTGGATCAAGCCGGTGATGACGAGCACGAAAATGGCTGCGCCACCGATGACGTGGCGAAAACTTCGCGTCATGGTTATCCCCCTGTGCGGCCGTCTGGGACGAGGTCGACAACAATCGACAGCGCTGCCGCGACGGCACATTTGACTATGTTTGATGGCTCGCTTGCCCTCGCAGGGCAAATCATTTGGATACGAGTCGAATGCCGCCAGAAGCGGCAATGAAATCGAAAAACGTTGAGAACGTTATCGATAATTTATGCATCCCGAACTTGCATAAAACTTGGCAAGCCGGAAACGAGACAACCCGCGGACGGGTCAAAAATTACTTAGTAGTTGAACAAAAGTTGTCGCTTGGACGGATCGTAGTATAACGAAGTTTCTTAATGAAGTCTAGCTATGACAATTTCACAAGTAATAACCTGTCGATCTTTAGACATAAAAAAACCGACCCGAAGGCCGGTTTCCTGACGATTTCATCGGCGTTCCCACTAGCGAAGCAGGTGAGGAAATCACACGCCAGAAGCCTATTTCAACGCACCAAACACTTTGCCAATAATGGCGCTACCGGCACCGACGGGATCTTGGCGAATCGCCTTCTCTTCCTCGCCGATCATGTAAAACAAGCCATCCAGCGCGCGCTGCGTCACATAGCCTTCGACGCTGGCTTGGTCGGCCGATACCATGCCAGTCTTGGAGACCTGGCCCATGGCGGCGTTATAGGTACTGGACAGGCCATTGCCGTCGGTGACCTTCTTGACGATGGGCAGGAATTTCTGTCCTAACTGGGCTGAAGTTTTCTGGCGGAAAAAATCGGTCACGGAAGTGTCCCCACCACTGAGGATATTCTTGGCATCAGTGACGGTCATCGATTTCACCGCATCCATCAGCAGTGGCTTGGCCAAGGGCACAGCCGCTTCGGCGGCGTGATTCATCGACACCACCAGATCATCGAGCTTCTGTCCCTGACCGGTCATCTTCAACAGCGGCATCGCTTTTTGCAGTGGACTTGGCAGCGTAATCTTGACCTTGTCATTATTCAAAAATCCGTTGGTCACGCCCAGCTTCGACACCGCGGTAGACGCCCCCTTCTCCAAGGCCGCTTTCAAACCGCTGGTGGCATCCTGATTGCTGATATCGGACAAGGACAAGGCAAACGCCAGGGTACTGGTCACCACCAGTGCAGCGGCAATCGACGTACGCTTGAACAAGCGCGATGAGGGAAAAGACATGAGAACTCCTGATGACATGGAGAGCTCATCATACTGCCAGAAACCACTGGCGTCACTCGCGCGCCGACCTGCCACGACTCAACTCCAGCCCGGCGTTGCGCGGCAGCCGGCTGGTCACTGGCACCGAGGCCACCGAAAACAAGCCCACCACCAGGAAAGCTGGCCAGAAGTCGGACTCCACGATAGAGGTGTGGCCTTGCACATAATTGGAAATCTGCAGCACCAGGCCGGCAATCGTCACGCCCATGCCGAGCGACAACTGCTGCACCACGCTGGCCAGACTGGTAGCACGGCCGGCGTCGCGGCTGCTGATGTCGGCGTAGGCAATCGAATTGAGACAGGTAAATTGCAAGGACGGGAAAAAACCGCCCAGCAAGACCACCGCCAACATCACCAGATAAGGTGTGTTGGACGTAAACAATCCATACGAGGCGATTGCCATGCCTGCCAGCACCGCATTACCCATCAGCACATTGCGGAAACCATAGCGGCGCAGCGCATGGGATGCCAGCGCTTTCATGAACATCGCACCGAATGCCGAAGCACAGGTAATCGTGCCCGCCTCAAACGGATTGAGTCCCAACCCTTCCTGCAAAGCCAGCGGCAGCAGGAACGGTACCGCCCCCAGGCCGACGCGGAACAACGAACCACCAAGCACGCTGGCGCGCAAGGTGGGAATCTTGAGTAGACGCAAATCCAGCAGCGGATAGTCTATCCGCATCGAATAGCGCACATACACCAGCAAGGCCAGCGAGCCTGCCACACACATGGTGACCGGCAACCAACCAGGCACCAGATGGCCGCCGAGCAGCGAGAACCCGAGCATAGCCACACCGCCGCCGCAGGCCGTCAGCAAGAAGCCTTTGACGTCCAGCGGCACGGTATCGGCTTCGCGGAAGTTTTCAAAATAACGCCCGGCCAGATACAGGCCCAGCAAGCAAATCGGAATATTGATGTAGAAAATCCAGCGCCAATGGAAATAGGTCGTGATAAAACCGCCCAATGGCGGTCCGATCACCGGCCCCAGCAATGAGGGCATGGTCAGATAACTGATCGCCTTGACCAGATCGGCCTTGGATACCGAGCGCACGATGATGATGCGCCCCACCGGCACCATCATGGCGCCACCGATGCCCTGCAAAAACCGGGCAGCGATAAACGTCACCAGCGAATTCGACAAGCCGCACAGGATCGAACCGACCATGAAGGTCACCATTGCCGAGCGGAAGATGGTGCGTGCACCGATCTTGTCAGCGACCCAGCCAGAAATGGGAATGAACACGCCGAGGCTGACCACATACGAGGTCAGCGCCAGTTTCAGTGTGATCGGGTCTTGCCCGAGGTCGCGTGCCAGCGCAGGCAAGGAAGTCGCGATGACTGTGACGTCCATGTTTTCCATGAACAAGGCACAACCAACGATGAGCGGAACGATGAGCGAGGGAGACACGATGACGCAGAACGACGTAAATGAGGGTCAGGGCTGTTTCGGCGAAATTGATGCTTCTGCAGCCTTCTAGGGTAGGAAGAGTTTACACCAGTTGTATGATAAGCGCTGGCCGCTGTTGCAGCGATGCAATGCAGCCTCGCGGATGCGCAAAATTCAAGCAAAGAATTCAAGCAAAAAAGCGGCTCGGCGCAATGCCGAAATGTTTCTTGAACATCGCCGCAAATGCACTCTGGCTGGTGTAGCCATGTTCCAGCGCGACATCGATCACCTTGTCGCCGCGCGCCAGATGTTCCAGTGCCAGCAACAGGCGCGCCTGCTGGCGCCAGTGACTGAAGCGCATACCGGTTTGGCGCAGAAACAAACGATGAAACGTACGCGTCGAGATCCCCAACTGCTGTGCATGCATGTCGACCGTGGCGGCGTCGTCAGGCTGCGCCATCAGCGCTTCACAAATCACGCGCAAGCCGGCATCGGCGGGCAATGGCAGATACAGCGGCAACACCGGAACTGTGCGCAATTCATGCACCAGCAAATGTAGTAAATGCCAGTCGCGGCTACGCTCCGGCAACGCTGGGCCGATACCGACTGCTGCCACGATCAACTCGCGCAGCAACGGCGGGATGTCGAGCACGCAGCTACGTTGCGGCAGATTGGGCAACTCCTGCATGTTGACGAACACCGTGCGCATCTTGACATCCCCGCGCATGCGCACCTGGTGATCGACTTCCGGCTGCAACCAGACGCCGCGCGTAGGCGGCACCACCCAACGGCCCTCATCGGTCTCCACCACCAACACTCCCTCGATGGCATACAGCAACTGCGCGTAGGCATGCCGATGCGACTCGATCACATGACCGTGCGCATAGTCAATTGCCAGCGCCGCCGCCGGTGCCTGGCGATCCATCATGTGATGGTAGTTGGTGGTATCCACTCAGTGTCACTTTTGCGATAACTATCGACATATTAGCACGAGACCGACTCAGCAGATTAGAGCAAGATGCACTGACGTTTTGCCATTTCGTTATTCTTGTCCTTGCTTATCTGATCGAGACCACATGCCACTGACTTCCTATCTGTACCCGTTTCTTGCCATCGTCCTTTGGGCGGGTAACGTCATCGTTTCCAAAATGGCGGCATCGGCCATTGCACCGACTGCCATTACCTTCTATCGGCTGATTTTGTTACTGCTCCTGATGAGCCCGTTCATTTTGCGTCCGTTGTGGCGCAATCGCGCGCAGATCCGCCGTCACTGGTGGCAACTGGCGATCTCCGGCCTGCTGGCCATGGCATTGTTCCAGAGCTTGTCGTATCGCGCCGCCGAAAGCTCCACGGCAACCAACATGGCCATCGTCACCGCGCTGATTCCTTTGCTGACAGCGTTACTGAGCGTGATCGTGCTCGGTGAAACAATTACCGTCGGCATGGCTGGCGGCGCTGTACTGTCGTTTGCGGGCTTGCTGTACCTGGTCGGCCACGGTGATGTTGGTGCAGTGCTGCGCGACGGCGTTCACATCGGTGACGCCCTGATGCTGCTGGCAGCGCTGTCTTATGCGCTGTATGGCGTCTTGTTGCGGCATTGGAAAATGACCGTGCCCGTATGGCAAGCCATCTACGTGCAGGCGATTGCGGCATTGCTGTTGATGCTGCCGCAATTTTTGCTGCTGCCGGCCGGCACTGCGCTGCTCGATGCCCGTACCTTGCCGCTGATTGCTTATTCCGGCATCGGCTCGTCGATCCTGCTGTCGTTTCTCTGGATAGAAGGCGTCAAACGACTGGGGCCCAATCGTTGCAGCATCTTCATCAATCTGCTGCCACTGCTGACAGCACTGTTCGCGATTCTGTGGCTGCATGAAGCCATGCATGCCTACCACTTGATTGGCGGCGGCGTCAGCCTGGCGGGCGTATTGCTGACACAACTGGTGCAACGTCCGTTGCTGCGTCCACGCGTGCGCGTCAGCTAACTTCAAGCCTCCTCATCGACATTCCGGTATGCACCTGCGCGCCCTAAGCTGCCGACGACTACCTCACGGCCGGAGTTGGCGCGCGCGAAACATGAAGTTGACGCGTACCGCACAAGCCCAAACAGGCATCTGGGCAGTCTAATACTGTTCAGTTAAGAAACACCTGTCGTTGGTTTCTTGGTTTCTTGGTTTCTTGGTTTCTTGGTTTCTTGGTTTCTAATGTTGGGTTTTCTTCGGACGAGCTTGCCGGGAGCGGCCCGGCAGCCGCTTACTTTTCTTGTCTCGCCAAGAAAAGCTAAGCAAAAGAAGGCGACCGCGCGATCCCGGCCCCTACGGGGTTCCCAGCGATG
>Ga0066798_10000321_pt1 | contig 26930 bp, 25 predicted proteins | sample PersoiDNA2013203_FD_70961 | JGI IMG/M metagenome (GOLD analysis project Ga0066798, IMG submission 70961) | Permafrost soil microbial communities from the Arctic, to analyse light accelerated degradation of dissolved organic matter (DOM) -... | ecosystem: Environmental > Terrestrial > Soil >... | reverse complement strand
CAATCGCTGGATGCCTTCATCGCCACCAGCGCACTAGCAGCGGTCACCAGCCGCATTCTGCTCATCTCGACTATCCACATCCTTTACGGCCCCTGGCATCCGCTGCATCTGGCCAAGTTTGGCGCCACCCTCGATCATATTGCCAAGGGCCGTTGGGGCTTGAATATCGTGACCGGCTTTCGCAAAGACGAGTGGGCCATGTTTGGTCAACAGCAAATCGGTCATGACGAGCGTTATCAGGTGGCCAACGAATTCATCGACGTGCTCAGTGCACTCTGGTCCAGCGAAGACAATCTGGATTATGACGGCAAACACTGGCACCTCAAGCAAGCCTTCGTCACCCCCAAGCCGCAATATGGCCGCCCCATCTTGGTCAGCGCGACCAGCTCGCCTGCGGGTATCGCCAGCGCGGTGCGTCACTCGGATCTGATCTTTATCACCAGCCCGGTGGGTGCGCGCTTCGACAAGGCCATCACTGCCCTGCCCGAACTCAACGCCAGGGTCAAGCAACAAGCTGCCGCCGCAGGCCGCGACGTGCGTACGCTGATCAACCCCATGATCATCTGCCGCGATACCGAGCGCGAAGCGAGCGAGGTCTACCAAGCCATCCTGGACAAGGCGGACCAGGGCGCCATCGAGGGTTTCTTCCGCACTCACGCCACCGGTGACAGCCAATCCTGGCGCGGCCACGAACGCGACGAGCGCGTCGTCGGCGGCAACATCCAGTTGATCGGCACACCCGAGAAAATCGTCGACCAATTGCTGCAGCTCAAGGCAGCCGGTTGCGACGGCATTCAACTCTGCTTCTTCGACTACGTGTCGGAACTGGCCTATTTCGGCGAACGCGTCATACCGCTGCTGGAACAAGCGGGGCTGCGCCATCCGGTTGCTCCGCTATCACCATCTTCTCTTACCCTTGCCGCCTGACATCATGACGCAGACTACTTCTTTCGTGTCGCCTTCGACGCTCTCCACCTGGCTTTACGATGGTCAGGAAATCGCCCTGATCGATGTCGGCGAAGCGGGACAATTCGGTGACGGGCATTTGCTGCTGGCGGTCAATATTCCCCATAGCCGTTTCGAACTCGACTTGCCGCGTCGCGTCCCTCGTCTGACTACGCGGCTGGTGCTGGTGTCGGGAGACGGCGTGCAGGCACAGATCGACGCAGACGCAGCTCGGGCACTGGGTTACACCGATGTGAACACGCTGGAGGGAGGTACCCAAGCCTGGCGGCAGGCCGGCTACAAAACCTATCAGGGCGTCAATGTGCCCAGCAAGGCATTTTCCGAATTTGTCGAAAAGGTCTATCACACCGGCGACATCGAACCGGCCGAGTTGGCGCAACGGCAGGCTGCAGGCGACGATTTGATTCTGCTGGATTCGCGCACACTGGAAGAGCATCGCCGTTTTCATGTGCCCGGTGCGATCAGTTGCCCCGGCAGTGAAATCGTCACTCGTTTTTCCGATCTCGCGCCCTCTCCCGAGACACTGGTGGTAGTCACCTGCGCCGGCCGCACGCGCGGCATCATCGGCGCCCAGAGCCTGATCGATGCCGGCATCCCCAATCGCGTGCTGGCGCTGGCCGGAGGCACCCAGGGCTGGCGTCTGGCGGGACTGGAGTTGCAACGCCAGCCCGGCCAGGAAAGCGCCCCCGCTTCTGCCGACGCGCAGGCTCTGGCGCGCAGTCGCGCGACGACACTGGAACAGCGTGAAGCCTTGCCCCGCATCGACGCGACCACGCTAGCCCAGTGGCAGGCCACACCGGATCGCACCACCTTCGTCTTCGATATCCGCACCCGCACTGAATTCAATGACAGCCACTGGCCAGGCGCGATTTGGGTGCAAGGCGTACAACTCATCCAGTGTCTCGATGAATGGGTAGCCGTGCGTAATGCGCACGTAGTACTCGTCGATACGGACGGCAGCCGCGCCATTGTCGTCGCCAATTGGCTACAACGCCTTGGCGTGCAGGTAGCGTTGTTTGCGCCGTCGGCTGGAGACGTTCACCATGCCCAGGTCACGTCCCCAGCATTCGCCAAACCGTGGGAGGATATCCCCGCGCTGGATGCGGTATCGCTGCGCGCCTATTTGGCAGCCGGTGCCGTGGTGCTGGATTCCGGTAGCAGTGAGCGCCATGGCCGCGCACATCCTCAGGATGCGGTATGGGTCAACCGCTCTGCCATTGATGATGGCCTGCTGTCTCGCATCGCTGCGGCCGGCAAGGCCGTGGTACTCGGCGACGACGACGGCGTGGCGCTGCTGTTGGCGTACAGCTTGCGTCAGCGCTTGTTGCCGGGCCACGCAAAGGTGGACATCGCCATCCTCCCCGGCGGACTGGATGCCTGGAAGGCTGCCGGACTGCCACTGGCGGATAGCCCGACGCTTCCGCCGGACGCAGCGCGCATCGACTACTTGTTCTGGCTGCATGATCGCCATACAGGCAATCTCCAGGCCAGCGCAGCCTATCTGCGATGGGAAGCCGATCTGCCAGAACTGGTGGGCAATGCCGACGAAGCGGGATATCGATTGACTCAGCCATAAGCCGCCGCATCCGTATCAAGCAAGTCCCTTTATTCAAGACAGGAACACCATGACCGATATCCAGCATGCCTCACCGTTTTCTACCGAACTGTTGCAGCGCATCACCGACGGCGCCGCTGAACGCGACGCCAAGCGTGAGCTGCCTCATGCGCTGATCGAAGAGATCAAGGCTTCCCGCTTCGGCGCGCGTCGTCTCTCGCAGGAGCACGGTGGCGGCGGCGCCACATTGGTCGACACCTTCGATGCAGCCATCACCCTGGCTGAAGCCGACCCCAACATCGCGCACATCTGGCGCAATCATCACGTCGCGATCGAACGCATCCTAAATGTTTCGTCCAACCATCCGTTAATTGCCGCCCTGCGTAAGCGCGTGGTAGCGGGCGACCTGATCGGCGCGGCTAATACCGAACTCAACCATCCGCGCATTGGCGGCTCTGATCCGTTTTTCAGCCGCTTGGTACGCGATGGCGATGGCTATGTTCTGAATGGCAAAAAGTTCTATTCCACGGGTTCTCTGTTTTCGGATTGGATTTATATTCCCGCCTCGCTGGAGGATGACACCCGTATCATCGTGGTGGCCCCGAGAAGCCGCCAGGGTCTCGACACCGTGGACGATTGGTATGGCATGGGCCAACGCCTGACGGGCAGCGGCACGACCATTCTCGATAACGTCAAGGTAGCAAGCAGCGAAGTGTTGCTGCCCACGGACATCCCTGCCAAACAAGCCGTATTCGGCTCCACGATCGCGCAACTGTTTCTCACTGCCGTGATCGCCGGCGTGGTTGCGGCAGTCGCACGCGATGGCGCCGAATTGTTGGGAAAACGCAAGCGCAATTATTACTACGCCCCCAATCCGGCGGGCGCGCAAGACCCTCTGTTGCTGGCGGCCTTGGGCGAGCGCGAAGCCGATGCTTTTGCCGCACGCGCTATCGTACTGGCTGCCGCCCGCGTCGCCGATGAAACCTATGCATCGTTGCATCGCCAGGACCCCGAGGTGAACGATCATCTGCAAGCCGCCGCTGCAGCAGCGGCCAAGGCCAAGCTCACGGTAGACCGCATCGCCCACAACGCCGCCACGGCTCTATTCGATATCGCCGGCGCATCGGCCACACTGGCCAATCTGAACCTGGACCGCCACTGGCGCAACATTCGCACCATCTCGACCCACAATCACAGCAGCCATAAAGCCTATGCCTTGGGCAACCGGAGCGTCAACAGCGTGCCGCTGCCGTCCCAAGGTTTTTTCTAACAATAGCGAACAGCAAGAGAAAACCAGGCATGACTTTTCTACGACAAAAGCAATGAGCGGACTCGTCAAGCTTCCGCAATCCGGAAACTTGTAGGCAGTTCCATCGGATCACGACGACAACGCGAACATCTTCATCATTGTCGTTAAGGCACGGCGGATCAATCTCGCTCATCAGCAACCGAATTGCGCGGATGGTAAAACCACAATGAAACGGGAGCTATGTATTCAGTCTTATTACTGCTTTCTACTTTTCTTGACATATTCTTGTTTCTACCTTTCCCTAAATTTTCTATATCTACTCTTTGCTTCTTAGTGAATCACGGGTTCTTGGATCACGAAACTTTATGTTGGAAATCCAATCTTCCCAATCTGAATCCGATATATAGGAAGTCGTTTCTAACCGTCGCTTCTCAAGAAATGCATCTTGTTCTTCAAGGCCACAATCGTTCCCAATAGATATCCCAAACATTGGGAAACCAATACTCCATATCCCCTTGAGTTGCATGAATGAATGGACCGTGTTCATACCAAGCAACCCATGGTGGAGGTCCCTTGCGAAAATCTCGCTCCATTCGCTTCTCAGCCATATTTTTAAATGAGAACACTTGGACTCCTAGTTGTTGGGGATCTGGTCAGCTAACCATGAACCCCCAAAGTATCCAACAGCACCAACCACAATGAAACGGGAGGAAACAGCGCGAAGCGTATTGGTCGAAGCTAAATTTCCCCTCTAATGAGCGCTGGTTTGATGGAGAACTTACCACTCAACAATCATTCGATTGATACAGATTAACAACGATTTCCAGAGTAGATGGCTTTAAGCATCAAATACAAGCGAAGTACATGCCGATGACAGATCCATGTGTTGTGTACCGCACCGACTGCAATGGTCTCATCAACTAACTTCGGCCATGCGCTCCTACTCCCGAGTTGCTTGCAAATTGGGTTCTGTAACGCATCTAGCACAGCACTCAAGAGAAAGCTAACACTATGTCTTCGACACGCAAGGCCTACCTCATTGGCGGGAGTATCCCTATGTTGAAAAACAGCACTACCTATCGCCTCGCGGAGCACTGTTCGGTGCCGGCGCTTTGGCCATTGCAAGTTCTGCTACGCAGAAAAAATGAATTCAGTAAACTTGCCCTTCAAATGGTCCGTAAATGAACCATGCCAATACCCATTTGAGCCCGACCAGCGCCCATACCGATGCAGCTTCCCGTATCCTGAAACGTTTGCTGGAAGGCTTTGCCGGCAGCGCCGATTTGAGACTGTGGAATGAACGTTACCTCAGCGTGGGTCAAGGTCCGCCGGCGTTCACCCTTGTGCTGCGAGACCCGATGCTGCTACGCAGCCTGGTCACTGCGCGAGGTCCCGTCTTGCTGGCCGATGCGTACTTCCGTGGTCAAATCGACGTCGAAGGAGACCTCTACAGTGCACTGGCCCTGAAGGGACATTTCCAAAAGCTAGCCCTACCCTGGCGCGCCAAGCTGGCATTGCTGCTAGATGCCTGGCGTCTGCCGCGTCGCGCAAAAATGACGAAAACTGGAACCCTTCTCACTCGCTTGGCGCAGCGGCTGTCCAGAGAACACACCCGGGATTCCGATCGACAAGCTATTTCTTTCCATTACGACGTATCAAACGACTTCTACGCGCTATGGCTTGACACCGAACGGATCTATTCCTGCGCCTACTTCGAGACACCAGACGATACGCTGGATCAGGCGCAGCAGAACAAGCTTGATCTGGTCTGCCGCAAACTGCGTTTGCAGCGCGGCGAGCATCTGCTGGACATCGGTTGCGGCTGGGGAGCGCTGATCTGCTGGGCGGCACGACACCATGGCGTACGGGCGCATGGCATTACGCTCAGCCAGGCGCAGCACGACTATGCACAGCAACGCATCATCGATGAGGGCTTGCAGGATCTGGTGACCGTGGAAATACGGGACTACCGCGACCTGCAAGGGGATGCGATCTACGACAAGGTGGTCAGCATCGGCATGTTCGAGCACGTCGGCCTGGCCAATATGCCGACTTATCTGAGCGTCGTGCAGCGCATGCTGCGCCCGGGCGGCCTGTTCCTGAACCACGGCATCACCCATGACGAGGAAGGTTGGAACCAGACCGTGGACACGGAGTTCATCAACCGTTACGTGTTTCCCAACGGAGAGCTTGACTGCGTCAGCAACATCCAGCTCGGCATGGAGCGCGCAGGTTTCGAGATTCAGGATGTCGAAGCGTTACGTCGCCACTACGCGCTGACGCTGCGCCACTGGGTGCGGCGTCTGGAGGCCAACCGAGATGCTGCCCTGTGCGAGGTGGACGAGCCGACCTATCGTGTCTGGCGCTTGTATATGGCGGCATGTGCATTGGAGTTCGAAGCTGGGGGCACCGGAATTTACCAGATTCTTGCCTCGCGGCGCGGCGTCGAAACCTCGCTACCGCTCACCCGACAAGATCTCTATGCGCCCTCTCACGTATGACGATCGTCGCCATTCCCTATCCACACGAACTGGAATATGAATATGTCTGAACTCATCACCCAATTGCACTGGCGCTACGCGACCAAGAAGTTTAATCCGTCAAAAATCGTTGCACATGACGCGGTCGAGCGCATCCTGGAGGCAATCCGATTGACGGCGACCTCGAGCGACCTGCAGCCATTCGAGGTATTCGTGGTAACCAACGTTGAAATTCGTGAAAAGATAAAAGCGATCGGCTGGAACCAGGAGCAAATTACCGATTGTTCACATCTTCTTGTGTTTGCCGCGTGGGATGACATTACTGCTGATCGGGTAAATGCAATGTTCGATCTGACCAATCAAGTCAGAGGGCAAGTCAGCGAAGACTGGGAAAACTATCGTCAGCAATTACTTGGCATAGTCGCGCAACGCAGCCAGGAAGAGAACTATCAGAGCGCAGCCAGGCAAGCCTACATCGGACTCGGGACGGCCCTGATCGCGGCGGCATTCGAACGAGTGGATTCAACACCGATGGAAGGTTTTGACCCCGCGGCGCTCGACGACATTTTAGGATTAAAGGCAAAACATTTGCGTAGCGTCGTGATCTTGCCGCTCGGCTATCGCGCTGATGAGGGCGATTGGTTAGTCGATCTGAAAAAAGTACGTCGTGCCCGCGAAGACTTCATCACAGAAATAAAGTGAGAAGTAGTGGACTGAGAATATCCCTGGCTTTACCGTCTGGATCAAGCAACGCGTATTGTCTTTGCGACGCAGATGTTGCAGAGGTCCGGGGACGCCAGCAACGTGATTTCATCGCGATCCGATTTTGGTGCGTGGATTGACCAACTCACGCCAGCCGATTTCGTGCAACACCACGCCATACAAACTTGCGGCAGCCTCAATGCGCTGCCAGGCCTCGTCTCGCTCGTCATCGCTCACCCCCGTTACCTGACCAAAGCGTGCGATCGCATTGCGAACGTGACTTGCGTTCTCCAAGGGTTCCTTGCGTTGTACGGGAAATGCGAACTGTCGTTCAGACATCGCGTTTCGCTCTTGCGTAGAAAGCTTAGGCATGCGCAGTTCCTTTTCGTCAAGCCAATCAATCGTGATAATTCTGCATCAACTTATGGTCAACGTCGGTCTGGCGGCGTACAGACTGCGGAGTCGGCGCAGGCTACCCTACGGAATTATTCTATCCATCTATTTCGCCTGCCACATGCCCTCTACGACTTGAACCACAAACCATACGCTGCATCACCTGTCAGACCCTTCACGAGAAAAAATTCCTGCCATGAGCCAATTCCATGCCGTTGTTTTTGTTGATCATCATTCTGCCCAGCTGCTGCAGTTCACCTCCGAACAGGTGGTCGAGCGCAAATTACATGAGGAATTGAAATTCACGCGACAACATCAAAGCGGCGTGCGTACCGAACACGAATTTTTCGGCCATGTCTGCGATGCGTTCGATGGTATCGCTGAAGTACTTGTTGTTGGCGGACATTCCGGACTAGCGGATTTCAGGAACTACGTGGAGAAACACCGCCCGCTGACGGAGCCACGCATCGTCGGCTACGAGGTAGTGGATCATCCGACTGAGAAGCAACTCGTCGCGCTGGCGCGTCGCTATTTCGCGAAATATGATCTGATGGCTGGGACACGTCAGTAAGCTGTAGTAGCGTCAAGGGATCAATACCGCCGCCCCCTCAAACCGACCAGCCCGAAGGTCGACCAGGGCTTCGTTGGCATGCTGCAAGGGATAGGATGTGGTTTTTGTCGTCACTCCCATGTGCCGAACCTTGCTCAGGAAGTTGAGTCCATCCTCACGCGTGAGGTTGGCTACCGACAGCAACTGGCGCTCTTCCCAGAGCAGGCTATAAGGGAAGCCCGGGATGTCACTCATGTGAATGCCTGCGCAGACCACCCGACCGCCCTTGCGAACGGCCTTTAACGCGAGCGGCACGAGTTCCCCTACCGTGGCGAAGATGATCGCTGCATCTAACCGCTGTGGCGGCATCTCGTCAGACCCTCCGGCCCAAGTAGCGCCCAGACTACGCGCAAAGTCTTGCGTCTTGCGTTCTCCCGGTCGCGTGAATGCGAACACGGATCGCCCCTGCCACCGCGCTACCTGAGCCAGGATATGTGCGGATGCGCCGAACCCGTACAAGCCGAGGTTCTTGCCATCGCCTGCGATGGACAGTGCGCGCCAGCCGATCAACCCAGCACACAGCAGAGGTGCCATCGACTCGTCGCTGCTGTGCTCGTCTAGCGGTTCTCCCAGGGGAAAGGCAAAGCGTGCATCGGCAATCGCGGCCGTGGCAAAGCCGCCATCGCGCGTGTAGCCGGTAAACACCGGTTGGTCACACAGGTTTTCGTGCTGTAAGCGGCAGTAAGGACAGACACCACAGGTGTGACCCAGCCACGGTATGCCTACACGTTGCCCAAGACTCAGGTCAACTACGCCGGCACCGATGGCATCAATACGGCCAACGATCTCGTGTCCAGGAATGATGGGCACCTTTGGATGCGGCAGTTCGCCATCAACGACATGCAGGTCCGTCCGGCATACGCCACAAGCCTTTACCTGAACGCGGATCTCCCCTGGGCCAGGTTGACGGTCAGGCAGTTCGCTCCATTCGAGAGGCTGCCCCAATTGTCTCAACACCATCGCGTGCATCAGCGTCCTCCTGGCGACATAGGACGTTGCGGCAGCAAACGCTCCAACTGGCGAAATACGGCTGGCAAGCGGTCAGGAAGATCTTCTGCAAGTAGCCCGGGACCGAAATGGGCCGCTGCCGCGCCATGTAGCCAGACCGCCGCTGCTGCCGCAAGAAAAGGCGCCATGCCTTGTGCCAGCAAACCAAGCACCATCCCGCTAAGTACATCACCGGCCCCGGCAGTAGCTAGCGTCGGCGGTGCATTGGCGTTAATGATGGCGCGGCCATCAGGTGTGGCGATGATGGTGTCGCGGCCCTTGAGCACAATGATGGCGCCGCTGGCGTGCGCAGCAGCGCGTGCACGCGTGAGTTTGTCGCACCCCATGTCGATCACCCCATCGAACAGGCGGCGGAACTCTCCTTCATGCGGGGTCAACACGCAAGGACCTGCGCCGCTACCAGAGATGGCAAAAAATAACGACTGCGGGTCCTCCTGGAACGTCGTGAGCGCATCGGCATCAAGCACGGTTGCCTGACCTGAATTAAGCATGGCAAAAACACGCGCACGGGTTTCAGGGCCGATGCCGGCACCCGGTCCGATCAACATGCCAGTGATACGTCTGTCGATGAGTATCTGTTCCAGGTCTTCAACACTTTCTACCTGGCTGACCATGACGCTGGTCAGCGTCGCTGCGTAGACTTGTAGCGCCACTTCCTTCATGACGACTGTCGTCAGGCCCACACCTACCCTCGCGGCCGCTCGGGCCGCCATACGGGCTGCACCTGTGGCAGGCCAGCCGCCCCATACCAGAGCGTGTCCGCGGGTGTATTTATTGCCGTCTGGTGTCGGTGTCGGCAAATCATCGCGCCAAAGCGCCGGATCGTTCTCGAAGGTATCGGGCCTGATCTGTCCGAACACCGATGTGGGCGTGCCAATATCAGCCACGACAATCTCACCGCAAAGACTCTGACCTGGTTGTAGCAAGTGACCGGGCTTCTTACGGAAACAAGTTACCGTCAGCGTACAGAGGACGGCACCAACAACAGCGCCGGTGTCACCGATCAGTCCGCTGGGTACATCCACGGCAACAATGTTCATGTCACGCGCTGCCGCTGAAGTAAGCGTCTGCGCGGCAGCACCGTCAAGAGCCCTGCTCAGGCCAGCACCAAAGATGGCATCCACGACCAGTTCTGCACCATCCAGTACTGTGGGCGTGAGGGCCTCAATCGGTCCCCGCCATAGCGCTGCATAATGGGCAGCCTCGCCGTGCAGATCCGCGAGCGGCACCGAAAGTGCAACCCTGACCGGCCAGTCAGCCTCGGCCAACCGCCGCGCCACCACAAAACCATCGCCGCCATTGCTGCCGGGTCCGCACAAAACAACCACGGGACAAGGCCTCCAACGTTGCATGATGGCCTGAGCCACCGGTCGGCCGGCGTTTTCCATCAGCGCCAAAGCACTGATACCTGACGCGATTGTCAGCCGATCTGCCTGCGCCATCTGCATGCTGGTAAGCAAGGCCGTGCGACAGTCAAATGGCGCAGATGTAGACTCAGTCATGCGACCGCATTTGCATTGAGCTTGGGAAAGTCAGCCGCGCGCGCCACCGTCTCACCGGCAGCAAACTCCTTGCGTAACTCATCAAGCTTTGACATACCGACCTCAAAGGCACTGTTGCCAAGTAACAGATGATGCGGCGGATTCTCCGATGCCACCGCCTGAATGATGGCCTTTGCTGCACGCACCGGGTCGCCCGGTTGCTTGCCGGATTCTGTCCGTAATCCAACGCGAACGTTGCCGGAAGTAGCCATGTAGTCGTCGATCTGGTGCACACTCTCGTTGGCCGATCGCCCGGCCCAGTCGGTGCGAAAACCGCTCGGTTCGACGATCATCACGTGAATACCCAGCGGTTCGACCTCTTGCCGCAAAGCCTCTGACAATCCTTCGACGGCAAACTTGGTGGCACAGTACTGTCCCAATGACGGCATGCCTCGTATCCCGGCCAGGGACGATAGGTTGACGATACAACCACTATGGCGCTTGCGCATGCCGGGCAGCACAGCCTGAATCATTCGGCTCAGGCCAAACACATTGACGTCAAACATCTTACGCACTTCGTTCTCTTCACCTTCTTCGATGGCGGCAAAGTAGCCGATGCCGGCGTTGTTCACCAACACGTCAATACCACCAAAGCGGGTTTCAGCCGCCTTGATGGCGGCGACTACCTGATCAGGCTCGGTGACGTCGAGCTTCAGCACCAGAACATTATCAGTGACGCCAAGACTTTCCAGCCTGGAAGGATCACGCGCTGTCACCACGGTACGGTAACTGCGTTGAATCGCCTGCTTGGCGAGTTCCAGACCAAAACCTGTAGAACAGCCGGTGATGAACCAGACCGGCGGCTCGGTGACGATGGGGTAGCTGGCTTTGGTTTTCATGAGATTTCCTTAAAGTTCAGATTGATGCTGTGTTATTCCGATCTCGCCTGCTTCGTGTTGGCGAATACTTTCACGTATCCAGCTGCCCATGAACACGATGCTCGTGCAGGAGTGAAGAGATCAGTTCAACAGAAGTGGATAGTCGGTGTAGCCCTTCGCACCCGGCGTGTAAAAAGTAGTCATGTCAGGAGTATTCAACGTAGCGTCCGTACGCATCCTTTCCACAAGGTCAGGATTGGCTAAAAGAGATCGCCCAAATGCGATCAGATCACCGTGTTTATCGCGCAAGGCTTGCTCGGCACTGGCATGATCGAAACCTCCCGATAGAATGAATAACCCGTCGAAGCCTGCTCTGAGCTTAAGCTTGAAGTCAGCAGGCACTGGCGGCGCCCCCATGGACGAATGATCGACCAGATGAATGTAGAGCAGGCCTATCGCAGCGAGCGATTTGGCCAACATCAGATATTGTTCCCTCACTTCAGGAAACTCACCCGTGCCGTTGAGCGCGCCGTAAGGGGAAAGTCGCATGCCGACACGGTCGGCACCGATGGCCTCGATCGTGGCGCGCGCAATCTCCAGCGCGAGACGATTTCTCCCTTCGATACCACCACCGTAACCGTCAGTACGCAGGTTAACAAGCGGATTAAGAAACTGCTCGATCAGGTACCCGTTAGCACCGTGCAACTCTACGCCGTCGAAACCAGCGTCCAATGCGAACCTCGCGGACGTCACGTACTCTTTTACAACGTGCGCAATATCGACCTCGTTCATCGCGCGCGGGATGCTGTACGGTTGCATGCCCAGCGTGTCGGTGTACATCTCTCCAGGGCAAGTTTGTGTCCCCGGCCCCAGTATCTCGGCGCCGGTGGGAAGGTTTGCGATATGCGCTACCCTGCCGCAATGCATCAGTTGCACAAATATCTTTCCGCCTTGCGCGTGCACGGCAGCTGTCGTAGCCCTCCAGGCTTCAACCTGTGCCGCGTCATACAACCCGGGAATGCGTGGATACCCTGCGCCATTGGGACTAGGCGAGGTACCTTCTGTAAGAATCAACCCTGCTGTCGCGCGCTGGCCGTAATACGTTGCCATCATTGCATCGGGCGTGTGTTGAGGTGTAGCACGGCTGCGTGTCATCGGCGCCATCACGATGTGATTGGCAAGTTGCAACGACCGAGCGGAGAATTTATCAAAAAGCATCGAATAGGTTCCTGAAAGGGAGCAATCGCCAATGGCGGCGAAAAATATCCAGATAAAAAATCTGGCGCTAGAAACTGCAGCATGTACGCCCGGCTTCGTCAGGTCTGTTCGATAGAACACCAAGAATGGCATCACGTAGACCCGGATATGTCGTTACACCGTCAAGGAAAAGGTACGGCAACGCACAGACTGAAAATCATCAGTGAGCGGCCTAATTTAAGAAAAACAAGCGTGAGAAAGACTCACGACAGTTTGCGCGTGACGCCATGGACAAAAAATCACGAAGGCCGTGGCCCGGCTTGGTCGAATTCTATGTTCGATGATAACGCAGAGTTTGGCTTGGGATTTCGCTTGGCGGCAGACAAACACCTGCATCTGGCGCGCATGCTGTTGACACAACGGGCGCCCATTGTCGGCAGTGAACTGGCAACCGCTATTCTGGATGGCGCACAAATACAAGAGATTGAGTTATGCGCTCAGCGCATCCGGGTGGCCAAGCTGAAGCTTGAGGAAGCTGCCGCAAAAGGCCTGGAGCTGAATATTTGGATCTGACAACGTGGCTGGAGGCGCGCGACTTCACTTCGCTTGAATATGTGCGAGGGCTGATGAGTCAGCGCAATCTTAAAGTGCCGTCAGTATTCGAACGCGCCAACTACATCAAGATACTGCAGGATTACCGGTGACAGGCCGGAATACCTCGACGTGATCATGAGAATTCATTTCATCAATAGGCGTGAAATGCGTTCCATTTTCTCAGACGATCACCAGATGCTTAAACAAGAATAACTTAACGACATCGAGAATGAACGCCAACATCACTGCGGCGACAAATACTGCGGCGACGATCGACGCCGGCAATGCTGTCATCAGTACGCCATTGACGGCCAGCATCGTGATAAGCCCGAGGTCAACAACCGAGGACGCCAGGAGCCATGGCCCGGGCATTGAGCTCCATAGATGCTTTCTCTCCCGCGCTATGTAAAACACGGCCTGCCCACTGAACACCAACGTTACCACGGTCAGCGTGCGCAGGCTGGCATTGTCCAGACCGAAAAAGTACTTGCCGCTAGCGAGACAGCTTACACAGAATATCAGGTCAACCGCACCCAGCGCGATGCCGGCTATTGTGAGATTGCGGATGCGCCAGGTATTTGGCCTGCTCGACGGCCGGACGTTGTCGGTAGACGATGACATCGCCAGAAAGTCGCCTATCACCATCATCAACACCATGAGCGACGGCGTCAGGATCGCCTCCCCCGTCATGACCAGGCCGATGGTAAGAAAAAGCACCTGCACTACCTTGTGGATGATAGAGCGCAATGTATAGGTGAGGATGCGCTGAAATGTTTTTCGACCTTCATTGATCAAAATGACGATGCCATTCAAGCCGGGTTCTGTCAGCACGATACCGGCAGCAGATTTGGCCACGTCCGTCGCCGTGCAAACGGCAATTCCCATCTGCGCCTGCCGTAAAGCAGGCGCGTCGTTGGCGCCGTCGCCGCACATCCCGACAATATGACCATCTTTCTGCAGTGCCTTGACCAGCCGGAACTTGTCTTCCGGTAGCCCGCCGGTAAAGATCGCATAATTTTCAGCCTTGATATCGTCGGGTAGTGGCGTACCGTTCCAGGTCTCGCCAACGATGCCAACTGACGATGCCACTACTTGCGCGGTCGCTTGCGCATCACCGGTCACCATCAATGTCCGTACGCCGAGGCCGGTCAACGCTTTGATCAGCGCGGCCGAGTCTGCGCGCGGCGGATCGCTCAAGGCAATCAACCCGACCAGTTTGAGTTGATCAGGCGCACCAGCTGCCACCGCCAGCACGCGATATCCTTGAGCCTGTAACGCACTGGCACTCATACCTGGCGGAATAAGCGCCAGCGTCTCGATGACGCTGAAGGCGCCTTTGCAAATACTGATAACAGTCCCGTCCGTCTGGCGTGCGCTCGCCGTCGCACGTTTCAACGCCGGATCGAATGGTGTAAAAGTCACCTGGGTGGGGACACCTGCCCACGGCCGCTGTAACGCCGCCTCGCGGATTGCGGCATCGACTGGATCCTGGCCGCTCTCTGCGCTGCACAATGCGGCCAAGGCCAATACCTCCTCCTCGCTTATGCCAGGCACGGAAGTCAGCGACATGACTTTGAGCATGTTGCTGGTCAGCGTTCCGGTCTTGTCAGCACACAGAATATCGATACCGGCAGCCTCATCGACTGCCGACAGCCGTGTCGGCAACACCCCGCGCAGCGCAAGCGCCCGCGCTCCGACTGCGGCGGCGAGTGTAAACATCGACGGCAACGCAACTGGAATTGAGGCCAGCACCGCGATCAAAATCAAGGGCATGATTTCTGCAAATGGCAGCGGTAGAAAATAGGCATAGATCGCCAGTACGACGGTCACGCCACCATTGAATATCACCAGATTCCGCACCACGTTCAATACCGTTTTTTGCTGCGAACTTTCCACCTTCGCCTCTGCCACCAGTTCTGCGGTTCGGCCAAACTTGGTGTGTGTCCCTGTGGCGGTGACAACCGCAATTGCTTCGCCACGCCTGACCAGCGCGCCGGCATAACTTTGCCCTTCCGCACCGACTTCAACCGGCATTGACTCACCGGTGAGCATCGACTGGTCCAGCAAGACTGAACCACTGAGTATGCGAACATCGGCCGCAACCACGACGCCAAGCGTCAGCTTGACGATGTCGCCAGGCACCAGTTCAACCGCAGGCAGGTTGTTCCATGCGCCATCTCGTCGCACCGTCGCCAGCAGCGCCAACCGCGACTTCAAGGCGTCGAGCGTGGCCTGCGCCCGCCCTTCCTGGAACCAGCTCAAGCCGGCATTGAACAGCAACAGCAAGCCCACCATGACGGCCTGCAGATAGTCACCGAGTCCAACCTGAATCAGGATCGTGATCTCCAGCATCCACGGCACCGGTGCCCACAATTTCTTGATGGCATGCAGGAATGGGTTTTCTACCACCTCCATCACACTGTTTGTACCGCCCTGTTGTTGCAGCAGATGTGCGGCGACCGAGGTCAATCCGATGGCAGAATCAGTCATTGTGCATTCCTGGTCGCGTAATATCGCGCCCTCAAATTAACCACGGAAAATATCGAAAGGTTTGATCCGCAACACCCGTCGCACGTCAAAATAGCTGGAAATGGCAGCAATCAATACGACCATGACGAATGCCAATCCCAGGTTGCCGTACATGATCATCGCTGCGTAGTTTGGCAGGCGCGCACGTGTGATGCTGATCATCAAGGTGACCAGTCCAATGCCAAGCCCGAAACCAGTCAAGGCAGTAAAGCCGACATGAACAAGATCATGATGACTACACTTGGCACCGATCGGATCCTTGCAAACAGCTGCAAGCAGTAATTCTGATAACGGCGATCGCATTAACGTCGCCAGGTTGGGCGTAGTTTGCGCTGAAGAATCAATCACAAGTCGGGCCTGTTTTGGCGATTGGGCGAGCATGGTGGTATCGGACAAGACCGGCAGAAGACTTGCTTTGCTCGTCGAATTGCTCAAAGGGACAACAACATTTTTGACCGTGGAAGGAGGTGATTTTTCCATGCTGCCTCCCGAATGCAAATTCATGTCGACTGTCACAGGTGGATGCAACGATGTCGTTGTTGCGGGCGAAATCTGCTTTTGCGCGCTTGCAGAGCAAATACAATTGCGAAGTCCGCTTGATTCCAAAGATCGTCATCAAGACTCGATCAAGTATTGGTTCATTCTTAGTTTGAGGTCTGTGCGCTAGGCCACTGACATCACACAGATATGCCAATGAACGCCGCAAATAGGAAGTCACACGCCCTCTTGTCCCCTTTTTTATCAAAGCGCGATAGCGCACAGATCATATCGGCGCTAGAGAACAAACTACGCTTTTCTATTTAACTGGAGGACGTGATGAAAACCGATACGCAATTACAGCAAGATGTGAATGCAGAATTGAAATGGGAACCCGCGATCATTGCCACTGACATTGGCGTTGAAGTGAAGGATGGCATCGTAACTTTGGTCGGGGAAGTCGGTAGCTACTCGGAAAAGTTGGCGGCAGAACATGCGGCACAACGCATCTCTGGCGTAAGAGGACTGGCAATCGAGCTGAACGTGAGGCTACCTGGATCAAGTCAGAGAAATGATGTCGACATTGCTCGTGCCGCTGAGAATGTCCTGTCCTGGTCAACGTATGCACCCGACAAAAATATCCTGGTCATGGTCGAAAAAGGATGGATCACCCTTACCGGGCAGGTCAACTGGGATTTTGAGCGGCGCAGCGCCACGGATGCCGTGCGCCATCTGATGGGCGTAACCGGCGTCAGCAACCAGATCACGATCAAGGAAAAAGTCTCAGCGGCATCCCTCAAGACAGAGATTGAAGCAGCACTGAAGCGACGCGCACAGAACGATGCACAAGCGATTTCTGTTGACGTGAAAGGATCCGATGTCACATTGACTGGCACTGTACACACCTGGGGAGAACGCAACTTGGCAAATCATGCGGCATGGAGCACCCCTGGCGTCTGGAATGTCATCGACAACATGTCGGTAATTTACTGATTGAGCACGATTCGATTTCGGAGTTCCAACTGTCAACTGTCGCTACAGATCGCCATTTGACTATTTTGCAAAAAACTCTTCCAAGACGTCATGCTGAACATCGCCACACTTCGAGTACGGGACGGTTGCGCGCAGCCGTACTTGGCGCCAATTGCTGACCATATTGGCGATTGGTGCGCTGCTTTTTTTGGTTTCATTACTATTGTTCAAAAAAGCACTCAGTCAGACCAATAGAAAAACAGCCCGTATTTATTTGAACGCGGATTGATCCTATTCAGACCAGAGCGCTTTCTTCGAACAATAAATCTCACACTGCCATCTTCGCAGGAAGCAGCCGGTCATATTCTTTCTTGACAACCGCATAACATTCGCAGCTGCGCTGTTCCAAGCCGTTCCTATCAATTACTTTAATGCGGCCGCGCGCATAAGTAATGAGTCCGGCCTTTTGTAACTTAAGCGCACCTTCTGTCACACCTTCTCGCCGAACACCAAGCATGTTCGCAATTAATTCCTGTGTCATGAGCAAGTCGCTTCCTTCCAAGCGGTCAAGGCTCAGTAAAATCCAACGACAAAGTTGCTGATCCAATGAGTGATGTCGATTGCATACTGCCGTCAGCGACATCTGGGTAATGAGTGCCTGGGTATAACGCAACAGCAAATGCAAAACAGGGCCAGCCCTATTGAACTCGGCTTTTAACGCTTGTGCACGCAACCGAAATCCATGTCCCGCGCTTTGAACAACGGCTCGACTTGCCATTGACTCCCCTCCCATAAATAGCGAGATGCCAACGATACCCTCGTTACCAACCACAGCTATCTCCGCCGAAGACCCATTCTCCAAGACGTCAAGCAGGGAGACGATTGCCGTCGTGGGAAAGTAGACGTAACCGATACGACCGCCAGATTCATACAGCACCTGCCCTAGCGGCATATCGACGTATTCCAGATCTGGTTGCCAGCGCTGCAATTCCGGCTTCGGTATAGCGGCAAGTAGCAGATTCTTATCCATCTCAATGCGCCATTTCATCACTTCATATCCTTTCAAGGGAGGTAGTCGTTTCACCACGGAGAGAATGCCAGCGTTGCGTTTCAGTATAGGTGGGGTTGACTGTTTCCTATGTGCGATAAAGAACATACGCAATGCGGTTGTCGTCAAGATCGCTCATTCACGAATGATCTGGATTGGATCGAGAAGACTTGTACGCTAAAGCACAGATAAAGCGTGAATAAGCAGATAGCTTAAGCGTCACGAACCATCAACTTGGATTACCTATGCCCGCAGATAAGAATGTCACTAACAATTCTGCGAACATGGGAACAACCGAGACGCCGCTTGGAATGTGGCTATTGGTCGCGCTCGTCGTTGGATCAATACTAGGAAGCGGGATATTCGGCTTACCCCAGAATATGGCCACCGGTGCCGGCGCGGCAGCGATTTTGCTCAGTTGGCTGATTACTGGTGCGGGCATGCTCAGTCTCGCGCTACTGTATCAAATGCTCGCCCTGCGTAAGCCCGCTCTCGACAACGGTATCTACGCGTACGCACGCGAGATGTCTGGTGACTATGTCGGCTTTAATTCTGCCTGGGGCTACTGGGTAAGCGCCTGGATCGGCAATGTCGGCTACCTGGTCGCGGCATTCGGCGCCTTGGGTTATTTCTTTCCCGTCTTTGGAGAAGGCAATACAGCCGCAGCCATCGTCGGCGCATCCGTGCTGCTCTGGACCGTGCATGCGTTGGTATTGAACGGTATCCGCGGCGCCGTCGTCTTGAATGCAGTGGTTACCCTGGCCAAGGTCATCCCTCTGCTGATTTTCATCGTCCTGGTCGCTATTGCGTTCAACCTGGACACATTTACTTTTGTGTTCTGGGGAGAGGTAAAGTTGGGATCGATGCTGACACAGGTCAAGACTACGATGCTGGTGACTGTCTGGGTGTTCATCGGTATCGAAGGCGCCAGCGTGTACTCTTCCCGTGCCAAACGACGCAGCGACGTCGGTCGTGCAACCGTAATCGGTTTTGTCATCACCCTCCTGCTGCTGATGTCAGTGTCATTGCTCTCACTCGGCATTCTCAGTCAGCCGATACTTGCTACGCTGAAAAATCCTTCAATGGCTGGCGTACTTGAACATGTGGTCGGACGATGGGGCGCGATACTCATTTACGCTGGCTTGATCATCTCGGTAGGCGGAGGCTTTCTGGCCTGGACCCTGTTAGCCGCAGAATCGCTATTTTCACCGGCAAACGACGGCGTCATGCCGAAAAAACTGGCGCGACAAAGCGCACGCCATGTCCCGGCCAACGCCATGTGGATCACCAGCGGGATGACGCAGGTTTTTTTGATCGTCACACTTTATTCCAAAGCATCTTATCTGGCGCTGATCTCGCTTTCGACGGCAATGATCCTTCTGCCCTATTTGTTCAGCGCCATCTATGGCCTGAGGTTGACATGGCCCCGGCAAGGTTCGGCAGCACCGCTGCGCTTGCGTGATCTGTCGATCACGGTCATTGCCACACTTTATTGCAGTTGGTTGCTCTACGCGGCAGGTCCGAAATATCTCCTTCTCAGCGCATTGCTCTACGCCCCGGGAGCAGTCTTCTTCATTTTCGCAAAACGAGAGCAGAAAAAACCAGTTTTCATTGGTGTCGAAACCGCCGTCTTTGTGATCTTCATCCTGCTGGCAATTGTCGCCGGTTATCTGCTCGCTGTTGGAAAATTGAATCTGTGAAATGTCTCTGGCTTGTCGGCCTTCCGGCAATGCCGTCACTATCTCAACTAAAGGAAATAGCATGAGTTACGGAGTCCATTCCGAGGTAGGTAAGCTACGCAAGGTCATTGTCTGTCGGCCGGGCCTCGCGCAAGCACGTCTTACACCTGCCAATTGCAAAGAGCTGCTTTTCGACGACGTGCTGTGGGTTACTCAGGCGAAAAACGATCATCATGCCTTCTGCAATGCGATGGTCGAACGCGGCGTCGAGGTATTGGAGTTGCACAAGCTATTGGCAGATATAGTCATGCTACCGGATGCGCGCGAGTGGCTGCTCGACCGAAAGCTGGAGCCCGATACGCTTGAGCCTGAAGCCAGCAGTCAGTTACGGCCATGGCTGGAAGGCTTGCCTGCGGCACAGTTGGCAAGTTACCTCATCGGTGGCCTGCTGCAGGGCGAAGTACCGTTCGTACTCGAGGGGCTTACTGCCACAATCCTCGACCCACAGGAGCTGATATTACCTCCTTTGCCCAATACCTTATTTACCAGAGACTCCAGCTGTTGGCTGAGCGATGGCGTGGTGCTCGGCTCCATGTATTGGCCAGCACGCCGTCATGAAACATTGCTGATGACGGCCATCTATCGCTTCCATCCGCTGTTCCGCGGGCAGGTCAAGGAATGGTGGGGCGATCCGGACCAAAGTCATGGCACAGCCGCGCTGGAAGGCGGAGACGTCGTCCCTCTGGGTAGCGGATTGCTGCTGATCGGCATGGGAGAACGCACTTCTCCACAAGCAGTAAGCCAATTGGCTGCAAAACTCTTCCAACAGGGTGCGGCCCACCGCATCATCGCCGCCCAGATGCCAAAGTCCCGCGGGGCCATGCATTTGGATACGGTATTCACTTTCTGCAACACCGATCTGGTCACCGTATTTCCCGATGTCGTCGACGCCATTCGCAGCTTCAGCCTGCGCCCTGGAGACCAAGAGGGAACGATCGATGTACGGTCTGAGAACACGCCGTTTATCGATGTCGTCGCCGAGGCTTTGCGCATACCCAACCTTCGCGTCGTCCATACCGGCGGAGACACTTACGAAGCGGAGCGCGAGCAATGGGATGATGGCAACAATCTCCTGGCACTGTCGCCCGGTGTCGTGGTCGCCTACGACCGTAACGTCTACAGCAATACGCTTCTGCGAAAGGCTGGTGTTGAGGTAATTACCATTCCGGGCAGTGAGTTGGGACGCGGACGCGGCGGCAGCCACTGCATGACCTGCCCTATTGAGCGCGACGCTGTCTGAATAAGGCGGTAAGCCATTTTTTCAAAGGATCTTGCTATGAGTATCAATCTTCGCAATCGCAGTCTGCTTGATCTGGAAGACTTCGAACCTTCCGAGCTCCGCTTCTTGCTGGATCTGGCAACGGAACTCAAACGCAACAAGTACGCCGGAAACGAATACCAACGCCTGAAGGGGAAAAATATTGCATTGGTGTTCGAAAAAACATCGACACGCACGCGCTGTGCATTTGAGGTTGCTGTCCATGACCAGGGCGGTAGCGTTACCTATCTCGATCAAGTCGGATCGCAGCTAGGCCACAAGGAATCGATCAAGGATACCGCGCGGGTACTTGGGCGCATGTATGACGGTATTGAGTATCGTGGGTATCATCAAAGTGTGGTGGAAGAAATTGCGCGGTTGTCGCATGTCCCTGTATGGAACGGATTAACCGACGAATCGCATCCAACCCAAGTCCTGGCTGATTTACTGACGATGGAAGAGTCCAGTGAAAAAGCGTTACATCGTATTTCATTTTGCTATCTCGGCGATGCCCGCTTCAACATGGGCTGCTCGTTATTGATAGGTGGGGTAAAAATGGGAATGGATGTGCGAATTGCTGCTCCCGAATCACTGCAGCCGCCAATGGAGCTTGTGCGGCGCATGCGCGCCCTGGCCACGCGTACCGGAGCGACGATCACGATTGAGTCCGATCCCATCAAGGCGGTCAAGGACGCTGACTATGTGTACACCGATGTATGGGTATCCATGGGGGAACCCGCGGACGTCTGGAAGACGCGCATCGACATGCTGTTGCCCTACCAGATCAACGCAGACTTGATGCGCTCAACGGGCAACCCTGACTGTAAGTTCATGCATTGCCTGCCGGCGCTGCACAATCTCGAAACGGAAGTCGGGCGCACACTTGGCAAGCAATTCAACATGACCGAGTTTGAAGTCACGGATGAGGTATTTGAATCTGGCGCGTCGATTGTCTTCACCCAGGCAGAAAACCGGATGCACACCATCAAAGCAGTATTGGTCGCAACACTGGGCTGAATTCACAGGAGCAGATGATGCGAATCGTCATTGCATTGGGGGGGCAACGCTCTGTTGCGTCGAGGCTAGCCCTTGAGTGCCGACAATCAGTTGACGAACATTCGGCGTGCGGTAGCGCAACTGGCCTTGGTTGCCGACAGCAATGATATCGTGCTAACGCATGGAAACGGTCCGCAGGTGGGGCTACTTGCCTTGCAGTCGCTATCCTATACTGCAGTTCAGCCCTATCCTCTTGATTTTCTCGGCGCGCAGACCGAGGGCATGATCGGCTATTTACTGGAACGTGAACTACGCAATTTGATGCCATCCCGCGCTATTGCCACCGATGTCGATGCTGTTTATCTCGACTTCAGATTGACCACTCAACGACCGGTTTGTAGCGCCAGTCCCAATGCGCTCAGTGGCATCATTTTTCCTGCAGGCTCGATGCGCCCGAAGATTGAAGCCGCATGCAGCTTCGTCAAAGCGACCGGGAAGCGCGCGGTGATCGGTTCTCTTGAAAACATTGACGCCATGCTGCGTGGCGACGCCGGCCCACAAATCCGCACCGACGGCCCACAGGTGCTATAGACACTCGCTCGATCAGCAATGCGTCGACTCTTGCACGATACGTCGTGATGGTACGTCATCGAACAGACCACCTTCTTGCATCAGCGCATGCTGTTCTTTCAATGAACCGCGGAGTAAATTTCGGGTTATTGATCAAGCTAGCGTCAGGATGTTGATATCGTCGGCAGGATACAAAAATATCGCATCATGGTTGCAGCGTTTTTCTACTTACTCAATGAAGGAAACTATCATGCAAAATCCAAGCTCCACAGCAAGTACCGCACACAAGGATGCCGCCGCTGAGCACAAGACATGTGCCGATCAACATCTTAAAGCCGCCGCTTCCCATGACAACAATAAACATGACGAGGCACAGAGCAATTCAAAGAGCGCAATGAAATGCTGTGATACCGCAAGCAAGAAGTCTACCGCTGCGTGTGCATCCTCAGACAAATAATCGAACTCATTTCATCAATATCAATAGCTGTACGTGCGGTGGATTGATGGTATCGATCCATCGCAACGCAAGAAGATGCCTGTTCTTGAAACACGATCGACAACAGAAAAACTTCTGAATTAACAACGCTGTCAGTCCGTATTCTTTGATATTTTCACTTCCGTAAAATCCACCGCTATTGGGTCACTCGCCGGAAATGATTCCTTCAACGCCTCGTCAAGCGCGTCACTTTGGTGCTTCCGCTCTTTTTCGCTCACCTTCGCATCTGGAACTAAAACTTCCGATGTCGCAAATGGGATGTTATCCATAAAATTAACCTTCTCTGTTGGCATACCGAAATACAATAAATCTTTAGATAGGTCTGGCCTTAGACGATATGAGCCAACTAGAACGCATCTCAGCTCGGACGTCTACTCTATTCAGGCAACGACGACGAGATTGTCGACAACGTTCCAGACTCCCGGAGAATTCCAGGCGGCATGACTTGCAAGGTCACGCTCACTCCAGCTATGTACGGTTCCAGACAGAGTGACATCGGTTCCTTTTACGTCGACGACAATGTCATCACTGCCATTTTTTATGCGTCGCTTAAGCGACGTTTCGATATCATCTTTGACTACTTTCGACGACACCTTTTCTTTGAGAGTGATCTGATCCGTAACACCAACAACTCCGGTGAGATGCCGAATCACTGCTGCAGCACCGCGTCTTTCAAAGTCCCAACGAACCTGACCGGAAAGTGTCACCCAGCCCTTCTCCACCATCACCTTGACGACATCCGGTTGCACATAGTTCGACCACGAAAGAACATTCTCGGCTGCGTGAGCAATATCGACATCCTTTCGATGACTTTCCCCTGGAAGTTTGACGTTGATTTCAATCGCAAGCCCCTTCACCCCTGTGACGCGCTGAGCCGCAGTCTCGGCATCCATTTTTTCTGAATAGCTATCCACCTGGCCTGCCAGAGTGACGATGCCATCTTTGACCTCGACACCGATCTGAGCTGCGTTGATTGATGGCTCCCATTTGAGTTCTGCGCTGACATCCTGCTGCAATTGCACATCTGTTTTCATGGCGTTTTCCCTTGGGATTAAAACTACACAATGCGCTGAGATTATGAATGTATCTGTGCGTTAGGGCGCTTTGACGCCATGTGTCGTGCATCGATGTGGGACAACGTACCGACAACATTGCACAGATGCGCGCAAGATTTCCGCCACATCACGTTGTTCCGCGCCACCTCGGTTTTAACCAATGATAGGAACATAATTGTGCACGCGCTAGCCGAAGAATCCTTACCCGTAGAAATTGAACTCAAATTTTCCGTCCCCAAAGAAAAAAGTGTGGCGCTTTTAACAGCATTGCATTCTGGCGACGTTCGCAATTGCCGGCTACAAGCTATTTATTACGACACAAGAGAGGGGAAGCTGGCAAAGCGAGGGGCGACTATTCGACTACGTAAAGAGGGGCGCCGCTGGATACAGACGGCGAAGATGGTTACTTCGGATCCCCTGCTTCGCCTGGAACACAATATAGAGGTTTCAACGTCTCGACATCAGGAAATACCGGAGTTGGTCCTCGCGCGGCATGATGGTACTGCCGTAGGCGCAGCAATTTCCAATATTTTGCGGAGCATCCCACCAGAAGGACTGCCGACGGCACTCATTGATCGTTTCCATATCAACGTATTGAGACGAATTCGTGATGAATATATCGGCGATACCAAAGTGGAAATGGCATTTGATACAGGACACATACGCTGTGGCGAACGATCCATACCTATCCGCGAGCTAGAGATGGAACTGAAGTCAGGGACAATAGAGAATTTTTTTCGACTTGCGGAAGTGTGGGCAGTTCGTACCGGACTCCACATTTGTACTTCGTCGAAAGCAGTGCGCGGTGAATACCTGATTGACGGCCGTCAAGGTGGCAATCCAGTCACAGCCGTCAATCGGAAAATAGGGCCGGATGAGGGAAAACTCAGATTCCTTGTGCTCACGCTACGGAGTTGCCTCCATCAAATAATGGACAACGCCTCAGAAATATCCCGTGGCGCAAAAGATGAGGAGTTCGTCCATCAGCTTCGCGTCGGACTCCGTAGAATTCGGACGGCATTACGAGAACTATCAAAATTCAGCACCAATATTGATCCGGCGTGGGAGTACGCCTTTTCCCAGACATTTCATGAACTCGGAACCCATCGCGATATTGCTGCGGTACTGCCCAAAGTCCTGGAAGCGATGCACGTCTGCGGTATCGACTACTGCTGGAAAAAACCGCCCGGATTAGATGCAGGAACTCCTCAGATGAGCGTCAAGGCTGTTGAATTCCAGCGTGCGATGCTCTCCGTTCTGGCCTACTGCCACATCACGTTGCGCGATGAAGAACATCGAAAGCACGCACATAGCGCGCTCAAGGAAAAAATAGAAGGCTTGCTTGACCATCTGTATACGCAAATTGCCGTCGACGCAAAGCATTTTTCCACCTTGACTATCGCACGTCGACATGGCCTTCGCAAACGTCTGAAACGGCTTCGCTATCTGAGCGAATTTGCGAGTTCGTTATTTGATTCGCATCGAGTAAAACGCTATCTGAAAGACTGGCGCAAGGCACAAGATGCGTTGGGAACATACAACGACTACAGGATCAGTTTCGATACGTTCAATCACGACACAAGGACACTAAAAAATAGAACATTGGCGCTGAACTGGCTTGATATGCACCTTGAAAATTGCGTTAGACAATGTGCGGCGGCCCTCAATCATGCCGTCAAAAAGCCAGTGTTCTGGTAATGGTCTTGAACAGTCTGTATCGCCGACGATCGTATCAAATAGAGCGTTCCTCTACCAGGCAGCAACGAATCTATCGGTGCGTGCCGCATCATATACAGCCGAAAAATCCGAATCGAGAAGTTCCATTGGCTTTTTGTTATCCAGCCAGGTATTGGGACAAGTAAACCAGGTTGCGATGCTCCACTCGTCAAACGATTTCGCGAGTTCCATCAGAACCAGGTGAGACTGGGGTCTGATTGTCAGACTGCGCAGTTCAAACTGAAACATGGGCACCCAAAAGGTATTGCGCCAGGTAAAACCAAATATCCGGCGTTTTGCAATCAGATGCGCCAGGCTGATCGATTCCGATGGTTGATGGTCGGCCAGCAATGGCGCCAGCTCTTGACTGCTCAGCGTACCTCCGGACGAGCGATAGGCCACCAGCATCGACACAAATCCCCTACTACTGGGAAACGCGTCAAGACTGTCATGGTAGACAACATCTTGCTGCGCCGGCCATTGATCATGGTCCAGATAATGGTAACGCGAAGCCGACATTCTTGCAGTGTGCACTGAATCCATTTGCAGCCCTTGGAGTGATGAACAGGTATATCGAATCCGGTCACGTGGATCAACGTTCCGATCCACGATGCAGAGATTTTTTCGGGCTAAGTTTTATGCCACAGCCTGAGCCTGCGAAATTACCAGAATGGAATTGGCTTTTGCAATGTCGTCCGAGGTGCCATGCACCAACAATACGTACTTGTCTACTTTCAAAGCACTTTCATATTTGATGACCTGGCTTTTGGTAATGCCGATTTCACTTAATGCAGCGCCCAATGCAGACACGCCGCCGACCACCACAGCTCCCTCCACGCCACCAACAAGCGTGGCGACGATAGGCCCTGCCATGGCAAGCAAGCCGATGCCGGGAATGAGGAAGACTGCCGGCGCCAGCAAGAGCCCCCAGATTCCGCCCCAGAATGCGCCGGTTTTCCCC
>Ga0066798_10000317_pt1 | contig 27045 bp, 23 predicted proteins | sample PersoiDNA2013203_FD_70961 | JGI IMG/M metagenome (GOLD analysis project Ga0066798, IMG submission 70961) | Permafrost soil microbial communities from the Arctic, to analyse light accelerated degradation of dissolved organic matter (DOM) -... | ecosystem: Environmental > Terrestrial > Soil >... | reverse complement strand
TCCCGCTCCCCCGTCAGCTTGTCGGCGACGGAGATCTGTTCTTGCTCCGGGTGGCCGGGGACTCGATGGTCGAGGCGGCCATCTGCGACGGTGACTGGGTCGTCATCCGTCGCCAGCCGGTCGCCGAGAACGGCGAGATCGTCGCGGCGATGATCGACGGCGAGGCGACGGTGAAGACCCTCAGCCGGCGAGACGGCCACGTGTGGCTGCTCCCGCAGAACAGCTCCTACGCACCGATCCCCGGCGATACTGCGCAGATCCTCGGTCGCGTCGTCAGCGTGCTGCGTCGCCTCTGACGATCGCGCCAAGAAGCGGCTAGAGGCCGAAGCGCTTCGCGACCGCTGCCAGCGCTTCGGCCGAGCGGCGCAGACCTGCGAGCTCGTCGGGCGACATCGGCACCTCGAGCTGGTCGACCACGCCGTCGCGCCCGAGCACCGCCGGCACCGAGAGGCACACGTTCGAGATCCCGTGGTAGTCGGTGAGCAGGGACGACACCGGCAGGACGCTGTTCTCGTCGCCCAGGACGGCCTCGATGATGCGGGAGCCCGCCAGCGCCGCCGCGTAGTTGGTCGCGCCCTTGCCGGCGATGATCCGGTAGGCAGAGTTCACCACCTCGTGCGCGATCTGCTCGCGAACGGCCTTGTCGAGGCGCCCCCGGCCGTCCCCGAGCCCGGGCCAGTCCAGCAGCGGGATCGAACCGATGCTCGCGCTGCTCCAGAGCGGGATCTCGGTGTCCCCGTGCTCCCCCGCGATGTACGCGTGCACGTTGTGCACCGCGACGCCGCAGTGCTGCGCGACGAGGTACCGGAGCCGGGACGAGTCGAGCACGGTGCCAGACCCGAACAGCCGGTTCGCCGGCAGGCCGGAATGCTTGAGCGCGGCGTAGGTCACGATGTCGACCGGGTTCGTGACCATGATGAAGATCGCGTCCGGCGCAGTAGCGACCAGCGCGGGCATGATCGAGCGCATCAGCGAGATCGTCGCCTCCGCGAGGTCGAGCCGGGTCTGGCCGGGGCGTTGCCTCGCGCCGGCCGTGACGACGACGACGTCGGCGCCTTCGCACACGGCGATGTCGTCCGATCCGATCACCTCGCCCATCGGCATGAACTGGATGCCGTGGCCGATGTCGAGCGCCTCGGCTTCGACCTTGGCCTTGTTGATGTCGTACAGCGCGACCGTGCGCGCGACGCCGCGCATCAGGGCGGCGTAGGCCAATGTCGCCCCGACCGCTCCCGCACCGACCACGGCAACCTTCGTCGTCCGGCGCGCGGTACGCGACAACGCAGGCGCGATATCTTCCGCGTAATCGGTCACTGGTCCTCCTCGTTCGAGCCCATCCGCTCTGAGCCTAGAGCCGCCAGCCGAACGAGCGCCGCGCGGACCACGTCTCGGTCTGTCGTGCGCCAGAAGTCCGGCATCGAGCGCAGCAGGAACTCGGAGTAGCGCGCCGTGACGAGGCGCGAGTCGAGGACCGCGACCACGCCGCGATCGCCGCCGGTACGGATCAGCCGGCCGGCCCCCTGGGCGAGCAGCAGCGCGGCATGGCTCGCCGCCACCGACATGAAGCCGTTGCCGCCGGCCGCCGCGACAGCCTCGGCCCGCGCCGAGCGGATCGGGTCGTCCGGCCGCGGGAACGGGATCCGGTCGATCACCACCAGGCGACAGGTATCGCCCGGCACATCCACGCCCTGCCAGAGCGAGAGGGTGCCGAACAAGGAGGCGGCGTGGTCGGCCGCGAATGCCTCGACGAGCGCAAGCAGCTGGTCGTCGCCCTGGCACAGCACCGGTGTGTCGATCCGGGCCCTGATGGCCTCCGCCGCAGCCTCCGCCGCGCGCCGGGACGAGAAGAGTCCGAGCGTCCCGCCGCCGGCAGCCAAGACCAGCTCGGCGAGCTCGTCGAACATCTCCGGCGCGGTGCCGTCACGGCCCGGCGGCGGCAAGTGCTTCGCGACGTAGAGGATGCCCTGGCGCGGGTAGTCGAACGGGCTGCCGACGTCGACGCCGTGCCAGGACGCCACTCCCGCCGCCCCGGCCTGAGCGGCCAACCCGAGGGACCGGGCAAGTGGATCGAAGCTGCCGCCAAGGGTGAGCGTGGCCGAGGTGAGTACGGCGGTGCGCCCGTCGAGCAGGTGCGCACGCACCAGGCCGGAGACATCGAGCGGCGCGACCGACAGCCGTGGCAGGGCGAACGCACCGTCTCCACCGCCGCGAGAGCACCACCGCACGTCACGGACGGCATCCTGGGGCTCGGCCGCCATCCGGTCCGCGACCTCGAAGAGCTGGAGCACCGCCGACTGCGCCAGCTTGCGACCCGCGTCGGGCTGCTGCGTCGAGGCACTCGGCTCGGGCTTCAGCGCGCTGAGTAGCGTGCGCGCCGCGTCGCGGACGGTGGTCACGGCGTCGTGCACCGCACCGGGCAGGTGGCCCGGAAGCCTCCCATCCGGGAGGTCTGCCAGCGCCGCCCCGAGGGCGGCGGCAGCGGCGTCGAGGGGGGTGCTCTCGAGGCCGCCGTGACGTCGCGCGAACCGCGCGGCGTGCTCGACGCTCGCGACGGAGAGCTCCCAGGTGGCCTGTGCGGTGACCCGGTCGGTCAGCTCGTGCGCCTCGTCGACGACGAGGGCGGAGTGCTCGGGGAGCACCCCCGGGGAGCCCGAGGCGGCGATGCCGAGCATCGCGTGGTTGGTCACGACCAGGTCGGCCTCGCGAGCGGCCGACCGGGCGCGCTCCGGGAAGCAGTCGTCGATCATCGGGCACTTCTGTCCGAGGCACTCCAGCGCGGTGACCGAGACCTGGCGCCAGGCCCGGTCGCTGACGCCCGGGACGCAGTCGTCCCGGTCCCCGGTCTCGCTCGACTCGGCCCAGGCCCGGAGCCTCAGCACGTCCCGGCCGAGGTCGGAGGCCGCGGAGGCGCGTGCTTTCGCCGCTGCGGGACCTCGGGGCGGGTGCTGCGCCGCACCGGCCCGCTCGTCCCCCGGGTCGACGTCGAGCAGCGAGCCCTGCTCCTCGACCGGATAGCCGCCGGCGATCTTGTGCACGCACACGTAGTTGTGCCAGCCCTTGAGCAGCGCCGTCGTCGGCTTACGAGGCAAGGTCGGGGCGATGACGTCGCACACCAGCGGCAGGTCTCTGGTCAGGATCTGGCGCTGCAGCGCCAGCGTGGCCGTGGACACAATGACCCGCTCATCCGCGAGGACGGCGTGCCGCAGCGCAGGCACCAGGTAGCCCAGCGACTTGCCGGTACCGGTACCCGCCTGCACTAGCAGATGACGGCCCGAGGAGAAGGCATTCGCCGCCGCGCGCGCCATCGCATGCTGTCCCTCGCGCCGCTCGCCGCCGAGTCGCTCGACGACCGCGTCGAGCAGTGCGTCGACCGTCGCCGCTGCCTCGTCGGTGTCGGGCGTCTCGGGCACCGCGTCAGCCTAGCCGCGGCGTCGACCACCGAGTGCGCCGGGTCAGCGACTGTGCACGCCGCGAAACCGTCGCGGCTCCATCGCCACCCGACCGGTCCGTCAGTGCGCCGCGACGGCCACCGCCCGGATCTCCGCCGCCAGCGCCGCATCGACCCGGGCATGCAGGTGGGTGCCCGCCTCGGTGTGCTCCTCGAGCAGGATCTCACCGTCGGAGTGGGCGCGACTCACCAAGTCTCCGCGCTTGTACGGCACGACCACATCGATCAGTACATCCGGGCGTGGGAGCGCCTCGGCAATGACCGAGAGAAGCTCCGGGATGCCGTCCCCGGTGCGGGCCGACACGACCAGGGACCGCGGGTAGCGACTCCGCAGCCGAGTCACCACCTCTGGCTCGGCGATGTCCGCCTTGTTCAGCACGATCAGCTCGGACACCTGCATCGCGCCCGGGATGTCCGCGAGCACGGTGTGCACCGCCGCGATCTGACCCTCGGGATCAGGGTGCGCGACGTCGACGACATGGACCACGAGGTCCGCCTCGGCCACCTCTTCGAGGGTGGAACGGAACGCCTCGACCAGCTGGTGCGGCAAGGAGCGGACGAAGCCCACGGTGTCGGTCAGGGTGTAGACCCGGCCTTCCAGGGTCTCCGAACGGCGGACCGTCGGGTCCAGCGTCGCGAACAGCGCGTTATCGACCAGCACCCCCGCTCCGGTGATCCGGTTCAGCAGGCTCGACTTCCCGGCATTGGTGTAGCCGGCGATGGCGACAGACGGCAGGTGGTGCCGACGCCGCGACGAACGCTTCGTCTCGCGAGCGGGCTTCATCGCGGCGATATCCCGCCGCAGCTTCGCCATCCGGGTCCTGATCCGCCGGCGGTCCAGCTCGATCTTCGTCTCGCCAGGGCCGCGCGAGCCGATCCCGGCGCCGCCGGCGACCCTTCCACCGGCCTGCCGGGACATCGACTCGCCCCAGCCACGCAGGCGTGGCAACAGGTATTCGAGCTGAGCGAGCTCGACCTGTGCCTTGCCCTCCCGCGACTTCGCGTGCTGGGCGAAGATGTCCAGTATCACCGCGGTCCGGTCGACGACCTTGACTCTGACGATGTCCTCGAGCCCGCGGCGCTGCGAGGGCGAGAGATCGCCGTCGACGACGACCGTGTCCGCACCGTTCGCCGCGACGACGTCTCGGAGCTCGGCGGCCTTGCCCGAGCCGAGATACGTGCCCGGATCAGGGTTCTGTCGACGCTGGAGCATGCCGTCGAGGACCTCTGAGCCCGCGGTCTCGGCCAGCGCGGCAAGCTCGCGCAGCGAGATCTCGGCCTCCTCGCTCGTGCCCGAGGTCCAGATGCCGACCAGGACGACGCGCTCGAGCCGCAGTTGCCGGTACTCGACCTCGGTGACGTCCTCGAGCTCGGTTGACAGGCCGCCAACGCGACGCAGTGCGGTGCGCTCGGCGAGCTCGAGCTGATCGCCGTCGTAGCCACCGGGTTCGGACGTCTCGTGGTGGATCGCGGTCCCGGCTCGGGCCAGGACCCGCGCGACGACGTCACGAGCGACGTCGTGGTCCCCCGCGCCGCCCTGCGGGTCGTGATCGCCGTGAGAAACGGGGACGTGGCCGCTGTCACGGGCGACGTCAGCTGCGCCGTAGTGGCCGCTGGTCCCGGCCGCGGCGTCGCGCGCGGGATCGGATCGAACCTGGGTCATGGGTGCGTGGCCTTCCTGTGACTACCAGCGTGACACGAAGCGGTACCGGGGAGCGAATGGATGGGCGTCCGCCGCTCGGTAGGCTCCGGATGTGGACACCGTCCCTGATCAAGAGCCCGGCCGGGAGCACTACTTCACCGCCCGGCCGGCCTCGCCGGCGGAACGCCGCCCGCTCCGGGTGCGCCTCGGCAACCGCGAGGTGGAGGTCGAGACCGCGGGCGGCATCTTCTCCCCGGGCCGGATCGACCTCGGCACTGAGGTGCTGCTGCGCTCGGTGCCCGAGCCGCCGGCCATCGGTGACCTGCTCGACCTCGGCTGCGGGTGGGGACCCGTCGCGCTGACCCTCGCGATGGCCGCACCTCGGGCGACGGTATGGGCGGTGGACGTCAACGAGCGCGCGCTCGACCTGGCTCGTCTCAACGCACAACGGCTCGGCCTCGAGAACGTGAGGGCGGTGCGACCCCGGGAGGTCCCGGAGGCGCTGCGGTTCGCCGCGATCTGGTCGAACCCACCGATCAGGGTCGGCAAGGACGCGCTGCACGAGATGCTGCTGACCTGGCTCGGCCGGCTCGCTCCGGGCGGCGCAGCGTACCTCGTCGTCCAGCGCAATCTCGGTGCCGACTCGCTCCAACGGTGGCTCGATGAACGTGCGGCCGCCGGTGAGGTGGGCGCGGGTTCGGCCGAACGGGTGGCGAGCGCGAAGGGCTTCCGGGTGCTTCGGGTCGAGGCACGACGCTGAGCTGAACAGTGTCCGCGCCGCAGGCTCGCCTGCTGCCGGTGCGAAGTGACGGTCGAGGCCCGCTGACTCACTAGCGGGCCGGCCCGCGGGTGTCGACCTCAGCCCAGTAGCGCCGAGACGTCGATCTCGCCGCTCGCGACCAAGGTGGCTGGGCCGGCGAGCTCCACGTGCCCGCCGGGCAGCGCCGATACCCGCACCTGCCCGCCGGGGACGTCGACGAGCCACACGTCCGGCGCGGCTGCGCCGGCCCACGCGCGGACCGCCAGCGCGGCGGCGCACGCACCGGTCCCGCACGAGCGGGTCTCCCCCACGCCACGTTCGAACACGCGCATCCGCACCCGGCCAACGGGACCGCCGTCGCCCTCCCGCTCACCGAGCGGCACGACGAGCTCGACGTTGGTCCCGGAATCGGGTTCGGGAGCCACCGTCGGTGCCTTGCTGAGGTCCGCGGCCTCGAGCTCGCGCTCGTCCGCGAGAGCGAGCACCGTGTGCGGATTGCCCACGTCGACGCGCAATGCGGCGCGGGCGACGTCCAAGCCGGTCACGGAGACCTCGGCGTCGGCGCCCTCGGTCGCGGCGCGCTCACCGCCGGGCAGTGACCACACACCCATGTCGACCGCGTACCAACCGTTCGGCTCACGCCGCACCCGGCGCACACCGGCCCGCGTTCCGACGACCAGCTCGCCGGTGCTGAGGTCCGCCAGGCCGAGGCGTTCGAGGAACGCGGCGAAGACGCGCACCCCATTGCCGCACATCTCCGCGAGGGAGCCGTCCGCGTTGCGGTAGTCCATGAACCACTCGGCGGCGGGCTCCTCCGCGAGGATGGCCCGGCCCTCGTCGAGAGCGGCGCTCGGCACCAGGCGAATCACGCCATCCCCGCCGACGCCGGCACGTCGGTCGGTCAGCGCGCGGACCAGGGCGTCGGTCAGGTCGAGGCTCGCATCCTGGTCCGCGATCAGCACGAAGTCGTTCTCCGTCCCATGCCCCTTGGTGAAGCGGATGGTGGCGGAGTCGGTGACCTTGGTACCCGGCATGCACTCAGCCTACGTGCCACGGCGGTCGCGACCCGCGGATTATCCGGCACCCACCCCGTCCGCCGCGGAGATCACGGCGACGGCCTGCTCGACCAGGTCCTCGGCGCGGGCGTCGAGCCAGGTCACCCGTGGGTCGCGACGGAACCACTTGAGCTGGCGCCGCGCGAGTCGGCGCGTGTTCGTCGCCACCGCCTGCCGGGCGGCCTCCTCGCCGCAGTGACCGTCGAGCAGCGCCAGCACCTCGGCGTAGCCAACGGCGCGCGAGGCGGTTCTCCCCGCGCGAAGCCCCCGGTCAGCCAGCGCGCGCACCTCCGCGACGAGCCCGGCGGACCACATCCGATCGACGCGGCGCCCGATTCTGGCGTCCAGCTCCTCGAGCGGCATCTGCAGGCCGATCTGCACCGCCGGCACGGCGTAGGTGTACGACGGCATCGTCGCGGTGAACGGGCGCCCGGTGAGCTCGATGACCTCGAGCGCGCGGATGACTCGGCGCTCGTTCGCCACCGGGATCGCAATGGCTGCCGCCGGGTCGCGCGCCGCGAGCTCCGCGTGCAGCGCTGCTGCGCCCTCGGCCGCCGCGCGCGCCTCCAGCACCGCGCGCACCGCTGGTTCGGTTCCCGGGAAATCAAGTTCGTCGAGCAGAGCGCGCAGGTACAGACCTGAGCCGCCGACGACGACCGCGCGGTGGGCCCGCGCGTTGATCGCGTCGACGGCCGCCCGCGCATCGTGCTGGTAGGCCGCCACCGAGGCGTCGTCGCGCACGTCGAGCACGTCGAGCTGGTGGTGCGGGATGCCGAGGCGCTGCTCGAGCGGCAGCTTCGCCGTCCCGATGTCCATCCCGCGATAGAGCTGCATCGCGTCCGCGTTGACGATCTCGGCGGTCCAGCGTGCCGCGAGAGCAAGCGCAAGATCCGACTTCCCGGTCGCCGTCGGACCGACGACGGCGATGACCGGCGGGGTCACTGACACACCCCCGGGCACGCACCCGGGTCGAGAAGGCGTCCAGCGTCAGAGCGGGTGAAGACGAGCACCATCCGACCGTACTGGCCTCCCGCGCGGATAGGGTGCCGTGGTGCGGTTGTTTCCGGGCCGTCGACCAGATCGTGGCCGACCGACGGCACGTCCCGCGGCCTTGCCCGACGCCCTGCTCGGCGCGACGTCGGGTCACTCGGCTGCGCCCAATCGCTGGGGCGGTCGCGAGTCGACCATCCCGCCGATCAGCGCCGAACGGATCGTGAATTGGCTCGGGGCCAACAACTACCACTACTTCGTGGACGACGAAGGCGACGTCGGCGGTCTGTGGAACACCCGCCTGTTCTCGTTCTTTCTCTACGGCGACGACAGCGAGATCCTGCAGGTTCGCGGGACCTGGAACCGCGAGATCTCGATCGAGCGGATCGCCGAGGTGCTCGAGTTCTGCAACGAGTGGAACGGTTTGCGCGTCTGGCCCAAGGCGTTTGCCCGGGTCCGCGACGATGGCATGGTCCACCTGGTGGCCGAGGTCTCGACCGATCTGGAGCATGGCGTGAACGACGACCAGCTCGACCACCTCATGCGGACCGCGCTCGGTGCGGGGAACGCCTTCTTCGACGCTGTGGACGATCTGTACCCCGATCCCGCGGCGGAGGCACCATGACCGCCGCACATCGCCCGACGTGGCTGACGCGACTTACCGGCCGCAGCGGCGCGAATCGACTCGATCTCCGCGAACGTGGATCCCGGGACGACCCCGTGCGGCCTCTGGACGCCACCCGGATCGAGGCGTACCTCGTCACCAAGGGTTTCCGTTTCGTTCGAGATGCGGACGGCGACGTCACCGGGAACTGGGACGACAACCGGTTCTGGTTCATGTTCCTCGGCAGCCGTCGAGAGATCGTGCAGGTGCGGGGGCGCTGGCACCAGCCGATCCCGCTCGAGGATCGCTCGCTCGCCCTGCACACCGCCAACGACTGGAACCGCGAACGGATCTGGCCGAAGGTCTACCTCCGGACCGAGGAGGAATCGATCGCGCTCTACTGTGAGGTCTCGGCAGACTTCAGCTCGGGCGCGACGGACGCCCAGCTCGCACAGGTTCTCGCTTGCGGCCTCGGGACCGGGGTGCAGTTCTTCGCGACGGTGGACGCGCAGCTCTCGGGCGGACTTGCGCCAGGGCCGACTGAGCCAGGTCGGAGCGACTAGCCGCACCGGACCGGCTCGCTCTCTCCGACCGAGCGCTCCGGCCTGCTGAGACTTTCGACCCGCTGAGTGCTCCGAGCCGCTGGGGGTCAGACGGAGCGCAGCGCGGGCAGACCGAGGGCGACGATCCCGGCGCTGTCGGTGCCACCGTGCGCATGATCGTCGCCGCCGCGACCTAATCGCGCGTTCTCGCGCGTCGCCCACGCGTCGCCCGCACGGGTCCGCCGGACCGCATAACGTCCACCCGTCAGCGCGGAGTCCGCGACCAGGTGGTGCGGCGCCGCCCGGGTGACGTCCACGCTCACAACGTCGCCGGGACGCGGCAGTCGTGGGTCGCTCGGCTCCGCCAGTCGTGGGTCGCTCGGCTCCGCCAGCCGGACGTCGCCCCGCTCGCCGAGCCGCAGGTGGCCGGCGGTGCCGCCATCACCCTCCGCTGGGAGCCCTGCGAGCACGCTGGGTGGCAGTGCGACATGCACGAGCCTGTTGTCCTCGCCTCGACCCGAGATCCGATGGGATTCACCGTCCTTGCGCCCCTCACCCTCCGAGATCAAGACCTCAACCGAGCGGCCGACCTGCCGACGGCTCTCCTCGAAGGAGATGCGTTCCTGCAGCTCGACGAGCCGCTCGAAGCGTTCCTGGACGACGGACTTCGCAATCTGGTCGGGGAGATCGGCCGCGGGCGTCCCGGGACGCGGCGAGTACTGGAACGTGAACGCCGAGGCGAACCGGGAGGCCTCGACCACGCGAAGCGTCTCGGCGAAGTCCTGCTCGGTCTCGCCGGGGAAGCCGACGATGATGTCCGTCGTGATCGCGGCGTCGGGCATGACGGCCCTGACCCGGTCGAGGATTCCGAGAAACCGCTCGGAACGGTAGGAGCGACGCATCGCGCGCAGGATCCGGTCGGAACCCGATTGCAGCGGCATGTGGAGCTGGGGCATCACCGTCGGCGTCTCGGCCATCGCGTCGATGACGTCGTCGGTGAACGCGGCCGGGTGCGGCGACGTGAACCGCACCCGCTCGAGGTGTTCGATCGTGCCGCACGCGCGCAGCAACTTCGCGAATGCTTCCCGGTCGCCGAACTCCACCCCGTAGCTGTTGACGTTCTGCCCGAGCAACGTCACCTCGATGGCGCCCTGGCCGACGAGGGCCTCGACCTCCGCAAGCACCTCGCCAGGTCGACGATCGCGCTCCTTGCCGCGCAGGCTCGGCACGATGCAGAAGGTGCAGGTGTTGTTGCACCCGATACTGATCGAGACCCAGCCTGCATACACGGACTCGCGCTTCGTTGGCAGGGTCGACGGGAACACCTGGAGCGACTCAGCGATCTCGACCTGGGCGGCTTCGTTGTGCCGAGCACGCTCGAGCAGCACGGGCAGAGCATCGAGGTTGTGCGTGCCGAAGACAACGTCGACCCAGGGCGCACGCTCGACGATCCCGGCCCGATCCTGCTGGGCCAGGCAGCCGCCGACCGCGATCTGCATCCCGGGCCGGCGGTTCTTGATCGGCGCGAGCTGGCCAAGATTGCCGTAGAGCCGACCGGCTGCGTTCTCGCGCACGGAGCAGGTGTTGATCACGACGACGTCCGCCGCGCCGTCGAGCAGGTCCTGGCCGGCGGCCGGGACGTACCCCGCCTGCTCGAGCAGGCCGGCCAGGTGTTCCGAGTCGTGGACGTTCATCTGGCAGCCCAGAGTGCGCACCAGATAGGTGCGCGCCGCCTGCCCGCCAGGTCGCGGGTCACGTGCGGTCGAGGTGATCGAAGTCGCGGACATCGCCACTAGGGTACGGCCGACGACACGGGTGGACCGACGCCGTGACGCGACGGGAGGGTCGACGACCTCTGTGCGGCGCCGGGCAACGACCGATTCCGCGGAACCACTGACGTCACGGCGCAAGGGTGAGCCGAGTTCCGCGCGTTCATCAACGACACGCGCAAGGCCGCTTCCGCCGATGGTCGCTGGAGGAGCGGGTCGGAGCGGACTGCCGGGAAGGTGCTTCCGGCGGCGGAGCCGCCAGCCGTCAACAGGTACTGACCGGACCGAGAGCCGCTGGGCCCCGCGCCGTCTCAGCCGGCGGTCGCGTCCGCCCGCAGCTCGCGGATCACCGTGACCTTGATCTCGCCCGGGTAGCTCAGGTCGGCCTCGATGTGCTTGGCGATCGTGCGTGCCAGTTCGCGGGTTCCGGCGTCGTCGATCTCGTCGGGTTCCACGACGACTCGCACCTCGCGTCCGGCGGACATCGCGAGCACGCGCCTCACCCCGGCGTGCTCGGCAACAAGCGACTCGAGCTTGTCCATCCGCTCGATGTACTGGTCGAGCTCCTCGCGGCGCGCCCCTGGGCGCGCCGCGGAGCAGGCGTCGGCCGCCTGAACGATGACAGCCTCGACCGACTCGGCCGGCACCGCGTCGTGATGCGCCGCGATCGCGTTGACCACAACGGCGTCCTCACCGCATCGGCTTGCGACGTCCGCCCCGATGGCCGCGTGCGTGCCGCCGACCTCCGCCGTGAGCGCCTTTCCGAGGTCGTGAAGGAAGGCGGCACGACGGGCGCGGTCGACGTCCGCGCCGATCTCCGCCGCTATCGACCCTGCGATCTGGGCCGATTCCACCAGGTGCTCGAGCACGTTCTGGCCGTACGAAGTGCGGAGCCGCAAACGGCCCATCAGCTCGACGAGGTCGGGGTGCAGCCCGGTGACGCCGACGCGTGCGGCCGCGGCATGACCCGCCGCCATGGCGCGCGACGCCGAACCAGCGCTCGCCTCGGCGAACGCGGCCTCGATCCGCTGTGGGTGGATCCGACCATCCGCGATGAGTGCCTCGAGCGCCGCTGCCGCGATCTCGCGCCGCTCGGGGTCGAAGCAGGACAGAACGACCGAGTCCGGGGTGTCGTCGATGATGACATTCACGCCGGTCAAGGCTTCGAAGGTCCGGATATTCCGGCCTTCCTTGCCGATGATCCGCCCCTTCATCTCCTCGGACGGCAACGGAACGAGGGTCACGACCGACTGGGAACTGGTCGGCACCGCCAGCCGCTGAATGGCTGTCGCGATCACCCGTCGCGCGCGCTCGTCGGCCTGGACCCTCGCGTCGGCCTCGATCCGGCTGACCTTGGCAGCGGCGTCATGGCTGGCGCGGTCCGTCATGCGCCGGAGGAGCTCCTCGCGTGCCTGCGGGGCGCTCAGTCCCGAGGTCTCCTCAAGGGCAGCGATCGCGGCGGCCTCGGCACCTACCCGGATCTCTCGGGACTCGGCGTCGGCTGCGGCGCTCACGCCCGCGCGCTCCTCGAGCGCCCGCGAGAAGTCCGCCGCCGCATGTTGGTCGGCTGTGAGCTCTCGCTCGCGGTCCGTCAATCGCACCTCGCGTCGGTGTGCGTCGGCGAGCAGCTCCTTCGCCTCTTCCTTGATGTGCGCGACGTCCGCGAACGCCTGCTGGCGCACCGCGTCCGCTTCGCGGCGCGCCAATTGCACGAGGAGCAGCGCGATGAGGCACGCCACCAGCAGGAATATCACGATGGCGAATTCGCCTACGCCCACGGTGACCTCCCTGCATCGGTGAACCGGCGGGTGCCGCCGACCTCACGAATCCCAGGACCCCACATCCGTGGGATCCGATGAAGGTCCATCGTCCACCATCTCGCGCAACAGTCGCGCAATGACGCTGGGTGAATACCCCTTTCGCGCGAGGAGCCCGGAAAGCCGGCGCACCCGAACCTCGCGGTCTAGGCCCGCCATCGAGCGCAGTCGGCGACCGAGCAGTGACCGCGCCGTGTCCTCTTCCTGCTCGGCGCTCAGGTCGCCGACGGCCGCTTCCGCCAGCTCGTCGTCTATCCCGCGCTTGCGCAGCTCGGACCGCAGGGCCCGCCTGGCCAGACCTCGATCGGCATGCTGAGAACGGACCAACATCCGTGCGTACTCGGCGTCGTTCACGAGCCCGATCTCGACGAATCGGTCGAGGACGCGCTCGGCTACCTCCCGCGGCACGTCCCGCCGCTCGAAGGCGTCGGCGAGTTGCTGTCGGCTGCGCGGCGCCGCGGTGAGCAGCCGTAACCCGATCGCCCTAGCGACCGATTCGGGATCCGGTTCACGGTCCACCGCCGCCGATCCGACCGCGGGAAGTTCGCCCGTCCCGGGTGGCTGCCGCGAAGCACCCGACCTTCGGCGGCCGACCATCGTCCCGGTACGTCTCAGAAGCCCACCGGCGGTTCGACCGGCGGCACGGCGGGCGCGTCGAGCCGTGCACCCACGCCGAGCTTCTCCTTGATCTTCTTCTCGATCTCGTCAGCCAGATCCGGGTTGTCCTTGAGGAACGTCCGAGCGTTCTCCTTGCCCTGGCCCAGCTGGTCGCCCTCGTACGTGTACCAGGCGCCGGACTTGCGGACGAAGCCATGGTCGACACCTAGGTCGATCAGGCCACCCTCGCGCGAGATACCGACGCCGTAGAGGATGTCGAACTCCGCCTGTTTGAACGGTGGGGCCATCTTGTTCTTTACGACCTTGACGCGGGTCCGGTTCCCGACCGCTTCGGTGCCCTCCTTGAGGGTCTCGATCCGGCGGATGTCCAGGCGGATCGAGGCATAGAACTTCAGCGCCTTGCCACCGGTCGTGGTCTCCGGGGAACCGAAGAACACGCCGATCTTCTCGCGGAGCTGGTTGATGAAGATGGCGGTCGTACCCGTGCCGCTCAGCGCGCCGGTGATCTTGCGCATGGCCTGCGACATGAGCCGGGCCTGCAGGCCGACGTGGCTGTCACCCATCTCGCCGTCGATCTCGGCCTTGGGCACCAGTGCAGCCACCGAGTCGACGACGACGACGTCGATCGCGCCGGAGCGGATCAGCATGTCCATGATCTCAAGGGCCTGCTCGCCGGTGTCGGGCTGGGAGACCAACAAGGCGTCCGTGTCCACACCGAGCTTCTTGGCGTAATCCGGGTCGAGGGCGTGCTCGGCGTCGATGAAGGCCGCGATCCCGCCCGCCTTCTGTGCGTTCGCGACGGCGTGCAGCGCGAGTGTCGTCTTGCCGCTCGACTCCGGGCCGTAGATCTCGACCACGCGGCCGCGCGGCAGCCCGCCGATGCCGAGAGCGATATCCAGAGCGATCGAACCCGTGGGGATGACCTCGACCGGGGCACGGCCCTCGTCACCGAGTCGCATGATCGAACCCTTGCCGAACTGGCGGTCGATCTGACTGAGCGCGGCTTCGAGCGCCTTCTCGCGATCAGCTGGAGCGGGCATATTTCCACCTCATGGCTCGGGCAGCGGGGCTGCTCTCTGGTCGTTCCCAACGGCACGCCCCGACGATACGGTCCCCCACCGACATGCCATCCCTGGCCATGCGCGGCTGTGAACGGGACTCGCCGAACAGCACCTGTGCAAGACAGTAGCCGAACACATGTTCGATTGCAGGCGACACGCCGGGCCTCGCTCAGCGTCGCCGGCCCGACCGCGGTTGGTCGCTCCCCCACCGACGGTGCTCGGGAACTTCCATTGCATCGCACAGCGCTCGCCAGACGGTGCGCGGCTCGACGCCGTCGACCAGGGCCTGGACCGCGGTCCGGTCGGCCAGCACTCCGAGCACCTGGTCGGTGGCAAGGGTGCGCGCGTATGACGAACCGAACACGTCGTCCATGAGTTCCCAGAAGTCGCTGTAGCGCACGAGTCATCCCGCCGGGCCGGAGCGGCGGCGGCTCAGCCGATTGCGACGAGGTCCGCGTGCCTGCGGGACGCCCGCGCGCACATGTCACGCTCGGCAGCGTTCAGCGACGCGGTGAACTCCGGCGGCACGGTGTCCGGGATCGAGAGACCCTCGGCGGCAGCGACCCGGTCGCTGACCTCGCGCAGCACGAGCGACATCGGCACCTCGAGCGCGCCGCAGATCGATGCCAACAATTCGGAGGAGGCTTCCTTCTGGCCGCGCTCGACCTCGCTCAGGTAGCCGAGAGAGACCCGGGCCGCGGACGAGACCTCGCGGAGCGTGCGGCGCTGCGTCTGGCGCGCGTCGCGGAGCACGTCACCGATCTCACGGCGAAGCACAACCATGTGACGTCCTCCCCTCGAGTCTGCCGGCGCCGTCGGCGCAAGACTTGTCGTTCTCCTACGGTACCGCGACGCGCGGACAAGTCTCACGTCGTAAGCCTGCTCGGTCCGCTGGTCTCTCACACCTGGCTGAACGTGCCGCGGTTGCGCTTTGTTCCCTCAGCGCCTGGTCAGCACGTCGAGCGCGAGCTCCAACGCGGCCTGGCACGCGCCGGCGCGCACCGCGGCACGGTCACCCGACAGGAGTAGCGCGCGCACCTCGCCGAGGTCGCCCGCGCCCGCGCCGACCGCAGCGACGTAGGCCAAGCCCGGCGGCGCCCCGTCCTGAGGATCGGGCCCGGCGACGCCGGTCGTCGCGATGCCGAGGGCGGAGCCGAGCCGGGCTCTCACCCCGCTCGCCATTGCGAGCGCGACCTCCGGCGAGACCGGGCCACGCAGGTCGAGGAGCCGCGGATCCACGTCGAGCAGCTCGCTCTTGAGCTCGGTCGCGTAGGCCACCACGCCGCCCCGCAGAACCGCGGAAGCGCCCGGCACAGCGACGAGCTGCGCGCAGACCATCCCCCCGGTCAGCGACTCCGCCACCGCGATGGTCAAGCCGCGGTTCCTGGCCCCGTCGAGGACCAGGCGCGCGAGGTCGGCCGGTGCGGTCATTGCACCCGGGCCGTCGAGGGCCGCAGGAGCGCGGCGCGCCGCAGGTAGTCGAACCCGGTGACGACCGTCAGCACGAGCGCAACCCACATCACACCCCAGGCGACGACTCGCACCGTTGCCGTCCAGTCCTGGAGCGGCAGGATGAACAGCCCGATCGCGATCGCCTGGGTCACCGTCTTGACCTTCCCGCCCGGTGAGGCGGCGATCACCCGATGGCGCAGCAACGCAAGGCGAAGCACAGTGATGCCGATCTCGCGGACGAGGATCACGCCCGTCACCCACCACGGCAGTTCGCGCAACAGCGACAGGCACACGAGCGCCGTACCCATCAGGAGCTTGTCGGCGATGGGGTCGGCGATCTTCCCGACATCCGTGACGAGGTGCTGGCTCCGCGCCAGGTAGCCGTCCAGGCGGTCGCTCAACGCGGCCAGCGCGAAGAGCCCGAACGCTGACAGCCGCAGCGCCTGGTTCGCGCCGCCGTCGGCCACCAGGACCACGCCGAAGATCGGCGCCAGGGCGACCCGCGCGGCCGTGACGGCGTTCGCGATGTTCCATACCGGGGGCGCCGCGTCAGTCACCCCCCCAGCCTAGGGGCCGCGTCCGGGCGGTCGGCGCAAGCGACTACGCTTGATCGTTATATGACACGCCACAGCCACTCCGGGCAGCATCACGTCGGCCCGCGGCCCCTCCCGACCGCGGTCGCAGTCGTGCTCCTGATGGCCGGTGCCACGGTTCTCGCCTGGCATCCGTGGGCAAGCCAGGCTGTCGGTGGCGCGGTGGCGCGGGTCTCCGCGTCGGCGCCCGGGTCCACGACGACGGCCAGCCCGACGCCCAGTCCGACACCGACCCCGACAGCCAAGCCGGACGCGGTCTTCACGATCGTGGCGGCCGGCGACGTGCTGACCCACGCGCCGCTCCTGACTTCGGCGTCCGACGGTGCCGGCGGGTACAACTTCGGTCCTCTTCTCGACCCGGTCAAGCCCTGGATCGAAGGCGCTGACCTCGCCCTGTGCCACCTCGAGACGCCGATCGTTCCACCGGGGCAAGCGGTCAGCGGCTACCCGGTCTTCGGCGCTCCGGCGGCCATCGCTCCGGCGCTTCTCGCCGAGGGCTGGGACGGCTGCTCGACGGCCTCGAACCACAGCATGGACCGAGGCATGGCCGGCGTCAGGGCGACCCTCGACACACTCGACGCCACCGGCCTCGGGCACGCGGGCACCGCGCGCAGCGCGGCCGAGGCTGCCCAGCCGCAGATCTACGAGCTCCGCCGCGGCGGGCAGACGATCCGGGTCGCCCAGATCGCGGCGGCCTATGGCACGAACGGCTTGCCGATCCCAGCGAACGCATCGTGGGCGGTCTCCCTCATCGACGCCAAGAGCCTGATCAAGCAGGCCGTCGCGGCCCGCGCTGCCGGCGCCGACCTTGTCGTCGCGAGCATCCACTGCTGCGTCGAGTACGCCTCGAAGCCGGCTCCCGAGCAGGTCGCGCTCGCCAAGGCGCTCGCGGCATCCGGCCAGATCGACCTCATCATCGGACACCACGCGCACGTCCCGCAGCCGATCGTGAAGCTGCCGGGCGGCCCGCGCGGCGAGGGTCTGTGGGTGGCATACGGGCTCGGGAACTTCATCTCGAACCAGGACACGCAGTGCTGTCGCGCGGAAACCAATACCGGACTGCTGATGACCGCCACGATCGTGAAACCGGCCGACGGCCCGGCGCGCGTCGCCGGCGTGGAATGGACCGCGATCACCGTGGACCGGCTCGGGAAGCACCACGCGTACGCGATCCCGGACGTCATCGGCTCCGCGACCGGCGTCGGCCGACTGAGCCACGCGGAGCTGGCCGCTCGCGAACAACGGGTGGCGCAGGTGGTCGGCACGACCGCTCCGGAACGCAAGACGGCGTCGACGCCGACCGGGCCTCGCGCGATCGTCGTGCCCCGGTCGTCCGCACCGGCGGCGGTCGCGACGCCGACGGCGAGCTCTACGCCGTAGCAACGGCGACGCTCAGGTCTGCAGCGGTTCGCGCGGGAACAGAGGTTCCGCGCGCCGGAGCGGACTCGGCGTGATCGGAGCGAGCGATTCCTCGGGCTGCGCGTCCGAGAAGAGCCAACCCTGCCCGTACCGCCAGCCGCACCGCCGCAGGTAGTCCGCCTGCTCCGGAGTCTCGATGCCTTCGGCGATCGTGATCATCTTGAGCTCGCGGGCCATGGCGCCGAGGGCGCGGCTCACCCGACTGGCGGCCGGGTCGTCCGGGATGCCCTGGGTGAAGGAAATGTCGAGCTTGACGCCGTTGACCGGAAGGTCGCGCAGATACGACAGCGGCGAGACCCCGGTGCCGAAGTCATCGAGCAAGATCGGTACGCCGGCGGAGCGCAGGGTCGTCAGCTCGTGCCGGATGCGCGTATTGGGATCCACCAGGCTCGACTCCGTCAACTCGACGACGAGTCGGCCCGGTGCGATGTGGTACCGCGCGATGTCGGCGAGTAGGCGTGCCGCGAACTCGCCGTCACCGAGCTGATCGGCGGAGACGTTGACCGAGACCCATCGCGTCTGGTCGGCGCAGCGCGCGAGGTACTCGATCGCCGTTCCGACGATCCGAGCCCCGAGCGGCACCGCGAGACCGCGCTCCTCCGCCACGCCGAGGAACACCTCGGGGAGCAAGATGCCGCGGGTGGGGTGCCGCCAACGCACCAGGGCCTCGTGCCCGGCGATCGCGCCCGTGGTCAGGTCCACGATCGGCTGGTAGAACAGCACGACCTCGCCAGACTCGAGCGCCTCGGCCAGCTCGGTCTCGAGGCCGGTCCACGCCCCGCCAAGCTCCATCATCGAGCTGTCGAAGACCTCGGTACGGCCGCGTCCCCCCGCCTTCGCGCGGTACAACGCGGCGTCGGCCGCCGCCAGCAGCATGGGTGCGCCGCCGCCCATCAGCTCCGCATCGGCGAGCGCGATCCCGATACTCGCCCGGACCGGAACCCGTCGCCGGCTGAGCCGCACCGGCTCCTTGAGTCCGGCGTGGATGTTCGCGGCGACCTCGAAGACCATCCGCGCGCTCTCGACGTCATGCAGCACGACGACGAACTCGTCACCGCCGAGCCGCGCGACCGTCCCGCGCCCGGCGGCAGCGGCACGCAGGATGCCGGCGACATGCACCAGTACCAGGTCGCCAGAAGCGTGCCCGTACCGGTCGTTGATGACCTTGAACTCGTCGAGGTCGCACACCAGCACCGCGACGCGGTCGACGCTCCCCGGCTGCTCGAGAACGGACTGCAGCACCTCCTGGAGCAACGTGCGGTTCGCGAGACCGGTCAGCGGGTCGTGCATCGCCCGGTGCGCGAGCATCTCGGCGTGCAGGCGCGACTCGGTCGTATCCCGGACCTGGGCGACGAAATGGTCCGGCTCACCGGACGGCTTGCGGACGAGCGCGACGTCGAGCATGGCCCAGACGACCTGGCCGTCCGCGCGCAGGTAGCGGTTCTCGATGGAGAAGCGCTGCTCTGCCCCGGTGAGGAGGCTGTGCACCTTGAGGTGGACCGCGTAGCGGTCCTCCGGGTGCAGCAGCTGGCCGAAGTCGAACCCGCGCAGTGCCGCCGGGCTCGTCCCGACGAGCTCGGCGAACGCATTGTTGACCTCGATGAGGTGCCAGTCCACGCCGACCAGGAGGAAGCCGATCGGCGCGTTCTCCATCGCGACCCGGAACTGCATCTCGCTGCGCGCGAGCGCCGCCTGGACCTCGCGCGGTTCCGTCATGTCGGCGAACGTCGTAAGGATGACTTGCCCGCCGTTGTGCGCGCTCGTGACGATTCGCGAATCCACGTGCACCCAACGCGCGAGGACGGCGGCCTGCCCGGGTCGAGAGATCCCGACGAGCTCGGCGCTCACGGCATGCTGAGCTGCGCCGACGCGCGTCACGCGGTTCACCAGCACGTGCATCGGGTTCAGGCTCTTGCCGGTCTCGTCGACCAGCAGGATGCCGAGCTGCTGGACCGTTCGCCCGATGGCGTCGGCCGGGGCGAGCTCGAGCATCTGCGCGGCCGCCGCGTTCAGGCTGAGCACAACCCCGGCGGGGCTGAGCATGAGCACCCCGTCGCGGGTCATCTCCATGACTGCATCCAGCCGACGGCGGGTCTCCCGGCCGAGCGAGCGACTCACGCTGAGAAGCCGCTGAACACGACTCAAGATGGCAACCAGGATCACCAAGAGCGACATCGCAAGCCCGGTCACCACGATGAAGACGACCGGGCCCGACGAGGTCAGGGATCTGATGGCGTCCATTCGGCTTCCAGGTCAGCGTCCCCGGGCGCGCGCCCGGTGGCCCCACTCTCGCCTGGCGCCATCTCCCCGCGCAACAAGGCGATTGCTCCAGACAGGTCATCTGCGGGCACCAGGACGTCCCGTGCCTTCGACCCTTCCGAGGGACCGACGATGTCGCGCGACTCCAACAGGTCCATCAAGCGACCCGCCTTGGCGAAGCCCACCCGCAACTTTCGCTGCAGCATCGATGTCGAGCCGAACTGGGTACTGATGACGAGCTCGGCCGCTTGCAAGAGCAGGTCGAGGTCGTTGCCGATGTCGTCTTCGATCGCCTTCCTCGCCACGACCAGCGTGACGTCCTTGCGGTATCGCGGGGCCATCTGGCTCTTGACGTGCTTGACGACGGCGTGGATCTCGCTCTCCGTGACCCAGGCGCCCTGGACCCGCATCGGCTTCGACTCGCCCATCGGCAGGAACAGCGCGTCACCCTGCCCGATGAGCTTCTCCGCGCCCGCCTGGTCGAGCACGACCCGCGAATCGGTGAGCGACGATGTCGCGAAGGCCAGCCGGGACGGGACGTTCGCCTTGATCAAGCCGGTGACGACGTCGACGCTCGGCCGCTGCGTCGCCACGACGAGGTGGATGCCGGCGGCGCGGGCCAGCTGAGTGATGCGCTGGATCGACGTCTCGACATCACGCGGCGCGACCATCATCAGGTCGGCGAGCTCGTCGACGATGACGAGCAGGTAGGGGTACGGGGCGAACTTCCGCTCGCTGCCCGGCAGCGGCTTGACCCGCCCGGCCCGGATCGCCTTGTTGAAGTCGTCGATGTGCTTGAACCCGAACGTGGCGAGGTCGTCGTAGCGGGCTTCCATCTCACGGACCACCCAGTCGAGTGCCTCAGCGGCCTTCTTCGGGTTCGTGATGATCGGCGTGATGAGGTGCGGAATGCCCTCGTAGATCGTCAGCTCGACGCGCTTCGGGTCGACCAGGATCATCCGGACCTCGTCCGGGGTCGCTCGCATCAGGATCGAGATGATCATCGAGTTCACGAAGCTGGACTTGCCCGCCCCGGTCGCACCCGCGACCAACAGGTGCGGCATCTTCGCAAGGTTCGCGACGACGTACCCGCCCTCGACGTCCTTGCCGACGCCGATCACCATCGGGTGGTCGGTGCGCCGTGCGGCCGAGGAGCGCAGCACGTCGCCGAGGCTGACGGTCTCGCGGTCCGTGTTGGGGATCTCGATCCCGATCGCGGACTTGCCCGGGATGGGCGACAGGATGCGAACGTCCGCACTCGCGACCGCGTACGCGATGTTCTTGCTCAGCGCGGTGACCCGCTCGACCTTGACCGCCGGGCCCAGCTCGACCTCGTACCGGGTGACCGTCGGTCCCCGCATGAAGCCGGTCACCTGGGCGTCGATCTCGAACTGGTCCAGCACCGATGACAGACACTCGACAACCCGGTCGTTCGCCGCCGAGCGCACCTTGTGCGGTGCACCCTTCGCAAGCGCTTCCTCGGCCGGGAGGACGTAGACGATGTCGCCACCGAGCTCCGGTTGCTCGCCCAGCGGCACGCCACGCGGCCCGGACGCCACCGGCCCGACTCGATGCACACCGTCCGGGCCGCTCCCGGCACCTGTCCAGACGATCCCCGCCGCCGGGATCTCGCTCGTGACGGCGTCCGGCCCGCCGCGCAGCGTTGTCGCGGCAGCGCCGGCGTCCGTGCCCAGCAGCGCCGTGCCGTGCCGGTCGCGCGCGTCGCCGGCGTGCGCTCCGAAGGCAGCCCGTTCGAACGCCTCGTCGCCGACGTAGCCGCCCGGGAGCAGGTCACCGGCCTCGGCGCGATCCGCCCGTGCCTTCCGGCCGAAGCGACGGCGCTTCTTCGGCTCCTCCGCGGAGCCGAGTCGGGCCCGCCCGGATCCCGCCATCGCGCGAGGAGTCTTCTGCTCGGGCTCGGGCTCTCCGGAGCGGTGCCCTGTCAGGACGCCGTAGAACGCGCGCAGGCGGTCCGGGACGGCGTGCACCGGCGTCGCGGTCACCACGAGGAATCCGAAGATGCCGATCAGGACCATCAGCGGAACGCCGGCCCAGATAGTGAGCGCGCTGACCAGCGGGGTCGCGATGAGGTAGCCGACGATGCCGCCGCCCTTCCTCACGGCGTCGAAACCGCCGCTCGGGGCGGGCAGATCGGCGGACACGTGGACCAGTCCGCAGACGGCGAGGGTGATCGCACCGAGCCCGATGCCGATCCGACCGTTTGCCTCGACGCGGTCCGGGTGCCGCATCAGCCTGATGGCAAGAGCGACGAGGACGAGCGGCACCACGACGCCGACCCGGCCGAAGGTCCCGGCCACGATCGCGTGGATGACGTCACCGGTGGTGCCGGTCAGAGCCCACCACTCGCGGGCCCCGACGACCACGGCGAGGCCGAGCAGAGTGAAGGCCAGACCGTCCCGACGGTGCGCCGGGTCGAGCTCACGGGCACTGCGACCGATCCGGCGGGCGGTGCCGCCGACAACATGAGCGCCCCCCATCCAGATCCCACGGACGACCCGCACCGGGAGCGCGCGCTTGCGCGCGCCCGCGCGGCCGCTCCGCGCGGCGCTGCGAGGTGCGCCGCCAGACCCTCGGCTGTCGGTGCGCGGACGCGTCGCCGAGGCGGGCCGCCCGGGGGAAGACGTACGGGTCGCCATGATCATGCACGCTACCGGCGGGCTCCGAGCAGGCGCGGGATCAGCCGGGGTGTGTCGGCGTCAGTGCAACCCGTGACGAACCGTGGCCGCTACGCCTCGACGACCACCGGGATGATCATCGGACGGCGCTTGAGTCGCCCGGACGCCCAGCGGCCCATCACCCGGCGCATCACCTGTTGGAGCTGGTGGGCGTCCGAGGCTCCCCCACGGGCCGACTCCTCAAGGGCATCCTTGATCTGCGGCAGGATCTCCTCGAAGACCGCGTCGTCCTCCGCGAAGCCGCGGGCCTGGATGTGCGGCCCGGCGACGACCCGGCCGGTGCCGGAGTCGATGACGGCGAAGATCGAGATGAAGCCCTCCTCGCCGAGGATCCGGCGGTCCTTGAGCTCGACCTCGGTGAGCGCGCCGACGCTCGAACCGTCGACGTAGACATATCCGCACGGCACCGCGCCGACGATCCGCGCCTTCCTGTTGGCGAGGTCGACGACGACGCCGTCCTCCGCGAGCACGACGCGCTCGGCCGGGACCCCGGTCCGGACCGCGAGGGCACCGTTGGCGACCAGGTGGCGGATCTCGCCGTGGACCGGCATCACGTTGAGCGGCTTGACGATGTTGTAGCAGTACAGGAGCTCGCCGGCCGAGGCGTGACCGGAGACGTGCACCCGGGCGTTCCCCTGGTGCACCACCTTCGCGCCGAGCCGGGTCAGTCCGTTGATCACGCGGTACACCGCGTTCTCGTTACCCGGGATCAATGAGGAAGCCAGGATGACGGTGTCCCCGGGGCCGACGGTGACCTTGTGGTCGAGGTTTGCGATCCGGGACAGCGCCGCCATCGGCTCGCCCTGGGACCCGGTGCACATGAGCACCACCTCGTCGGGCGGCAGGTCGTCGATCACCCTGGCGTCGACCAGGATCCGGTCAGGTATGCGCAGGTAACCGAGGTCCGCCGCGATGCCCATGTTGCGCACCATCGACCGGCCGACGAACGCGACCCGCCGTTCATGCGCGTGCGCGGCGTCGAGCACTTGCTGGACGCGGTGCACGTGGGACGCGAAGGACGCGATGACGATCCGCCGCTCGGCTGCGGCGAACACTGCGTCGAGAACCGGACCGATGTCGCGCTCGTGCATCGTGAAGCCGGGCACCTCGGCGTTTGTCGAGTCGACCATGAACAGGTCGACACCCGCTTCGCCGAGCCGCGCGAAGGCGCGCAGATCCGTCAGCCTGCCGTCCAGCGGCAACTGGTCCATCTTGAAGTCGCCGGTGTGCAGCACGGTCCCGGCACCGGTCCGGACCGCCACCGCGAGCGCGTCGGGGATCGAGTGGTTGACCGCGACGAACTCGCACTCGAACTCACCGAAGCGCTCGACCTGACCCTCCCTGACCTCAAGCGTGATCGGAGTGATCCGGTGCTCGACGAGTTTCGCGGTTACGAACGCCAGGGTGAGGCGTGAACCCACCAGCGGGATGTCCCGGCGCAGCCGGAGCAGGTAGGGCACCGCGCCGATGTGGTCCTCGTGGCCGTGCGTGAGCACGATCGCGTCGATGTCGTCGAGCCGGTCGGAGATGTACTCGAAGTCCGGCAGGATCAGGTCGACACCGGGCTGGTTGTCTTCCGGGAACAGCACGCCGCAGTCGATGATGAGCAGGCGGCCGTTGTACTCCAGCACCGACATGTTGCGGCCGATCTCGCCGAGGCCGCCGAGGGCGACGATGCGCAGGGCTCCCGCCGCGAGGGCTGGGGGTGTCCCGAGTTCGGGGTGCGGATGGCTCATTCAGGTCCCTCCCAGGGACTAGTTGTCGTGCAGCAGGCCGGCGGCGACGAGCGCGGTGCGCAAGGCTGCCACCTCCTGCTCGGTCGCCTCGACCTGCGGCAGGCGGACTGCGCGCGAGTCGAGCAGACCGAGGAGCTGGACGGCCGCCTTGGCCATCACAGCGCCGAGCCCACTGCCCATGATGGCGTCGACCACCGGAGTCATCGCGGTGTAGACCTCTCGCGCCGACGCGAGGTCACCCGCGTCGACGTGCCGCACCATCGCGGCGAGCTGCGGCCCGAGCACGTGCCCGGCGACGCTCACGACGCCGGCGGCGCCGTGAGCCAGGAAGGCAAGGTTGAGAGGGTCGTCACCCGAGTACCAGGCCATGCCGGTGCGGGCCATCGACCGCGCGGCGCCCGGCACGTCCCCGGTGGCGTCCTTCACCGCGACGATCTGCTCGTGCGCGGCAAGCGCCTCGAGGGTGCTCGGCGCGAGCCGGATCGCGCTGCGCCCGGGGATGTCGTAGAGCATGACTGGCAGATCCGTGGCGTCGGCGAGCTCGAGCGTGTGCCGGATGATCCCGACCTGTGATGGCTTCGAGTAGTACGGGGTGACGATGAGCAGGCCGTCGGCACCGGCGTCGGTCGCGCTCTCCGCCATCCGGACCGAGTGCGCGGTGTCGTTCGAGCCTGCGCCGGCGACGATCTTTGCGCGGTCCCCGACAGCGTCGACGACGGCTCGAACCAAGTCCGCCTTCTCCGCTGCGTGCGTCGTCGGCGACTCGCCGGTGGTCCCGTTGATCACCAGCCCGTCGTGACCGTTCTCCACCAGGTATTCGGCGAGCCGCACCGCCGCTGCGAAGTCGACGGCGCCCTCGACCGTCATCGGCGTCACCATCGCGGTGAGGACCGCGCCGAAGGGCCGCACGAGGGCGGTGGGCTCTGGCATGGCGCCCAACTTACCGCGCACCACTCTGGCCTGCCGCCGTATTCCGCGCTACGGCGCGACCCGGCCGTTCTGGTCGAAGGCCGCGTGGGTGAGCGGCATCAGCTCGGTCCAGAACGCTTCCATCTTCTCCGCGACCATCTCGATCTCCCGCTGCGGGTAGGACGGGAAGCGCGAGTCCTCCCGGTGCGTCCGCAGCGAGAGGAAGTTCATCAGCGAGCGCGCGTTCATCGTCACGTACATCGAGGAGTAGATCGTCACCGGGAGGACCGCACGGGCCACCTCGCGCGCTACCCCCCCGGCGAGCATCCGCTGGTAGGACTCGTAGGACTGCGTGCACGAGAGCCGGATCTCCGCATCGACCAGAGCGTGCTGCTCGGGGGTGCCGGACTCGAAGGTGTAATGGCCGGCCTTGCCGACCTGGACCAGTCGCCGCTCGGCCCCCGGCAGGTAGAAGACCGGTCGCAGCTCCCGATAGCGGCCGGACTCCTCGTTGTACGACGCGATCCGGTGCCGCATGAACTCGCGGAAGACGAAGATCGGTGCCCGGACGTAGAACGTCATCGAGTTGTGCTCGAACGGGCTGCCGTGCCGATCACGCATGAGGTAGTTGATCAGCCCGATGCTCCGGTTCGCGTCGGCATCGATCTCGTCGAGGGACTGCTCCCCCGCAGTCGAGACCCGGGCGGCGAACAGGACGTCGGCGTCGCGCGCGGCGGCGCGCACGAGCTCGACCGTCATGTCCGAGCGGAACTGGATCGTTGGCTGGGGACTGACGACGGCCTCTTCACTCACCCGGCCAACCTATCCGAGACCACTGACCACAGCGAGCAATACTGTCGCCATGTCGGCGACCGCCGAGCGCCTGGCCATCCGCCGGGCCGCCTCCGTGTCGATCCTGACCGGCGCCTACGGAGTCGCCTTCGGCGCGCTCGCCATTGCCGCCGGCCCGCTCGGGGCACCCGACGGCCGGTCTGGCGTCCAGCTCGCCAGCCCGTTGCGTCCGCGCTCGGCCCGGACGCTGCTCGCGGGCGCAGCGGTGTGTTCAGCGACGAAGCTCGCCGGTCACCTGGTGCCCGCGCACTGGTTGGCTCCGCCGCGCGTGACGCGGATTGCCGGACCCGTGACGATCACGCCGCGGGCGCCGTTCATCGTCGTCGTCCTCGCCGCCCTGATCGCAGCGGCCCGGTGCGCTCTGGGTTGGTAGCCTGCGAGCGCCATGAGCCTGTTCCGTGAGAGTGCCGACGTCTCGGTCCGCCCGGCCGTCGCCGAGGACGATGTCCTCCTCGCCGGTCTCCAGCTGCGCGCCTGGAGCGCGACGCACCAGGAGACCCTCGGCCGCGCAGTGCTCGACGCGCTCGACGCGATGGCGTTCCGGAGCGCCTGGGCGGCCGCGATCACCTCGCCGCCCTCGCGGCGGCACCACGTCCTCGTCGCGTGCGAGGGAGCGCGGGTGGTCGGATTCGCCGCGCTCAGCAGCGACGACGACGGCCTCGGGGAACTGGTCGCGCTCGAGGTCGATCCGCCGTCCCGGCGCTTCGGGCACGGATCCCGGCTGCTAGCGGCGGCGGTCGACCACTTGTGGCAGGACGGTGCGACCGAGGTCGACGCCTGGGTGCTCGACGGTGACGCGGGACGCGAGGAGTTCCTCAGGAGT
>Ga0066798_10000316_pt1 | contig 27134 bp, 27 predicted proteins | sample PersoiDNA2013203_FD_70961 | JGI IMG/M metagenome (GOLD analysis project Ga0066798, IMG submission 70961) | Permafrost soil microbial communities from the Arctic, to analyse light accelerated degradation of dissolved organic matter (DOM) -... | ecosystem: Environmental > Terrestrial > Soil >... | reverse complement strand
CACGCTGCGTAGACTGATGATTGCGCCGAGCCAATGAATTCAACGAGTGGTGTTGACTACCGCGCCGCAGAACTCGTTGTCTTCATGAAGCCGTTCCGTGACCGTCGTGGTTTTATGGCTGTCGCTGGCGTTTGGCATGATGCCCGGCAGCACACTGGAAATGAGCCTCACCGCCGAAGCCCTGAACCTGGCGGTGATACTGGTAACCGTGTCTTTGTACTGACTAAAGCAACGAGAATGGATAGTTGATGATCAGCCGGTTCTCATCGAACTCATTGGTGCTGAAGTCTTTGCGGATGCTCGAATTGCGCCAGCGCACGTTGAGGTTCTTGAAGGTGCCGCTTTGCACGGTGTAGCCCAGTTCCGATTCGCGTCCCCACTCCTTGCCGTCAGTGATGGTCCCGATATGCACATTGTCGCCGCTGATATAGCGGTTCATCAGGGTCAGGCCGGGTACGCCCATGGCGGCAAAGTTGTAGTCATGGCGTAGCTGCCAGGACTTTTCCTTGGCGTTGTCGTAGCTGGAGTTGTAGCTATCGTTGGCCAGGGTGCCGCCGCTGGTACCGTTGACCCGCATCCAGGCGTCGTCGCCGGTGACTTTCTGCAGACCGACATAGAGGGTGTTGCCGCCGTACTTGGCCGAGAACAGCCCGGACCAAGTCTTGTTGTCCAGATCGCCGGCCAGGGCGCTGCCGTCTTCCTTGCCATAGAAGAAGCCCAGGTTGGCACCCAAGGTCCAGTCACCCAAGGGTTGGGTGTGGACCAGGTTGATGAACTGCTGGCTGTAGATGTCTTTGAGTTCGGCGTTCCAGACGCCAATCATGGTGCGCTTGTTGTTGAAGGTGTATTCGCCGCCTTCGAAATTGAAGCGGTCGGAGGTGAACGCCGCTTTGCCGTTCATCGACATGTCGCTCATGCTCGAATCGTTGCGCGGGCTGTTGGCGCGGAACTGGCCGCCATAGAGGGTCAGGCCGTCGATTTCCTTCGAGGTGATCTGGCCACCACGGAAAGTCTGTGGCAAGGAGCGACCGTCATCGGAGAGCAGGATTGGCAGTACCGGCATCCATTCGCCGACTTTCAATTCGGTTTTTGAAATCCTGGATTTGAAGGCCAAGCCCAGGCGGCCGAAGTTGTCGGCTGGGCGACCATCGCTGTCCAAAGGCAGAAGCTGTGTCCCGCCGGTGCCGCGTCCGCCGTCAAGCTTTTGCGAGTACATACCGAGTAGGTCTACGCCGAAACCGACAGTGCCCTGAGTAAAGCCAGATCGTGCATCGAGGATGAAGCTCTGCGTCCATTCCTGCGCTTTCGCCTGCGGATACGCCGGATCGACGAAATTGCGATTGATATAGAAGTTGCGGGCGGTGAGGGTCGCGGTGCTGTCTTCGACGAAGCCTGGCTCTGCAGCGAACACCGGCGTTCCGGCCGCCAGACTCAGTGCCAGGGTTGTCAGGGCATAACGAGGTGAGTTGTTCAGCGCCGAGCGATTGACCTTGAGCATCATTGTTCTTCCCAAGTACTTATGTTTGGCTTGCACGAATCCGTCCGGCTGCGCCAGGCGCACACGGCGGATCAATGAATTCGATTTGGATCGACCACCCGCCGGCCGGCAGGTGGAGATGAAGTTTCAGGCTAGAGCCAGTTGCTTGCGGTCATCACGTCAGGCAGCGTGCCGCTGATACGGCCGCACGTAGCCCCAGCAAATAACTGTCCACGCCAAAACCGCAGATCTGGCCTTTGACGATCTCGGCAAACACCGACTGATGGCGGAACGCTTCGCGCGAATGGATGTTGGACATGTGCAACTCGACCACGGGCACCGTGAGGATCGCCAGTGCATCGCGAATGCCATAGCTGTAATGAGTCCAGGCCCCGGCGTTAATCATCACGGCGTCCACATTATCGAAGTAGCCCTGGTGAATGCGTTCGCACATTTCACCTTCGCTGTTGGTCTGGAAGCTGTCGACCTGAGCGCCGAGCTCCTCGCCGAGGGCGCGCAGACTGGCGTCTATTTCGGCCAGCGTCACAGTCCCATATTGAGCCGGGTCGCGCTTGCCGAACATGTTGTGGTTGATGCCGTGCAGCATGAGGATGTTCATGGGGTTCGTTCCTTAAGTTCAGTTAGTTGATCCGTTCGATCACACGGTCGGTTTTCGTCATCTGGCCGGTGAGCAGGGATCAATCTTTGAGCTCGATGCGGTGTACGTCGCCGACGATCAAGGCATAGGCGATTACACCCAGGAGCGCAGCGGCACCGACGTAGATCAGCGCGTAATAGAACGAACCGGTGCCCGCGATAATGAAACCGATGACCAGCGGCGTAGTGATTCCGGAAAGATTGGCGCAGAAGTTGAACAGGCCACCGGTCAGGCCCATGAGTTTTTTCGGCGCGACATCAGAGATCAGCGTCCAGCCAAGACCGACCATGCCTTGACCGAAAAAGGCAAAGGACAGGATCGAGATGACCAGCACATCGGATTCCACATAGTTGGCGCCGATGATGGTGCTGGCCATCAACAGCCCGGTGATGATCGGGAGCTTGCGGGCGATGTTGGCCGAGCCGGTGCGTTTGAGCAGTTGGTCGGACAACCAACCACCGAACATCACGCCAGCGGCGGCGGCCAGGAACGGCATGATCGAAAAGAAACCGACCTTGATCCAGCCCATGTTACGTTCCGTAGCCAGGTAGGTCGGAAACCAGGTGAGGAAGAACACCAGGACAGTGTTGCCGGCGAACTGGCCGATGGACGCACCGATGATCTGACGGTACGACAGCAATTGACGCACATTGGACCAGGAGAACGGTGTCGATTGTTCGTCGGCTTTCGCCAGGCCACCGCCGGCAGCGATGTAATCCAGCTCAGCCTGATTCACGCTGGTGGACTCGTGGGGTTCGCGGTACATCCGCCACCAGACCAGTCCGAAGAGGATGCCGATCACACCGACGATGACGAAGATCGCTCGCCAGCCGTAAGCACCCATGATCCAGAACAAGACCGGCGCAAAGCAGGCCAGCCCCAGGTATTCACCGACGGTATAGATGGCCGTGGCCCGGGCGCGCTCCTGTTGTGGAAACCAGGTGCCAACCACCCGACTGTTGGTCGGGAAGCACGGCGCTTCGCTGATCCCTAGCCCGAAACGACACAGCAGAAGCGTCTTGATGCCGACGGTGAAGCCCTGCAGCAGGGTAAATGCCGACCAAAAGCTCAGTGCCAGAAAGTAGGTGACCTTACTGCCGAAGCGATCCAGGAACAGCCCGCCAGGAATCTGCGCCAGGGCGTACGTCCAGGCGAAGGCCGAGAACACGAAGCCCATGGTCACTGCGGTGATGCCCAGGTCTTTGGTGAGTTCAGGCGCAGCGATACCCAGGATCGTTCGATCCAGGTAATTGATCATGGTGCCGATGGCGAGCAGGGCAAGGATGACGAAGCGAGCGCGGGTGCGCTTGACGCTTGTCGCGGGGGCATAGATCAGCGGAGCCGCGGATGCGGTGCCTCCAGTTTTATCGGACATGTTTTGAGTACCCATATTGTTGTTGTCGGGACTTTGTGATGATGCTCAAGCTGCATTGTTATTTTTTGCATGCAGTTGATGGGTGCTCAGGCTAGTGAGAGGTAGATTATGGTGTCAAGCGTAGATTTTTATTTTTGTATGCAAAATATGGCTATTTAGCGCTATTAATCTCTTAACTAAGCCGTTTACATGCGTTTAAGTTGATTTCTTGGTTGGTTTATTAGCCGTATCTGCGCTTTTTTTATCTCTTGACTTGGCTTTTAAGGACGATTACTTTTTGGGTCAGCTTGCATATTGCATGCAAAATAAAAGATCCAAGGAGATCGCAATGTCAGCAACGAGGGTCAATCTCGACGCTATTTCCCAGTCCGCCAAGCTGGATAGCGCCACTCAGGCAAGTACTCTGGAAACCTACGGGGGCGCTTACCGCGATTTGCTGGGTTACGTTCCGCCCCGCATCCAGTCGCGTTTCGGCATTACCGGCGTGCTCGACCCGGAACTGGTCCAGATGCAAGAAGCCATGCGCAGCCACGCCATGGATACCCCGCACCTGGATCCGAAGATGGTGCAGATCATCCTCTTCGGCATGCTGCTGATGGATGGCAACGACGCTGCTGAAACTCACTGCCTGGCCGCTCGCCGTTGTGGCGCCAGCTGGGAAGAGCTGCAAGCAACTATCAGTCTGTGTTTCCTGTTTCGGGGGCTGCCGGCGGCAAACCGAGGGGCCGATTTGTTGGCACGGGTCGCGGCTCGTGAAGAGCCAGTCGTCTACCCAACCTGAGGAGCACCGCGATGAACGATACAAGTTTGCAGGGTGCGGCTGATTGGCTTGAACAGGCTGCCCGGAGCCATGAATGGATTGCGCCTCTGCGCGAGGTCCAGCCTTCATTCAGCATTGATGACGCCTACGCGATTCAGCAGATCAACACCGAACGCCAGATAGCTAAAGGGCGGCGCATTGTTGGTCGCAAGATCGGCCTCACGTCCAAAGCGGTGCAAAAACAGTTAGGCGTAGATCAACCGGATTTCGGCGCGCTGTTCGATGACATGGGCTACGGCAGCGGTGAAGTGATTGCCTGGCAGTCACTGCATCAACCCAAGGTCGAGGCTGAGATCGCCTTCGTTCTCAAGCGTGATCTGGACCTGCCCAATCCGGGCCTGGTCGACGTGCTCAATGCCATTGACTACGCCTTGCCAGCGATAGAAATCGTCGGCAGCCGGATTGCCAACTGGAACATCCGCATTGTTGACACCATCGCCGACAACGCGTCGTCAGGCGCCTATGTGCTGGGCAGCTCACCGCGGGATATCAAGGATCTGGACCTGAGCCTGTGCGGGATGGTTATGGAGCGCAGAGGCGAACCGGTATCGGTCGGTGTCGGTCAGGGGTGCCTGGGTAATCCCCTGAATGCCGTGGTCTGGTTGGCACGCAAGATGGTCGAAGTCGGGCAACCCCTGCGCGCCGGAGACCTGGTGCTCTCCGGGGCATTGGGGCCGATGGTCGAAGTGCGTCCCGGTGATGTGGTCGAGGCGCGTATCGCGGGCCTTGGTTCGGTTGTCGCTGTCTTCGGTGATGCCGATGCCGACCCGCAACAGTCGGTCGAAGCAAACAGCAAGAAGGTGCAAGCATGAGCATGATCGCAGAATACGCGGCCCGTCTGGACGAAGCGGCTCGTACCGCCGTCGCCATCAATCAGATCGATCCTGAATCGAACATGAGCCTGGACGATGCCTACCGAATTCAGGCCGCATCCATTGCTCGTCGTCTGGGTCGCGGCGAACGGCAAGTTGGCATGAAGATGGGATTCACCAGTCGCGCAAAGATGTTGCAGATGGGCATCGACGACCTGATCTGGGGACGCTTGACCAGCGGCATGCGCGTGGAGGAGGGCAGCACCGTCAAGCTTTCCAGCTACGTACATCCGCGCGTCGAGCCTGAGATCGCTTTCCTGCTCAAGCGTCCACTGGCAGGCGATGTCACGGCCAGCGAAGCGTTGGCGGCGGTGGAAGCCATCGCTCCGGCATTGGAAATCATCGATTCGCGCTACCAGAACTTCAAGTTTTCCCTGCCGGATGTGATCGCCGATAACGCCTCCTCCTCGGGTTTCGTCATCGGTGCCTGGAATGCGCCGAATAGCGACATCGGCAATCTGGGCATGGTCATGAGCTTCGACGGCAAGGCCCAGCACATGGGCTCCAGCGCTGCGATTCTCGGCAACCCGTTACGCGCTCTGGTCGCCGCTGCGCGTCTGGCCGCTCAGGCGGGCGAGCCCCTGCAGGCCGGTGCCATTGTCATGGCCGGTGCCGCAACTCCGGCCGAGTGGCTGATGCCGGGTACCTATGTGCGTCTCGACGTGCAGCACCTCGGCAGTATCGGTTTTCACGTTCAGGACTAAATCCATGCCTATCGCAATCATCAACATCATCGAAGGCCGTAGTGACGAGAAGAAGCAGGCGTTGATCGTCAGCGTGTCCAGGGCCATTGCCGAAAGTCTGGATGCTCCGCTGGAAAGCATTCGCGTCCTGGTTCAGGAGTATCCGGACAACCTGTGGGCGGCTGGCGGCGAAACCATCCGTGAGCGACGCAGCAAGGCTGTTTAGCCAATCGATCCCGCCCCGGCAACGCACAGCACAACAAGGACAACAAGATGAGCAAGCCTGTAAAAGTCGCCATCATCGGTTCCGGCAACATCGGTACCGATTTGATGATCAAGATCCTGCGTCACGGCAAGCACCTGGCAATGGGCGCCATGGTCGGTATTGATCCGGCCTCCGACGGCCTGGCTCGCGCTGAGCGCATGGGCGTCGCCACCACTGCCGGGGGCATTGAAGGCCTGTTGGCGATGGAAGGCTTCAAGGACATCAAGATCGTGTTCGACGCCACCTCCGCCGGCGCCCACGCCCACCATAATGCCTTGCTTCAGCCCCATGGAATCAAGGTCATCGACCTGACCCCGGCGGCCATCGGTCCATATGTGATCCCTGCGATCAATCTTGATTCCGAGCTCGATGCCAGTAACCTAAACATGGTCACCTGCGGCGGCCAGGCCACAATTCCGATCGTTGCTGCCGTGTCACGGGTGGCCAAGGTTCACTATGGAGAAATCGTCGCCTCGATTTCCAGTAAATCGGCAGGTCCTGGTACCCGAGCTAACATCGACGAGTTCACCGAGACGACCACTGCGGCCATCGAGAAACTCGGTGGTGCGACCCGTGGCAAAGCGATCATCGTGCTCAATCCGGCCGAGCCGCCACTGATCATGCGCGACACCGTGTTCGTGCTGTCGGAACTGGCTGACCAGGATGAAATCGAGCGCTCGATTCTCAACATGGTGTCGAGCGTGCAGAGCTACGTACCCGGTTACCGCCTCAAGCAAAGAGTGCAGTTCGAGGTGATCCCACCTGAAGCGCCGGTCAATGTACCGGGTTTGGGTTACCTGAGTGGACTGAAGACTTCGGTGTTCCTCGAAGTCGAAGGCGCGGCGCACTACCTGCCAGCCTACGCCGGCAACCTGGACATCATGACCTCGGCGGCAATGGCTTGTGCCGAACGTATCGCCGCCACTCGCTTGAACTCGGCCGAGGCCTGAAACATGGACATCAAGAAAAAGCTGTATATCTCCGACGTGACCTTGCGTGACGGAAGCCATGCCATCCGTCATCAGTACTCGATCAGGAATGTCCAGGACATCGCCCGTGCACTGGACAAGGCGAAAGTCGATTCCATCGAAGTGGCCCATGGCGACGGCCTGCAAGGTTCGAGCTTCAACTATGGCTTCGCGGCCCATTCGGACCTGGAGTATATCGAAGCTGTGGCGGACGTGATCAGCCACGCCAAAATCACCACCTTGCTGCTACCCGGTATCGGTACGGTGCATGACCTCAAGGCCGCCTACAATGCCGGCGCCCGTGTGGTCCGCATTGCCACTCACTGCACCGAAGCGGACGTGTCGCGCCAGCACATCGAATACGCTCGCGAGCTGGGCATGGATACCGTCGGTTTCCTGATGATGAGCCACATGCTCGCCCCGGAAGAGCTGGCCAGGCAGGCGAAGCTGATGGAGAGCTACGGCGCGACTTGCGTGTACATGGCTGACTCTGGTGGCGCGATGAACATGCAGGATATTCGCGAGCGCTTCCGTGCCTTTAAAGCGGTGCTCAAGGCTGAAACCGAAACCGGCATGCACGCCCACCACAACCTGTCACTCGGGGTGGCTAATTCGATCACGGCGGTGGAAGAAGGCTGCGACCGCATCGATGCCAGCCTCGCCGGCATGGGCGCCGGTGCGGGTAATGCACCACTGGAAGTGTTTATCGCTGCGGCCGAACGTCTCGGCTGGAATCACGGCACTGACCTGTACACGCTGATGGACGCGGCCGATGACATCGTCCGTCCCTTGCAGGATCGCCCGGTGCGGGTTGATCGCGAAAGTTTGGCGCTGGGTTATGCGGGGGTCTACTCGAGCTTCCTGCGCCACGCTGAAGTTGCTGCGGCCAAGTATGGGTTGAAGACCGTCGACATCCTCGTTGAATTGGGCAAACGCCGTATGGTCGGGGGGCAGGAAGACATGATCGTCGACGTGGCTCTGGACCTGCTTCGTCGTTGAACTTGAACAATAAAAAGAAGAGCTGAAACTATGAACAAAACCAGCAAGTTTCACCCTGAGCCACTGTATGACGTTTCGAACCTCGGTCACGTCGAGCTCAACACCCCTGACCTGGACGCCAGCGTGCGTTTCTTCACCGAAGTCTACGGCCTGGATCTGGTCACTACCCAAGGCGACTCGGCTTACCTGCGCGCCTGGGGCGACCACGACCTGAGTTCATTGAAACTGACCACTGCCAAACAGGCAGGCGCCGCCCACATTGGCTGGCGAGTTATGAGTCCTCAGGCACTGGAGCGTCGAGTTGCCGCGCTCAAGGCCTATGGCGTCGAAGGCCGATGGATCGATGGGGATGTCGGTCACGGCGCGGCCTACAGTTTCATTGCACCGAGCGGGCACCGTATGGAGGTCTACTACGAGGCCGAAAAATACGTGCCGACGGCGGACAAAAAACCGTACCTGCCCAACCAGCCGCAAAAGTTCAGCGGCCGTGGCGTAGCGGCGGCGCGCATCGACCACATCAATATCCTGACCCAGGACGTGGTCAAGACCCGTGAGTTCGCCGATCAGACCATGGGCTTCAAACTGCGCGAGCATCTGATCCCGGGCGGTCAGGGCGAAGAGGTTGGCGCCTGGATGAGTCTGATGAACAAGGCCCATGATCTGGCGATTACCAAGGAGCCGAGCCCGACGGCCAGCGGTCGACTGCATCACCTGGCCTATGCCGTGGAAAACCGTGAAGATGTCTTGCGCGCTGCCGATATCTTCATGGAGAACGACGTCCACATCGAATTCGGTCCGGCCAAGCATTCGCGTACCCAGGGTTTCTTTCTGTACGTGTACGAACCGGGCGGCAACCGCATCGAAGTGTTCTCCGGCGGCATTCATATCTTTGTTCCGGACTGGGAACCCGTGCAGTGGGGAACTGAAGTAAAAGGCCGCTCAACGGCATGGGGCCTGGGCGTGCCGGAAAGTTTCCACAAGTACGCGACACCGGATGTGCAGGTGCCTGAGCCAACGCCAGCGGCCAAGGCTGCTGCGATGGCCGCGTTAAGCGAGTGATGCCCCGTGGCTTGTCGGCGTGTAGCTGACAGGTCGCCGGACATCGCGGATGATAGGACGTGTCGAGACGGTAGTGGTTGCCGTCTCTCGAGTGATCAGGTCAGAGGCCTTTGCAGTGAACGAGATGTTGATGGAAGAGAACCTGTTCGCGCAGGAAGACAGCACTACCACCCATGCCACCTCCCTGGTGAAGCGCCTGCGTATGGCGATCATGACCGGCGAGTTGGCACCGGGCAGTAAGTTGCGTCTGGAAGCCCTACGCGAAAAACTGGGTCTGACCATCAGCCGCAGTCCACTGCGCGAGGCGCTTTCCCGGCTTGGCGCCGAAGGCCTGGTGTTGATCGAGGACAAAAGGGGATACCGCGTTATTCCTGTGTCCGAGAAAAACCTTCAGGAGATTGCCAAGCTACGGGTTCACTCCGAGGGCCTGGCGCTGCGCGAATCCATCACCAAAGGTGATCAGGCCTGGGCCGATTCGGTCCGCGCCGCCGAGGAAAAGCTTCGCAGCATCAAGCGCACGGACAACATGAACTCGACGCACCAGGAACAATGGGAACAGGCTCACCGTGACTTTCACTTGAAGTTGCTGGAAGCCTGCGACATGCCGCTATTGCTCAATCACTGCAACACCCTGCATGACCTGAATGACCGCTACCGCCGACTGTTCCTGGCGAAGAATCCTTTTGACCGGGACGTTAATTCCGAGCATGGCGCGATTGTCGCGGCCACCCTGGAACGCAATGCCGACCTGGCGTGCGCGCTGCTTGCTCAGCATATCCAGCGCACCACGCAGAACATCTGTATCAGTCTTCGCCGACAAGAAACCGGCTCCGATGCTTGATTGACGGCTGACGCCCGCACCTTTGCGGGGCCGGGCGTCCACATCACAACAACAATAATCCCCTGCGGCAAATAGCGGGCTCGGTGCCCGGCTGCCTGCAAAAGGAGTAACTCATGCGCCACTCCATAGCGACCATGACCCTGTCGGGCGCCTTGCCGGAGAAGCTCGTAGCAGCGGCTCAGGCGGGCTTCGATGCGGTCGAGATTTTCGAAAACGATCTGCTGGCCTGCCGCCTGACTCCCCGAGAAATACGCCACATGGCCGCAGACCTTGGTCTGGGCCTGGACATCTATCAGCCGCTGCGTGATTTCGAGGGAGTGGACCCGGCGCAGTTCCAGCGCAATCTGCAGCGCGCCGAACGCAAGTTCGATCTCATGCAAGAGCTGGGGATCGGGTTGCTGCTGGTCTGCTCCAACGCCCAGCCGACGGCTCTGGGCGATCCGGATCTGATCGCCGGTCAACTCAACGAACTGGCAGGTCGCGCCGCCAAACGCAACCTGCGGGTGGGGTTTGAAGCCTTGTCCTGGGGCACCCACATCAACCGTTTCGCGCAGGCCTATGCCGCGATTGAGCGCGCCAATCATCAAAGCCTCGGGCTGGTGCTGGACAGCTATCACACGCTGGCGCTGCGGGACGATTTCAGCGCGATCAAGGATCTGCCAGGGGAGAGGATCTTCTTCCTGCAACTGTCCGATGCCCCTTGGGATACCACTCAACCGCCGCTGCATACGCGCCCCCTGCGCAGTTTTCCGGGGCTGGGCCAGTTCGACATGGTGGGTTTCGTCGACGCTGTGTTGCAAACCGGTTATGACGGGCCGTTGTCACTGGAGATCTTCAGCGACGAGTACCGCGCAGCGCCGGCGCAACTGACCGCCAATGCTGGTCGTGCCTCGTTGATCTGGCTGGAAGAGCAATTGAGACAACGGCCAGGGCGCCAGACCGGGCAACACCTGTCGGTCCCGCCAGCGGTTTCGCCGCATGCCCGCTGCAGCTATCTGGAGCTGACCACTGATGCAGCGAGCCGGAGCCTGCTGGACAAGCAACTGAGCGCGCTGGGGCTGACGTCGGTCGATGCGCCACTGACCGTCAAGTTGCTCCCGAGCATGGCCCCGGGCGTCAATGTTCAAGGGGTTGGGGTGAGCGTCGCTGATCCCCAGAGAGCACAGCAACGAAGCGAGGCCTTCGGCTATGCAGCAGGTGCTGACGAGCATGCCGGAACCGCAGCGCCCGATGGCAGCGTGGTGCGCTTCATGCCGCAGCGCGATCAAGACACGTTGGAGATTCACGGCACTCGACTGGAAAGCATCATCCGCGCCGTGCCCTTGGGCACGCTCGACAGTTGGGCCACGTTCTATCACCTGACCCTGGGACTCAAGCCCGTGTCGTCACTGCTCAAGCACGATCCCTATGGCGTGGTACGCGGGCGCCTGCTGCAAGGCAGCGACTTGGCAATCGAGCTGGAAACTTCAACCCATGAGTGGACTCTGGCCGCTCAAGCCAGTGCCGAACAGCGCATCAGCCGATTGGTATTTGCCGTCCCGGATCTGACGGCTTGCCTACACACGCTGTTGGCGCAAGGCATCGAAACGCTGCCGGTGCCGGCCAATTACTACGACGACCTGGCCGCGCGTTTTCCCTTGGAGCAGGGAGAAGTGGATGAGCTGCGCCGATTGAACATGCTGTATGACCGTCAGCCTCAAGGTGAATACCGCCACGCTTGTCTGCCACCTTTTGCCAGCGGTCTGTGCTTCGAACTGATCGAGCGTCGAGGCGGTTATGCCGGAACCGACATGGCCAACGCTTATGTACTGAACGCCGCCTTGAACCACTGGGAAAACACTGCCTCATCCACCATCGCTGATTCGCAAGGACAATAACAATGACCACTTCCTCGTCAGTTCAACACCCTGTCGCGCCGAACGTGTTGATCGGCCTGATCGGCGCAGGGCTCCAGTCATCCATGAGTCCGGCTCTGCACATGCGCGAAGGCGCGGCGCAGGATCTGGTCTATCTCTACAAATTGATTGATCTGGACCAGTTGGGCCTTGATGCCAATGCGTTGCCCGCGTTGATGAATGCTGCCAGGCAAATGGGCTACAACGGCCTGAACATTACATTTCCTTGCAAGCAGGCCGTACTGCCACTGCTCGATGAACTGTCTGACGAGGCGCGCAGCATCGGTGCGGTGAACACCGTGGTGATCAAAGATGGAAAAACCATCGGTTACAACACCGATTGCCTGGGTTTCGCCGAGGGTTTCAAGCGCGGCCTGACCGATGCCCCCCGCGAACGAGTCGTGCAGATGGGCGCGGGAGGTGCTGGCTCGGCGGTGGCCTACGCTTTACTGCAGCAGGGCGTGCAGCAATTGAGCATTTTCGATATCGAGGCGGAGCGGGGGATGGCACTGGTCAATAATCTCAATGCCTGTTTCGGGAACGGCCGGGCAGTGCTGGGCAGTGACCTCGAAGCCACCTTGAGTCGCGCCGATGGCTTGGTCAACACCACGCCAATGGGCATGGCCAAGCTGCCAGGCATGCCGGTCCCGAAAGCGCTCTTGCGTGCGGACCTCTGGGTGGCCGACGTTGTGTACTTCCCCATCGAAACTGAACTATTGAGCAACGCTCGGGCCTTGGGCTGCCGCACATTGGGCGGGGGAACGATGAACGTTTTCCAAGCGGTGAAGTGCTTCGAACTGTTTACCGGCATCACGCCTGAAGCTGCCCATATGGAGCGACATTTCCTCGACGAAGTGGGGCAGCTTTAAGTGATGTCGCCACGCCGTTCAACCTTGATTGCTTTGCTGGTGGCCGTGACGTTCTTCATGGAAAACCTCGACGCCACGGTGATTGCCACGGCGTTGCCGGACATGGCCTGCACTTTTGCTGTGGCGGCGGTGGACCTGAACATCGGCATGAGCGCCTACATGTTGGCCATTGCGGTGTTCATTCCCATCAGCAGCTGGTTGGCGGATCGCTTCGGCTCGCGCCTAGTGTTCGGTTCGGCGATTGTGCTGTTCAGCGTGTCTTCGTTGTTGTGCGGGTTGAGCGACAGCCTGGAGACCTTTGTCGCTGCCCGTGTGCTGCAAGGCATCAGCGGCGCGATGATGGTGCCGGTCGGAAGGCTGGCGGTGTTGCGGGCGACGGAGAAGAAGGATCTGGTACGGGCCATATCCTTCATCACCTGGCCTGGGTTGGTGGCACCGATTCTGGGACCGCCGCTAGGCGGGTTCATTGTTACCCATGCCTCCTGGCCGTGGATCTTCTATCTTAATTTGCCGCTTGGCCTGATGGCGTTGATCACAACCTTGATCCTGATTCCCAAGCGCAATGAAGTCAGTGCCAGAGCCTTCGATCTCGGCGGATTTGTGCTGGTGGGTGGTGCCTGCGCCGCGTTGTTGTACGGCGTCGAAATGCTGGGGCAAAGTCGCGCCAATCTGTGGCCGGGACTGATGCTGGTCATTGCCGGGACGATGCTTGGCGTTCTGGCGTGGGCGCATATGCGTCGGCGTGCCGAACCTTTGCTAGCTTTGGGGGTAGTGGGGATTCGCACGTTCAGTGTCAGCTTGTTTGGCGGCTCACTGTTTCGCGTCGCCATCAGCACGCTACCGTTCCTGCTGCCGTTGATGTTTCAGCTGGGCTTTGGCCTGTCGGCATTCGATGCCGGGCTGCTGGTGCTGGCGGTGTTCGCCGGCAATTTGGCCATGAAACCCTTCACCAGCGCGGTGATGCAGCGCTGGGGATTTCGCCCGGTGCTGCTGGTAAACGGCATTCTTGGCGTGTTGGCCATCGCCGCCTGCGCGCTGCTTGAACCGCGCATGGGTTGGTCGTTGATTCTGTTCATCCTGTTCGTCGGCGGTCTATCGCGATCCATGCAGTTCACTGCCTTCAATACCCTGGGTTTCGCCGACGTGCCCAAGGAGCAAATGAGCGACGCCTCGACTCTGTTCAGCATGTTCTTCCAGCTCAGCATGGGGTTGGGCGTGGCCGTTGGCGCGTTACTATTGTGTCTTGCAATGAACGTTCACGGCAACACCGAACAAGCGCTGACCGCTGACTTTCAGCTGACGTTCCTTTGGGTCGCAGTGATTGCGGGCGTTGCGTTGCTGGACAACCTGCGTTTGCTGCCGCAGGCCGGGGAGACGGTGTTGCAGCGAAAGTAGTTGTCTGGGTCCTTGAAATGTTACTGACAAAGAACCGAGAACGCTTGTCCCTGAAAGGGGGCCGTTCAAGTTTTTAATGACCCCCGGCCTGTTCACGTGGCTATCTGCTCGCAGGAGAGCACTTTATGTTCACCCATATGAAAGTCCGTACCGGGATGCTTGGCGTACTGGTCGCGTTTGTCATCAGCTTGTTGATTGCCAGTCTGAACGGTTGGTACAGCGCCAGGGTCAGTGACCGTCAGATCAAGGCCCTGAACCTGCTGACTGCGGTGCAACTGGACAAGCTCAACAATGCGGCGATCTGGACCGTTCGTGCCAGTGCCACTAGCCACAGCGCGATGCTCGACAGACTTTCGGGCAAAGCCGAGTCTGCTGATCAGGGCATACTGGCGGCCAAGGAGCGCTTGGCCAATGGTCAGAAGCTGGTCGATGAAATCCTGCCGACGGTCCAGAACGCGCAACTGCGTACAGCGGCTCAAGAGCTGCAAACGGCCTTTGTGGCTTACGGTCGGGCCGTTCTCCGGCAGATCGACAGTACTCGTGCGGGGGATCTGAGTGAGTATGTCCGGATCAACGATGAGGCGAAGTCCACCAGCCTGACCTATGCCAAGGCACGTGAGACGTTTACCGACCTCATTACTCGTTACGCGCAAGCCACCATGGTCGAATCGGAGCAGCGACTCTATTACGCGCAGGCCAGCGCGGTGGCGCTGATTGCACTTACGGTGCTGCTTGCAGCGGGCTGTTGGTGGTTCATCGCCCGTCGCGTCCTGGCACCCCTGCGTGAGGCGGGCAAGCACTTCGATGTCATGGCCAGTGGAGACCTCAGCCGGTCAATTCAGGTCAGCAGCCGTAACGAGATCGGGCAATTATTCAGTTCACTGGCGCATATGCAGCAAAGCCAGTGCGATACGCTGGCACACCTCGGCCGGACGGCTGCGTTGTTGTCCGGCGCTGCGCAGGAGCTCAGTGCCGTCACTCAGGACAGTACCCACAGTCTGCAGCAGCAAAACACCGAGTTGGAGCAAGCGGTTACCGCGGTGACGGAAATGACCGTGGCGGTTGAGGAGGTGGCGCGTAACGCAGTTTCAACCTCCGAAGTGGCCAGTGCCTCCAATCGCCTGGCACACTCTAGCCGCGAACAGGTGCGCAAGGTGCTCGACGAAATCGGCGCCATGAGCAGCGATGTGCAAAATACCGGCTCTGTGATCCAACGCCTCGCCGGCCAAGCCGATGATATTGGCAAAGTGCTGGATGTGATCCGCTCGGTTTCCGAACAAACTAACCTGCTTGCACTTAATGCGGCCATTGAAGCAGCGCGCGCCGGAGAGGCAGGTCGTGGTTTTGCAGTGGTTGCCGATGAGGTGCGAACACTGGCCCATCGTACTCGACAGTCGACGCTGGAAATTGAACGGATGATTGCCAATATCCAGAGCAGCACCGGCATCGCGGTCGATTCGATTCAACTCAACAGCGAACGGGCATTGAGCACCCTTGAGGTGACTCGAACCAGCGGCACTATGCTCGAGGAAATTTTCGTCGCCATCAGTGAAATCGACGAGCGTAATCTGGTGATCGCCAGCGCGGCGGAAGAGCAAGCCCAGGTGGCCCGAGAAGTGGACCGCAATCTGCTCAATATTCGCGAGCTGGCCGATCAATCGGGTCAGGGCGCGGATCAGACTCGAAGGGCCAGTGAAGAACTTAACCGTCTGGCGCGGGAAATGGGTGCATTGGTGGCGCGCTTCAAGGTTCGGGATGCCTGAGGCCGAGTAGTGGACAGGGTTGATCGCATGAGCCTTTGGACGAACATAGTCGTTGTCGAGTTCGCTGCTTTAAAGGCTGATCTTGGACGACTGGGGCCTGGCGCCGTTTACCGCCGCGCAACGGCGAGACATGCTGGAGCTGCTGGACGACCGCTACGGGCATCGCTCGACGCTGGTAACCAGCCAGATGCCGGTGGACAAATGGCATGCACTGATCGGCGATCCGACCTTGGGTGATGCGATCCTCGACCGCCTGGTGCACAACGCTTACCGCATCGAACTGAAGGGTGAATCGATGCGCAGGCGCTCGACGAAATTGACGACGGCGGGCACTTCAGACTAACAATGCGAACCTGCGTCGCTGCGCTCCGACTGCCCGGCCGGATGAGCGTGGAACAGGTGGCCGGATGTGCGTGGACTGGGTGGCCGAATGGCGTGGAATCCGCATGTTACTACAGCCATCGCCTCAGACGCCGAACTCAGAATGTGGAATGGGTCAGATTACGCAGTCGCGTCAACGAGTTGTTCACGCAAAGTCGAAGCGCTGCGTGCAGCCGCAGCATCGTGTCGATGATGCAGGAAGCGGGTGAGCAAATAGGTCGGTTCAAGGTGCATGGTCTGATGCGGGAGCTGGCCTTAGTCAGCAAACAACCGGGCTCGCATGCCTACAAAAAAGCGACAGCCGAGCGGCCCGATATTCCGAATGTTTTGCATCGAGAGTTCGATGTGCCTGCGCCCAATCTGGTTGGTGCGGCGACATCACGTACATCTGGGCGTAAGGGAAATGGCATTACCTGGCAGTCGTTATGGACCTCTTCGCGCGCCGAGTTGTGGGGTGGCATTGTCAGGGAAACCGGACGCAGATCTGGTGATCAAGTCCCTGGACATGGCTCATGAGCAGCGCGGCAAACATCAAGGGCTGCTGTTCCATTCGGATCAGGTTTCGCAATATGGCAGCCGCCAGTTTCGCCAGTGACTCAGGCTGTACCGCATGCGCGAGAGCATGAGTCGCCGGGGCAACTGCTATGACAACTCGCCGATGGAGCGTGTCTTTCGAAGCTTGAAAACCGAATGGATACCGACCGTTGGCTACATGACGGCTCAAGAAGCACACCGAGACATCAGTCATTATCTGATGCATCGGTACAACTGGATCTGGCCACACCAATTCAACGATGGGCTGGCACCAGCTCAGGCCGAGGAAAAACTTAACGCTGTGTCCAGGATTAGTTGACCAGTACAGGGTGCTACCTGCGCCCGAACGAAACGCATAAAAAATCCGATGCCAGTAACGGCATCCGATTTTGGCGCTGGCCATTAGTATTTATCTCAACTCTCTGAAGGGATAGAGTTGACTTTAATAGAGCTATCGTCCTGGCTGATCATTTAGGAACATACTTTCCTCGGCTCTAAGTTGGTGGCTCATGGCATCGCAACTTTCGGACCAGGATGTCAGCCATTTCGGCATCTCGGGTGACTGCTCGGATAACCCCAGTTCCTGAACGAATTCACTGGGCGCCACCGTGCCTTTAGCTGAACGAAATAGTCCTCGCATTACGACGACCCCAATTACTCTTCCTTTCCTCACAAACTGATGTTCCATGAAACTCCACTTGTCGTCCCAGCCAAGCATTTTGGTATGAATTTCGAACGATTCGAATAGTTTTAGCTCACGGCGAAATTTGCCCCACGTATCCCCAACGATAGGCACCGCCTTTCTACGAAACGCGACTCGGTATGCACCACTGCGCAAGACGAAGTCCATCCGACCTACATCTGCCAACGTGAAATATCGGCCATTGGTAACGTGTCGGTTGAAGTCGAGATCCAGTGGCCATACGCGCATTCGGATGACAGTCGACTGGAGGGCTTTTGCCGGTTTTCGCCACGGACGTTGCAAGAGCATGAGAAGCAGTCGGAACCAGAGATTCATAAGCACGCCGATAGTTGAATGATCGGCGCACTGTAGAGTTGAGGGGGGAAGGTCCGCTAGGTGTGAAAGTAACTTTTTTGCTCTGAAACGTGCGTTTTGATCATTGATGCAGCTCGTTCTGCACGGCAACATCACAGTAAATGCATCGCACTCAGACCAGCATCAGTCGCCACGACACCTGATCTAGCACCTGTCGCTAGCGCCTTTTTGATGGGCGCGCTGTTCATGGTTTGTTCACCAGCACCACAGATCACCGGATTTTTTAGGGTCAATGATCCGATGTGCGTCGTCAGAAGCCTCATGCTATTACCTCGATTATTGACCCGGTCAGATGTTCATCAGGCGTGCGGGATTGAGTGAGGTCATCTTGCGCACATAGGTAACACTTGTGTAACGATGAACCTGCGTGCGTGCCGCAATGCCATAACCGTAGGCGATGCAATGCATCAAACGCTGGGAACGTCGTCAGCAACCTTGATTTGATTCGAGGGTTCTTGATCGGCGCGCAGCCTATTTCCTTTTGGAGACATTGGTAGCTTGCGCAGTGCATTCGAAGATGACACTCGGGATATTTGCTCTGAACGAGACATTGGAGGATCACTGCGTGGACAGACCGACAACATCAGTGCCGACGGCGGCCGTCGCCCCGTCAGGTATCAGCTATCAACATGTGGAAATCGGTTACTTTGAATAGCGTCGCCTGCAACGTCACGCAGGTTTTTTTACCCTGCTGATTCTCGGCTTCGGGCTGTGGTGGCGGGTCAGTATTCCGGTTGGAACCTGGGTTTGGCGCAAGGCTTCGGCGGCATATTTTTAGCGTTGCTAATCATTGCCGTCATGTACCTGTTTCTCTGCTCTTCTATCGTCGAAATGGCTGCTGCGCTGCCGCACACCGGGAGGGAGTATTCCTTTGCGCGTACAACCATGGGGCCCTGTGGCGGCTTCAGCACCGGTATTGCAGAGAACATTGAATTCATTTTGGCCCCAGCCGGCAACATGTTTTTCATTGGAGCCTACCTGCCGCCCGGGCTGTCGGTGACGCATCCGACCCGCAATACCCCGATTGCTGTCACCTGAAGAAGCGTTCGTCGTGAGTGGCGGCAGTGAAGGACTTCCGCAATGAGTGAAGTCAAAAAATCCGCAGGTAAGGGCCGTCTGGCCGGTAAAGTGGCCATCATCACCGGAGGCGCTGGTGGTTGTGGTGCTGCCGCAAGCCGGTTGTTTGCGGCTGAAGGGGTCAAGGTGATCATTATCGATTTGAATGCCGATGCCGCAATCAACCTCGCGGCGCAGATTATTGCCGAGGTGGACAAGCGCTGGGGTTGAGCTCTGATGTCTCGCAGGCTGTTCAGGTCCACGAAGCTATCACAAGGGGGGCTGGCTGAGTTTGACCCGGCGGATGCGCTTTTCAATCACGCCGGCACTTTGATCGTGAAGTCGTTTCTGGAGGTGCAGGAGCATGAGTGGGACTGGCTCATGGCGGTCAACGGCAAGAGCATGTACCTGGTGACTCAAGCGGTACTTCCACAAATGATTTCCAACGGCGCGGGCAGCATTGTTTGCACCTCGTCGATCTCCGCGCAGTACGCGACCCAGGCCGAAGAAATCGTATTCATCTGTGCTTTGCCAGACATTGGCCATCTGGCCTATTCATTGATGCGGCTGAATGCCTCTCCGAAGTTTTCATCTGTTCAGTTTGAAGGTTTTCAGATGTGCCAGACGATGGTCGATGTATTGTTGCGGCGCCACTTTCAGGGCTTGTGCACTCATGTCGATGACAGTGGATTGGCTTTGAGAGAGCATTTGAACAACGCTTTTTCGCGTTTCGCCGCTGATCAGCTAACCCCCCGAGAACAATTGATCGTCAGCATGATCCTGCGTGGACACTCCCGCTTATCGATCTCACTGCACCTTGGCATCGCCGAGGGTACGGTGAAAAATCACCGCAAGCACTTGTATTGAAAACTCGGCATTTCCAGTCAATCTGAGTTGTTTCATCTATCCGTGAATTTTGTACTCTGTCATACCTCGAGTGTCTCGCTCGGCTGCGCGGGAAAGGCGATAAAGTTCCAGGAAGCCTTTGTCAGCCAGTGGAAAAGCAAGGGCGTTATCAGCTCCTACGCCGTGAACTCAGGTGCCAGAAAAAACGCATGGACTCAGATCCATGCGTTTTTTTTGCTGTACCGATGGAGAGTTGTCAATCGAAACATACGGGTTGGCAGCGCGCGCATTCCTCCGGTCGTAGAAGAGGATGAACCCGCTGAACCTAGTCCTTCACCACGCGTCAGTAGCGGATCATCACCGACTTCAGCTCGGTGTAGTCATCGATAAACGCCCCGCCAAACTCGCGGCCCACCCCCGAGGACTTATTGCCGCCGAAGGGCACTGCTGGATCGAGCATCGTGTGCATGTTCACCCACACAGTACCGGCCTCAATGGCGGGCACCATGCGCAGGGCCTTGCTCAGGTCGTTGGTCCATAGGCTGGCGCTCAAGCCATAAGGTGTGTTGTTCATCAACTCCAGCAGTTCTTCTTCGGTGTCGTAAGGGAAGAAGGTGGCGATCGGGCCGAAGGTCTCCTCGTTGAGCAGCGTGTCGTTGATGGTGTTGGCGAGGATCACCGTTGGCTCGACGTAGCAGCCCGGGCGGTCGATCAGGTGGCCACCGTGAATGATGGTGTTGTTTTCTGCACGGGCCTTGGCGAAAAACTCACCGAGTTTAAGCTGATGCTGGCGGTTGGTGACCGGACCGAATTCGGTGCGCTCATCCAGCGGCGAGCCGATGTTCAGTTGGCTCAGGCGTTGGGCCAGTTTGTCCATGACCGGATCGATCTGCGAGCGATGGACGAAGAAGCGTTCGGCAGCGGCGCAGATTTGCCCGGAATGCAGGAAACCGGCTTCGATAATGCCGTTGACGGCCTTGTCCAGATCGACATCGCGCAGGAAGCCCGCGGAGTTTTTCCCGCCCAGTTCCAGGGTCGCACGGGTCAACCCGGCGCCCATGGCACTCTTGCCGACGGCGATACCGGTAGGCACCGATCCGGTGAACGAAACCTTGTCCGTACCTGGATGTTCGATCAGGCCTTTGCCTACCAGACCACCACCGGTCAACACGTTCAGCGCACCGGCAGGAAGGCCGGCTTCGATGGCCAGCTCGGCGATCCGCAGGATGGTCAGCGGAGTGAATTCACTGGGTTTGATGATGATGCTGCAGCCGGTCACCAGTGCCGAGGCGAGTTTCCAGATGGCGATCATGGTCGAGAAATTCCACGGCACGATGCCGACGACCACCCCGACCGGTTCGCGCAGGGTGAAGGCGGTATAGCGCTCGCCGGCGTAGGAGGGCAGTGACGGGGTGATGGTCTGGCCGCTGATTTTGGTCGCCCAGCCGGCGTAATACCGCAGAAAGTGGGCGGCCTGGTCGACTTCGAAGGCTCGGGAAATCTGGATGATCTTGCCTGATTGGCAGGTTTCGATCTGCGCCAGTTCTTCGCGGTTTTGCTCCAGCAGCTCTGCAAGTTTCAGCAGCACATTGCCGCGCGTCGCCGGCGCGACCTGGGACCAATGCTTGAAGCCTCGGTTCGCCGACGCCACTGCCGCATCGATATCCGCCGTGTCAGCGTCGGCGACTCGGGCAATGGCCCGGCCAGTGGCAGGGTTGATCACTTCCAGCGTCTGGCCGGAATGACTCTTAACGTAGCCACCGTCGATAAACAGTGCATGGTTTCGACTGAGGAAGGCTTCAACTTGAGGCAGCAGTGGAATATCGCTCATGGGGTTTTCCTGGTCGCGAACAAAGAAAAGCTCGAGGTTAATCCATAGGGTCGAATACGGCTTGACTGTGGCTGCCGAGCTCTATGTCTGTGGCTGCCAGAGCCCTTCGAGGTTTGCCCGGGAGGTTTGGCTGGTTGTCTTTGAAAAGTACAATCTTCACTCTGGAAGGTGCATTTTCTACCTTGATGGCTCGCTCCATACTGGCCCTGCATCCAGCGCCACTGCTCGATTTCGGGAGTCGCCTGGACATCCAATAATAAGCAGGGCCATCCATGAAAAAGCCAAACCCGCTCCTCGAAGACCTCAAGTCCATCCTGCCGACCATCGCTGCCAATGCCTTCCAGGCCGAGCAAGACCGGAAGGTCCCCGACGAGAATATTGCACTGCTCAAAAGCATCGGCATGCACCGTGTCTTTCAGCCGAAAGCGTTCGGTGGCATGGAGTTATCGCTGCCCCAGTTTGCCGATTGCATCGCCTTGCTCGCGGGTTCCTGTGCCAGTACCGCCTGGGCCATGAGCCTGCTCTGCACCCACAGTCATCAGTTGGCGCTGTTCTCGGCCGAACTGCAGCAGGAAGTCTGGGGCGATGATCCGAATGCCACCGCGAGCAGCAGCATCGCGCCTTTTGGTCGCACCGAAGAAATCGAAGGTGGTGTGCTGTTCAGCGGTGAAATGAGCTGGAGCAGCGGTTGCGATCATGCCGAGTGGGCGATTGTCGGTTTCCGCCGCAAAAATGCTCAAGGCACTCAGGATTACTGCTTCGCGGTCCTGCCGCGCAGCGACTATCAGATCCGTGACGACTGGTTCGCTGCAGGCATGAAAGGTAGCGGTACCAAGACCTTGCTTATCGACAATGTGCGCGTACCGGAACATCGCATCCAAAAAGCCAAAGACATGATGGAAGGCAAGTCCGCAGGCTTCGGTCTGTACCCGGACAGCAAGATATTCTACTCGCCGTACCGTCCTTACTTCGCCAGTGGTTTTTCCACCGTGAGCCTTGGTGTTGCCGAGCGGATGCTTGAGGTGTTCCGCGAAAAGACCAAAACACGGGTGCGTGCCTACACCGGTGCGGCGGTCGGTGCCGCGACCCCGGCATTGATGCGTCTGGCCGAGTCGACTCATCAGGTGGGCGCCGCCAGAGCCTTTCTCGAGAGGACCTGGGAGGAGCACGCCGAACACAGTGAACAGCAACGTTACCCAAGCCGCGAAACCCTGGCGTTCTGGCGTACCAATCAGGCCTACGCTACTAAAATGTGCATCCAGGCCGTGGACCGTCTGTTCGAGGCCGCCGGTGGCAACGCCTGGTTCGAACACAACGAGATGCAGCGCCTGTTCCGTGATTCGCACATGACCGGTGCCCATGCCTACACCGACTACGACGTCTGTGCGCAGATCCTTGGCCGCGAGCTGATGGGTCTGGAGCCTGATCCGAGCATGATCTGAGTCGAACCGTCGAAAAGCCCCCATAACAACAATCAGGGCTGCTCCTGGAAGCAGTCCGGGAGTCTTGCATGTCTGATCACAGCGTTTGCGCAGCAATTGAAACGACCTTCGACCCACGAGCCTTTCGCCGGGCATTGGGCAATTTCGCCACCGGGGTGACCGTGGTGACCGCCGCCACCGCCTCCGGGCGCAAGGTCGGCGTGACTGCCAACAGCTTCAACTCGGTGTCCCTCGATCCGCCTCTGGTGCTGTGGAGTATCGACAAGCGCTCCAACAGTCACGAGGTGTTCGAGCAGGCCAGCCATTTCGCGGTCAACGTACTGGCGGCGGATCAGATCGACCTCTCCAACAATTTCGCCCGCCCCAAGGAAGATCGCTTCGCCGAGATCGAGTTCGAAGCGGGCGAGGGCGGTTCGCCGGTATTTGCCGATTGCTCGGCGCGTTTTCACTGCGAGAAATACCAGCAGGTGGACGGCGGCGATCACTGGATCATGATCGGCAAGGTAGTGGCCTTCGACGATTTCGGCCGCTCGCCGTTGCTCTATCACCAGGGTGCCTACTCCATGGTCCTGCCTCATAGCCGCATGACCAAACGCGATGAAAACCAGCCGCCGAGCAGCCACTTCCAGGGGCGCCTTAGCCACAACCTGTATTACCTGATGACTCAGGCGGTGCGGGCCTATCAGTCAAGCTACCAGCCGCGGCAATTGTCCACCGGCCTGCGCACCAGCGAGGCGCGGATGCTGATGGTGTTGGAGAGTGACGCCGGCCTGAGCGTGAATGATCTGTTACGGGAGGTGGCAATGCCGGTCCGGGAAATCGATGAGGCGGTGGCCAACCTCAAACGCAAAGGCTTGGTCAATGACGATGACAGCCGGGTGAGGCTGACGGCTGCCGGTATCGAACAGACCGAAGACCTCTGGGCGATTGCCCGGGAGCAGCAGGACAAGGTCTTCGCTGATTTCAGCGAAGAGCAGATCGAAAGCTTCAAGATGGTGTTGAAGCAGCTCATCAGCAACTGCTGATAGCCGATCAGGTTTTTTACGGCGCCCTGAGGCGCCGTTTTTATAGTGCGCCAGGCATGGCGTTGCGCGTAAGCGCAACCAGTTTAGCTGTGGTGGCCACGCTGGTGACTTGGAGGTGAAAGTCCTCTACTCGATCATGGCAGACAGGAGCAAGCAGCTCAGCAGCCTCGTGCAAGCAATCACAGTCAGTTTGCTATCAGATCCAGTGTTTCGACTCGATGAGCAAAGGACAGGCTGATGTTCTTCAATAAAAATAAACAGATGCAGGAACTCACTGAGGTCTTGCAGCGAGTCCTTGCCGGAGGGGCTTGTGAGGCGCTGCTCCTGGGAGCTTATCCGCAGGTGCAGGCGTGTCTGGAACAGTTCGCGCAGCAAAGAGCACAGGCCGAGCAACGGCTTCTGGTGGCCGAGGGCCTGGCTGAGGGCCGAATCGGCCAATTGGCGCGCAGCGAGCAGTTAATTGAAACGCTTCGCCAGCAACTGGAACAGACCCGCTACCGCGAGCAAGCGCTTGAAGTCGAGTTGAGTCAGCAGGTTCAGTTGTCTCGCCAGCATCAACAGGAGGCGCAGATCTGGGAGCTGTTGCAGTCGACGCTGACCGAAGGCTGCAGGGACATCACCGTGGTCAACGGTGACGTTCAGGATCCATCCAGTAGCATGCGCTTTTCCAACCAATTCCGCCTCCTCATGGGCTATGGCCCGCAGGAGCTTCCCGACGGCTGGGACGCTCAGGTCAGCATCACTCATCCTGACGACCTGCCGAAGATCATGGCGATCTTCGACCGGGAAATCCTCGCAACCCACGGCAGCGGTGAATATGTCTTTGAATACCGAATGCGCCATAGGAGCCGTGACTACATTTGGTGTCGAGAGCGTGGTCGTGCGGCCCGTGATGAGCAGGGACGTTTGACCCGTGTGATCGGCGCGGTACGCGATATCAGCGATGAGCGTTCGGCCAAAGCCACCCATCATCAAATGCTTGAGCAGAATCAGGCGACCTACGGCCAGATCGCGACGGTGGTGGGAGTCATCAAGGGCATCGCCGACCAGACCAATCTGTTGGCCTTGAATGCCGCCATCGAAGCGGCCAGGGCGGGAGAGGTCGGGCGGGGGTTTTCAGTGGTGGCTGATGAAGTGCGCAAGCTGGCGGAAAATACCCGCCAGGCGACTCATCAGATTCAGACGATGTTGCATCAGCATAAGCAGTAACCCTATTCAGGAGCTGCACCAGGCAGCTCCTGAAGGGGGTCAGAAGGGTACGGCCACGGTCAGTTGGCTGTAGACGTTGGTACCGTTGCCACCTACTTGATTGCCGCCGTTGCTTTCATCCTTCTTCGGCTTATACAGGCCCACCAATGGGGTGACGATCAGATGTTCGCTCACCGCCCATTCGGCATACAGATCCAGTTCGCGACCGTCGAGGTTCAGCGCGTCGCCCTTGTGCAGGGTCGTGTAGTCGAAGAACAGCGCGCCGATGGTTACGGGAGCCACGGGCTTGACCTTGAGCGCTACATGCTGGATAGCAGTGTTGCTGTTAAACGGTCCTGCGTAATTACCGGCTACTTCGCCCTGGAACCAGGTGCCGTATCCACGGCTGACACCGTTGAACATCGAATCCCAGTCTTTCGAGTAACGGCTATAGCGATAAGTCAGGTCCGGTGACCATGGCAGATCGGCAAAGGTGTAGCCGGCTTCGGTGTACCAGGCTTTTTCCGGACCGGTGTCCTTGTCCTGCCAGGCATACTCGAAGGCGAAGTGGGCATTTTCGATTCCGGCATTGCCGGCGCCCCGCAGGCTGTAGATATTCATGCCTTCACGTTGCTTCTGGAAATCGCTGGCAAAACGGTCGTCGACCTTGATGCCGTGGATGTAAGTCAGCCCCAGGGTACCCGGTGCGGCGGTATATTCCAGGGTGCTTGCGGCCATCTCGGTCTTGGCCTGGGCGCGGTTGTCGGACTTGATCCACATCAGGCTGCCGTGAACGCCTTCTTTACCGCCCAGGCGCACGACAGCGGTCTCGTCGAAGGCATGGCGGGCGGCCAGGTAATAGGCACCGCCTCGGTTGAACTCACCGTCCGCCACGCCTTTGCCCAGGTTCAGGCCGTCATCGTTGATGATGAAACCGTCGCCGAGGGTGATGATCTGACGGCCGAACGACAGGTCCACGCCATCCTTGCCGAGCACCGGAAACAAGTCGCCGGAACGCCAGCCGGCGAAGGCCTCGTCGAACTTGGTGGTACGCTCCGTGCCGTCGGTCAAGCCCGCCGCATCGCCATCGCCCCAGGTGCCGGAGCTGACCAGATTGGCAGTGCCATAGACGCTACCCAGGCCGCCCAGCGTTTGATCGACACTCAGGCCATACTTGATAAAGCCTTCGCGCCAGCTGGAGCCGCCGGTGGTGCCGTCGTAGTTCTTGCGGCTGTTGAACATCCCGTAAACAGCCAGGAAATTGCCGGTGACCTTAGTGTCGTTATCGGCGTAAAGCTCATAGGCCTGGGCCGACGAGTCGGCGATCAAGAGTGCGATACCCAGGCCGACAGCCTTGGACAGCGATCGCGTTTTCAGCGTTTGCTCCATTGTTATTTTTCCCCAGCATGGTTAGACAGCAAATAGGTCGAGCGCTCATTAGGGCGACCGGGAGCGGGGGAAGTCTTTCACCTGCGTGCCAGATAATTGATCCTGTCAGCCAAGCGGTGAACCTTGGCAGGGAGCAACAAAACCGGCGGCAGACATGGGCAAGACGATCAGGGCAGGAGGGGCGCACAGTGATGCTGCACAGGGCGCCGTTTCGATCAGGGACTGGCTGGGGTGGGCTTATCGCCGGCTCCTTGAACGGCTCGATACATTCACTATAAAAATCCGCTTTCGAGGATCTGCACTATGTCGATCAATGACAGACTCACCGAACATTTGAACCGAGGCACCGTCGGTTTTCCCACCGCGCTCGCCAGCACCATTGGTCTGATCATGGCCAGCCCGGTGATTCTCACCGCGACCATGGGGTTCGGCATCGGCGGCAGCGC
>Ga0066798_10000315_pt1 | contig 27134 bp, 23 predicted proteins | sample PersoiDNA2013203_FD_70961 | JGI IMG/M metagenome (GOLD analysis project Ga0066798, IMG submission 70961) | Permafrost soil microbial communities from the Arctic, to analyse light accelerated degradation of dissolved organic matter (DOM) -... | ecosystem: Environmental > Terrestrial > Soil >... | reverse complement strand
CCCCGGGCAAACCATTTTCCTCCAAGTTGCCAATCAATTAAAGCGCAACGAATTCATGGCTGTGCGTGTGGTTGAAATCAAACAAACACGGTAGCGATTGCCCTTCCCATCTTTCTGCTGGGGTTTGAGATGAAATTTGAAAACGTCTACTGGGATGTTGGCTCGATGGAAATCGACTGAGTCTACCCATCAATCCTCGCAATCGGCGACTCGTAATTCGGTACCCATTTCAAGGCGGCTCTCTGCTATCAGTTCGATGGCGAGCGTCGCCCAAATAAAACGGCCTCGCTCAGTGGCCTTGAGCGCGACACTTTGTCAAAAAGACAGTCACCGCCGACAAAGCGGTGTGAGGGTGTTCCTCGTGCGGTACATGACGGCAGTCATCGAGAACGAGCAGTTCGGCGTGGGGGACGCGGCGCTGTATTTCATATAACTGCTCCAGCGTTCCAAATTGGTCTTGCTTGCCCTGTATCGCTAGCAGCGGGCTCGCGATGCGTTGAATTATCTCGGCGATGCTCCAGCGGCTGAACGCGGCAGACAGCCAACAACCACTCCAGCCCTGGAATACGCCGGCAGGGTCGTCGTGCAGGCTTGCAAGATGAGCCGCCAACCGCCCGTCGGGCCAGCTTGCCTGCAGCCGCGCGATGCGCTCGCGCGCCACCTGTTCGACAAACACATGCGGGGCCAGCACCACCACAGCACCCGCATGGCCGGGGAATGCCGCGGCATACAGCAGCGCGATGGTGGCGCCATCGCTATGTCCGAGAATGATCGGAGGCTCGCGGGCGGCATCGATGCCGAGCGCGACAAACAACGCCGGCAGGTGCTCGCGCGCTTCCCGCTCCATGTAATCGACTGGCCAGCCCTGTCCAGATGCGGGGCGCGCCGTCGAGTGCCCATAACCGACCCGCGAAAAGACCAGGCCGCGGCAGCCGGTCGCGGCACACAAGGCGCGCGGCCACTGCCCCCACGTCGCGGCCGAACCGAGTCCTTCGTGCAGGAATACGATCAATGGCGCATTGTCGCGCTGGCCGCCGATCAATTCATATTCAAGTGTGACGGTCCGACCATCAAGCGCGATCGCAATATGCTGCAAGTGGGCTCCTTTGCTATTGGCGCGGACTGGCCAGGAAATCGGACAGCGTGCCGCGCGGGGCAATGCTAGCACCACCGGCTGCGCCATTCGCCGCCAGCCAGTCATGCCGGTTGACGAGGATGCCGTCGTTGCGCAGCGCGCGCACCAGCCGCTGCGCCCGTGCCGGGTCGCCGGTCCAGACGCTGACGGAGCGCGCCATGCGCATCGCATTGGCGCAGGCGACCGCTTCATTGTCTTCCTCGAACCGGCCCATCGAGATAAATGGCCCGTAAATTTCCTCGGCTGAGGACGCGTCAGCGCCAGCGCGTTCGACCACCAGCGTCGGCGACAGGAAATAGCCGTCGGACAACTCGCCCCCCGCACGACGGCCCTGCAGCACCACTTCGCCGCAGCGCTCCAATGCGCGTTCGGTGCGTACGCCGACTGCAACGAGCGTCGAGGCATCGATCAGCGGCCCCATACCGCAGCCGGGGTCGTCACCGGCCCCGACGATGACCTGCCCCAGTGCTCGTTTCAGCGCCGCCTTGGCCTGGTCGAAGCAGGACGCGTGCACCAGGATGCGACGCGGTGCGGCACTGTGCTGGCCGGCGGCGATCAGCCCCGCGGTCGCCAATTTCCCTGCCATGACGTGCATGTCGACGTCCGAAAACACCAGGCTGCACGACTTGCCGGCCAGGTCAAACAGCAGCCGCTTGGCGCTGGGAGCGGCAGCCTGCGCCATCCTGCGGCCGGTCTCGCGCCCCCCTGTGAAGCACAAGATGTCAACGCCACGCGAGGCGACCAGTTCGCACGCCACCTGTTGCCCCGTCTCCGACACGACGTTCACCACGCCCTGGGGCAATCCCTCCACTGCCGCCAGTTCACCGATGACCGCCGCGATGACCTGCGCGCATTGCCGGGCAGGCTTGACGACGGCACTGCAGCCGGCAGCCAGCGCCGGCGCCAACGACGCCACCAGCAGCGCCACAGGCGCATCCCAGGGAACCAGGATCGCAACCACACCTGCAGGCTGCGATGCTGACGCCGAGATGATCCCAGCATCTGCAGCCTGCAGCAGCCTTCCGGCCTCCTGCCGCACGCACGCGATAGCAGCGGCAATCTCCTGGCGCGACTGCGCCAGGACCTTGCCGTTTTCAAGCGTCAGCAAGTGCGCCAGATCGCCGCGCCTTGCTAGCCGGTCGGCCCAGCGCAGCAGCAGTGCTGCGCGCTGCGCCGGGTCAGGCGACAGGCCGCCGCGCTCGAACGCGCTCCGCGCCGCGTCGATCGCCTGCCGCGCATCGGCAGCCTCGCCGGCGGCGAAACTGCCGATCTCGCGGCCGTTGGCCGGATTGATGCTGTCGCCCTCGCGCGCTGCGTCGGCCGCCTGCCATTGGCCGCCGATCAGGTTGAGTGCGCGCAGACGCGGTCCCCCGCCTGCTGGCGCTCTTGCTTCCATGAGAGTATCGATCCTTCGATTTCATTCAGGATCAGTGTGAGCATCCCGGATCATGAAGCCGATGCCAGCGCCTTGCGCACCAGGATCGGCATGTAGTCAGATTGCGGCGCAGTCGATCCCTTGCCGGCGACGACCTTGATGCTTGATGTCGCGCGGATCAGCTTCCTTTGAAATCAGGCTTGCGCTTCTGGTGGAATGCCTCGACGCCTTCGCGGAAGTCGTCGGACCCCCGCAGGCGGCTGTAGCAATGGCCTTCCAGTTCGATGGCGATGCCCAAGGTCGAGTCTTCGGTGTCGTTAAGGAGCTTCTTGGCGATGCGCTGCGCGATCGGCGAGAATGCCCGCAGCTCATCGACCAGGGCGTCGGTGGCCTTTTCCAGCTCGGCATCCGGCACGCACATGGTGGCGATGCCCCAATCGTACGCCTGCTGGCCCGGCACGCGGCGCGAACGCATGACGACATCCTTGGTGCGGGTGATGCCAACCATTTTCTGCAGGCGCGCGGAACCGCCCGAGCCAGGGATCTGGCCCAGCTTCTGCTCCGGCAGCGCGTACTGCGACGTTTCGGAGACGATGCGGAAGTCGCACGCCAGCGAGATTTCAAAGCCGACACCGAAGCAAAAGCCGCGGTTGGCGGCGATCACCGGCTTGCTGCAGCGCGCCGGTGCGGCGATGTTCCACGCCAGCTTCGACACGTGCTCCGGCGTGGCGTCGAGGAAGCCGCGGATGTCGCCGCCGCTGGAGAAATGCTCGCCGATCGAGCGCAGCACGATCACGCGCACCGCCGGGTTCTCGTCGAGCGATTCAAACACCAGGCGCAGCTGGTCGCGCTGGCCCATGGAGATGATGTTGAAGGGAGGCCGTTCGAGCACGATGTCGGCGCGTTCGCGCGCGGCGTCGATGATGACGGAGAAGCCGTCGAGCTTTTCGAGCAGGGTTTGCGCTGGATGGGAGAGTGGGGACATGTTGGTTTCCTTTTTCTGGGGTGGGGAAAATTTAGACTGCGATGGCTTCTTGCAGGCTGCTGCGGTCGCTGCTCGATCCGGCGTCGCCGGACAGGATCACCTGGCCGCGTTCGAGCGCGTAAAAGCGGTCAGCGACATCGAGCGCGCGCTGGACATTCTGCTCGACCAGCAGGATCGGCATGCCGTCATCGCGCAGGCCGGCGATGATGGCGAAGATTTCGTCAACGATGATCGGCGCTAAGCCCTCGGTCGGCTCGTCGATCAACAGCAGCCGCGGCGCGCCAACCAGCACGCGGGCGATCGCCAGCATCTGCTGTTCGCCGCCGGACAGCGAGGTGCCCAACTGCGGCCGGCGCTCTTTCAGGCGCGGGAAGCGCTCGTAGGCCTGTTCGAGCACTGCGCGCGATTCGGCCTTGCTGCGGCCCGGGCACTGCAGGAAACCGAGCCTGAGGTTTTCCTCGACCGTCAGGCCGGGGAAGATGCGGCGGTCTTCCGGCACCAGGCCGAGGCCCAGGCGGCAGATGCGGTCCGGCGCCAGCGGGCCGATGTCGGCGCCGTCAAAGCGGACCATGCCGGAGCTCGGCTTGACCCAGCCGGCGACGGTTTTCATGACGGTGGTCTTGCCAACGCCGTTGCGGCCGCACAGCACCACCACTTCGCCGGCGCCGACGTTCAGCGACACGCCTTGCAGCACGTGGGAGAGGCCATAGTGGGTATGGACGTTGTCGAGTTCAAGCATGGTGGCTCCCCTGTCCAAAGTAGGCGGCCTGCACCGCCGGGTTGGCCCGCACCGCGGCCGGCAGCCCCTCGGCCAGCTTGGCGCCCTGCGTCATGACGACGACGTGGTCGGACAGATTCATCACCAGGCCGACGTCGTGCTCGACCAGCAGGATCGACAGGTCGCCCGCCAGCGACTTGATCATCGCGCCGGTTTCCTCGGTGTCGGCATGCGACATGCCCTGGGTCGGCTCGTCGAGCAGCAGCATGCTTGGCCGGCAGGCCAGCGCCACCGCGATTTCGAGCCGGCGCTGTTCGCCGTGCGACAGGTAGCCGGCCAGTTCGTGCGCCTTGGCCGAAAGGCCGAACTGGGCGATCAGTTCTTCGGCGCGTTCGAGCGCGATGACGCTGCGGCGCACCGGCAGCAGCGCGCGCGACGGCGCTTCCAGTGCCTGCGCGGCCAGGCGCAGGTTTTCGAACACCGACAGTTCGAAGAACAGGTTGGTGATCTGGAACGAGCGCGCCAGGCCGGCCTTCATCAGGCGGTCCGGCCCGCGCGCGGTGACGTCATGGCCATTGAAGGTGACCTTGCCGCTGCTGGGGCGGATGGCGCCGCTGATCAGGTTGAACAAGGTGCTCTTGCCGGCGCCGTTCGGCCCGATCACCGAAGTGATGTGGCCGCGCCTGGCGTCAAAGCTGACGTTATTCACGGCGGTGAGGGCGCCGAAGCGCACCGTCAGGTCGCGTACCGACAGGACGATCTGGTCGTTCATGGACGCTCCTTTCGCGACAGCCACGCTTCGAGGCGCGGGCGCAGGTAGCCGATCAGGCCCTTGGGGAAGAAGATCACCGAAATCATGAACAGCACGCCGATGACGATCAGGTGGTGTTCGGTGTACGAGCCGACAATCGATTTCAGCGCGGACAGGATCACGCTGCCATACAGCGGCCCGATCAGGGTGCCGACGCCGCCGAGGATGACGGTGATGACGGCGTTGCCGGAAGCCTGGAAGAACATCAGCTCGGGCGAGACGAACCCGCGCAGCATCGGATACAGGGCGCCGGACATGGCGGTGACGTTGGCGGCGAGGATGAAGGCGAGCAGCTTGTAGCGCTGCGCCGAAAAGCCAAGGAAAGGCACGCGGTGTTCGTTGGCCTTGATCGCCACCACCAGGCGCCCGGCGGGTGTTTGCAGTAACGCTTCCAGAGCGAAGTACATGGCCATGATCAGCACCAGCACCAGCAGGAAGAAGCTGCCGGCGTGGCTGCTGTCGACCGTGAACAGCAGGAAGTTGGCCTGCACCACAGGGATGCCGATGATACCGTCCGAGCCGCCCAGTTGACGCGTGTTGAACACGACTTTCGATGCCACTTCGGCGAGGCCGAAGGTGATCAGCGCGAAGTAGACGCCACGGGCGCGGATGGCGATGATGCCGGCGATGCTGCCGACCACGGTCGCTGCCACCAGCACGGTGCCGAGCGCCAGCCAGAACGAGGCCGTCCATTCCTTCAGCACCAGGCCGGAGACGTAGGCGCCGAGCCCGAAGAACAGCGCGTGGCCGAGCGACAGCAGGCCGGCATACCCGAGCAACAGGTCCACGCCCATCGCGAAGCCGCCGTAGATCAGCGCCTCGGTGGCGAGGCGGAAGAAGAACACATCCTTGAGCGCGGCGGCGACGACGGCGAACACCAGCGCCAGCGCGATGAACAGGAAGGCGAAGTAGCGCACCGCGTTGCGGGCGATCCGTTCGCGGCGGGCGACCGCGCCGAGCACGGGTGCGGGTTTGGCATGACGGCCGATGGGAGCGACGTTATCAAGCATGACCGAGCCTCCCGAACAGTCCTTGCGGACGCACCATCAGCACCGCCACCATGATGGCGAACACCAGCGGGTCGGTCCACGACGGCGAAATGTACAAGCTGGCGATGGCCTGGATCTGGGTCAGCACCAGGCCCGCGATCACCGCGCCCTTGATGCTGCCAAGGCCGCCGACGATGACGACGCTGAACGCCATCAGGATGAAGTCCTTGCCCATGGTCGGGAACACCGAGTACACCGGGGCGAGCAGCACGCCCGACAAGGCGGCCAGCGCGACGCCGAAGGCGAAGGTGCCGGCGTAGACGTGCGAGACCGGCACGCCCAGCGACGACGCCATGTTCTTGTCGAAGGCGGCGGCGCGCACCATCGCGCCCAGGCTGGTGCGGTAGACCACCAGCCAGACGACCACGATAATGGCAGTACCGATCGCCATCAGGAACAGGCGGTAGTTGGGGAAGAACATGCCGGCGATTTCGCTGGCGCCCTCGATCGGCGTGGCGGCGGTCAGCGCCTGCGGACCGTAGAATACCTTGAACAGGTCTTCCATGATGATCGCCAGGCCGAACGTCAGCAGCAGCGTCAGGATGTGGCGGTCCTTGTGGTGGAACACGCGCTGGATCAGCGTGCGTTCGAACAGGTAGCCGATCGGCGCCATGATCAGCGGCACCAGCAGCAGCATCAGCCAGAAGTTGACGCCGGCTGCGGCCAGGCTCACGCCCAGGTAGGCGCCGAGCGCGTAGAACTCGCCGTGCGCCATGTTGATGACGTCGAGCAGGCCGAAGATGATCGTCAGCCCGAGCGCCATCAGGATCACGGCCACGCCGATCGACAGACCATTGACGACCTGCGGCGCGAGCACGAATTGCAGTGTGTCGATAAAGCCACCCATGATGTCCTCTCAGCCGATCAGAACTTGGTGCAGGTATCGGGACCGATCGCGGCGTCGCCGGCGACTTTGCTCAGGATCTTGAACTTCCCGTTGGTCATCTGCGTCACGTACATATCCTGGATCGCCTGGTGGTCGCCCGCGCGCATGATTTTCTTGCCCTGCGGGGTCATCCACTCGAGTCCGCGCATCGCCGTGCGGACCTTGTCGGTATCGGTGCTCTTGGCCTTCTCGACCGCCGCCTTGTAGAAGTACATCACGCCGTACGAGTCGGCGCCGTACAGGTCGGGCGCCGCCTTGGCGAATTCGGTGAACGCCTTGACGAATTTCTGGTTCTCCGGCAGGTCGATTTCGACCGAGTAGCCGACGCCGGTGACGAAGCCCTCGCCGGCCTTGCCGACCGCCGCCAGGTTCTGTGACGTCAGCGTGCCGGAGGCGCCCACCACGGTCATGTTCTTCAGCAGGCCATACTGGGACATCTGGGTAAACAGGCGCACCGTGTCGTTGCCGGCCACCGAGGTGTACATCACGTCCGGGCGCGCGGCGCGCACCTGGCCGAAAAATGGCGAATAGTCCTTGTTTTCGAGCGGTGCGAACACCTCCCCGACGGTCTTGGCGCCCTTCTTCTCGGCCGCGCTCTTGAACGCGGCGACGGTGCTGCGGCCCATTTCATAATCCGGGCCGAGGTAGAACAGTTTCGCGTTCGGCTTGGACTTGCTGAGCCACTCGGCCAGCGCGGCCGATTGCTGGCCGGCCTTGGCGTTGACGCGAAATACGTTGGGCGAGCACTTGTCGCCAGTGATCGCGTCGGAGAACGACACCGTGGTCGCGACCAGGCGGTTATTACGCTCGGCGAGCTGGCCGACCGCCAGCGTCGAGGCCGAATTGACGGTGCCGGTCAGGAAGTCGACCTTAGCCACCTGGAACAGCTTTTCCGCTTTCGGCACGGCGACCGACGGATTGGCTTCCTCGTCCTCGAACAGCAGTTCGACCTTGCGGCCCATGATGCCGCCGGCGGCGTTGATTTCCTTGGTGGCCAGCTCGATGCCCCACTTGACCTGCTGGCCCAGCGCCGAATACGTGCCCGACAGCGGCGTGACAACGCCGATCCGGATCGGCGCTTCCTGCGCGGAAGCAGCGGCGGCAAGACCGGCCAGCATCGAGGCGGCCAACAGCTTGTGTGCGAATACGGTTTTCATGGTGTCTCCTTGATTGTTTAGACTGGAAAAAATCACTTCGGTGCTTCGGCTTCGTATTCGTTGGCGACTAATTTTCGACGCAGCAGTTTGCCGACCGGGGAACGCGGTACTTCCACCACGAAGACGTAGGCGCGCGGGCGCTTGAAGTTCGCCAGGCCCGAGGTGCGGCAGTGCGCATCGAGTTCGGCCTCGGTGACCGCGGCGCAGCGCTTGACGAACGCGGTAACGCACTGTCCCCAGCGCGGATCCGGCAGGCCCACCACCGCCACTTCGTCGACCGCCGGATGCAGCGACAGCAGGCTCTCGATCTCCACCGGCGAGATGTTTTCACCGCCGCTGATGATCATGTCGTCGGTGCGGCCGGAGACGAACAGGTCGCCGTCGCGGTCCAGGTAGCCGGTGTCGCCGGTGAAGTACCAGCCGCCGCGCAGCGCCCTGGCGTTGGCGTCGGGCCGGTTCCAGTAGCCTTCGAAGGATTCGTCGCCGGCCAGGTCGGCGATGATCTCGCCTTCCTCGTAGCGATCGGCCGGCAGGTCCGGGTTACCGCTGTCGAGCCGCACCACGCGCAGGCGTTGGTTGATGCCGGCGCGCCCGGCACTGCCAGGCTTCTTGACGGCGTCCGGGTCGATGCTGAAGGTGTACACCTCGGACGAGCCATAGTGGTTGACGAACAGTTCGGGCTTGAACAGCGCAGCGAGTTTTTTCAGCAGCGCCTCGTTCATAGAGGCGCCGGCAAACCCCAGCTTGCGCACCGACGACAGGTCGGTGGTGGCGCAGTTGGGATGGGCGATGACGTCGTGGTACAGCGTCGGCACCAGGTACAGGTTTGTGATGCGCTCGGCCTCGATCGCCGCCAGCACCGCCACCGGGTCGAATTTGGGCACGCAGACGAAACAGCCGTCGACCAGCGCCATCGCCAGCAGCGAACGCACGCCCATGGTGTGATACAGCGGCATCACGCCAAGGGTGCGCTCAAAGCGGCCGTACTGGTTTTGGGCGACATGGGCCAGCGCGGCGGCCCGCTCGTGGCGATGGCGGCGCGGCACGCCCTTGGGTTTACCGGTGGTGCCGGAGGTGTACAGCATCAGCGACCAGTCGTCGGCGCCGGCGTTGATCAGCTGGGCGCCGGGCCGCGCCGCCAGCAGCTGCTCGAACGCCAGCGTGGCGCCTTCGGCGGCGCCGACCGCAATGCGCGGCAAGCCCTGGGCGACGGCGGAATCGCGTACCGCGTCGGCCGAGACGTCCTGGAACACGATGGCGCGGGCGTCGGCGTCGCCGGCGCAGTAGTCGATTTCCTCCGGCTTGGCGCGCCAGTTCAGCGGGGTGACGATGATGCCGGCGAACTGGCAGGCCCAGTGCAGCGTGGCCATCTCCCAGCGGTTCTGCAGCAGCGCGACCAGATGGTCGCCGCGCTGTAGTCCGATCCCTTGCAGGCCAGCCGCGACCGCGGCGACGCGCTCGAACCATTCACCGTAGGTCAGGCGCAGGTCGCCGTCCACCAGCGCCAGCTGGCCCGGACTGCGTTCTACCGATGCGAGAAAACTGCGGCCCAAATCAAGCATGTTGTGTACTCCCGATAATGGCCGCCTGGCGTTGCGCTGCGACGTCGAGCACGGCGTTGACAATATTGGTGTAGCCAGTGCAGCGGCACAGGTGGCCCGACAGCATGTCGCGCACCTGCTGCTCGCTCGGCGCCGGCACGCGTTCGAGGAAATGGCTGCACGACATCAGGATGCCGGCGGTGCAAAAGCCGCACTGCAGCGCGTGATGGCGTTTGAAGGCTGCCTGCAGGTCGCCCAGCTCCGCACCCGCGCCATGGTTCAGGCCTTCGACGGTGTCGACGCGGCGGCCGTCGGCCTGCACCGCCAGCTGCATGCAGGAGCGCTGGGCGACGCCGTCGACGCGTACGGTGCAGGCGCCGCAGATGCCGTGCTCACAGCCGACGTGGGTGCCGGTGGCGCCCAGCTTATGGCGCAGGAAGTCCGACAGCAGCATGCGCGCTTCGGCCGGCGCGCTGCGCGTCACGCCATTGAGCGTGATGGTCACCGGATACTCGATGTTTTTTTCGTAGTGTTTCATGTGCCTGCCTTTTGAATCAGTTGACGGCCCAGCTGGCGCACCAGGTGGCGCCGGTATTCGGCGCTGGCGTGGCCGTCGCTCTGGGCCTCGAGCTCCCAGGCGAAATCGTTGAGCGCGGTGTCGAGGTCATCGCCGGAGATGCGCGCCCAACGTTTCCGGGCCGGGCGGTCGGCAACGCCGCCGACAGTCAGCTCGATTGCGCTGTCGCTGACCACCGCGGCCAGCGCGACGATGGCGAAGTCGCCGTGGCGCATCGACACTTCCTGGAATGCGTAGCGCGCGCCCTGCTGCTGCAGCGGGAAGCGCACTTCTTCGACGATTTCGCCGGGGCGAACGGCCGTCATCAGCATCCCCTGGAAGAAGTCGTCGGCCTTCAGCACGCGGCGGCCGGACTGCGAGCGCAGCACCACTTCGCCCTGCAGCGCGGTCAGGCACAGCGGCAGCTCGGCGCTCGGGTCGGCATGTGCGACCGAGCCGCAGACGGTGCCGCGGTTGCGGATCTGGAAGTGCGAGATCCACGGCAGCGCCAGCGCAAGCAACGGCACCTCGGAGGCCAGCGTGGCGCGCGTTTCGACGCTGGCCTGGGTGGCCGCGGCGCCGACGGCCAGATGGCCGTTCTCGACGCGTACGTAATCGAGGTCCTGGCAGCGCGAGATATCTACCAGCATGGCCGGCTGCGCCAGGCGAATGTTTAGCATCGCCATCAGCGACTGGCCGCCAGCCAGGACCTTGGCGTCCTCGCCGTGGCGGGCCAGCAGGCTCACCGTCTCTTGCGCGCTGTCGGCGCGGATGTAATCGAATGCGGCCGGCTTCATTTGGACACTCCCAGCGCATGCAGGATGCGCTGCCACAGCGAGCGCTTCGGTGCGGCGCCGCCGCCGCCGGCCTGGCGCCCCAGTTGTTCGAACAGCTGGCGCAGCACGATCTTGGCGGCGCCCTCCAGCATGCGTCCGCCCACCGCGGCGACCTTGCCGCTGACGGCGGCGCTGTAGTCGTAGCTCAGCAGCGTGCCCGCGCCGGCGGCTTCGAGGCGAATGCGGCCAGCGCCTTCGGCGGCGCCGAGCGAACTGACGCCTTTGCCGCCCAGCGCCAGTCCATGCGGCGGATCGAGGTCGGACAAACGGATCTCGGCAGCATAGCGCGCCTTGACCAGGCCAATGCCGATGGTGACGTCGGCGCGGTAGTGGTTCTCGCCGACTTTCTCCAGTGCGTGGCAGCCGGGGATGACCTTGACCAGCGCGTCCGGGTCGAGCAGCACCGCGTACACCTGCGCCGGCGTGGCGGGCAGTTCGACCGCGCCGGACATCGACAGCGCGTGGCCGCCTTGCGGCGCTTTCACTGGCGCCGCCGCGCGCGGCTTGCTCGGCGGCGGATCGCCGGCGCCGAGCAGTGCATGGATCTTCGAGGGCGTCAGCGGCAGGCGCAGGTCGGCCACGCCCAATGCGTCGGCCACCGCGTTGGCGATGCAGACGGGCGTGCTCATGTTGTTGCCTTCGCCGAGGCCCTTGGCGCCGAGCGGCGTGAACGGCGACAGCGTTTCGATGTGGACGATCACCGGCTCCGGCACTTCGCAGGCGGTCGGCACCAGGTAGTCGGCGAAAGTGCCGGACTTGAAGCTGCCGTCGCTGCCGTAGTCGAAGTGCTCCATCAGCGCCGCGCCCAGGCCTTGGGCGAAAGCGCCGCGGATCTGGCCGTCGGCCAGCGCCGGGTTGAGGATGCGGCCGGCGTCGTGCGACGTGACATAGCGGTCGATGCGTACCTGACCGGTGACCTTGTCGACTTCGACCGCGCAAATGTCGAACACGAAGCCGTAGGCGGCCGAGCTGTTGATGACGTCGTTGTCGTCGGGCGCTTCCAGCTGGACCGGCGTCCAGAACACGGTTTCGCGAATGCCAGGCGCCATCCCTTCGGGCAGGCTGGCCGGCGACCAGTGCGCCGCGCCGGCGACACGGTGGAACGGCAGTTTGGTGGCGGGATCGGCGCGCGAGAACACCTTGCGGCCTTCGAACACGATGTCGGCCGCCGGCACGCTGAGAATCGAGGCCGCGATCCGCGCCAGTTTGTCGCGCACTTCGATCGCGGTCAGGTGCACCGTGCCGGCGACGGCGCCGGCGAAGCGGCTCGAGTAATTGCCGGCGGCGATAGACCAGCCGTCCTTTTGCGTATCGAGTTCGGCGTTCACCAGCACATCCGATGGTTCGAGGCCCAGCACGTCGGCGACCACCTGCGCGACGACCGTGCGGTGGCCCTGTCCCTGCGGCACCGAATCGATCATCACGCTGACGCTGCCGAGCGCGTCGACGGCGACAGTGGCGCTGGTGTTGGCGCCGTTCTTCGGGCCGGCCTTGGCGCGTTCGGCCGGTGTCAGCGCGGTGGTGATGTAGCCCATGTTGGAGATCGACGGCTCGACCACGGCGGCGTAGCCGATGCCGTACAGGCGTCCTTCGGCGCGCGCCTGGTCGCGCCGCGCCTTCAGTTCGGCCAGCCCGCCGTGCTCGACCGCCATCGCCATCGACAGCTGGTAATTGCCCGAGTCGTACAGCGAGCCGGCCGGCGCGCGGTACGGGAAAGCATCGGCGCCGATCATGTTGCGGCTGATGACGTCGAGCGGGTCGAGGCCCAGTTCGACCGCGATGCGCTGCATCAGGCGCTCAAGCGCGAAATACACTTGCGGTCCGCCGAAGCCGCGCACCAGGCCGGACGGGGTTTTATTGGTCAGCACGACCTTGTTGTGCACTTCCAGGTTGCGCACCTTGTAGGCGCCGGTCAGCATGCCGTGCATGCGGTAGAAGGTGGCCGGCTCCGGCGCCCGCAGGTAGGCGCCGCAGTCGTCGATCTGGTGGTAGCGCAGCGCGGTGACTTCGCCATCGGGCGTCACCGCCGCCTCGATGGTGGTGACGCGGTTGGTCGAGGCGACCGATGCCTGCAGGTGCTCGAGGCGGTCTTCGATCCACTTGACGGGCGCGCCGGCCTTGCGCGCGGCGAGGCACAGCAGCACGATGTAGGTCGACACGGCTTGCTTGGTGCCGAAGCTGCCGCCGGAGTCGCGCGGCGCGCGCAGCCGCAGCCGGGCGCCGCCGACCTTCAGCGAGCGCGCCATCACCGGCTGCAGCGCGAACGGCCCCTGGAAGTTCGACATGACGTCGTAGCCCTCGTCGCCCGACAGGTATTCGGCGACGACGGCGAAGCATTCGATCGGCGTGCAGGAGTTGCGCGGGTAGTGCACCTTGATGCTGACCGTACGCGCGGCATCGGCGAAGGCGGCGGCTGGCTCGCCGTACGAAAAATGGCGCTCGTTGACCAGATTCGTGCCGACTGCCACGTGCAGCACCGGCGCAGACGGCTCCAACGCGGCTTCGGGATCGACCACCGCCTGCAGCTGACGGTACTCGACCTTGATCAGTTCCAGCGCATCTTCAGCGATGTAGCGGCTTTCGGCCATCACCACCGCAACCGGCTCGCCGACGTAGCGGGCGCGCTCGATTGCCATCGACCAGTGCTCCATCGGCTGCTTGACGCCGACCGCGAACGGTGTCGACCAGGCGGCGACGTCGGCGCCGGTCAGCACCGCGCGCACGCCGGGCAGCGCCAGCGCGGCGCTGCTGTCGATCGCCACGATCTCGGCGTGGCCGTGCGGGGAACGCAGGATGGCAGCGTGCAGCGTACCTGGCTTGACACCGATGTCGTCGGCGTAGCTGCCACGTCCTGTCAGCAGGGCGGCGTCTTCGACGCGGGGCAGCGCCTTGCCGACGTATCCGGCGGGCGCGGCATCGGCCGCGGCGGCAAAACCTTCGACCGGGACTGGGGAAATCTGATTCACTTTGATACCCTTCTTGCAGCATGGCTGATGCAAGAAGGGTAGTCCCGGGTGCTGCGTAAGCTGTTACCCGTGGGTGTCCGGATTTACCATACAGTCGCTTTTTTTTTAAACGACAGGGCCGTCAGTGGTGGTCGTAGACATCGACCACTTTGCGGTACTGGCTGGGCATCGCGCCCAGGTGTTGTTGGAAAAAACGCGTGAAGTGGCTCTGCGCGCTGAAGCCAAGGCTGTCGGACAGGCTGACCAGCGGCTGCCGCGTTTGGGTCAGGCCCACAATCGCCTTTTCCATGCGCAGCACATTGACGTACAGGTTAGGCGTCAGGCTGGTGTCCTGCTGGAACAGCTTGAAGAAATGGGCGCGCGACAGGCACGCCTCGGACGCCATCTTGTCGATATCGAGTTCGGCGCCGACGTTGGCGCGCATATAGGTGATGGCGCGGCGGATGCGCGGGTCGGCAATGCGCGGCAGGTCGGCCTTGCGCAAGTCGTTCAGGTTGCGCCACTCAGAAAACGCGTCGATCACCGCGATCATCAAATTCGACAACTGGATTTCCAGCTGCTGGGCACTGAGCTGGTCGCCATAAAGCATCTGCATCGCCAGCAGGTTCGACAGGTTGCGGATCGGTTTGGAGATTTCCACGCATGGCTGCGGGAAGAAGCCCGGCTGGCCGCTGGAGATGAACACTTTTTCGATCTCGCCCAGCCACAGCGGCTCGATGTACAGCGCCAGGATGATGGTGCCCGGCGCATCCGGATCATGGTGGGTGTAGGCGTGCGGCTCCCACGAGTTGATCAGCACCGCGGTCTGGTCCGTCAGCGGGTAGGACTTGTCGCGGACGGTGAACGAGGTGTCCTCGCCGCTGACCTTGATCAGCACGTGGCACTGCGAATGGCCATGGGTGACCAAGGGGCGATCCATGTCGAGAAGACATACCCGCCCGAACTTTCCTTGTAATACTCGTACGGCTGCTGACATGCCTGGCTCCTGGCGGTGACGGCCATGCGGCGTCGGATCGGGTCCGCGCCGTGGCGCGCTCTTGTGGCAGTGGATTTTTATTCGCAACGGCAGCGTATTAATCCATTTTGCAAAATAGAGTCACCAAATTGGTCAATGATGCACGAAAAACGTGCCGCGCGCACGTACAGCAGACCAATGCACCAACCATGATGGCGGCGGCGCCGCGCTCGATGAAGCAGCTGGGCGTGCCGTCCTTGGTCGTGATTGCATTCATCGCGAATTCCACTTGTGCATTGCAGCATGACTCGAACAGGGCACGCATTGCGAATCCGCGTTGCGCTTTCGCCTATCTGGCGGGATGCGGCTGCGCTGCGTCCTCGCCGAGAAAAGCGTGGAACAACGCGGCCGCCCGCGCCGGCTGCTCCAGCGCCGGCAAGTGACCGCATTGCTGCATCAGTTCAAAGCGCGCGTGCGGCATCGCTTGCGCGAGCTGCTGCCCGCGCGCCGGTGGTGCGATCGGATCTTCGTCACCGGTCAGTATCAGCGCCGGCATACGTAACTCGCCCAGCCTGGACCAGATATCGTCCCGGCCCGCGAGCGCACGTGCCTGCGCCGCGCCAGCCGGCGCGCCGACACGGTGCGCCATGGCTTTGAAGGCGGCACTTGCTGCGTGATCAGCCGGCCGTACGACAATTCCTGCCAGAAAATCGATGATCGCGTCTGGCGTCGCGTCGAGTCCGGCGGCAAGGTCGGGCCCGCCGGCGGCTGGAGCGCTGGCGTCGCAGCCCATCAGCCAAAGCGAGGACACCCGTTCCGGCGCGGCGAGGGCAATTGCCAGCGCCAGATTGGCGCCGTAGGAGGTGCCGACCAGCGCAAACGTGCGCGGCGCGCGCGCGAGAATATCGGCGGCGCTATCGGCCAACTTCGCTTGTGGCGACATCATGACCTGCGGTTCGATCACATCGCCGAGCACGGCGATCACCTCTCGGTACAGCATTTCGTCGCACAGCAAGGCGGGGATGAACACAGTAGGCAGGCGTTGTGACATGGGTGGCTCCGTTAAGTAAAAGGCGTGGTATCGGCGAGCAGCAGCTGCCCCTCGCGCAATATGGTCAGTAGCTGCGGTACCGGCACGCCGGCTTTGCGCAGCGTGATAGTGCCGATCGCCAGCGCCAGCAAGGCAGCGGCGCGCGATTGCACAAGCGCCGGGGTCAATCCTGCCCGCTCGAGCAAGCCGACGACCAGCGCGCCGGTGCGGGCGACGTGGCGCTGAGCGAAGGCCGCCAGTGCCTCATCGTGCGGTGCAAGTTCCGTCACGCTATTGACAAAGAAACAGCCACGGCGGCCCGCATCGACTTCGGCAATCGCCGCCAGTACGGCGTGGACGGCCTCGACGGCGGGCATGGACGACGCCATGGTCTCGAGCCTGGCAAATAACTCGTCGGCGTAGAGCTCGACAGCAGCCATCATCACGGCGTGCTTGGAACCGAAACAAGCATAAAAACTCGACCGGCTCAAGTGCATGGCAGCGGTCAGATCGTCGAGCGAGGTTGCCTGATACCCTTTTTCCCAAAACACCTCCAGCGCATCCCTGAGTGCTTCGGCAGGCACGAATTGGCGTGGCCGCCCCATTACTGGAGAGGTCGGTGGGGTGGCGCTGTGGACTGATTGGCGTGCAAGTCTGGACATGGTTATAATTATAGATCAATCAGTCCACATGTACGTTTGACCTCACAGGGAATCAGCCATGACCACGCAATCCACGTTCGAACTGTATGCTTTCTGGCGCACCTCGGCCACCTACCGGGTGCGCGTCGCCCTCAATCTCAAGGGGCTGACGGCGAACGAACGGATCGTCAATCTCGATGCCGGCGAGCAGCGCGACGCGCAATTTTTGAAGATCAATCCACTTGGCGCGATCCCTGCCTTGGTTGAGACCGGACACGCGCCGCTGACACAGTCGCTGGCAATCCTGGAATTTCTCGACGAATTCCAGCCCGCGCCGCCATTGCTGCCTCACGACTTGCATGGACGTGCCCGCGTCCGCTCAATCGCCTCGATGCTCGCTGCAGACACGCACCCGCTGATCACGCCGCGCGTCAAAAAATACCTGGCTGCCACTACGGGAATGGACGACACGGCTTGGCGCGCATGGCAAATCCAGTGGTTCGGCACGGGCCTGGCCGCCCTCGAGCAACGTCTGGCCGCCGAGCCGCAGACAGGCATGTTTTGTCATGGCGACACGCCGACGATGGCCGACATCTGTCTGGCCAGTATTGTGGAAATGGTGAGGATTTTTAAGATTACGATTTCGGATACGCCGACGATCGACCGCATCATGGCGGCCTGCGACGCCCATCCGGCATTCGCTGCGGCTACGCCGACCCGGCAGGCAGGCGCGCCGACTTGACGGACAGCTCGAGAAGATCTGCCCGAACCGGCGAAATCATTCCCCGTGCGACCTGGCGAACTTGCCGGACTACTCGCGGCTCTGCCAAACGACTAAGCAGAATATGCAGATGAGATTGACTAACAGACGTTGACCTGGCAAGGAAGGTTCGTGGGGGAAGTGGTCTGATAACACCAGCTCCGGGCCGCGCTGTGCCGGCACCTTCACCGCTCCACGGAGGTATGCCACGACACCTCCAAATAAGCCATTGAGGCAAGCAGCGCGCGTTAAGTCGGTCGCATCTGGCAGGACGCCTCCTACCTCTAGCCCCGCCTTAAGCGGGCCTCTCTTTCGTTGGCGTCGGAAAAGCTGGGCGTGCAGGGAAAACGGTCCGCTCCGGCCTCACCGTCGCTTGGCCTGGACGGTGGAGGAAATCATGCGACTCCTTTGAAGCGAGTGTTGATCGGCAAATCCTACACTGCCCCTACACGGACCCTTCAGTCTACTTTTTCGGACTTGCTGAATCGAGCCAAGCCCTTTCTATATGGTGGGCCTCCCGTGATGACAAATAGTTAGGAGCGTATCATCGGGGCGAACAGGGTTGCTCAAGGCAAGCCGAAAATTTTCGGTCGCAGCTCTGGTGAGTGGCACTGTCCGCGGTAGAGTATTTTTGGTCTCAATCAACCGTTCAATGCGGCGCTCGAATTCAACCTGTGAACGACGCAGAGTGGCAATCTCAGAGGAGCGCATCCCGGTTTCAATTGCAATACGAACGATCCAACCTAACATTGGGTTGGAGTGGAGATCGACGGCAGTTAGCAGCCGTTTTTCCTCACCAGCACTCAGGCGCCGATTGCGCCCTGGGCCAGGAGAGGGACGGCGCAAGTTCAACAAAGGGTTAAATGGAAGGCCAAGTCCCCATTCCTTTACCGCTACGGTAAACAGGTGCCCCATCAGCGCAAGGTCCAGCCTGACCGTATTGGCCGCCCGAGGTTGTGGCTTTCCGTCTTTCAGCCGATCTTCGCCGGCAAGCCTGGCATCTCGGTATTTGGCGATCAGTTCTGTCGTAATCGCTGCCAGCGAATACTTGCCGAAAAATGCGACCAGAGATCGAGCACGATTCTTTTCGGCAGCCTGGGTAAGCGGCCGCTTTGTCGGGGTTACATCGGCAAGGTAGCGCTTCATCGCTGCCTCGAAGGTCATGCGTTCTGATGGAGTGCGTTGGATAAACAAGCCGCGTACCATCTCATCCTCGGTGCGACGCGACCAATCATCAGCGTCTTTCTTCAGTCGAAATGTCTTAACGGTGGTTGGCCATCCGGCCTTCCGAATGACTGCTTTCCAGGTCCCCGAAGGGGTCTTAACGACGGGTGCCATGTACGCTCCAGTACTCTCGAATTTTGCTTACTGTACCGAAATTGTACCGATGTGCCCACCAGAAACTAAAAAAGGACTCAGGTTTTCACCTAAGTCCTTGATTTTACTGGTGGGCCTCCCGTGAGTCGAACACGGCACCAACGGATTATGAGTCCCCTATAAATCCCAGCAACTACAAGGGAAAAACAATAAAACTTGATTATTTGGGACAAATTTGGGACACTATGCCCAACAGCAAGTTTTCCCAATATCAGGTGCAACCTTGGCGACATTCACAAAACGCGGCGAGTACCAATGGCAAGCCAAAATCCGACGGCAGGGACATCCAGGCCAGTCCAAAACGTTCAACACCAAAGCCGAAGCTGAGGCATGGGCTCGCCTCATCGAAGGCGAAATGGACCGGGGTATCTTCGTCTCGCGTGCCGAGGCAGAGGGAACCACCCTAACGGGCGGCCTCGATCGTTATGCGCGAGAAATCACCCCACGGAAAAAAAGTGCGGCCCAAGAACTGGTGAGAATCAAGAGCTGGCAACGAGGCCCACTCGGGTCCCGCTATCTCGCCAATATCAAAGGAAGTGACCTGGCGAAGTATCGCGACGGAAGACGGGCGGAGGGTTGTGCCGAGAACACCATAAGGCTCAGCCTGGCGCTGCTTTCACACTTCTTCGAAACTGCCCGCAAGGAATGGGGCATGGAGAGTCTGGCCAACCCGGTTAAGAACATCAAACTTCCAGGTGGATCAAAACAACGTGACCGCCGTCTGCACGGGGAAGAGCTGCGCTACTTAGTAGACGCGGCCGCCAGTGGGAGCCAACCCGTTGCCAAGGCAATCATTGAGCTCGCAGTTCACACCGCGATGCGGCAAGGCGAGATTCTCGGGCTAACGTGGGAGGCGATCGACCTCACCAAAAAAGTCGCTTTTCTGTCGGACACAAAAAATGGCGACTCACGGAGAGTACCCCTCTCCAGCAGGGCGCTTGCCGTTCTCGCGGTACTCGATCGGACCAACCGCGGCGGCAAGATCTTCTCCATTTCGCAAGATCGACTCATACGAACTTTTCAACGAGCCTGTATTGTTGGGAGAAAAAAATATCTAAGCGACTGTGCGGAGACGCAGAAGCTTCCTCAGGAAGAGTTTTTGGAGAACCTGCGATTCCACGATCTGCGACACGAGGCGACCACGAGATTATTTGAGCTGGGGCTCGACATGATGGAGGTGGCCAGTATCAGCGGACATAAATCGCTGTCAATGCTCAGGCGCTATACGCACCTGCGCGCCGAGGATCTGGCACACAAGCTCGGATAGCAGTAGTGACCTGCATTTGAAACACGGCCGACCAGCATTCCAGCCGGTTCTCGGCCAGGAATAACTGCAACTGACGCCCCCCTCAAACCAGTGTTAGCTGCAAATGAACCTGCATTCATCCGCGCCGACCTGCATTTCATCGGCGCGGGCCAGCACTATCTGCAACTCACCGACCGTCCACATAGCCGTGAAAGCGCGCAGTTCTTGCGCGTACATTTGTGAGCCGGGTTCTTGGACCCGTCACGCCGGGCGCAGTTTTGGCCGCAGCCTCGCACCGTAGCACCTCCAGAAAACCCTCGTTTTTTGGACGGCAGACGGGTTCATAACTGAGGCCAACGAGCGGCTGCTTGTCTCGAAAGCAACAACGTCGTACACTCAGCCATTCGAAGGACCGCTATCGGCCACAAGCAGTCGTTCGGCGCTCAATAGACTGATGAATTAAAATTTATGGCAAAGATTTCTATTAAAGACTACAGGACTGGCGACTACCCCAACTACATGTGGTACGTCGATGATGCCCAGCTACGTCGATATCAAAACACGCAAGGTCTGACGCCTTACAAAGTTTGTTTAGTCGATGTTTGCGGATTTCGTTTTACATTTCATAGCGTGATGCAAATTGAGCTTTGTCATGATTACTTTGCACGAAAAATCCACCCGAGCGGACGTCTTCCTGTTTATCGGGAAAATTTAGGCGGAGACCATTACGAAACTCAGAGATGGCTTGAAAAACTACCAGCACGCTTGTCACATCACACGAAACGACCGAAGGTACTAGCGGCGCTGGATAAGGCTGTTGTCAAGTTTAAAGAATACTCGTGCGCCGTGACTGATACAAGAAAACCTTCTCTTATGAGTTGGTCTGGCAAAGACTAGATGCCATTTATCAGCTAGCAGCTTTGTCCTCTCTCGAAAATAACTAGGGAGGTCGGAGATGCGCGGAAGCGGACACAGCCAGCCTGGTGATGGGTACAATCGTCAGCAAACGGCCAAGAGCGCAAGTTCAAGCTGCCGTCTTTTCCCCGCCACCCATCGTTGGTCACGGACTGAAATAAAAATTAATGCGATGATTCCAAAAGTAAAATTTGACCGTAAAAACACAGAATGGCGTCGATTCGTTGCGTGGGTAATTGGTTCGTTGGCAATGCCATTGACTGCACATCCGTTCGTCGCAGAATCAATTTCACGTTCTGATATCGACCTTCCAATTATTCTCATCTTTGGGGTGTGTTGGATCGCCGTCAGTGCCCTGCTCTGGATTTACATAAAAAAGAATGTGCACTGAGCCAAGCAATTCTAAAAGTTCTAGCGCGCAGTGCTGCCTCACAGTCCGCTCCGGGTCGATAGCAAACGGTCGGTGACAGACTACTTTCGGCCAAAACCGGACCGTCGCCCGTCCGGCCAATTCAATATTGCTTCGCCCACATTTTCAATACAGCAAACGTAAACTATTCTTCGTCGAGATAGCGGGTACAGTGTGACGGGGTGGCTCGGCAGAGCTCTTCTTGCGTCCGCTTCGACAGATCGGGAAACCACATGAGACAAATTTTAATAGCGTACTGTTTTGTTGCCGTTGCGTGTTTCTTTTCTGGAAGTAGTTTTGCGGAGGACCAAGCTCAGACCGTTTCTGAAACCACCTGGGCGGGAAAAGATATCTGGGGACAGCCAATTTTGCTGTACTTTGCCGGCGAGGGTTCTCTCATTTACAAGACACAGAGTGGCATCTGGCCGAACGGCACCTGGCGCCAGGAGGGCGGAAACCTTTATTTTGAAATGAATAATAAATTCATCGAAAATAAGGGTGCGGTGCATAGGAACGAAGTCAGCGGTGAAGGTTGGACAAAACAAGGATACAAGAATGTGTGGTCCGCAACCAAACAATCGTCCAATCTGACATCGCTCGTTAAGGCAAAATCGGTTGCCCAACCTCCACCAGCTCTCCCGGCCTTGTTGTCGCCAATTGAATACGTGGGGGCATACGAGGGCACATTTTCATTCGACAATTCTTCCTTAATATTACGACTTGAATGCAATCAAAGCAGCGACTGCGTGCTTGAATCGACCACTTCAATTGGCGCCGCAATGCCCGCGCGCCATGTCGATCGAGCCAGCAACATCGGTCCCGTTCCCAACTGGGGCGACGTTCAGCGTGCTTTGCAATATGCGCGAAATAATCAAGCCGACGAGTCAATCAAAGGTCAAAATTCAGTACTTTTAACGATGCTCAAACCTCTATTAGACTCAAACGCTGTTATCGATAAATGTATTGACCTAAACCTTGGCGGCAGTAGCGCATCGCTAATTTGTCATGTATCCGCCTCCCCATGGACCGAACCGGTACTTCTTTTCCTCGGCGCGTCTCTGGGCCCCGTTGGCAATGGTTTTTCAACCTATGTAATCTTCCCATTGTTTAAGAAGAAATCATAGGTGTGCCATTTCGATTTTTTAGGCGTGTTTGTGTCCAGCCCGACGTCACACATTGGCACTAAGCAAGCACATCCTGACAGACGGAGAATTCAATCATGGGCGACGGCTTAGCGGAGCCTCTGTGTCGGCTTTGGGTCGATAGCGGACCGTCGAATACAGATTGCTTTCCGCCAGCAACAGAACTGCGCAGATTTGCATGCGTTGGATACTTACCCCTATCTACCTTAGCGTGCGATGCAAATTGAAATCAGCCGACACAGCGCCGAAACACAGCTGAACAAACTTGTAGCCTCGAAGATTTTCTAATAATTCAGCAGTATCACGTGGTAAATTTCCACCAAGACGACAACAGCTTATTTTCAATCATGCATACATTAGACGACTGGCGTGACGATTTCGATACCCTTTCCAAGCACTCGCTATCAATGCCGATTGCAGGACTGATTGTATGGTCGTTAGTTGCCATATTTGGTATGCTCCTACCGCTAAAGACTGGGGTGCTGGCGTTGGTGTTTGCGACCGGAGCCATCTTTCCGATTGCAATGGCGATAGCAAAATACCGTGGCGAACGGTTACTTGATAATCCTAATCCGTTAGCCAAGCTGATGGGCACGTGCGTAGCTATGGTGAACTTGCTTTGGGCAGTCCATATTCCGCTGTTGCTTTATGCCCCTCAGTTCGTTCCGCTGAGCCTCGGCGTCGGACTGGGGCTGCACTGGATGGTTTATTCCTGGATTGTTGCTCACCCACTCGGGTACTACCACGCCGTATTGCGCACGGGCGGACTGATATCAGTTTGGTTTGCGTTTCCCGCGCATCTTGTAACTGCGTCGGCGCTAGTCGTGGTTGCTGCCTACGCGATGACCTTGTTCCAAATGAATTCGCGCCAGGCCAGCGCCCGCTCGCTGGCAGACTCCCACGCCATGTAACGACGTATCCCTACATCGATCGTTAAAGCCGTCAGACATTGAAAAATGCGAAGTGTCCCAAGAGTTAACTGCATGCTGAGCGGCGGCAAACGGCCAGGAGTAGGCTCCCACATCGTCGCCAGATCCGGAAGCGACGGGGAACTACTCGACTATTTTCTCCTTCCGGTTGAGGGTTTCCAAAGCAGCGACAAACAGTATTGAAAGGGATCGATGGTGCCGAGCATTCCCGATTTCGACTACTAAATTTCCCTTATATCTTCGGATCGTTCGCGGCGGTCTGAACGCTTGCCGACATCACAGCGGATCGACAAAATGAGATGCAAAATTGCGCAAGGGCAGCAATGGGCGATGTACGGGCCCGTTGAGGTATTAATATGAAACCGGAACGCAAGAGCCTCGCGGCGAGATCGGCCCGGTCTTGGATGCAAGCATCCAACCTATTCTTGCATAACGCGTCTCCTCGCCCCGGCGCCTATTAAGTCTTTCCGCCTTGTTGGCGTTTAGCCACCGCGTCAATTATGTATTCGCAAAATCGTACATAAGACACCATTTCATCGTAGGGCATCCTGCCTGCGACAAAATCGACTTGCATTGCCTCAACAGCCGCACAAGGATGGCCAACACATGCGTTGAACTGTGTCACCAATGCCGCACGTTCATCAACCAGGGCGACCTCATCAATCGGCTGTCCGTCCCAAGAAAGCGAGTGGTTCAAATTAAGTGGTCTAACGTAACTCATACAGATTTACTCAAAAAACGCTCCGCTTGACGCGAAGTAGTTGACTTGGTGAGCGCAATTATAATGCCTGTTAGGACCAATTTTTCGAACAGTCCGTTAGCTCATCCGCCCGTTAATGCAGCAGCGGACGCCCACGGTGCTAACGCTCGCGCTGCGCTGACTGCACCTTGAGCATTTTCTGGATCAGAACGTCAAGAAGCACACGCGACGCTGGATCTAATCGTCGAACATCTTCCAACATCGAACCGATCTCTGCGGTAACGGGAGCGCTGATTTTGCCCCACGTCCCCACCATTGGCCCGTCGCCAAATCTCAGCCAGTTGGGCGAAGTGCCCAGAATTTCGGCAAGAACATATAGTCGATCTTGCGCTGGCATTGATTCTCCTTTCATCCACTTCCGGACCGCGTGACTGGTGACACGAAGCGTTGGATTGCGCATGTTGTACTCGCGCGCCAAGACGGACGGTGATTGCTTAATACCTACCTCAGAAAGAGCAACGAGTGGGCGTTCAGTGAACGCATTGTGTTCACCTGCTACGGGTAGACTTTTCATGAACATGTGTCTGTTTTTGGTAGACCGATGATTTTATATTGCTTCTGACTTCGATCTCTGGAAAATGATGGTGGAGTGTGCGATTGCCTCCATGGCAAGGCAGACTAATATCTCTCTGGGCCGCTGATAGTTATAGCGCTAGGGCCATTCGATCGGATGGGCTGTTCAGGGGGCTAGTTATGCGATCAAGCTCTGAACTGCAGGTGTTTTCCGCTGGCGTGCGCGCCGACACGTTCACATATAATTCACTCATTGGACCACGAGTGTCGTGAGAGAAAGATGGCCATGCGTCAGCATGTTTTAGTAGTCGAGGATGAGGTCGACCAGCGTGAGCTAACTCGCGAAATTCTGGAGGCCTACGGACACGCGGTGAGCGTCGCGTCAAACGGGAAAGAGGCGCTTGAGCAGTTGCTGACGGGCGAGCGGCCTGCCTTGATATTACTGGATGTAACGATGCCCGTGATGAGCGGTAGAGAGTTTCTCGACGTGATTTCGCGTTCGTTCCCTCACCTCGCAAACATTCCAGTAGCAGTGGTCTCTGCCGTGACGGACTTCGCAGATCTCGAAAATCGCTACAGTTGCGTAGTCTCAATCATAAAGAAGCCTTTGAAGATCGAGACACTTCGATCGCTTGCTGAAAAATTCGCGGGCTAGGAAGAGTTTAAAGAATCGAAGCAACGACCGGTGACGAGATTGCAGGTTGCCGAAAGACGTTCCTAAATTTTTTGTCTGCTGCGGAAAACCGACTTAGCAATCGGACCGCCCCCCCGCAGGTGCACGTGAGCGGACAGCGGGAAACAAACTTTTCATCAAGAGTAGCCGACCGAATCGATTTGTAACCGCCCCTTCGAAACTTGTTGTCTGCGTGTCCAGCTCCACATGGTCTGCCGCGATATCCGAAAACTCCAGGAACTGCGCAATCGCGATACGGATTAATTCGCAATTGCTTAAGTTCTTAGAAGAGATCGTCGACTCACTATTGTTGCGATACCAGAACGTGCGAAGGATTTTCCGCTGCGGATCAGCGGTCATGATGAAGAAATACTTTGGCTTGCCGAAGCCGTTCTTCCCTGAAGTTCTTGCTTCAAGAATACAAGCACCATGGTCTTGCGAATGAAAAAAATAGAGCAAAGCATCCTCGCAAAATTTGAAAATCAAAACCTCATCTTTTCATGTACGCGATTTCGCTATAAATGGTTTCATCGATACACGATTGCACCGCTCAACGGCATAGAAGATGAGGTTGGCGCGGCTGCGGGCTCTGGCTGGTAGGTGCAACGTCCGCGCAACTCCTTACAGCGGAATATTATGTTTCACCATCAACCGGTAGAGCGTCATTCGCGAAATCCCGAGCGCGCGCGCCGAAATGGTCACGTTATTTCCGTTCACTCCAAGAATATCGCAGATCGCAGCCCGTTCGGTGGTCCCTCGCGAAGTGGCAAGCAACGCGTCCGCGTGCTTAGAAGGTGGTAGAGGCAGGTTCATGTCTGACGCCTGGATCAGGCTACCTTCCGCTAGTACCATCGCTCGGCGAATGCAGTTGCTCAGCTCGCGCACATTGCCGGGCCAGTCGTAACTCTTCATCGCAAGAATTGCTCGACTGCTGAACCCTTTTACGTGAGCCGCTTTCTCTTCGGAATATCGTTGGAATATTGCCTGCGCTAATGAGGCAAGATCGTCCTTGCGCTCTCGGAGCGGAGGCACGTGAAGGGGCAGGACATTTAGACGGTAGAACAGGTCTTCTCGAAAACGATTGGCCTTAAACGCAGCCTCGAGATCGACATGTGAAGCTGCCACGACCCGTACATCTAGGCGAATTTCGCGCGTGCTGCCAACGCGCATTATCGTTCTCTCTTGCAAAAAACGAAGCAGGGTCACTTGAGTGTCCAAGGGCATATCGCCAATTTCATCAAAAAAAATTGTACCGCCGTTTGCTGACTCGATGAGCCCGATTTTCGCCGTCATTGCGCCCGTGAAGGCACCCCGCTCATGCCCAAAAAGCTCAGACTGAATTAGGCTTGTCTGCAGAGCCCCGCAGTTGACAGGAACGAACGGACCGCTAGCGCGCCGAGAGAGTGTATGGATTGCATGAGCCACCAATTCCTTGCCGCTGCCGCTCTCGCCCCCGATTAACACAGGTGCATCGACTACAGCGAACCGCCTGATTTGGGTGCGCAATGCTACGGTGCACGGTGCACAGCCATCAATCGCTGCGATCGAATTGTCCTGAGCACGCGCGCGGGAGGCTGTGAGATTGGCCCGACCGTGAGCATGCCCGAGCGTATGGCACAGTCTGACGTGATCCAAAGGATATGTATGGAAGTCACAACAATGATCTCGGACTAGATCGGCCCAAGTAGGGTCATCGATTAATTCGCGGTTGATAACGCTAATCCAGTGGACATGGCTGTGTCGCTGCAGGAACACATGCAATACCGCCA
>Ga0066798_10000312_pt1 | contig 27182 bp, 27 predicted proteins | sample PersoiDNA2013203_FD_70961 | JGI IMG/M metagenome (GOLD analysis project Ga0066798, IMG submission 70961) | Permafrost soil microbial communities from the Arctic, to analyse light accelerated degradation of dissolved organic matter (DOM) -... | ecosystem: Environmental > Terrestrial > Soil >... | reverse complement strand
AACCCAGCATCAGCAACCAAGCAACCAAGCAACCAAGCAACCAAGCAACCAAGCAACCAAGCAACCAAGCAACCAAGCAACCAAGCAACCAAGCAACCAAGCAACCAACGACAGGTGTTTCTTAAGTGAACAGCATTAGTCAAGTCTGTCACTGCATGGCGTGCTGTTGGCAATAGGCGATGAAGGCGGTGGCCGGCATCGCCTTGGCAAAGAGCCAGCCCTGCGCAAAATCGACTTGATGATTGCGCAGATAATCGGCCTGGATGGCGGTTTCGACGCCTTCGGCAACGATCTTCAGGCCGAGCGTCTTGGCCATGCCGATGATGTGCGGCGTGACACTGCTGGTGGCGCTGCCGGTACCAATAGTATCGACGAAAGATTTGTCGATCTTGAGCGCATCCAGCGGCAGCGTTTGCAAATGCGACAGACTCGAATAGCCGGTGCCGAAATCGTCGATCGAGACTGCATGACCAGTCTTGCGTGCACGGTCCAGCGTATTGCGCGCTGAATTGACATCCATGAAGCCGCGTTCAGTTGCCTCCAGCCAGATTTGTGCAGTGGCGATACCGGTACCTGCCAGCGCCTGATCAATCACGCCCAGTGCACGGCCACTTTTGATATCTGCAGCACTGAGGTTGATCGCAATGTGCAGCGTGCGATTTGCAACCAGCAATGCGCCCAGTTCAGCGACCACGTGATCAATGACTTGATCGGTAATCGGCAGCACCAGTCCGCTCTCTTCGGCCAACGGAATGAACAGGTCCGGGCGCACCATGCTGCCATCGGGGCGTTGCCAGCGCACCAAGGCTTCGGCGCCGACGCAATGGCCGCTGTTGAGATCGAGAATAGGTTGGTAGTGCACTACAAATTCGCGCTTCCTGACCGCGCGTGCCAACTCGCCCAGTGGCGACAGGCGCCGCCGTACTGCCCAGACCAAGAGCGTGATCAAGCCCGCAGCGATCATCAGGCCGACCGGTACCAGCATTAGTTGTTCACGGTGCAAGTGCTCGCTGAGTCGCGCGCGCGGTGCCAGTGCCATGGCTAGCACGCCGTTGTGATGCGCCACGCCGATTACATACTCGTCGTCAATCTGGTTCACCGGCCGCGACAGCAAGGCGCGCACGGTGTCGGCTGCAGGTGCGTTGAGCTGACCCAGCAGATGGCCATCGTCGGTGGCAATGATCAGCGCAAGATCGGGGTCGACGATCACATCGACGAAGCGCTCTGGCACCGTCAGTGCATTGTGTGCACGGTATTGGAACCCCACCATCACGTTACCTTTGCTGGCAATCGCCGGGACCCGCAAGCGCACCTGCAAACCGTCGACCATGGTGAAGTCGACCGGCGGTTGCTGGACGTGCTTGCTATTGCGTCCCCATGAGGAGCATTGCAGTTGATCGTGGTCGAAATAGCCGATCTCTTCGATCGAGCGCGTATTGACGGTCAACTGCCGCATGCGGGCGATATGCTGGTCGGAGCAGGGCGTCAGCGTGAGCGGATCGAGTGTCCGCAAGGTGTTGCTGATTTCGGCGAGTGAATTGCTGGTGCGCTGTGCGGCAGTCAACGCGGAGGCCGTCAGTTTGGCCTGCTCGCCGCTGACTGCACGCAACCAGGCCAAATACAGCATGCCGCTCAGCGGTAAGCTCATGGCCAGCACGGCCAGCAGCACCGTCACGGCGATAATGGAATGGGAACGCTTCATGGCAGATTTTTCGCGATGGCGAATGCCATCCAGTTTGCCAGTGTAGAGGCAATTATTGTTTTTGGCAGCCTGATTCCGTACTTGCCAGTCTGAATGCGGGGCAAATCCAACAACCTGCTCCCGCCGTCTTAAGCCAGTGTGGTGGTGACTTCGGTGGTGACGCTGGTCATCAGCTTTTGCACCGGGCATTTCTCGGCTACGGCCAGCAATTCCTGCCGTTGCGCATCGCTGAGATCGCCGCTGAGGTGAATCGTCGCTGCCAGCCGATAGCTGCCCTGGCGTTCGGCGCTGGCATCGCGTTCTATGCTGACCTGGATATCTTCGACTGGAATGTTCTTGCGTTTGGCATACCACACCAGCGTGAGCGCCTTGCAGGCGCCTAGTGCCGCGTCGTACAGATCGTGTGGACTGGGGCCGGCATCGGCGCCGCCTTCCTCGACGGCAGCGTCAACCGAAATCAAATGATTGCGGATATGGACGATGTGGCGCATGGCTTGCGATTGATCGCGCTTGACCTGGATCGACATGGTTTTCCTTGCAACGGGGAGAGGCGTTTAATGTAACGCGTTTTACGCCGCATTGCGCGGCTGTTGTTGGCTTGCAAGAGCGGGTCCAATCTTTGCTTCGGTTACCATTCTTGCCAAGTCCACCAATTCAACTTGAAACCTGACCATGACGACTGATCAAACCGCCATCCTGTCGAGCACCGATTTGCGCCTGTTGCGCCAGACCATTGACTTGTCGGAACAATCCAAACAGGCGGGCCGCCATCCCTTTGCTGCGCTGGTGGCAGATGAAGACGGCAATGTCATTGCCACTGCGGGCAACAACTCGATGCCACCCTTGGGCGACCCGACCCAGCATGCCGAACTGGCGGCGGTGGCCAAGGCTGCCAAGTTGCGCACGCCCGAACAACTGCTCAATTGCACGCTCTACACCAGCGCCGAGCCTTGCTGCATGTGCGCCGGCGCGGTCTATTGGTGCAATATCGGCAGGGTGGTGTATGCACTATCGGAACACCGGCTGCTTGGGTTGACCGGCGACCATCCGGAAAATCCGACTTTTTCGTTGCCGTGCCGCGAGGTATTCATGCGCGGTCAGCGTCGCATCGAAGTGCTGGGGCCTGCACTGGAAGAGGAAGCTGCACAACCGCATGTGGGATTCTGGGGCTAGCGCGCATTGCATCAATCATAGGCGTTAGCGGGTTCTCTTTAAAAACGGCGCTGGCGTTTTGCCAGGCTTGGCCGATTGCATGCGAGCGGGAAATGCGCGGGCCGAGCTCGACACGCCATCCACCATGGCTGACCAAGGTAGAAGGTGGTTGCGAGCGCAGCCGCAAGATTGCTTGATGCGAACTAACTACGCAATGCTGACCTCAGGCTACTTGCCGAATTAAGCACCAGTGTAGAGGCTGTTGTCGGTAGCCGCCTTTGATTGGCTGGCGACTTCGCTGTGCGACAGGTGGCTGCGAGTCTGAACGACGATAGGATAATTGTTGTCGTTCGCCATCAGGCCTTTTGCCTGAGCTTGTTGCAGTTCTGCAATCACCTGAGCGCGAGTCATGGTGGACACGAACTTGGTTTCTGGTGGATATGGCGACTCAGCCATAGCGGCGCCGGCAGCGGCAAACAGGACGATAGCGGCAGTGATGTTCTTGGTGTTCATGGTCATTCTCCTTAAAACAGTAAATGAATTTGTCCATCGGTGAACAGGCAATTGCGCTTGTGGCTGCTTGCTCCTCATCGATGAAGCTAGTTTATCTATTGCTTTAATTAAGAAAAATGGGGAATGTAACAATGTACTATTTCTAATTGAGAAATAATCTGTGGTTTGAAAATCGCTTGTTTGCACGCAATGAACGTGTTTGCCAAGGTAGAGGAGCGGAGCGGGGCTTTGAATTGCTAAAGGTTGATGGTTGCCAATTTGCAATTCTCTTGCAGTAGTATTTTGTGCGCGTCCACAACCGGGCAGGAACGGGCTTTTGCATTGTTAATGATGACCACCGATAATCTTGATTTTCTTTTCTTCGTAGCATCCATGGCTTGTCCGAGTAAATTTTGGTTTGCTTCGCTTCCCTGCGATCGATCCAGTAAGCCTATTTGTGGGATACAGAAATAACGATGCCGGGCTGGCCCCGGCTAGCTCGTCCGAAGAAAACAACACATCAGCAACCAAGAAAAACACGCCGGCCTTTTCTTGACTGAACAGCATGACTCCGGCCGCAGAGCCTTTGGGATAGTGGCGTAGGGCAGCGGGGCTTGAACCCGCCACGACTGCAATACGTTCAGACGAGAACACCACCGCCGTCGATTACGACGGTCTGTCCGGTGACAAACGTGTTGTTCATCAAATAGAGGTAGGCCTGGGCAATCTCGTCGGCCTCGCCGACGCGCCCGACCAACAAGCTCGAACCAGCATGTTGGTACATCGCTTCTCGATCATCGTCTGGCATGTTTGACCACAACGGTGTACGAACAAAACCCGGACTGACAATATTGACCCGCAGCGGTGCAAGTTCGACCGCGAGTGCGCGCGTCAAACCTTCCATGGCACTGCAAATGCTGGCGCCGATTGTCAAGCCTTTGGGCGCCCGGGAACTGGCGATACCGCTGGTGAGCACGATTGAACCGCCTTGTCGTATATAGGGCAGAGCCGCCTTGAGCGCAGCAATCGCACCAAACACACGCACGTCGAATGCCTTGCGAACTGCGTTCATGTCAATACCATCCAGATTGCCGAATAGCAGACTTTCACCAGCCGTATAAACCAGATGGTCGAAATAACCAATTTCTTTAAATAAACGCCCTACAGATTCGGCGTTATTCACGTCTGCCACCACGCCATTTGCACGCGCTCCCAATGTAGCGATCGACGTTTCGACCTTTTCCTTTTTTGAAGATGACACAACGACTTCTGCTCCCTGTGCTAATGCTGCTAGTGCAGTTGCAAAGCCAATACCAGATGTTCCACCTAATATGACGATTTTCTTATGTTGCAGATTCATATCCATTAACTCCCTATATGTCGCACCAGACGGCGTAGTGGGGATTGTGATTGCATCGATTTTTTTAATAAACTATGATTCTTTTATTACATTCATAATCAGAGCTTTCGAATGGATCGTTTCGTTAGCATGTCGATCTTCACCCGGGTGGTCGAACGCGGCAGTTTTGTTGCGGCGGCGGAAGGCAGCGGGATGACCGCAACCATGGTCGGCAACCACATCCGCGCACTGGAAGATCGGCTCGGTGCGCGTTTGCTGAACCGCACTACGCGCCAGCAGAGCTTGACCGATACAGGCCGCAATTACTACGAACAGTGTGTCAACATCTTGGCGCAAGTTCGGGTGGCGGAAGGCGATGCTCGCGATATCCGTGAACGGCCACGCGGTCGCCTGCGAGTGAGTGTGCCTGTGATGTACGGCACGATGAAGCTTGTGCCGGCAATCGGCGAATATCTTGAAGCCAATTCAGACGTGCAAGTGGAGTTGGCACTGAATGATCGATTTGTTGATCTTGCCGACGAAGGCTTTGAAGCAGCAATCCGCATTGGAGAGCTTCCCGATTCAAACCTGATCGCACGGCCATTGGGCCGCTCGTCGCTCGTCGCCTGCGCATCGCCTGCGTATCTTGCACGACATGGGACACCCGCAACGCCAATGGATCTGCAAAAACATCAGTGCATTGCGATCGGCTTTGTCAGCGGCCTGAAACGTGACTGGCGCTTTACCCTGGTGGATGATTCGAAACAGATCGTACACGTACCTGGCCGCCTTGATATCAGCGGCAGTGGTATTGCTCTGCGTGAAGCCGCACTCGCCGGCCTTGGTGTCATTTTCCAACCTGAGATGATGGTCGATCAAGATATCATCGCAGGAAGATTGATCAGGCTATTTCCTGACTTACCCTCACCGTCAAATCCCGTCCATCTTGTGTATCTGCCCGAACGTAAGCTGACGGCAAAGCTAGCCAGTTTCATCAACTTCATGATTGAACGATTCGGTCCGGAAACCGCTCCGTGAAAACGGAGTTTGAACAATACAATCGGCAGATTTAATGACGCTGAAACAGATGTTTTGTGAGCGCATTTACGGTGGCATCTCCCTTTGATGCAAGCGTTGATGGTTCGCAAGCGGACAGAAACGGACTGTTTATTAAAATCTTGAGAAATCAAGATAACTAGAAAACCGATGTGGTTCTTAAAGAAACGACCAGGCCCCTTGCCTGCCTGTACACATTCCACTAGCGGTCAGACGGCACTTCGTCCAGGGCGACGGCACAGCGTTTGAGCAACTCGCAAAGGAGCCGGGCCTCTTCCGTTGATAGCCTGGAGAGCATCTGTCGTTCTACCGCATCGGCAGCTTTCGCGCCGTCGGTAACGGCTTTTTGACCGGCCGTCGTCAGCTCAGTCATGATGACCCGGCCATGCTCTGGATGCGGGTTCCGCACGATCAGGCCTCCTCGTTCTAGATTGACGAGGATTCCTTGCATGGTCTGCGGCGTCACGAACGCCGCGCGCGCTAGCTCGGCATTTGAGATGCGCGGATTGCCAGCGACAGCAAGCAGGACTGCGTTCTGTGGTGCGGTGATGCCAAGTCGCGCGAGTTCGGCATCCAGGCGTTGCCTCAAACGATGCTGCGTGATCTTGAGGTTGTAGCCGATCCAGTCGACTCCGCTCCGGGGTGCTGGTTTTGCTGTTGACATATCAGGGGCCTTACACTAATATCAGTGTCCTGATATTACTTGAAAGGAGCTAGCATGACAACCCCAATCGGCCCCGACTTCATCGCCTTGCAAGTGCGCGACCTCGCCGCATCCAGCAAGTTCTATGTCGAGATCTTCGGTTTCGAAACCTCGGCGCACTGTCCTCCCGGAGCGGTCATTTTCAAAACCGAGCCGATTCCCTTGGCGCTACGAGAGCCTCTGCGTGGGCTTCCCGCTGCCGGACCGCTCGGTGTGGGAATGGCGCTCTGGATTGCGTGCCCCGACGCCGATGTGCTGCACGACCTCATTGTCGAACGGGGAGGCGAAATCCTCAGCACTCTCGCCGACGGGCCTTTCGGTCGCTTCTTCGTCACTGCTGATCCGGACGGCTACGCGATTACCTTTCATACGGCGCGGCGCTGAACGCAATCGGTCAAAATGGGTATCGAGAAGATGACGAACAACAGCCGTTCAAGAAAAGACTAACTATATTGGCTAGGCTGTCACCGGCGTCTGACTCGCGCTGGACTTCATGATGCAACGAAATACGCGGGCTTCGATGGCCCGCGTCTCCCGATCTTAATTCGAGACTTACTTGGAACGAGCGTAGGTCGCTGTGAAGCTGGCTTTGCCGAGTACCGCCGAGCCGAGGCCGCGATTGAGCACAAAGCCATACAACGCCGGAGTTCCGCCAATCGGGACGCCCGCTGCCACTGCGATTTTATCGACAGCGAGTGCGTACAGCGAAAATACGTAGTGATGTGGTGCGTCACCTACCGGCGGACAGGGGCCGCCATAGTTGCCATTGGTGCCGTTCACGCCAGTGTCCTGGAAGTCGTTGTTGCCGCCGCGAGCGCCTGAGGGCAATCTGGATGCGTCATTACCTGCGCCACGGGCAAGGCCGGTAGTGCCAGCAGGGATGTCATAGACAGCCCAGTGCCAGAATCCGCTGCCGGACGGTGCATCCTCGTCGTGTACGAGCAGCACCAGAGAACGCGTTCCCGCCGGCACGCCACGCCATTCCAGCGCGGGCGAAATATTCTCCCCAGCACAGCCGAACCCATTGAGAACCTGTTGGTGGTTGAAGCTGCCCTGGTTTAGATCGACGCTGCTCAGCGTGAACACAGGGACAGGGGGAGCTGCATTTGCCGAGCTGCCGAGCACCAGCATGCTACTGAAGATTGCGAGGCCAATTGCGGGAAGTTTGAAAGCCATGACGACTCCTTAGTGACGGGAGCTGTCATGCTAAGCAAAGGGAGATCCTAACGTTTGTCTACGGCGCGCCTTTTCTGCTCTCTGACGATCAAGCTGCAATATTGTCTGGATGTCGCAGTTGCGTCGGCGTAATGCCAAAGCGTTTTTTGAAGAGCCGGCTGAAATGGGCATGGTTGACGAAGCCGGCATTGAGTGCGACCTCACCGACGTAATCGTCGCTGGATTGCAGCAGCGTCATCGCATAACTGAGGCGCACTTCCAGCAATAGCGTACTCATGGTCCAGTGTTCACGCGCCAAACGGCGGCGCAGGGTAGCCTCACTGACATTTAGTGCCGCCGCGGCAAGCACCGCATTCCATGGCGCTTCCGGTGTACGTGCGAGTACCGCGCGCAGGCGCTCGACGAATGACTCCTGCCGTATTGGCGCAAAACAATTGCCCGTGACTTGCATCCAGGTCAATACCTCCGTTGTGGCGTGGCGCACGATGGCAGGCGGTGCTGAACCCTCTTGCATCAGTTGATTCGCACGCAGTACCGCGTGACGAAAACCGGTCTCGATCTGAGGCAGTACACGTGCATGGAGCATGGGTGCGAACGAAGAAACGGAAATGGACGTGTCCTGCAGCAATGCTGGCGCAATGAAGAGTGCCATTGCTTCATAGGCGCCGCACTCTGTGGCTTCATTGAACACGCCGTAAGTTGAACCTTGTGGCAACAACATAATGTCGCCAGCGCCCGCTGTGCTATACCCTTCGTCACCATAGACGGTCTTGCGTCCGGCAAGCACCAGCACGACAGTCGGTTGACCAATATGCAGCCGGGAAGCAAGAAGGCTTCTGGCCTGAATCAGATGGGCACTCGCACCAATGCCATTGAGGATGGACAGCTTGCGTGGCGTAGTGGAAGTGGCAATTTGCATGGAAATATTTTACTTCCAACGGGTGAATGGTGAGTTGACTAAAGAAGAAGATTCTTTGGGCGACGTCTGTCATCGGCCGAGGCTGCGTAAAAATGCCAATTTGCAAAAATAAGCGGACGTCAAAGATCGATAGTGAGGCTTCATTTTTCGATGCAGAAAATTATCGGTTTCATTGCCTCTGGCATGACATATTACCTGCCAGGTAATTGCAGTGATTCGAAGGATAAAAGAAGATGACTTCACGGTAATCAACCGCCGTTCTAACTCAATCAACGAAGAGGTCATCATGCAAAATTTTCCACTCCATACTCTCCAATCCGCGCCAGATCAATCTAAGCCATCGCTCGAGCAACTGAATAGCTCGTTCGGTGTTATTCCAAACATCGCTGCTGCTATGGCAACGTCGCCGGTATTGATCGGTTCACTCGTCGTCTTATTCCAAAAGGTACACACCGGCAGCTTCAATGAAGAACAAATCCAGACGGTATTGTTGACCAATGCCGTGACAAACGCATGCACATGGGCTGTAGCATTTCACAGCTATCTCGCTTTGCAGAACGGTGTTCATGCCGATGACGTTGAAGCAATTCGTCATAAACGGCTGCCAAAAGAAGCAAAGAACGCAGCCCTGTCCAATCTGGCACGTACGTTAATTGAAAAGCGTGGGCAGTTGTCGGAAGTAGACATTGACAGCTTTATCAATGCCGGTTTCACGCAATCGTTACTGCTAGAAGTCATCTCGATCGTTGCCGCATCCACGATCACCAACTACACCGGTAGCGTCACCAAGCCGGCGCTAGAGTCGACATTCGCGCCATACGCGTGGACTGCCTGATCCAATTGGCAAGACGACAAGAGAGGCTATGCATCGAAAGCTGCGTAGTCTTTTTTGAGAGCGTGGTATTTAGAATAACTTCAACTCAATTATTTAAATTGTTAGCCATCAGCTTCAAGTGATGTGCTTCCGTGATTTCATCGAGCGGAAACATGGACTCGATGCGCAGTTCTTGTGCAGCTATCGCCATAGGCGTACCAACGGTTGAAATGATGGAAAAATAATTGAGCGTCACGCCATCTTTTACGAAGCTCAGTGGTACGACCGGAGAGCCTTGACCCGACAAAGTTATATCAGATTTACCTTTGATTTCTCTATCATCGATGTCTGGATAAGCCTTAAGAGAATCAATTAATTCGCTGGTTTTTTCATCCAAAAAATGGCCAACGGCTTCACGGTGAATGCGCTCAATTAGCGTTGCTGAGGTTATAGGCCAATTCGCAATAAAAGGACGCATGCCGGCGGGATCGAACATCAAATGCAAAATGTTTCTTGGTTTAGGGCGCGCATCAAGATTGACAAACATGTTGAAGAATCGTGGTGCCGACTCATTTACCATCACGACGTTCCAATAGCGGTCCATCACTACAGCGGGAAACGGATCATGCTGTGCAAGCATGCGCGTTAGAGCACGTACCAATACTTCCATTTGACCGCCCTGCAAAGATTCGTCTGAATATACGGGCGCAAAGCCACCGGCGAGGAGCAAATGGTTGCGATCTATCAGCGGCACATTAAGTGATTCGGCAATCGTCAAAATAGCTTGCCTGCTAGGCGAACTTCTACCGCTCTCCAAGAAACTTAAATGTCGCTGAGAGAGACCTGTATCCAGCGACAAATCGAGTTGGCTTTTCCTCCGACGTGTGCGCCAGGTCTTCAGCAGGTCGCCGATTTGTGTACTGCTGTTGGTTCGTAACGTTCTATTCATGTGTCCACACTGTTCGGGATAATCACAATCTGCTAAGAAGCGAAGGCGCGCAATTACTTGTGAAGTAATTACAATAATTCCGGCATGAAATTTGGCTGCTATCGGTCGTCCTCAACGGGCTTTGTCTTGATGCAAACTGAAGTGCTTTACAGCTGTACGATATCGAACAATCTAATCGCTATTAAATGAATCACGGCCGAGGCTGTGTAAAAACATCAGCAAGCAGTCTAATATATTTAGCGCTGAAGTAACCGAATTGAGCAGACTCTGGTCACCCGAAGAGATCGTTCTATTCGAGGTGCCGTTATGAAACGCTTCATCGAAGGTCGAGACCGGACACAAAACACCTTGCTTCCTGAGCAACTAAATGACTAAGTTGCCGACAGCAATCCAGTGCGGATAGTCGCTAACCGTTGTTGCTGATCGAGGTTACTTCAAAGGTGAAGAAATCCTCGCGTGCACACAGGCTGGTATCGATGTGATCGTGCCCAAGAACGTGACCTCCAATGCCACTGCCGAAGGTCGATTTGGCAAAGCGGATTTCGTCTATGACGTTGCTGCCAATGAATATCCATGTCCGGCCGGAGAGCGCTCGATCTGGCGTTTTGCCAAAACCCAGGCTTGTGTAATACTTGCGAATTGAACACCGCGAAAAACGGTCTCTGCATGGGTTGGGTTAGTAAGTCAATCGATCGGATATCCGCATATACGTCGACTAGAACTTGTGGTCGGCCAGCGTTTCCCCCGACATCCGTCGGATTTTATTGCGAGCAGTCGTGCTGTCGCCCGACTTGCCGTATTTATCGGAACGCGCCATGCATCTACCTCTCAGCTTGCCGACATCATCTGTCAATTCCCACATCACCATCGTAGGCGCCGGCCTCGGCGGGTTGACCCTCGCACGGGTTCTGCACCTCCATGGAATCCCCGCAACAATATATGAAGCAGAGGCCTCGCCGCATGCGCGTGCCCAGGGCGGATTGCTTGATATCCACGACTACAACGGCCAGCTCGGGCTAAAGGCAGCGGGGCTCTATGAGCAGTTCCTCGCGCTGGTTCTGCCGAGTGAGGATGCCAAACGGGTAGTCGATAAGTTCGGCAACATCCTGCTCGATAAGCCCGGCCAGACAAGCACTGCCAAGCCGGAAGTGGATCGAGGTGCGCTACGCCAGCTGCTCATCGCGTCTCTACCTGCGGGCACCATCAAGTGGGGCCACAAAGTCACGAACGTGACGCCTCTGGATCGAGGACAACATCAGCTGGAATTCGTCGACGGCGCTTCGGTAACCGCGAATCTTTTGGTTGGCGCCGATGGTGCCTGGTCAAGAGTTCGACCGCTGGTCTCTGCCGCAAAGCCGACGTACATCGGTACTACGTTCATAGAAACCTGCCTGTTCGATGGCGACACGCGGCATAAAGCAAGCGCGAACGCGATTGGACTGGGTACGCTGATGGCCGTTGAACCGGGCAAAGGTATCCTGGCGCACCGTTACGCGAATGGAACCTTGCACGCCTATATTGCGTTGAATAGGCCGGAAGCATGGATCAGCGCGATTGATTTCAGTCAGCCGTCAATGGCTCTTGAACGCATCGCCGACGAATTTGCCGGCTGGGCACCGCAACTGCGGGCTCTCATTACCGATGGCGAGACTGCGCCAATTGTCAGACCGATATACGCGCTACCAATCGACCACCGTTGGCAGCGCGTGGCTGGCGTCACCCTGCTGGGTGATGCCGCGCACTTGATGTCGCCATTTGCGGGTGAAGGCGCTAACCTGGCAATCTATGATGGCGCAGAACTGGGTAAAGCGATCAGTGCAAATCCCGATGATAGTGAGGCCGCATTGGTTGCGTATGAGCGGGCATTATTTCCTCGCAGCGAAGCCGCGGCCGAGCAAACTTACAGGAACCATCGGCACTTTTTTGGCGCAAACGCGCCACAGAGTGTGGTGGCGCTTTTTTCTGGACATTAAGTCTGCTCACCTGGCAGCACAAACAGACGTCCCTGAGTGGTCGCCAGATGATAATCACGTATCGGCCTTACAATATCTGCCTCTATCAACACTACCTGACAACAGGTGTCACGCCATGAGGGTTCGATCATGAATAACGCTTTGAAAATCGATTTCGTCTCCGACATCGTATGCCCCTGGTGTGCCATCGGGCTGGCAGGTCTCAATACCGCACTCGAACGCATCGGTCCGGCCACGCACATCGACCTCACCATCCATCCCTTCGAGCTCAATCCCAGCATGCCTGCGGCTGGCCAGCTTCACCTTGAACACATCACCAAAAAATATGGCATCAGCGCTGACGAGGCGCGTGCCAACGGTGAAAAGATCCGCGCCAGAGCCGCCGCGGTCGGCTTCACCATGAACCGTGATGACGCCAGCCTCGTCTACAACACCTTCGACGCCCATCGCCTGCTTGCCTGGGCGAAGGAGAAAAATGCCCAGCCGACGCTGAAACTGGCCTTACTCAAAGCTTATTTCACCGATGGGAAGAACATTGCGGACAGGGAAGTGTTGGTAGCGCTGGCCAGGCAGGTCGGCCTGGACGGCACCGAGGCAAGCGAAATGCTGGCATCGGATCGGTTCGCACAGGAAGTGAAGGAAGAAGAGGCACTGTGGGCCCAGCGCGGCATCAGCAGCGTACCGGCAGTCGTCGTGAACGACCGCTACCTGATCTCGGGCGGCCAGCCGCCGGAAGTATTTGAAGAACAACTTCGGGCGATCCTGGCGGGTGACGACCTGGAGTGATGATCGTGGGATGCTCGCAGATGGCCGCCAATTGAGAATTGCGTAGATGAAAATTCTTCAAGACAGTGATTCGTGCCGACACCGCCGGTTTTAGCTCGATGGCTTATCGCTCTCTGAAAATACTTGCCGATTGCGAATGGACCCGCCCACGGCACGCATCTTCAGGACGCCAGAAGCGGCATCAATGATGCATACCAATTAGATAAGCAGGTAGGCATACCCTATCAAAAAAAGGATAAGACATGCGGTGCATACACACCACGATGCTAGGATTTTTCTTCTGCACATCTTTGGCGCACCTTGCCGCTGCGGCCGAAATCGACGTTGTTAACCGCCCGGTACCGGTGGTGCTGCAAGACCGCCTGAACGTGCAAACCGCAGCCGGCGTAGGTGAGGTGCCAATACGCGTCTCGCGTAATTGGAAAGTTGAGCAACCCGATATTACGAGAGCCGTTATCATCATTCATGGCTGGCCGCGTCGCGACATTGACGCAGACGAAGACCTGCAACAGCGCGCCGGCACCCTGGCAGCAGACACGCTCTTCGTCACGCCGCAATTCCTTACGGAAGTCGATGTCGAGGCACATCACCTGTCTCCTATGATATTGCGCTGGCGACCAAGCGACTGGCTGCAGGGCTACGATGCCAGATCGCCTGCCCCAATCAGCGCGTTTTCAGTCATAGACCAGATTTTTACAAGGCTTGCCGACCGAAGGCTCTTTCCGCATCTAAAAGATGTTGTGTTGGCGGGCCATTCTGCTGGAGGCCAGTTCGTGCAGCGCTATGCGGTGGTAGGTCATGGCTTGCAGGAGATTGTTGCTTCCCATATCCATGTCCGTTACGTCGTCGCCAATCCAGCGGCGTATTTGTACTTTGACGACAGGCGTGCGCAAGCAGACGGTAGTTTTGCTGATGTTAGCGCGCATTGCCCCACGGCAGGCACATGGAACAATGGTCTCTCCGCCAGACTGCCCGCTTACGTGCAGCAACCAGTGGTACCCGCCATGCTTGAAAAAGACTATTTGCAGCGCGACGTCGTCTACTTGCTTGGCACCGCGGACAATGATCCCAACGCAGACGCTGTCGGTCAGTCCTGCACGTATAAAAGCCAGGGCGCAACGCGCCTGGAACGCGGGCATGCCTACTTCCGCTACGTGACGGCCGCCGCCGAAGCTGCGCATCTGCCGCAACGGCATCGTTTGTTCGAAGTGCCAGGTGTGGCACATCGAACGTTCGCCATGTATCACTCGGCATGCGGCTTGGCGGCGGTGTTCGACAAATCCGGTTGTGAGGATGCGTTGCATTAAATGCCGAAGAGAATTCGGAAGACTGTCGCGCAATTAACTCCGTACGAAACCGGAAAGAAAATGGCGGTGCTTGCGCGAGAGATGGGACATCCGAGGGAACAACTTCAGTTAAAACCGTTGAGAAGCGGCGGAGCCAACCAAAACGGGGGCAGACCAAAGCTAAGTTGATCTGTCTCTGTCGCAGAGACCACGCGCACGCTCTGATGCCGTGTGATGGGAATGTTATGATCGAAGTCAGATTCGACGATGATTTGAACAAAAAATGAAGCTACTGAAGCAGCGTTTTAAGGTAGTGCTCCTCACAATAGATAGTGTCAAGTAATAGCCTGGAAATATTCAAAATGATTGATTGGATTCCTATAGTTTTCGTTATATTCAAGGTTCTCGTGCTCGGCACGGGCATGTTCTTTGCCATCAAGTGGCATTACGATCAAGGGAAGAAGGTGACGGAGAAGGAGAAGCGTGCGGTGCTACGCGCGGGCGGCAAGGTGGCCGTAGTCTTCGTGCTATTGCTCCTGGGCCTGGGGCTCGTCACCTTCGTCCTTGCCAGGACGCTCGGTTTGGATTTGACTTTCCCATGATGGCAAAGAATAGTCGGCCGATATCCAGTGATGCGGCAGCTATTCGCGCTTATTTGAAATTGGTTTCTGCCAGCATATCTATCGGGCGAATTTTGTGGTGCGGCGTTATTAGCTTAGTGATTGTGCCACCTAAAAATATTCAGCAATCCAGCCGCAGACATTCGCGATCACACGAAACGGCGCATGCCATGTACAAAATAATGTGTCATGCGGACCACGCCAACTCGGTTCACGGGCAGATTGTGAAAACGGCAAAGACAATGCAAAGCGTCAGCGATTTCTGAAACCAATAGTTTGTGGATCATCAAAGGTTGCCGAGTAGGGCAGACCATGGAGCCGGAGCGAAAATTGCTACATGCACACCATCACAAACGCACCAGCACTTGCAAGATGTTTGCGGGCATCGCCATGTGCATTGTCAGCATTGGATTCGCCTGCGCTGCGTCAATAACACCCTTATCTCCCCGCGACGATGGTGATGGTACTACCATCGCCTTTGCGTCAGTCACGCCTAAACGGGTCAAGGATTTTGTCGAGCGCAGCATCGACAACAAGGTCACCATTACAGGAAAATTGCGCTTTCCTGAAACGATGAAATCACCCGTTCCGGCGGTAATCATCCTGCACGGAAGCAGCGGTGTTAATCCCGGCGAGCTGGTCTGGGCGCAACGCTTGAACGCGATGGGATTTGCCAGTTTTGTCGTCGACAGTTTTACGGGCCGAGGCGTCACCAATACCGAAGCAGACCAAACTCAGTTGTCGATGACCACTGGCATAGCAGACGCCTACCTGGCGCTACGCCTGCTGGCGGCTGATCCACGTATCGACAAAACAAAAATCAGCGTCATGGGCTTTTCGCGTGGAGCGATTGCCGCGCTTTATTCGGCACTGGAGCCGTTTCGCCGTGCCCTGATTGAAGACGATCTGCACTTTGCCGCACATATCGCCTTCTATCCCGGATGCGGCATACATTACACGTCGATGCATCTGGATGGCGCGCCGATACTGATGCTGCTTGGAGGCAAGGACAACTACACTCCGGCGGCACCGTGTGTGACGTACGCCAACGAATTACGCAGGCAAGGCGCACAGGTCACGGTAAAGACTTACCCCGATGCTTATCATGGATTTGACCGGCCGACCCGACTGCATGTCATCAAGTCAGCAACAAGTGCACGCGATTGCCATGGCACCTACGACCTTGATACAAACAAATTCACGATGCAAAAAGATGACAATACGGTGTCGGGTGCAGAGGCCACTGCGGAATCGAAACGCTGCCTCAGCTATGGTGTGATGCTTGGTGGCGATACCCTGGGGCGCGAGCAATCGCCGCTTGATGTCAGCGCGTTTCTTAACTCGGTATTCAATACGCAACCATGACTTCTTCTAGGCCATGTGGGCTGGCGATATGGCAGCAGCTTATCGCTGACATTGACTCAAGCAAAACCAGCGCTTGCACAATACCGCTCAGATTCCCAGTACTCCGCAAAAAAATGGCGCACATTGCTGTGCGCCGCTGCGTTATTTACAAGTCCGCCACCAGCCGCTGGCGCAGGGTATCGAACGTCTGAGTCCACTCCCGCCGCCATTGCTGGCGCAAGTCATCGGCGATCCAGGCGGCATCGAGACCGTTGAGCATGAACTGGCGCATGTCGTCGACGTCGAAACCGAACTGCGTCATCATCATCCAGGCACCAGTCGGGGTGACCAGATGCAAGGTCGGGTCATCGGTATTGGGGTGCACGCGCAGGCCGGCACGCACCATCGCGCGAATCGGATGATCGAGCGCCCAGCGTTGTGGTGTCAGTGTGCGCAGGTAGTAGGAATTGGTCGGCACCACCGTGAAAATCATGTCGCGTGCAATGCATTGCTGCAACAGCGCGGGGTTGTCGATCACGGTATAGCCATGATCAATGCGATCGACCTTGAGCAGTTCGATGGCCGTGTTGATGTTGTGCCAGGGCATGCCGAATTCACCAGCATGCGCGGTGGTCTTGAAGCCAGCCGCGCGGGCCAGTGCATAGGCTTCTTCAAATAATTCCGGCGGGCGGTCATTTTCGCGGTAATCGATGCCGATGCCGATCACTTCTGTCTGGCGGTGCTGGCACATCCATTGCACCATCGTCACCGCTTCCTCGGGACTGGCTTCGCGGTCGATGCTGGGCAACAACCTGCCAATGACACCAAAGTCGCGCTGGGCATCGCGAATCGCCAGAACGATGGCGGCCTGCGCCGAGGCATAGCTGATGCCGGAGACGCGCACGGTGCCGGTCGGGTTCCAGAAAAATTCGCTATAGCGCACGCCATGGCTGTGCACGTCCTGCAAATATTCGTAGGTAATTCGATGCAAGTCACTGGGGCCTTGGATCAGATGGGCATCGAGCGCACGCAGCACGCGCAAGACGCCGACCGGTTTTTCGCCACGGGTATAGAAGGCGTCGATTTCGTCGCGCGAGACGCGGTTGCCCGAGGCTGCGGCCAGATCGATGAAGGTTTGCCGGCGCACCGAGCCGAATAGGTGGCAATGCAATTCCATTTTCGGCATGGCGTGCACGAATTGTTCGAGCGTCATGCGATCTGACGATGCGTCTTGCTGCGGCTTCATAGGTTGATGCATAAGGCTGGTCGTTGATTGTTGGTACAGCGGCGGCATGCGGATCAGGTTCAGGACAGGGTGCCCAGCAATTCCTGCATCATGCATTCCATCGCCCGTGGTCCATCGACCGTCATCGCTACTTCGGCATTGGCGACTGCACGACGCGGTACGCGGAATTCGCACACCGTCATGCCGCGCGTGAGGCGGCCCTGCAATTCGATGTCTACGTGCGCGGGTGCGAAGCTGAACAGTTCCGGGCGCTTGAGCCAGATTGCCACGGCCGGGTCATACATCGGCATCGGCACTGAGCCGTCCGCGCTGCGGATGCGCAGATAGGCTTCAAAATAACCGGCCAGCCATTTGGCGCGCAGCGTGCCAAGTGCGCGCACTTGCTGCACTTCGGCGGCGGTGACCAGCAATTGACGGCACAGGTTGAGGCCGAACATGCGCAAGGCAATACCGGCGCGAAAGACGATGTCGGCGGCTTCCGGATCGGCAAAGATGTTGAACTCAGCGGCCGCAGTGTGATTACCCTGGTCGGCCGAGCCGCCCATGAGAATGATTTCCTTGATCAGCGGTGCAATCTCGGGTGCGCGTTGCAGTGCGGTGGCGATATTGGTCAGCGGCGCGATGCACATCAGTGTGATCTCACCAGCATGGGCACGCACCGCTTCGATCAAGGCATCGACCGCATGCGGCAAGGGGCTGCGTTGTTCCTGCGCGGCCTGTGCCGCTTCGGCGGCGGCAATGTCGACGCTGGGCAAGGCTTCGCCGGTAGTATTCATGCCGCTGTCGCCGAGAATGCATTGCGCGGTTTCGACCGCACCGGCCAACGGTGCATCGCAACCGGGGTACACCGGCACGTCGAGGTGATAGTGCTTCTTGATGCGCAAGGCATTGTCGTAAGTGGTCGCCAGCGGCGCATTGCCTGCCACCACCGACACGCCCAGCCAGGTCACGTCGAGGTTGGCCGACAGCATCAGCATGGCGAGCCAGTCGTCAAAGCCGGGGTCGGTATCGAGCCAGATTTTATGCATAAAATTCTCTTTATTGTTCTTGGTAAAGATGGATGACTGGCTCAAGCTGGCAGCAGCAAGACGCTGGCCGCTGGCAGGCTGAACTTGACGCTGTCGCCTTCGCGCCAGCTGGCAGCACTGGCCGGCGCCACGCCTTTGATGTCGCCAATCGGGGTACACAGCACGTATTCCACGCTGTCGCCGAGGAAGCCGCGCGAGCGCACGGTGCCGTAGTACTGACCGTCGCCGACCTTGACTTGCTCAGGACGCCAGCCGGCGCAGGCAAACTGGCCTGGTGCCGTGACGACAAACGGCAGGCGCTGGCCGTTGCCGAGCAGATGGCCCTCCTGATAGTCGAACAGGTTTTCGTAACCCATGAAGTTGGCAACGAAGCGCGTGCGTGGTGCACTGAACAATTGTTCCGGTGTATCCAGTTGCTCGATCTTGCCGCCGTGCATGACCACGATGCGGTCCGACAAGGCCAGCGCTTCTTCCTGATCATGCGTGACGTACAGCATGGTGATGCCGAGTTCGCGCTGGATGCGGCGCAGTTCAGCGCGCATTTGCACGCGCAGTTTGGCGTCCAGATTGGACAACGGTTCATCGAGCAACAACAACTTGGGTTCAATGACGATGGCACGTGCCAGCGCCACGCGCTGTTGCTGGCCACCCGACATCTGCGCTGGCAGACGCGCTTCGAAGCCGCTCAGTCCAACCGCCGCGATGACTTTTTCCACGCGCTTGCGCAGGTTGTTGTTGTCGACCTTGCGCAGGCGCAGACCGAAGGCAATGTTGTCGAACACATTCAGATGCGGAAACAGTGCATACGACTGGAACACCATGCCGATGTTGCGCTTGTTGGGCGGCAGGCGGCCGATGTCACGGCCGTCCAGTGTAATGCTGCCGGCACGCAGATCGATCAGGCCGGCAATGGCGCGCATGGTGGTGGTCTTGCCGCAGCCGCTTGGGCCCAGCAGGGAAATCAGTTCGCCTTGTGCGACGTCGAGGTCGAGTTGGTCCACGGCCGTTTTGCTGTTGCCGTAACCGATGGCTAATTGTTGCAGTTTCAGATAACTCATTGCAATCTCATTCACATGTATTTGGAAATGCCCAGCACCTTCTCGGTCACCAGCACGAAGGCCATGGTGAACAAGACCAGCAAGGTCGACAGTGCGGCAATCGATGGATCGAAGCTGTTTTCCATATGGCCCAGCATTTCAATCGGCAAGGTGCTGATGCCGGGACCGGTCAGGAACAAAGACACCGGCACCTGATTGAATGAGGTGACGAACGCCAGGAAAAATGCGGCGATCACGGCGCTGCGGATATTGGGCAGCACGATCAGCCGGAAGGTCTGTGCGCGTGAGGCGCCGAGCGTGATGGCGGCTTCTTCGATATCGACGCGCAGATTGATCAGGCTGGCGTAGACCACCCGCACGGCATAGGGAGTCAGCAGGCCGATGTGGCCGATCAGCAGACCGAGGAAGACCGGCGCATCGACTAGCAGTACGAAATGACGCAGCAGTCCCAGACCGACCAGCATGGCCGGAATGATCAGTGGCGAAGTCAGGATCTGCTTGATCGCACCCATGCCCGGCGGCGGCATGCGCGACATGGCATAGGCCACCGGCACGCCCAGCAACAGCGCGATGACGGTCGCCAGCAAGCCGATTTGCAGGCTGGTCAGGAATGCTTGCTGGAATTCTTCCGCGGCGACGACTTCAAGGATCCAGCGCAGTGAATACGCGGTCGGCGGAAACGCCAATGTTTCACCGGCGCTGAAACCGGCCAGGAACACGATCACGAATGGTCCCAGCAGGAACAGGAACACCAGCCACAAAATGGTGCGCGAAAACAGGCCGGGTTGTTGCAGCAGCGATTTCATTTCACGCTCCCGGCAAGGCTGGAGCGCCGGGGCGCGGAGATACGTTTGAGACCGGCATTGACGGCCAGCGTCATGGCCACCAGGATCACGGCGATGACATTGGCGCTGCTGAAGTCGCTTTCGACGCTGACCTTTTGGTATAGCAGGGTTTCCAGCATCAAGACCTTGGGCCCGCCCAATAGCGCCGGCGTGACATAGGCCGTGACGCAGCCGGTAAACACCAGCGTGCCGCCGACGATCAGACCTTCCTGGGTCAGCGGCAGGGTCACGCGGGTAAACACTTGCCAGGCATTGGCACCCAATGTGGAGGCGGCCAGTGCAATATCGCGCGAGAGGTTTTCCATCGAGCTGACCAGCGACATCAGCATCAAGGGCAGCAGCAATTGCAGCAAGCCGACGAAAACCGCCATTTCAGAAAACAGCAAGCGTTGCGGCGCATCGGCCAGACCCAGATGCAGCAGTACCGCATTGATGGCGCCGTTGCGGCCGAACAGCACGATCCAGGCATACGTACGGGCAATCGGCGACACCATCAGCGGCAAAATCATCATGCCCAGCACCAGGCCGCGCCAGGACGGCGAGACCCGCACAATCGCCTGTGCTGCCGGGTACGACAGCAAGGCCGCGCACAAGGTGACCAGCGCAGCAATGCGCAGCGTGCGCAGGAACACCTGACGGTTGAGCGGCTCGGCAAAGAAATCGATGAAGCGGCTGATGCCCCAATGCAGCGTGCCGCTGTCGAGCGAGCCGACGCGAAAGGCATCGAGCAGCAATGCCAGCACGGGCAGTAAAAAGCACACGACGGTGAAGATCAGGGCTGGCGTCACCAACAAGATGCCGAGCCGGGTTTTATGTTGTGCAACCATGTGTTGCGACTCCGTTTTGTTACTTTGATAACTTACTTGCCGAGCGCAGATGCATCAACCCGGAATGGCAGCTGAGCGCGATTCCGGGTCAAGACGGCTTGCGATAGGGTTTAGTTGCTGATGCCCTTGTTCCATTGCGCCAGCCATTCGGCGCGATGTTTGAGCAGGGTTTCGGGTTTGACGAACTTGAGCGATGCGATGTGTTCGCCACCATAGGTATTGAATTCGGCCTTATCCTTGGGCAGCACCACCAGCGTATTGACCGGCGAATCGACCAGCTCCATCGCCAGTGCGGTCTGCACGTCCTTGGACAACCAGAAGTCCATCAGTGCATACGCCAGGTCGGCGTTCTTCGATTTGGCGACAATGCCCATCACGTTCATGCCGGCGGCCTGGCCTTCGGCGGGAATGACCCATTTCAACGGCATGCCGGTCTTCATCAATTGCGACCAGGTGAAGCGCGCTACCGGCGCGGCCCAGATTTCATCCTGGGCGAACAGTGACGACAATTGCGCGCTGTTCTTGGAGAAGGTCACGACGTTGTTCTTGATAGCCAGGATCTTTTGCATGCCGGTGGCGAAGTTTTCATTCTTGCCGCCCCAGGCGATGTCAGCCATCTGCAACGCCAGCGGACCCTGTGTGGTGCTGACGTCAGGCAGCGCAATGCGGCCCTTCATGTCATTGCTCCACAGGTCTTTCCACGAGGTCAGCGACTTGATCTTGTCGGTGCGATAGACCAGGCCAACGGAATAAATGGTGTAGCCGACTGCATAGTTGCCGCCGATCGGGTTGCGCGCAAACGGATAGATCTGGCTGTAGTTCTTCAGCTTGCTGTAATCGAGCGGTTGCACCAGTGCCTTGCGGGCGGCTTCCAGCATGCCGAAATCCGACAGCAACACCAGATCGACCACCGGATTATTGCGTCGGGCATCCAGTTTGGCGATACGGTCGGCGTTGTTGCCGGTTTCTACCACGATCTCGCAGCCGCACTTTTCCTTGAACGGTGCATACACATACTTATTGAACAGCGGTTGCGCGATCGGGTAGGCGGACAATACCAAGGTACGTTTCTCGGCGTGGGCTGGGGAAGCTGCCAGCGAAAGGGATCCCGCCAGCAGACCCGCACCGAGCAGGGAAAGTATGTCCGCCAAACTTGCTTTTTTCAACATAGTGTTCCTTTGCATAGACATCAAATAAATGTCTATTTTAGGCCTGTCGCGACGGCCAGTTCAGCTCGCCGCGACAGGCCCGGTTTTTACCGACAGAGTTAAAACACGTGACGCATGCCGATCATCAGGATGCCTTGCTTCTTGTCACTCGATGCCGAGAAACCGAAGATGTTGGCATACTTGGCATCGCCAGCGGCGATCTGGTAGCTGTAAGTAATGGCGACGTCGGTGCGCTTGGACAGGAAGTAGTCCGCCTGCAGGTTGAACTGGTGCCACTTTGGATTAGTGTTGATGGTGTCGTACTTGCCGGTGGTGTAGAAGTACGATGCGCCCAGGTTCAATGCTGGCGTGTAGTGATTGACCAGGTTGATGTCGAAGTTTTGCAGCGTCAGTTTGCTGTTGTCCAGATACTGATACTTGACGTTGCTGTACATCGCGCCGAAGTCGGTGTCGCCGACGGTGTAGAAACCACCAGTACCGGCGATGCGTTGACGTTGTACGCCCGAAGTGCCATTGACGCCGCTCTTGTTGAAGATCAGCAGCGAGCTGGCGTAATCGTTGCCGATGGCGCCGTCAGATGCCGCCGCATTGTTGGGGGTGTCCATTTGCGTGAAGGCAGCCGACCAGCGGAAATTGCCGCCCTTGTAACCGGAGCCAATACTCATGACGCGGTTCAGGCTGGCATTGCCGGCTGCTTCGCCGAAACCGTACAGCGTGGTGACGGTGAAATCGCTGAACACCGGGCTGATGTACTTGACCGAGTTTTGTGCGCGCAAGTCGTTGTAACCGTTGTCGTTGTCGCCGATGTGCACGCCGTTACTGGCGATCACGACCGGGCCGAGGTAGTCTTTGACCGCTTCATATTGACGGCCCAGGGTAATCGTACCGAGGGTTTTGCTGCTAAGCCCGACGTAAGACAAACGACCAAACAGACGACCGTTTTGCGCTGCTGCACCGGTCATCATGTTGAAACCGTTTTCCAGGTTGAAGATGGCCTTGTCGCCGCCGCCCAGGTCTTCCTGACCGCGGAAACCGATACGTGGATTTTGATTGGTGCCGCTCAGCGCTTCCAGATTATGTGGGCCGCCTTGATTGGTCAGGTAGCCAACGCCACCGGAGATCAAACCATAAATTTCCACCGTGCTTTGTGCATGTGCTTGTACACCAGCCAGCATTGCAGGTATCGCGATCGTACCAATCATCCATTGCTTCATCACCACCCCTTTTACGGCCTTGCGGCCACCTATATATGTAAAAACCTACTAACAAGGCTGGAGAATAGAATAAGCAGTGAGATAATATAATTTGTTTATTTTTATAAATTCATAAGCTAAAGTTATAACCAGCCGACCTCGGACCGGGAATAACGCAGCCTGTCATGATCAAACTCAACCAAAAAGTCACCTTGCGCCATTTGCAAGCGCTGGTCACGCTGGCCGCCACCAATAGTTTCAGCAAGGCCGCTGATCTATTGGCGGTGACGCAACCGGCCTTGAGCGCGACCATCAAACAGCTCGAAAACCAGCTTGGGATCAAGCTTTTCGACCGTACTACCCATCAAATCGGGCTGACCGCGCAAGGTGCCGTGGTGTTGGAATATGCCAAACATTTGCTCAATACAGCGACCAATACCTTTGCCGATATCGAGCATGTCATCGGTACCGGACGCCATCGCATCCGTATCGGTGCAATCCCGTCGGCAGTGACCTTGACGGCAGCGGTGATTGCCCGTTACAACGCTGTGCACGATCAGCATGTGGAAATTTTGCTACAGGATATGCCCAACGATGCCTTATTGGCGGCATTGCATACCGGCAAGCTAGACCTGTGCGTGGGCATCAAACCACCTGACTCTGCCTCGCTCGATACCGTGACCTTGTTTGAGGACGAACTGGTCTTGATCGTCTCGAACCAGCACGCGCTGGCCGGCGCCAAGGAAGTCCACTGGCGGCAGATGGCCGGCGAGGAAATCGTCTTGTTTACCCAGGGCAGTATTTGGGAGTTTGCATCAGCGGCGCTGCTGCAACACGGGCTGGCTTCATCGCGGCGCTACCAGGTAGTGCACAGCGAATCCCTGTATGGCGTGGTGCGCGCCGGCATCGCCATTGGCATCATGCCCAGTCTGTACACAAGCTATCTGCGTGACGATAGCTTGCATGTAGCGCCGCTGCGCTTTCCCACGCTCAAGCGCAAGATTGTGCTGATGCGGCGTAATGAGGTCAGTCGCAGCGAATGGACCGATCACTGTTTCCGCGAAATGCGCAATGATCTGAAGCAGGCCAATCACTGGTTTTGACGCATCGATCAGTCTATGTCGGCTTCGCTTCATCCTTGACCGGGCCCAGCGGCGCGTAGTGCTGGCCGTAGTTGATCAGCAACTCGGTAGCGGACAAGCGGTTAAAGAAAAAAGAGGGGATTTTACTGCCATCAGGGCGGCGCTCGCCTGCGCGTCGCCCACGCCGGAAACGGCTTGGGCCTTCCATGCGCCAGCTTTTGCAGATGGGCATGATTGAGCACTGGGCAGTAAGAACGTAGTTACTGGCGATAATCGGGCTGCTGGTTGTCGACCAGGCGCAGCGCCGATTGCCAGGCCAGATCCATGATGCCGCTGGCATTGTCGCCGGCAAATTGTTGCGCCGTGCGCAGTCGCACCGTTTCCGGCGGCAAGCGCAGCGTCTGGCCGCCAGCGCCGGCGGCTACCTGGGCCTGGCAGGCGCGTTCGAGGAAATAGATCTCGTGGAAGGCTTCGGCGGCGCTGCCACCGGCGGCCAGCAAACCATGATTGCGCAGGATCATGGCCTTGTGGCTGCCGAGATTGGCGACCAGCCGTTCGCGTTCGGCCAGGTCCAGCGCAATACCTTCATAGTCGTGATAGCCGAGCTTGCCGTAGAACTTCATCGCATGCTGACTGATGGGTAGCAAGCCATGTTCTTGCGCGGCCACGGCGATACCGGCGCTGGTGTGGGTATGAATCACAAAATGCAGGTCGGGGCGCGCATGATGCACCGCCGAGTGAATCGTGAAGCCGGCGACGTTGACGCGCTGTCCGCTGGGGGCGTCGTTGCCGGTGCGCAGGGTGCGCCCGGCGTAGTCGACCTTGACCAGGTCACTGGCGCGCATTTCATGAAACAGCACCCCGTAGCGGTTGATCAGGAATTGATCGGGCTGGTCCGGCACGCGCGCTGAAATGTGTGTGTCGATCAGATCGGTCATGCGGAAATACGCCGCCAGCCGGTACAAGGCCGCCAACTCGCAACGCGTCTGCCATTCGGCGTGAGGAATCTGCTCGTCGGCGTTGTGCATGCTTATTTCCCTTGATTGAGTGCCGCTGGCATGGAGGACGATTGCAGCTTGTACTTGGCCAGCAGTTTGTCGTAGGTGCCGTTGCGCTGCAGGGTTTGCAGCGCGCCCAGCACGGCCGCACGCAATACCGGTTCCGTCTTGGAGACGGGAATGCCGGTTTCCTGTTCGAACAAAGGTTTGCCGAGCAAGACATAAGTATTGGCTTCCATGGTCTGGAAGTAGGGCAGGGTTTCATTACCCTGCACGGCGACATCGATGCGGCCGGTCTTGAGCTGGGTACGCGCATCGACCGAACCTTCGGTGCCGAGCACGGTGATTGCCGGCTTACCCTTGGCCACACAATTGTCATTGCTCCAGGCGGCAATCTGGGTCGGCCAGTTGGTATTGCGGCTGGCGCCAACCTTGGTACCGCAGACATCGGCGATGCTCTTGATCTTGGCGGCATTGGTTTGCAGCGTGAAGAATTGCGGACCGGTCTTCATGTAATCGATGAAGTCGGCCACCTTTTGCCGCTCGGGTGTGTCGCTGATGGCGACCATGGCAATGTCGACGCGGCCAGTCGCCAGCGAGCTGAACACCTGGGCGAACGAGGTTTCCTGGTATTCCACCTTTAGGCCCAGTTCCTTGGCGATGGCGGCACCGAGTTCAATATCGAGGCCCAGCAATTCGCCGGTTTCCGGATTTTTGTAGGCGATCGGCGGATAGTTGGCCTGGGTCGCGATGACCAGCTTGCCAGCCTTCTTGATGCGCTCCGGCAAATCGGCGGCATGGACGCCGACCGCGCTCACGGCGGCTACGGCCAGCAATATCAGGTTGAGGCCGAACACGGCTTTGCTGAGCAGATGTCGACTGGCGATCGTGTTTTGATTCAGTTTCACTTGGTTTCCCCTTATTGAAAAATCCGGCTAGGACAGAATTGCCGCTATAAATTCTTTGGTGCGCGCATGCTGAGGATGATTCAAGACTTCAGCAGGGGTGCCGCTTTCCAGCACCTCGCCCTGATCCATGAAGACCACCCGGTTCGACACTTCGCGCGCAAAACCCAGTTCGTGGGTCACCACGATCATGGTCATGCCTGACAGTGCCAGATCCTTCATCACCATCAGCACTTCGCCGACCAGTTCTGGGTCCAGCGCGGACGTCGGCTCATCGAACAGCATCAGTTTGGGCCGCATCGCCAATGCCCGCGCAATCGCCACGCGCTGTTGCTGGCCACCGGACAGTTCGCTCGGATAGGCACCCGCCTTGTCGGCCAGGCCGACCCGTTGCAGCAATGCTTCGGCTTCGGCGCGCACCTCGCTGCGTTTGCGTCCTTGCACCACCAGTGGGCCTTCCATGATGTTTTGCAAGGCGCTCATGTGGCCGAACAGGTTGAAGCGCTGGAACACCATGCCA
>Ga0066798_10000310_pt1 | contig 27339 bp, 40 predicted proteins | sample PersoiDNA2013203_FD_70961 | JGI IMG/M metagenome (GOLD analysis project Ga0066798, IMG submission 70961) | Permafrost soil microbial communities from the Arctic, to analyse light accelerated degradation of dissolved organic matter (DOM) -... | ecosystem: Environmental > Terrestrial > Soil >... | reverse complement strand
ACAACTACACCGCCGAGCTCTTGCTCAAGCAGATCGGCGCGTACGACAAAGAGCAGGGAACGACAGCGAACGGCGCTGCCGAGGTGAGGAGTGTGCTGGCGGGTGTCGGCATCCCGCTCGCCGGGGTGCGAATCATGGACGGCTCCGGGTTGTCGCGACTCGATCGACTCACTCCTACGGCCCTCTCCCAGCTCCTGGTCGATGTCTGGAGCGATTCGGCCCTACGAAGCCCGTTCGTCGGCTCACTGGCGATCGCCGGCCGCATCGGCACTCTCAGTCACCGGATGCGTTGGCGACCTACGCTCGGCAACGTGTATGCGAAAACCGGAACGACCAGCGCCGCCTCGGCGCTCTCGGGCTACGTCCGCGATCGCTACGCCTTCGTCATCCTGCAGAACGGGAACCCGATCGCGGCCGCCCGGGCGCGCGCGGCACAGGATCGGTTCGTGACCGTGCTAGCCGCGCAGTAGCTGCTCGAAGCCCTGCTCGTCGAGGATCGTCACGCCCAGGCGCCTCGCCTTCTCGAGCTTCGAGCCGGGGCTCTCGCCCGCGATCACGGCTGTGGTCTTGGCCGAGACCGAGTCGGCGACCTTGGCGCCGAGCTCCTCCAGTGCCGCCTGCGCCTGGGCGCGGCTGTAGCGCTCGAGCGTTCCCGTGATGACATAGACCCGCCCGGAGAGCGACCCCTCGACCGGTCGCTCCTCCTCACCGAGCTCGAGCCGGAGCCCGAGCTCCCCGAGCTCGGCCACCAGTTGCGCGTTCTCCTCGTCGGCGAACCATTCGGCGACCGCCTCGGCGACGACCGGGCCGATCCCCTCGAGCGCCTGGATCTCCTCCTGCGACGCCGCGGCCAGCCGCTCGATCGAGCCGAAGTGATAGGCGAGCGCCTGCGCGGTGACGAAGCCGACGTAGGGGATGTTGAGGCCGAAGAGGACGCGGAAGAAGGGCTGTTGTTTGGAGTGCTCGATGCCCTCGATCGCGTTTCGGGCCGAGATCTCTCCGTAGCCTTCGAGCTCGGTCAGCTGCTCGGCGCGTAGGCGGTATAGATCGGGCATCGAGCGCAGCAACCCCTCGTCCCAGAGCTTGCGCACGAACTTCTCGCCGACGCCTTCGATGTCCATCGCCGCCTGCACCCAGTGGATCAGCGTCTCGAGCCCGCGCGAGGGACAGGCGCGGTTGGGGCAGCGGTGCATCGCCTCGCCCTCCGGCTTGACGATCTCCGCGCCGCAGAGCGGGCAGCGCGCCGGCATGCGGAGGGGCTTGCTCCCGGCCGGATGCGGCAGCACCGGCCCGACCACCTGCGGGATGACGTCGCCGGCCCGCTGCACGATCACCGTGTCGCCCTCGCGGATGTCCTTGCGGTTGATGTCCTCCTCGTTGTGCAGCGTGGCCGTCGAGATCGTGACGCCGCCCACCTCGACCGGCTCCAGCTCGGCCCAGGGATTGAGGGCGCCCGTGCGGCCGACGCGAACGTGAATCTTGCGCAGAGTGGTCTGGGCGGTCGAAGGCGCCCACTTGAAGGCCCGCGCCCAGCGCGGGCGCTGGTGCAGCGCTCCGAGGATCGCCTGCTGGGCATAGGAGTCGACCTTGGCGACGAGCCCGTCGATCTCGTAGTCGAGATCGGCCCGCCGGCGCTCCCACTCCTCGCAGGCGGCGAGAACCGACTCGATCGACTCGTGCCGCTCGGCGCCCGGATTGGCGCGGAAGCCGTGCTCGCGCAGCCAGGCGAGCGCCTGCCAGTGCGTCTCGAGCGCGAGGCCTTCGCTGGCGCCGATGCCGTAGACCCAGATCGCCAGCGGCCTGGAAGCGGTGATGCGCGGATCGAGCTGGCGCAGCGAGCCGGCGGCGGCGTTGCGGGGGTTGGGAGAGGGCTTTCGCCCCTCGGCCACGAGCTGCTCGTTCAGGCGCTGGAAGCCCTCGAGCGGAAGGTAGATCTCGCCCCGCACCTCCACCAGCGCCGGCGCCTCTTCGCCGGGCGCCAGGCGCATCGCGAGCGGAATCGAGCGGATCGTGCGCAAGTTGCGGGTGACGTCCTCCCCCACCTCGCCGTCGCCGCGGGTGGCGCCGCGCACGAAGCGTCCGTTCTCGTAGACGAGCGAGATGGCCGAGCCGTCGATTTTGGGCTCGGTCACGAAGGCGACCGACTCGTCCGAGTCGAGCCGGCGGCGCACGTCCTCGGCCCACTTGATCAGCTCCTCGCTCTTCGTCGCCTTCTCGAGCGAGCCCATCGTCTGCAGGTGATGCACCTTCTGGAAGCGCTCGGAGGGCGCCGCGCCGACGCGCTGCGTAGGCGAGTCCGCGCTCGCAAGCTCCGGATGAGTTTCCTCGAGCGCACGCAGCTCGTCGAAGAGGCGGTCGTACTCGGCGTCCGAGACTTCGGGGTCGTCGAGCACGTAGTAGCGGTAGTTGTGATGCTCGATGAGCTCACGCAGCTCACGGACGCGCTCTTCGATAGACGGACTCTTCACCCTGGGAAATCTAACCGCGAGCTAGGCCGGCGGGGCGTCGAGCGCCGCGATCAACTCGCCGGCTGTCGAGACGATCACGTCGGGCTCGGCGGTGCGAAGCCGCTCCTGGTTGTGAATACCGCCCCAGGTGACCGCGACCGAGCGCAGGCCGGCCGCTTTCGCCGCCTCCACATCGAAGGGAGAGTCGCCGACGTAGGCTCCGGCGCTCGCGTTCGCCCCCAGCCTCTCCAGCGCGAGCAGAAGGGGCGCCGGATCGGGCTTGTGGCGCTCGGTGTCCTCGGCGCTGACGACCGCGTCGAAGAGACCTTCGAGCTGGGGTAGGTACCGGAAGGCGATCTCTACGGTGGAACGGCGTTTCGCAGTGGCCAGGCCAAGCCGTACGCCCCTCGCGTGAAGCTCGAGTAGCAGTTCGTGCATGCCCGGGCAGAACTCGAGCCCGGCGTGCCGGGGCTCGTTGTAGGCCCGATAGGCCTCGACGAGCTCTTGAGAGCGATCGGGCGCAAGTCTGCACATCTGCTCGCGCAGACTCCAGCCCCCGACATAGGCCAGCATCTCGTCGTCGTCGATCGTCTTGCCGAGCACAGTTCGAACCGCATGGCGGAACGAATCCGCGATCAGAGGCCCCGTGTCGATGACGGTGCCGTCGAGGTCGAAGATAGCCGTCTCCAGGAGCATCGGCGGCCATCGTAGCCGCCGCCTCGCGCTTACCGGCCGCTCAGTACTCGACCCGCTCCAGGTACAGGCCCGCGGGAGGCGCTTTCCTACCAGCCTCGCTGCGCGGGCGACCTTCGAGCAGGGCTTGAATCTCGTCTGGATCTTTTTCGAGCATCGTGCCCACGAGCGAGCGCACCATGTGCCTGAGGAAGCTGTCGGCGGTGATCTCGAGCTCGAGCGCGTCGTCGCGCCGAAACCAGGCGGCGCTTATGACGTTGCACAGGAACACCTCGTGCCGGGTGTCGGTGGGAGTGAAGGCGCGGAAATCGTGCTCGCCAATCAGCAGGTCGGCGGAGTGAGCCAGCCGCTCCTCGTCGATTGCCCGCGGCAGCCACCAGCTCCGTCCCAGCTCGAAGGGCGAGGAGGTGCGGCGGCGGTAGATGCGGTATCGATAGCTGCGCGAGCGGGCCGAGTGACGAGCGTGAAAGCCAAGCGGCGCTTGCTCGGCGCCAATCACAGCCACCTCGTGTGGAAGCTCCGCGTTGAGCGCCGCGGGAGTGCGCTCGGGCGGCGGTCCGCCTTCTACCTCGACGCTCGCCACCTGCCCGAGCGCGTGCACGCCCGCGTCGGTTCTACCCGCGACAGCCAGCCCCTCGTAGCTCGGAAAGGCCCGCTCGAGCGCCTTCCTTAGCGCCGCCTCCACGGTCTCGAGCCCGGGTTGCGCCGCCCAGCCATGAAAGGCGGTGCCGTCGTACTCGATCGTCAACTTCAGGCGCACGGGCGGAGACTAGCGCGCCCGGAGAGATCATCAGGCCCGGCGCGAATGACCCTTCACGCCACCGCTCCCGCAACAATAGGTCGGAAGGTGAGCCGGCGCCCGCCCCGACGCGTAATGGTCACGCTCCGGGCGACGTATCCCGGATTAACGAGTTCTGACGGTAGACCATGTGCCGCTGTCGCCAGAACGGAAACAGGAGCAAGCCCACCGTACTGTCCGCTCGCCACTGGCCATTCTCGAAGCCCTCGACGGCCCAGCGATACGGCGTCTTGCCACGGTACTCGACTCGGAGCCGGCAGGCCGTAGAAAGGCCGAAGGCGAGGCATTCGAGGGCCTCAGTCTCGGAATCAAACTCCTCGTGCCAGCCGTCGTCGAACGCCACCGTGAACCCGGTCTTGTGCACATACAGCGAGACTGCGAACCCATCGGAATCGCTCGGATGAATCGTGATCTGGGAGTCGTCCGCGTCGTAGCGAACACCCGGATACTTGGCAAGCCGATCCTTGATCTCTTCGATCGGATTCGATGGAGCCGTGTTCTCCAAGATCACATCCTTCTATCCGGGCCGTGAGCTCGATCCGTGATAGACCGCCTCGATTTTGTCATCCGGGTCGAGCACGAAGGCGGCGTAGTAGCCCGGGTGGTAGTGCGAGCGCGGGCCGGGCGGGCCGTTGTCCTTCCCTCCCGCTTCGATCGCGGCGCGGTAGAACTCGGCCACCTGCTCTTCGCTCGCGGCACGGAAGGCAAGGTGCGTGCGCGAAGTCTGCGGCTCGCCGGCCGAGATCCAGAAGTCACCGCCGGGGTCGTCGCCCGCCCCCGTTTGCGCGCCGAAGCCGGCGGCGCCCTCGAACTCGGGCGAGATGCCGTAGCCGAGGGGCGCGAGCGCCTGCAGGTAAAAAGCCTTGCTCAGCGCGAGATCGGAGGCGTTGAAGCCGGTGTGGTCGATCATGGGCGCCTACGTCTCTGTCATTCGGGCATGAACCAGTGGATTTAGCCGCACCTGTCGCAGACGTAGCAGGCGGCCGAGGCATTCGCCCAGTCCAGATCCAGGAAGGTCAATCCGGCCGCGTTCAGCTGTCCTTCTCGCTGCCAGAAGTAGATGATCCTCCCTCTCTTGCCATCCCGACCACTAGGCGATCCCCTGTCCCTGAGAAGCGCGGTCTGATCTACTTGCCGAGGGCCTGTTCGAGATCCATCGCGTGCTCCTGCTCGATTGCGAGGATGCCTCGTAGCTGCTGAGCGAGGTGGTACAGGTCGAGCGCCTCGGACTGCTTGACGCGCGCGATGTAGCGCGCGATGGCGTCATTCTCGCCCTCGAGGTCCTGCTCGAGCATCGTCACGTTTTCAGGCGATACCTTCGGAACCGGCATCTCAACCGTCGGAACTCCGCCCAGGTAGTCGATCTGGTCGGCCAGAATCGTCGCGTGGGCCAGTTCCTCCTGGGCGTGAATGATCAGCTCCTTCTGGATCGACTGGTACATCGCGCTCTTCAACACCGCCTGGTGCTGCGTGTATTGCACGCAGGCCGTGTACTCCAGCCCGAGATCCTTGTTGAGCAACTCGACTAGCTGCTCCTTGGTTATCTCCGTCATCTCAACCTCTTCTCCTGTAGCTAAAACCAGCGTATACGCACCGTTTGCCCGATCGCCTTGGTACCAATCACGTCGGCGTGCACCTCACCGTGCCGGGTGCCGGGCGTGACGAAGCCGGGCACCTCTCCACGCTCCGCATAGCCGACCATGACGTCGTGCATGCGGCGGAGGCGTAGTTCGGATAGTGCTCCTGTTGTCATCGCGTTCTCCCCGTGCCGCCTCGTTTGTCTTCTAGAGACGGTCTTGCCGTTTCCGTAGCCTCGAAACTGACCCGCTCGAACCCGAGCCGGCCGGGAAAAACGGAAGAGCTCCGCGATCTCGACTTGAATAAACCCGCGCTTCGGGACATGGCTAGGTCGGGCTGATGTGGCGATGCAAGGCCAGGCACCGTGGACTCGAGCCTCCCGCGGATGCCACAGGCGAACCGGCTTTCCGAACACGACTCCTCAGCCACATCTTGAGCCACATGTCCAGCCTCCCTCTCAACCGCCCTACCACCGACGCAATGATCGCCTACTCACGACCGCTGTGCGCCTAACGCCTAGGGCATCAACTGCAGTGCGCCGCGACGTGCTCCTACTCGAGTCTACGTCTCAAGGCACACTGTCTGTTGGATGCCTTTGTTGGGCGGCCCTTCTCATCGCGGCTTCAGCGTCGCGCCCACCCGATAGCGTAACTGGTGCATCCCGGTGGAGTCAGGATGCCAAGCAGGCCCTGCGGTTGCCTAATCGCCGAGCGCGCGTGCCTGTGTCAGCGCCGCCGTGAATTCCTGAACGTCGAGGCCGCTCGCAAACTTGGCCCCGAAGTGGAACTTGAAGTCCTGCGAGTCGCCTTCTTCGGTAACGACAACTGCCATCCCCTTGCCCGTCGGCCTGACACTTGTCAGCGGAACGGAGAATCGCACGTCGCTGGGCTTGCTGAATGCGGTCAACTGTACGAAAACCGCCCGTTTCTCCGTCACGCCCACCCACCAGTTCTTCACCATGGTCAGGTAGCCTATTCCCCCCGTGAGGAGCATCGCTTGTGCGGTTGACATCTTCCCCGAGGTCACTTGTCCGACCGACCGCAGCTCCTCGCCTGGCTCGAGCTGCGGCGTTAGCGCTTCTCGTATTCGATCCACTAGTTTGGCCATCGCACGTCTCCCTTCAACACTGAGTCCTGAACCAACATGAAGTGCCCTCACCCGTCACGAACGCGCGGCCGTTTCGGGGCCACGTCATGACCTGCGTAGTCCCCTCAGCCCCCGATCTCATGTCCGCCCAACAAGACTTAGGCAGTCCGTGTAAACCAGCTTAAGTAGACTGTGCCTTCCTGTATATCATGTTCCAGTGCGTACTGTGACGTTGTCTCACGATGCTCTATCTCGCGGCCTCATATGCCGTCAGCGGGTCTTCCACTCCGGCTTATACAGACTGCATAAACCGGATTAGAGATCATCAGCCGGACTTCGCACGCCGTGTCCTCCCTTGTTCAGTACGTGAGTGTAGACCATCGTCGTGCTGATATCGTGGTGGCCAAGTAGTTCCTGAATAGTTCGAATGTCATATCCGCTTTCGAGTAAGTGCGTGGCGAACGAATGACGGAATGTGTGACAGCTAGCGTGCTTGACGATACCGGCCTTACGAACGGCCTCCTTAACGGCACGTTGTAAGATCGTTTCATGGACGTGGTGGCGTCCCTCTTCGCCTGTTCTTATGTTCTTCCAACGGTTCTCCTGCGGAAAGACCCATTGCCAGCGCCATTCGGCAGGCGCGTTGGGATACTTGCGGTCTAGAGCGTCAGGCATCCTAACGCGCCCCCAGCCGTCGGCCAAGTCTTTCTCGTGAATGGCCTTCACCCTTCGCAGGTGTTCCTGAAGCGGCCTCTTGAGCGATTCGGGGAGCATCGTGATGCGGTCCTTCGCGCCCTTGCCGTCGCGAACCGTGATTTCGTTGCGAGAGAAGTCGATGTCCTGAACCCGCAGCCGCAGGCATTCCATCAGGCGTAGCCCCGCTCCGTACATGAGCGAGGCCATGAGCCACTTATCGCCGGTGAGATGTCCAAGCACGACCTTCACCTCGTCGCGCGTCATGACCACGGGCAGGCGTTTGGGCTTCCTGGCACGGATGACCTTGCACAGACCGCCGACTTGGCGGTCTAAGACGTGACGGTAGAGGAAGAGGAGAGCCGAAAGGGCTTGGTTCTGCGTCGAGGCGCTGACCTTCTCCTTGACGGCAAGGTGCGTCAAGAACGCGTTGATCTCGGGCTCAGCCATTTGGGCAGGGTGCCGGACCTTGTGAAAGAAGATGAAGCGCTTGACCCAATGGCAGTAGGCCTGCTCAGTCCGCCGGCTATAGTGGCGCGAGCGCAACGCCTCGCGCAACCGGTCCATCAGCTTAGGTTGCCCGGCGCTCATGGTCGCAAGGTCCCGCGATTACTTTCTCAAGCCAGTAAGTAGCAGATCGTCATGCAGAAGCGATTCTTCGAGTGGAGCGCGCATGAGCACGAAACAGCTGGACAACACGTGTCGAGAACTCCATTCAATAGACGGATGCGTCGTATTCCTCCTCGACGACCGCCATTTGATCCTAACCGGGGAACAAGCGCGCGTTCGTATCGGAACTGTGCCGAAGCGAGACGAATTCGTGGCGGATGAGTCGCGCCCCCTACTGCGACTGCCTGATCAGCGCCATGAACTCAGCTCGAGTCGCCTCGGAGGCGCGGAACGAGCCGAGCACCGAGGAGGTGACCATCAGCGACTCGTCTTTCTCGATGTCACTCAGGCCAGCCCTAGCGATCCCCACTTCCCGTAGTGGGTGATCTCTCCCAGATCCTTTCTCGTCCGCTCGCGCAGTTTCTCCTCGGCCGCCTCGTCGTAGCTCGGCTCGGCCGGGTAGGCGAGCGGCGTGGCGAGAACGACCCGGTACTCGGTCGGTATCTCGAGAATCCTCTTGACCTCGCTCTCGTCGAATCTGAGCATCGGGTGCGTGACGAGACCCAGATCCGTCGCCGCCAGTAGCAGGTTCTCGACGGCCAGACCGGCGTCGAACAGGAAGTACGGCTTGCCGCCAACCGTCAAATCGTCGTCCTGCCTTGCGCAGATCACGATCAGGAGCGGCGCTTCCTTCATCACCTGGTTCGCCTCCGAGAAGGCGCCGAGCACCAGCTCGTCGATCGCTTCGTCTCCCTGCACGAGCACGAAGCGCCAGGGTTGCAGGTTGCGCGCCGAGGGCGCGAGCCGCGCCGCGTCGAGGACGAGATCGACTTTCTCCGGCTCTACGGGTCGCTTCGACAGGTGGGTCTTGAGGCTGCATCTCTTGCGGATGGCTTCGAAAGTTTCCAGCTCTCTTCCTTTCCGAGACGGATCCGATTGGAATCGGCTGACGGACGAAGGCTACTGCGACTGCTTGATCAGCGCCATGAACTCGGCTCTCGTAGCCTCGGAGGCGCGGAAGGAACCGAGACTTGAGGACTCGCCCGTCACACCGGCCCTCCCGAGCCCCACTTCCCGTAGTGGGTAATCTCTCCGAGATCCTTTCTCGTGCGGTCGCGCAGTCTCTCCTTGGCCGCCTCGTCGTAGCTCGGCTCGGCCGGGTAGGCGAGCGGCGTGGCGAGAACGACTCGGTACTCGTCCGGTATCTCGAGGATCCTCTTGATCTCACCCTCGTCGAAGCTGAGAATCAGATGCGTTACGAGGCCCAGATCCGTCGCCGCCAGCAGGAGGTTCTCGACGGCCAGACCGGCGTCGAACAGGTAGTAAGGCTTGCCGTTACGGGTGACGTCGTCTTCTTCCCGCGCGCAGATCACGATCAGGAGCGGGGCCTCTCTCACCTCCTGGTTCGTCTCGTTGAATGCGGTGGCCAGCTCGTCGATCGCCTTTTCTTCCTGCACGAGAACGAAGCGCCAGGGCTGCATATTGCTCGCCGAGGGCGCGAGCCGCGCCGCGTCGAGGATCAGGTTGACCTTATCCGACTCTATCGCTCTTTTCGAGAGATGAGTCTTCAGACTGCATCTCTTGCGGATGGCTTCGAAAGTTTCCAACTCTCTTCCTTTCCTAGACGGATCCGATTGGAATCGGCTGATGGGCAATTATCGACGATCCCGGAAAGGGACGGGGGAAATTACTGCGACTGCCTGATCAGCGCCATGAACTCGGCCCGGGTTGCCTCGGAGGCGCGGAAGGAGCCGAGCACCGAGGAGGTGACCATCAGCGAGTCGGTCTTCTCGACGCCGCGCATGGCCATGCAGAGGTGGCGGGCCTCGATCGTGACGCCGACGCCGCGGGGCTCGATCGCCTCGTTGATGGCGCGGGCGATCTGCTCGGTCAGGCGCTCCTGGATCTGCAGGCGGCGGGCGTACATGTCGACCAGGCGGGCGATCTTGGAGACGCCGATCACCTTTCCGCCGGGGATGTAGCCGACGTGGCAGCGGCCGAAGAAGGGCAGCAGGTGGTGCTCGCAAAGGCTGTAGACGTCGATGTTGCGGGCGATGATCATCTGGTCGGCCTCGTGGCTGAAGACGGCCTCGTTGATCAGCTCTCCGGGGTCGGTGTGGTAGCCGGAGGTGAGGAACTCGTACGCGGCCGCGACCCGCGCGGGAGTCCGCTCTAGGCCCTCGCGCTCGGGGTCTTCGCCAATCTCGACCAGAAGCTCCCGAATGAGCTCTTGCACTCTCTGCTTGTTCACTCGTTTTCTCTCCCAGCTCGCTCTACCCGTCGCAGGCGAGTGTTGAACGACTCCGCCGGCACCATCTCGCTGGACGATAGCCCGGCGGCGAGCTCGCGGAGAGGCTGATCCGTCCCCGGCAGCACCAGCTCCGGCTCGAGCTCGAGCAATGGCAGGGCGACGAAGGCACGCTCGAGAATCTCGGGAGCGGGCAAGACGAGCCCCTCCTCGCTACAGACGAGGTCGCCGTAGAGGACGAGGTCGAGGTCGATCGAGCGCGGCGCGTTCGGGTCGTCGCCTCGCTCGCGCCCGAGCTTGCTCTCCACCTCGAGCAGAACGAGACGCTTCAGCTCGGACGGCTTCAGCTCGGTCTCGATCTCGACGACGCCGTTCAGGAAGTTCGGGCTGCCTGGCGCTCCCAACGCCGAGGTCTGGTAAAAGCTGGAGACGGCGACGACCCTCAGTAGGCGACCGAGCAGCTCGAGCGCGGCCGCTACGTTGCGCTCGGCGTCGACGTTGGAGCCGACCGCGATGAAAGCGCGAACGCTCACCGGCGCCGATCGATCTCGACCGCCACGGTACGGGCGAAGCGGAGCGCGCCCGGCTTCTCGACCCGTACCTGCACCTCTTCCACCCGCTCGTCCTCGAGACAGATGGCGGCCACGTGCTCGGCCAGCGCTTCGATCAGGTGGAAGCTCGAGGCCTCGGCCTCGGCCAGCACCCTCTTCTTGAGCGCGCGATAGTCGACCGAGTCCTCGATCCGGTCGCTCTTGCCGGCTAGCGTTAGATCGACCGTGAGCGCGAGCGAGACGAGCACGTCCTGGGGTTCGCGCCGCTCCCACTCCTCGACGCCGATCACGCAGCGGCAGACGAGGTCACTTACGACTATCCGGTCCATCACCCGAATACTCCTTGAGATGGCGGCCGCCGTCCACGTAGATCGTCTCGCCGGTCACGAATTCGCTCGTCACTAGGTAGACGGCGGCGTCGGCGATGTCCTCGGGAGTACCGCGGCGCTGGAGCGGCACGGTGCGTGCCAGGCGGTCGACGTAGTCCTCGTCCTTCCCCGGCGGCGGCAGGATCAGGCCCGGCGCGATCCCGTTCACGGCGATCCCGGGCGCCAGCTCGAGCGCGCTTATCCGGGTCAGCGTGGCGAGGACGTGCTTGCTCAGGATGTAGGCGACGTGGGTGCGGTCGAAGCCCGAGACGCGCGAGTCGAGCAGATTGACGACGTAGCCGCGCTCGGTCTGGGCCGCAAACGCCCGCGTGAGCACCAGCGGCGCCCAGGCGTTGATCTCGAGGTTCCGCTCCAGGCTCTCCAGGTCGACCGTCTCGAGCGTATCGGCGGGGAAGATGGAGGCGTTGTTGACGAGGATCTCGATCTTTCCGAGCGCCTCGCGGGCGCGCCCGACCAGGCTTTCCAGCTCGCCGCGGTCGGAGAGGTCGGCTCGGAGCGCTACGGCTCGCAGGCCCAACCCTTCGATCTCGGCCGCGAGCTCTTCCGCCTCCACCTGCGAGCTCTGGTAGTGGATGGCGACGTTCGCGCCCTCGCGCGCCAGAGCGAGCGAGATCGCACGACCGATGCGCCGGGCCGCGCCCGTGACGAGCGCGTTTCTGCCTTCGAGTCTCCTGTCTCCCACAGCCATGCTGCAGGGATCAGAGCAGATAGTCTATGGCTTGCGCAAGCGCGAAGTCCTTCTCCGTCAGGCCACCGGCGGCGTGCGTGGAGAGATCGAGGCGTACGTGGTTGTAGGAGATGAAGATGTCGGGATGGTGATCGTGCTCCTCCGCGAGCTTGGCGACGCTTTCCACGAAAGTCATAGATTCGCGGAAATTCCCGAACTCGAGCTCGCGCGAGATAACGCCTTCGCCCAGCACCCCGCCTTCGCCCAGCACCCAATCCGGCACCGAGGCTACTCGCTCGGCGATCTGAGCTCCCGAAAGCCGTTCGATTTTTTTCTGGTCTGCCATCTCTTGCCTCCTCGCGGGCCCGCCTAGGCGCGGACGGCGCCGCGCAGGTCGCGCTCATTCACGTCGATACCGCTTCTGATCAGCGTACGCGCCTCGTCCAGCTTCCCCCAGATGTTGCAGAGCATCACCCCTCGCACCCGCCCGCGTGCCAGGTAGTAGACGACGCCGGTCTCGTTCTCCTCCTCCCAGTCGGCGAAGGTCGTTAGCGACGAACTGACATCGCCGACTGCCTCGTAGCCGAAATCGAACAGGTCGGAGAAGAAATAGGGCATGTAGGTGAACGGCTCCCCGGCTCCGGCCATGTTGCGGCCCGCCGTCTTGCCCTGCGAGAGGGCGTTGTCCCAGTGCTCGATGCGCATCTGCTTGCCGAGCGCCGGGTAAGGGAAGAAGGCGTTGTCGCCGGCGGCGTAGATGCCTACGGCGGCGCTCTCGAGCCGTTCGTTGACCTCGATACCGTTCCGCACGCTGAGCCCGGCGCCGATTGCCAGCTCGACCTCGGGCTCGACCCCTGCTCCAACCACGATCGTGTCGCACTCGAGCCGCTCGCCGTGCTGCGTGTGGGCGACTAATCCCCCCTTCTTTGGCGCGATCGAGGTCAGGAGGTTTCCGCCCAGGATGCGGATGCCTCGCTCCTCGTAGTGGCCCTGGATCGAGCGCGCGAGCGACGCGGGGAAGACGCTCTCGCAGAGGTAGCGCCCAGGGAAGACCATCGTCACTCGAGCACCGCGCTGGTTCAGCGCGGCCGCGATCTCCGAGCCGATGAAGCCGCCCCCGACGACGAGGATCGACTTGCCCTTGGGGTCGCGGCTCAGCGCCTTGTAATGGTCGAGCGTGCGGTAGTAGACGACACCCTCCAGCCCGGCACCTGGAATCCGCAGGCGCTTTGGTTCCCCGCCGGTGGCGAGCAGAAGCTTCCCGTAGCTCTCACTCCTGCCCTGGTCGGTGACGACCGCCTTTTCGGCAGGCCGCACCTCGATCACCCGCTCGGATGTCGCCAGCCGGATGTTCTCGCCCTTGAAGTAGCCGGCGTCGTGAACGAAGACCTCGTCGACGGTCTTCTTGCCCGACCAGAGCTGCTTGCTCAGCGGCGGACGATCGTAGGGCAAGTGCGGCTCGACGCCGACAAGCAGGATCGAGCCCGACTGGTCGAGCTCGCGGATGCCCTCCACGGCTGAGATACCCGCGCGCCCTCCCCCAACGATCACGTAGTCGTACATCGAGACGGTTGTTCCCGCCAGCACTGGCGGCTACACACTGCTCGAGCAACGACTGCCGCGTTGGGAGGACGCCACTCCTCCCTCCCCGGTGTCGAGTGGTCTCTCCGGCGGGTACGCGTGCCGGATGGCGGCGAAAACCGAGCAGGTCAAGGACGCAGGGAGGCTTCGTACTCGCGCAGTACGGAGCCGACTGAGGACGCAGGCATGCGACAGTTTGCAACCCGCCAGGCGGTGCGCGTATTCGCCGGAGAGACCACCTGCCTATTCGGGAAAAGCGCGCGCGTCAGTAACCGGAGTGTGCCCGAACGCCGGAGGACGCCGTGCTCGGCGTCCTCCGGTAATCGAATAGCTCGCACCGAGGCTAAGCTCTCTGACTAGCTCAGCGCAGGGTCGAGACTTTCTTCTGCGAGGCGTCGGCCATGGTCGCGACGATTGCGGTGATCGTGCGACCGGATGGAATCTTGGCATAGAAAGCGTTGTTCTCGAGTTTCGCGTGCAACTGCTCGCCGTCGGTGGTCACATCGACCTTCTTCACACCGTCTCGAGCGAGTCCCCCGACATAAGTCACCACTATGCTGCCGGGGCTGTTTCCAGTGAAGTCAGCATCCCAGGCAATCGGGTCGGTCTGGGCCTCTCCCTTGTCGCAGGACTCCCTATAGCCGAGTCTAAAGCAGACCCTGCCCGATTCGGTTTCCCAGGCGTACACCGTCCCATCCCGCCAGCTCGATCCTTTCATCAGGATCCTCCTCGAGCCCGGGACGATCCGCCCCGACGGCGTGAGGAACGACCACTTGACGCCTAACTCCACCTTGGGTGGGAACGTGGCTTCTTGCGTGCCCGGCGCAAACGCGCTGTACGCGTCGGAGGGTGAATAGCTGCTGGGTTTGCCCCCAATGACGAACGCCGCTCTTGCCGTGGGCGGATTCTTTGTATCAGGGGCCAGTATCCATTCCAGTTCGCCTTTGGCACCGTTCCAAACTTCCTCACTTACGCGTAGTTTCATCTCGAACATCACTGTCTCTCCCGGATCTATTGCCTCCATCGAGCGGCAGTTGAGGACGTAGCGTTCGGCGGCAAACGGAGGGAGGTTTGGATTGCCTTCGCGCCACGCGCCCTCAAAGTACGCCGGGCAGTCTCCGAAGCGGAAGGTGCGGTCACTCATGTTGGTCAGCGCGATCCGGTAGTGGAACACCTTCCCGCTCTTGAGAATCAGAGGTTTTCCCGTCCCGTCGGTGATGATCTGCGCTCGCAGCCGCAAAGCTGCCCCTGGAGGGATCGATACAGACTTCGCTCTATCGAAACGAAGGACGGAAGGCTTCGCAGAGTTGTTGCATGCCGGGAGCCGGCGGACGGGAAGATCGATGATGCTCCCATTCGCTATCTCGAGCCGCAACGCGAGGTTTCCATCGTAGGCATCGCTGCCGGAACCCGGGCCGCACCAGTTCTCCCACCAGAAGCGGATACTCGATCTCAGCTCCGCCGGCTCAAAGACTCGGCCGAGCAGAGTCTGACCGGTTATCACCCCGTTCGGCGAGAATACGCTCCCGACGAACTCGGCGAGCTCAACCTGCCAGCGCACTCCCTCTGCATTGCGACCGACGAGCGAGATCTTCGGCTGACCCTCGAGGGCGCAGTCCCCCTCACCCTTGTTCACCAAAATAACCACCCCGGCAAGACCCGGGGGAACACCCCAATCCTTTTCCGCCCTTTTGAGATATATCTTGGCATTGACGTCTTTCGCTCCGCAGATCGGGTATTTCGGCGGAGGGGCCAGTTTCGGCTTCTCGTTCAGCCAGGGGATGAGGCCGGTGCTCGCTCCGGCCGCACCAGCGGCCAGTACGAGCACGCCGGCCACGAGGAGCACGCGACGCCGCGACCAGCGCCACAGCGTCCGGCTCATTCCGGCTCGCTCGAGTACATCAAACCAGTCCGCCCGCCTATCGTCGCCGAGCGCCCTCTTCAGTCGTGAGGAAAGCATTCTGTCCAGGTTGTCTGACTTTTGCCTCTTCATCATTCCGCCGCCTCTCGCAACTCTCGCGGTCCCGGATTCGAGCAGTCGAGCGACGCGGCTAGCGCGGCCTTCGCCTGCGCCAGCGTCGCGGCCACCGTCCCCTCGCTTATCTCGCAGACACGGGCTATCTCGCGGTAGTCGAGATCGGCGACGTAGCGAAGGAAGATCACCAGCCGCCGGCGCGGAGACAACTCCCTGAGCGCCGCCGCCAGCTTCTCGTCGCGTTCGGGCTGCGGGAGATCGGGCTCAAACGCTTCGGCAAGCTCCACCTCGTTCGCCTGTCCTCGCATCTCGAACGCAACTCGCAACGCGATCTTCCAGATCCAGGCCTCGAGCGGCCCGTCTCCCCGGAACTCGGCCCGGCTCTTCAGCGCCCGGGCAAAGCTCTCCTGCACCACGTCGTGGGCCAGCTCGTAGCTGCCGACGATGCCTGCCAGCGCGCCGTGAAAGCTCTAGTAGCGGCGGCTGTAGACGTCCTCGATCGTCCGTGTCTGCCTGTCCATATGCCTGAGAGAGGGCAGACGCAGTCCTTTTCTTTAGCGGCGAAGCTCTTTCGCCATCTCGTAGTACTCGAGGTGCTGGCCGGGGCCGACCTCGTAGTCCTCCTCCGAGACGATTTCGTAGCCGAGGCGCAGGTAGAACTCCTTCGCCGGGAGCGAGGCGCTCAGATCGAGCCGCTCGACTCCGTCTGTGAGCGCGGCGGCTTCGAGTTCCGCCATCACCATCTGCCCAATTCCCCGGCGTTGCCAGGCGGCGCGGACGAACACCCGCCTGACCGTAGTTCCGGCACGAGTCCCGGTCGCAACCAGCTTCCCGCCCGAATGCACCACGATCGTGTGCCCGGAGGCCGCGTCAGAGATCACAACAGCACGCTCGTGGTATTGGTGGAAGAAATCGACCACGCGCGGCGGATAGACCGCCGCGTAGCTCGTGGCGACCGTCTCGCGCACCAGCTCGCAGACCTCGTCGAGGTCACTCTCCTCGAAGCGCCGGATCGTCGGCCCTTCTGCCCGCATGGTCATCTCCGGGTCACGACCGATCGCGTATCAGCTGATCCGCTCGACAACGAGGGTCAGCCCGTCCACTGCCTTGATGCGGACGCGCTCACCGATATCGGCTCCCTCGGCGCAGACAGCATCCCAGCGCTCGCCTTTGTAGCTGACCCGGCCCTCGGGCCGACAGGGCTCGATCACCTTCGCGCTACCCCCGACCATGCCCTCCGCACCAGTCGTGGCGCGACGCCGGCGCGAATACCAGATCCCGAACGTCACCTCGCTCGCCTCCCCGATAAGTCCTAGAGCGAGCACGAGCACGTTCCACGGCGTCGGCAGAAGAAAGATCGCAAGCACGATCGCGATCAACAGCAGCATTCCGACAGACTAGTACGTCGGCGGGTGGGGGCCGCTTCGGGCGCGTAGACCTGTCGGGATAGGCCCTAAGGATTCGCGCCGGGCACGTAATCGACGAGCTCGAGATAGACCATCTCGGCGGCGTCGCCCGACCTGGGCCCGATCTTGACGATGCGCGAGTAACCGCCGGGGCGATCGGCGAAGCGCGGTGCGACCTCACTGAAGAGAATATGCACGGCATCGACCGAGCGAAGCTTGGAGATAGCCAGCCTGCGCGCAGCCAGATCGCCGCGCCGTCCGAGCGTGATCATCTGCTCGGCGAGCGGCTTGACAGCCTTGGCCTTGGCCTCGGTTGTCTTGATGCGCCCGTGCTCGACCAGCGAGCAGACCAGGTTCGCGTAGAGAGCGCGCCTGTGCGCAGAGTCGCGCCCGAGCTTCTTGCCTGTGTGCTGGTGCCGCATCGTTCTCGACTACTCGTCGCCACGCAGGCCCAGACCGTGGGCCGCCAGCGTCTCCTTGACCTCTTCGATCGACTTCTTGCCGAAGTTCGGGATCGCGCCCAGCTCGGCCTCGGCCTTAGAGATGAGGTCGCCGATCGTCTCGATACCGACGCGCTTGAGGCAGTTGTAGGAACGAACGCCCAGCTCGAGCTCCTCGATCGGGAAGTTCTCCATGCCGTGCGCGACCGTCGTCTCGGCCACGGCCTCGGCGGCGGCGACCTGCGTCAACCCCTCGATCTTCTCGACGTCGGTGAAGATAGCGAGCTGGCGAATGAGGATCTCAGCCGCCTCCGCTATCGCTTCACGCGGATCGATCGAGCCGTCGGTGGTGATGTCTAGGCGAAGCTTGTCGTAGTCGGTGCGCTGACCGACGCGAGCAGCCTCGACGTCGTAGGAGACACGGCGTACCGGCGAAAAGATCGAGTCGATCGGAATGACTCCGATCGTGTGCTCGGGCCCGCGATTGAGCTCGGCCGGAACGTAACCGCGGCCGCGCCCGATCGTCAGCGTCAGCTCGAGCTTGCCGCGCTCCGAGAGATGAGCAATCTCGAGCTCGGGATTCAGGAGCTCGAGATCGGCGGGCGCCTCGAGATCGCCGGCCGTGACCGGCCCCGGCCCCTTCTTCGAAAGCCGTACTTCAATCTCAGGCGAGTCGCCGTAGAGGCGACAGATCAGGTTCTTCAGGTTGAGGACGATGTCGGTTACGTCCTCTCGTACGCCCGGGATGGTGCTGAACTCGTGCGCGACTCCCTCGATCTTCACCGAGGTGACGGCGGCGCCCTCTAGCGAGGAGAGCAGCACGCGCCGTAGCGAGTTCCCGAACGTGTAGCCGAAACCGCGATCGAGCGGCTCGATCACGAAGATGCCGCGGCGCTCGTCCACTTCCTCGTGGACGATTTTGGGAACCTGGAATTCCATGAGGCTCGTGCGAGTAGCCAAGTTGCCGTTCCTTTCCCTCTCCCTAAAACGTGTCCCGGTCGGTTACTTCGAATAGAGCTCGACGATCAAAGATTCCTGCACCTGCGTGTCGATCTCCTCGCGCTCAGGCCAGCGCAGAATCGTCCCCGTCAAACCTTCGTGATCGGCCTGCATCCAGCCTGGTACTGAGGCGGTGAGATCGGTGGCATCGCGAATCAGCGGCTCGGCGGCGGAACCTGTCCGCACCATGATCACGTCCTCGGGCTTGAGTTGGTAACTCGGGATGTTGACTCGGCGCCCGTTCACTTGGAAGTGCCCGTGTCGAACGAGTTGGCGAGCCTGCGAGCGCGAGGAAGCGAAACCGAGGCGCGTGACCACATTGTCAAGTCTGGTCTCGAGTAGGCGCAGCAGGTTCTCGCCGGTGATGCCCGACCGGCGCGCCGCCTTCTCGTAGTAGCCGCGGAACTGCTTCTCGAGCAGTCCGTAGTAGCGGCGTGCCTTCTGCTTCTCGCGCAGCTGCTGCAGGTATTCGCTCTGCTTGATGCGATTGCGTCCGTGCTCCCCCGGCGGATAGCTACGCCGCTCGACGGCGCACTTCTCGGTCAGGCAGCGCTCGCCCTTGAGGAAGAGCTTGAGGCCCTCGCGGCGGCACTGCTTGCATTTTGGCCCTAGGTTCCGTGCCATCGCCGCCTACACCCTGCGCCTTTTCTTCTGTCGAACGCCGTTGTGAGCTTGCGGCGTCACGTCTTTGACCGAGAGGATCTCCAGCCCGGCGGCCTGAAGCGAGCGAATGGCCGTCTCGCGACCCGATCCCGGGCCCTTGACGAAGACCTCCACCTTCTGCAACCCGTTCTCCATGCCCTTGCGCGCCGCAGAGTCAGCCGTCACCTGCGCGGCGAAAGGCGTCGACTTGCGCGATCCCTTGAAACCCGCAGAGCCGGCCGATTCCCAGACGATCACGGCGCCTTCGCGATCGGTCAGCGCGACGATCGTGTTGTTGAACGACGTCTTGATGTGAGCCTGACCAATGGCGATGTTCTTCTTAACGCGGCGACGTGTGCGACCGCGCGTCGGTTTTCTAGGAGGTGCCAACTATTTCCCCTTCTTGCCTCGACCGATCAACTTTTTCGGGCCCTTGCGGGTGCGTGCGTTCGTCTTCGTCCTCTGACCGTTTACCGGCAAGCCGCGCCTGTGGCGGATACCGCGGTAGCAGCCGATTTCGACCAGGCGCTTGATTGCCTGCTGGCGCTCGCGGCGTAGATCGCCCTCGACCTCGAGGTTCTGGTCGATGTAGTTGCGGAGCTTGGTGACTTCCTCATCGGTGAGATCGCGCACCTTGGTTTCGAGCGAGAGCCCGAGCTCGCTGCAGATCTTGAGCGACGTCGAGCGACCGACCCCGAAGATGTAGGTCAGCCCGATCTCGAGTCGCTTCTGATTGGGCAGGTTGACGCCAGCGATACGTGCCATCTACTAGTCCTTCTCAGCCCTGCCGCTGCTTGTGGCGCGGGTTGGAGCAAATCACCATCACGACACCGTGACGCTTGATGACGCGGCAACGCTCGCAGATCGGTTTTACAGAGGGACGAACTTTCATTTTCCTTACCTGTGTCTGTAGGTGATCCGGCCGCGCGTCAGGTCGTAAGGCGAGAGCTCGACCTTCACCTTGTCGCCGGGGAGGATCCTAATGTAGTGCTTGCGCATCTTTCCCGAGATGGTCGCAAGCACGCTATGTCCGCCATCGACCTGCACCCGAAACATTGTGCTCGGAAGCGCCTCGACGACCTCACCTTCGACTTCAATTGTCTCTTCGCTCTTCGCCATCCTTCTCACGGAAACCGCGCTCATCGGAGCGCGGTGATGCCTACGGTACGCGCGCACAGTCAGACGCGCTGCGCCGCGGCTCGCAATCCTAGCAGCTACGGCCGTATCGTCGCGCACCTCGACCATCGTCAATTCACCGAAAGCCCAGCTACTACCGCGAGATCGACGTCTGGCGCCGCGGTGAGGATGCGCGGCCCGCCTTCGGTGATCGCGATCGTGTGCTCGAAGTGCGCCGCAAGCGAACCGTCCGCGCTCGAGATCGACCATTCGTCTTCGTGCACGTAGACGTCCGGCGAGCCGGCCGTGATCATCGGTTCGATCGCCAGCGTCATACCCGCCTTCAGCTCCGGGCCACGCCCGGGCTCGCCGTAGTTCGGGATTTGCGGATCCTCGTGCATGACCCGGCCGACGCCGTGGCCAACGAGCGTGCGCACGACAGAGAAACCGGCGCTCTCGGTCGTCACCTGCACGGCGTGCGAGATGTCGGTGAGCCTGTGCCCGGCCCGAGCCTGCTCCACCCCGGCCGCGAGTGCGGCTCGACAGGTCTCGAGAAGCTCGCGTGCCTCCGGTGTGATCTCGCCGACCGGAAAGGTGAAAGCGCCATCGCCAACGAAGCCGTTCAGCGTCACGCCGACGTCGACCGAAAGAATGTCCCCCTCGGCAAGCGTGTAGCCGCCTGGAATGCCGTGTACGACCATAGAGTTCGGCGAGACGCAGAGCGAGGCTGGGTAGCCGCGGTAGCCCTTGAAGGTCGGCTCAGCGCCGTGCGAGCGGATGAACTCCTCGACCAAAGCGTCGAGCTCGGCGGTCGTGACTCCTGGAGCGATCGCCGCTCCAACCACGGCAAGCGAGCGGGCGACAAGCTCGCCGGACTTCGCCATTCGCTCGATTTCGGGCGGCGACTTACGGATGATCATGCAACGCCGTCGAGTACGCGCTCGATCTCGGCGAGCACCTCGTCCATGCTCGGCGAAGAATCGATGGCGACGAGGATTCCCTTGCTGCGGTAGTAGTTGGAGAGCGGCTCAGTCTGACGGCGATAGACCTCGAAACGGTTCTTGATTACCTCAAGGGTGTCGTCGGCCCGGCCTTGCTCGGCCGCGCGCCCGAGCATGCGCTCCACAGCGGTCTCCTGCTCGAGCTCGAGCTCGAGCACGATCTCGAGTGGGCGAACGAGCTCGGTTAAAAGCACATCGAGCGCCTCGGCCTGACCAATCGTGCGCGGAAACCCGTCGAGGACGAAGCCGGCACAGGCGTCCGGTTGAGACAGACGCTCACGAATGACCTCCACGATGAGCTCGTCGGGAACCAGCGCTCCGCTCTCGACGATCTCCTTCGCCTTCTCGCCCAGCTCCGACCCGGCCGCGATCGCGCTGCGCAGCATCTCGCCGGTCGAGATATGCGGAATGCCGTGCGTCTCGGCGATACGAACTGCCTGCGTTCCCTTGCCAGCGCCCGGAGCACCCAGCATCACAATGCTCAGCTCACTCATTTCAAGAACCCTTCGTAGGAGCGCGCCATCATCTGCGATTCCATCTGGCGCATCGTATCGAGGGCGACTCCAACGACGATCAGGATCGAGGTACCGCCCAGCGCACGGGTGTTCGACTGGGCGAAGTGGAAATACTTGATCATCAACGACGGGAAGACGGCGACGATAGCCAGGAAGAGCGAGCCGGGAAAGGTAAGGCGCGTCAACACGCGGTCGAAGTACTGCGCCGTGGGCGGGCCAGGCCGGATACCAGGAACGTAGCCGCCGTTCTTACGCAGGTTGTCGGCCTGGTCGACCGGGTTGAACTGCACGGCCGTGTAGAAGAACGTGAAGCCGATGATCAACAGCGCCTCGAGGCTGAGGTACAGAGAGCCCGTCGCTTGGAAGTTCTTGTTGATGAAGGTCTGCGTGCCCGGGAAGAAGAGCGCGATCGTGGGCGGGAAGGACATGATCGCCGCCGCGAAGATGACCGGGATGACGCCCGCCATGTTCACGCGCAATGGCATGTAGGTCGCACCGCCGGTCGTCATGCGGCGACCGACGACGCGCTTCGCGTACTGGATCGGGATCTTGCGCTGTCCCTCCTGGACGAAGACGACCGCCACGATCACGCCCAGAACGAGGATCGGGAAGAAGAGACGCTCCGACGATGTGCCGTTGATCCAGATCCGGAGCCCGCCCGGAAGACCGGTGATGATCGAGGCGAAAACGAGCAGCGAGATGCCGTTGCCGACGCCGCGCTTTGTAATCAGCTCGCCGAGCCACATCAAGAGCACCGAACCGGCGGTGAGCGTGAGGATGATCAGCAGGTAGCGGCCGGCGTTCCCGGGCAGGTAGCCCTGGCGCTGGAAGAGGTATGTCCAGCCGATTGCCTGGATCGCCGACAGTACGACGGTGAAGTAGCGCGTGTACTGGGTGATCTTCGCCTGACCGGACTCACCCTCTTTCTGGAGCCGCTCGAGCTGGGGAACAGCCGCGGCCATGAGCTGCATGATGATCGAGGCCGTGATGTAGGGCATGATCCCGAGAGCGAAGAGCGAGAACTTCGAGAGCGCCCCGCCCGAGAACAGGTTGACCAGGTTGAGGACGGTGCCGCCCTGGCCCTGGAAGGCCTTCTTGATCTGATTGGAGTCGACACCGGGGGCCGGCATCCAGGAGCCAAGCCGGTAGAGCGCAAGGATGAGCGCGGTAAAGAGAACGCGCTTACGAAGCTCGGGAACCTTCCAGGCATTGGTGAGCCAGGAGAGCATGCGTCCTCGCTACTCCTCTGGCTCGGCGGCCGGCGCCTCGGCCGGAGCTGTCTCTCCGCTCGGCTTCGGCTTCGCCTTGGCGCGCTTCGCCGGAGCTTTGGTGACCGGCTCGCGCAGGCAAACGACCTTGCCGCCCGCCTTCTCGATCTTCTCCCGCGCGCTAGCCGAGAAACGATGCGCCGTGACTGTCAGCTTCTTGGTCAGCTCGCCGTCGCCCAGCACCTTGACGTCAATGCGGGCGCTCGAGACGAGCCCGTGCGTGAGCATCAACTCTGGGGTCACATCGGTTCCCGCGTCGAAGCGCTCGAGATCGCGAACGTTGACCGGCTGAGTCTCGGTGCGGAAGGGGCCGACAGGCATGGCGTCCTTCGATGTCGAGCCACGCAGCTTGGGGAGGCGCATGGCCAGCGGCATCTGACCGCCCGCAAAACCCGGGCGCATCTTGTGCGAGCCGGCACGCGACTTCTGGCCCTTGAGCCCGCGCCCGGAGTAGCGCCCCTTGCCCGAGCCCAAACCACGGCCGATACGCTTGCGCGCCTTGCGCGGCTGGGCCGGAGTGAGATTGGAGAGGTTGAGCTCGTCGCTCATCGCAACTCCTCGACCTTGACGAGATGGCTGACCTTCTTGAGCATGCCGGTCAGCTCAGGGCTCTCCTCACGCTCGACCGAGCGACCGATGCGCCTGAGTCCGAGCGCGCGCAACGTCCCCCGGTGGCGGGGGCTCTGAGTGATCACGCTCTTGGTTTGAGTGATGCGCAGGCGAGCCATCAGGCAGATGCCTCCGTTGTTTCCGCAGGCCGTCGCGGCGGCAGCACATCGGCCACGAGCTTGCCGCGGATGCGCGCAACATCTTCCGGCCGGCGCAGGCTCTTGAGAGCGTTCACGGTCGCCTTGGCCATGTTGATCGGATTGGTGGTGCCAAGGCTCTTGGCAAGAATGTCGTGGATCCCGGCCAGCTCGAGCACCGCTCGCACGCCGCCGCCGGCGATGACGCCCGTACCCTCGCTGGCGGGCCTGAGAAGCACGCGCGCCGCACCGAACTTCCCGATCGTCCCGTGCGTGATCGTCGTGCGGTGCTTGGGCACGGTGAAGAGGTTCTTCTTGGCGTCCTCGACCGCTTTGGTGATTGCGAGTGGCACTTCGCGCGCCTTTCCATAGCCAACCCCTACACGGTCGACCTCGTCGCCGATCGCCACCAGCGCGGTGAAGGAGAAACGCCGACCGCCCTTGACCACTTTGGCGACGCGGTTGATCTCGATCACGCGCTCCTTGAGCTCGCGTGACTCGGATGCGTCTAAGTTGCTCAAAACTCGAGTCCTCCTTCGCGCGCCGCTTCCGCGAGCGCCTTGACACGACCGTGGTAGAGGTAACCGGCGCGATCGAAGACGCAGGTCTCGACCCCAGCTTTGCTCGCGCTCGCTGCCAGGCGCTTTCCGACCTCGACTGCCTGAGCGGTCTTGTTGCCCTTGAAGCTCTTCGGCAGGCTCGTCCAGACCGCCGCGGCGAGCGTGCGTCCGCGCTCGTCATCCACGAGCTGCGCCGAGATGCCCCGATTGGAGCGGAAGACAACCAAGCGCGGCCGCTCGGCCGTGCCGGCGATCTTCCTGCGCACGCGCCGATGGCGGCGCACACGGGCTTCGCGGTTGCTGAGGCTACTACTCATGCTCTCTTACCAACCTTCCGGCGCACGTACTCGCCAACGTAGCGAATGCCCTTGCCCTTGTAGGGCTCAGGCGGGCGCACGGCACGGATCTCGGCGGCGGTCTGTCCCACCATCTGCTTGTCGGTGCCTTTGACGATGATCTGGGTCGGAGCGGGAACCTCAAAGCCGATACCGGCGCGCGGCTTGATAACGACCGTGTGCGAGTAACCGACGGCAAGCTCAAGGTCTTGTCCCTTGAGCGCCGCGCGGTAGCCAACTCCCTGGAGCTCGAGCTGCTTGGAATAGCCGTTCGCAACGCCCTCGACCATGTTGGCGACGAGCGTACGGGTGAGGCCGTGCAGGGCTCGATCCTCGCCGCGATCGGTCGGCCTGGTCACGACGATCTGCCCCGCCTCCTGCTCGATCTTCATCCGCTGCGGTACGGCCTGCGAGAGGGTGCCCAGAGGCCCACTCACCTCTACGCGCCCAGGCGTGATCGTGACGGTGACTCCGCTCGGTACCTCGATCGGCTTTCTCCCAATACGACTCACGTCAGTTAACGCCCTTCACTCTCTGGCGAGAATCGCCAGACTCTCGCCAGTTATCACCAAACAAAGCAGATGACCTCGCCTCCGATGCCTTCCTCTTGAGCGCGGCGGCTCGTGATGAGGCCCTTGGAGGTGGAAAGAATAGCGGTGCCCATGCCGCCGAGTACGCGGGGTAGGCGATCGCCCTTGGCATATACCCGGCGGCCGGGGCGCGAGATGCGGCGTAGGCCAGAGATGACCCGCTCGCGGTTGCGCCCGAACTTGAGCTGGATTACCAGCGAATCGAAGCTCTCGCCCTTCTCGACGCGGAAGTCGCGAACGTAGCCCTCTTCCACGAGGATGCGCGCAATCGATTCCTTCATGCGCGAGGTCGGCATGCGCACCTCTTCTTGCAGCGCCTTGTTGGCGTTGCGGATACGGGTAAGCATGTCGGCTATTGGATCGGTCTGCACGGTCGCACCCTCCTACCAGGAGCTCTTGGTCATCCCAGGAATGACACCCTCGTGAGCAAGCTCGCGCAGGCAGATGCGGCAAAGCTTGAACTTGCGGAAAACCGCGCGTGGGCGGCCGCAGCGCTGGCAGCGCGAATATTCGCGCGTGCTGAAGCGGTGGGGCCTCGATTGCTTGACTACGAGTGACTTCTTAGCCACGTTCCCTTCTTTCTGTGGCGAATGGCAAGCCCAGCCCGCGCAAAAGCGCCAGCGACGTCTCGTCGCTTTCGGCCGTGGTAGTGATCGTGACGTCGAGCCCCCGGATCTGGGCGACGTCGTCGTAGTTGATCTCGGGAAAGATGATCTGCTCGCGAATGCCGAGCGAGTAGTTTCCGCGGCCATCGAACGAGCCCGGATCGAGCCCGCGGAAGTCGCGAATGCGCGGCAACGCCACCGAGACGAGCCGATCGAGGAACTCGTACATGCGCACTCCTCGCAGAGTCACCTTGGCGCCGACGGGCATGCCGGCGCGCAGCTTGAAGGCTGCGATCGACTTGCGCGCGCGCCGTACCTGAGGGTGTTGGCCGGCGATGATGGTCAGCTCGTCGAGCGCCGAGTCGAGCACCTTGGCGTCGGTCTTGGCTTCGCCGACGCCCATGTTGAGCGTGATCTTCGCCAGCTTGGGCACCTGCATGATCGAGCTCAGGCCCAGCTCTTCCTTGAGCTTCTTTCGCAGCTCGCTCTCGTAGCGCTCCTTGAGCCGGGGCACGTAACCGTTGCTCTGCTTGGGGCTCACCTGTCGATCTCCTGACCGCATTCTTCGCGTCGGCATACGCGCACCTTGTTGGTCTCACCCTTGCGCTCGACGATCTTCACGCCGACCCGCGTTGTCTTGTTACAGACGGGGCAGACGATCATCACGTTCGAGATGTCGATCGGAGCCGGCTTCTCGATGATCCCGCCGGGCACGACTTGCGGGCTGCCCATGCGGCTGGCGTCCTTCATCGCCCGCGGCCGCGTGTGACGCTTGATCTGGTTCAGGTTCTCGACGACGACTCGGCGCTCGCCCGGGCGCGCCTCGATGACGCGACCCTGCTTGCCGCGATCCTTGCCGCTGACGATCTCGACCAGATCGCCCTTCTTGATTTTGAGCTTGCTGGTTGCCATCACAAAACCTCTGGTGCCAGGGAAACGATCTTCATGAAACTCTTCTCGCGTAGCTCGCGGGCGACCGGGCCGAAGATGCGCGTCCCGCGCGGATTGCGCTGGTTGTCGATGATTACGGCCGCGTTCTCGTCGAAGGCAATCTGGGTGCCATCCTCGCGGCCATAGGCCTTCTTGGTGCGCACGACGACGGCCTTGACGACGTCGCCTTTCTTCACCTGGCCGTGCGGAGTCGCCGATTTTACGGTGGCGACGATGATGTCGCCCACGCGAGCGTAGCGGCGATGCGAGCCGCCCATGACGCGGATACAAAGAAGCTCGCGGGCGCCGGTGTTGTCGGCCACGCGCAGACGCGACTCCTGCTGGATCATTTCGCGACCTCCACGATCTCCACGACACGCCAGCACTTAGTGGCCGAGATAGGACGCGTCTCGGCGATGCGGACGATGTCGCCGACCTTGGCCGCGTTCGACTCGTCGTGGGCGTGGTACTTCTTCGAGCGGCGCACGACCTTGCGGTACTTGCGGTGTGCCTTGATCGTGTCGACCTTGACGACGACCGTCTTGTCCATCGCTACGGAGACGACCACGCCTCGGCGCTCCTGGTGTCTTCCGCGCTCTGTCTCGGGCTTGGGCAGGCGAACGATCGGCTTGCGGGCGCCGGGCTTGGTCGACTTCGCGGCACGCACTTTCGCCGGGCGCTGACGGCGCTCGCTGCGAGAAACGTGGCGCCGGCTGCGCGCTCGCTTGGCCGGCTGCTCGGGTGCGGGCTCGGCTTCCGGCTCTTGCGGTGCGACATCGGGCTCGGGTGCAACTTCGCCGTCTGGTTCGGGCTCGGTCTTCGCCTCAACCTCGGGCTGCTCGGGTGCTGGCGCGGCTTCCGGCTCTTGCG
>Ga0066798_10000309_pt1 | contig 27391 bp, 22 predicted proteins | sample PersoiDNA2013203_FD_70961 | JGI IMG/M metagenome (GOLD analysis project Ga0066798, IMG submission 70961) | Permafrost soil microbial communities from the Arctic, to analyse light accelerated degradation of dissolved organic matter (DOM) -... | ecosystem: Environmental > Terrestrial > Soil >... | reverse complement strand
GCACTGGTAGTGCGGCAAGTGGTCTGGGCGGTCACTGGCGCCGCGGGGCGGCCGCTTCGGCCGTGTAGACCTGGCGGGATAGGGCCTACGAAGAAGGATCGCCTCTGTGATCGCCCGGCAACTCCCGCAGAAGCGGCCGACGCTATCGAAGTGAGTCCTCGAGCGCAGGGGAAACGGCCTGCCTCGGTCACGCCGAGTCGCCCTAGACCATTGCTCGAAAAGCCGAAATGGTTCACGCTCCAGATCTGGGCACCGAGTAGCAGCCCGCCGTTGATCCGGTTAGCATCGCCAAGGACCGGCCAAGGCTCAGGGGAGGCACGATGAACTCGCTCGTTGTGACACGGCACACGCCCAACGCGCTTAGCGGCCGCGGTAACCGAACAATCGGAATCATCCGAGCCCTGGCGCTGCTGGGCCGGGTCGAAGTCGCCTACGTCAAGTCGGACGGCGGCAAGCCCGACCCTTCTCTCGTGCAGAACCCGGTGATCAAGTTGCGGAAGATCGTGCCGACGCGCAGTGTCAAGCGCACCTTCCTCTGCCGAAAAGCTCGAGCGCGCGGAGTACCGAAGGAGTACGCGAGCGTTCTCTCCTGCGAGTTGGTCTCAGCCCTGACGGAAAACGGTGGGACGCATTTCGACCGGATCGTCGCCGACGGCCCGACCGCCGCCTCCGCCGTGCTCTTGCTCAGTAAGAAGCGACCCATTATCTACAACGCCCACAATTTCGAGTCCGCCATGCACGCCCAGCTCGAGGGCTGGACGGAGGAAAACAGGCGCGAGCTCGCCAGCTTCGAGCTCCGCTTGTTCGAGGCGGCGCACGAGTCCTGGCTACCGAGCATGCGAGATCTGGGTGGGGCGGCCGAGCTGGCGCCCGATGCTCAGCTGCGTGTCGTCCACAACGTCGTCGACGTGACCTCGATCAAGCCCGTGCGCGCGCCCAAAAGCCAGGGCGCGCTCTTCGTCGCCGACTACAGCTACCCGCGCAACAGGCAATCCGCCCGCTTCCTGATCACCGAGGTGATGCCGAGGGTCTGGAAGCAGCTTCCGCAGGCTCGCTTGATGCTGGTTGGGCGCCGGCTGGCGCTGACTCGCGAGCTCGACCCGCGCATCGAGGTGCACGGCTTCGTCGAGGATCTACCCGGCGTCTACGCGGCGGCCGGTTGCGCGCTCGTGCCGCTGCTCGAAAGCAGAGGCTCGCCGCTCAAGCTGATCGAGGCCATGGCCTACGGATTGCCGATCGTGGCAACGCCGCTCGCCGCGGGTGGCGTGGACGGACTCCAAAGCGGTGTTCACTACCTGGAGGGCGACGGGGCGGATGGATTCGCCACCGCGATCGTCCGCGCGCTTAGCGGCAGGGCTGGCGCTATCGGCGCCGCGGCACGAAAGCTGGCCGAGAGTGATTACTCGATCGAGGCGCTATCGCGGCGGTTGGCCGAGTAAGGGCAGGCGAGTGATGGAGGCCTGCGCGCCTCCTCGTCCGCGAGCTTGAAGCGACCCTACGCCTGGTCTAGCTCACAACGCCCCGGCCGTCCAGACCTCGATCAGCTTCACCTGCCCCTCGAGAGAATGCAGGCTCGGATCCGCGTCAAAGTGCAACTCCGGACCGTGGTTGTCGATTCGGGACGAGACCGGCTCGCGTGCCTTCTCTTAGATCTCATCAAGACGCCACTTCTCGGGACGAACCAGATAGCCGGTTAGAGACGACCTCGATATCGCGGCGGTTGAGAACTTCCGCGGAAATGCCGGATACCTGGATCGTGATACCTGTGCTTCTCGATAGGCTGGGTAGGCTGGCGAGACGCCGACGGCGTCGTTACTCTCAGTGCAGCACGAATTCGCGATCGGGCTGTTTCGGCGCGTTCCCTTCGCGGTGGACGATGAGCAAAAATCAATGACCGAAGACCAAGGTCTGACGACGAGCCTCACGACGATCCTCTGGAGAGGCAAATACCTGATTGCCATTTCCCTGGCGGTCGCCGTCGCGGGAGCGGTCTTCATTACGTCACGTATGGCCAAGGTTTACGAGGCGACCGCGACTTTTCAGGTGAGCTCGTCGCCCATCCCTAACAGCAGCTCGGGCGACGCGCTGACCGCCCAACTCGCGAGCCAGGGACTCGCGGCAACGTATGCCGCGCTGCTCAACGACCGCAGCTTCATCGAGAACATCAGGTCGCGGATCGCAGGAGGCGGCCTGAGCGCAAGCGAGCTCCAACAGCGCCTAAGCGCCCGCGCGGTCACAAATACCGGTCTGCTCGAGCTCAATGTGACGGGTTCGTCTCCCGCCGACGCGCGCCAACTGGCGACCGACGCGGCAAATGCCTTCCTGTTGGCGATCAAGGAGAACGCGAATACGCGAACGTCCGATCTCCAGTCCGAGATCGAGTCGAGGATCGCCGATCTCAGCTCTCAGATAGAAAAGCTCCGAACCGGCTCAAACGCGAATAGTGCGAGCATCTCCGAGCAGCTGGCCTCGCTTCGCGGCGCTCGGTCGGCACTGACCTCTCAGCTCGCCGCTGTCGTCGCGAGCGCGATTGAGGCGGGCGGGAGCACGACCCTCACCGCTCCGGCAACCGCGTCATCCAGCCCGATTCAACCACGCCCTCTACTGAACCTGGTAGCGGGGGTACTTCTCGGGCTGTTCGCCGGCTTCGGCCTGGCCTGGCTTCGGGTGCGTCTCGATCGCGGGCTGCATTCTGGCCGCGAAGCCGAGGAACTGCTCGGCGTACCGGTCCTGGCTTCGATTCCGATCCGAAAACAGCGCCTCCCTGAAGATCCGATCCTTCAGGAGGCCTACGACGTCCTGCGCACGAACCTGGTCTTCCTCTCGGTCGAGCAGGCGATCCGCGTCCTCACCGTTACGAGCTACAACCCCGAGGAGGGAAAGACCTCGACCATCGAGGGTCTCGCTCGAGCCGCCGTTCGCGGCGGAATGAAGGTGCTTGTGATCGACGGAGACACACGGAAGCGCACTCTCTCCAAACGACTCGGCTTCGGTGCCAGCAGCGGTTTGACGAACGTGATAGCCGGGATCGTGACGGCGACGGACGCAATCGCAGAGATCGTGCCGGGCTTCTTCTTCCTCCCGTCCGGGACGATGGCCCCCAATCCTCCAGGCCTCCTCTCGAGCTCCAACATGCAGAAACTCATGAAGAACCTACGCGAGCACTTTTCGCTCATCGTTATCGACTCACCGCCGCTCGCATACCTCGCCGACGCCTCGATCCTCGCGTCGATCTCCGACGGCGTGGTTCTGGTTGTGCGCGTCGGCGTGACCGAGCGAGGGAACCTCCCGGCCGCCGCCGCGAGCCTTCGCCACAGCCCCACTCCGCTCGTGGGCCTCGTTACGCTCGAGCCGCGCTCAGTCGACGACGCCTACTACCCCCAGGGCTCACGCGGCGACCTTTCTGCCGCACCCGAGACCGTTCTAGACTCCTGACCGCTCGCGTCCGTCTTCTCTTCCTTTCCGCCGCAGCTCTCGGCCCCCTAGCTCTCCTGCCGCTCCTTCGCCAGCCTCAGCTCGCGATCGCAGGAGTGATCGCAATTGCGGCCCTACTGCTCGCCTCGAGATCGGTCGCATATCCGGTCGGACTCGCCGGGCTGCCGACGATCGTGATCGCGCTGCTTGGCTCCAATCCGCTGCCGCGAGGAAGCGTATCACTGGTGCTCTTCGGCTGGATGGCCGCCGCGATCGTAATCGAGGTTGTGAGAAACCCGCGAGCTCTTCCGGCTCGAATCGTGGCCGCGTCGCCACTCGGGCTGTCGCTGGCGCTAGGCGTCTGGATGCTCGCGCGCCTCGGTGCATCCGCCGACGAGTCGTACGGCCGCGAGAAGATCGAGCTCTTCTTATTGGTCAACCTCACGATGATGACGGCTGCGATCCTCGTCGCCCGGCGCCGTCGGCATTTCGACCTCTTCGTTGCGCTCTTCCTGTTGGTGGCGGCCGGGAGTGCGATCCTGCTCTTCGTCGAGATCCTAACGGGCAACGCACCTGCCGTCTTCAGTGGGCGCTATGCACCAGGGGAGAATCCGATCGGGTTCGGGCGCTTGAGCGCCGACGGTATCGTCTTCGTCGTCTTCGTGCTGGTCGCGGCGAGCTCGCTTCGCCTGCGCTATCTAGCGCTGGCGCTCCTGCCGATTCTCGGCGTCGCGCTCCTCGCGTCGGGATCGCGGGGTCCCGTCCTGGGCCTGCTCGCGGGTCTTACCTGCTACGTCCTGCTGCTCCGCGACCGGTCGAGCCGCCGCCGCCTGCTCTCGCTCTGGTTCGGCGGCCTCGCGGTCGCGATGCTCGCGCCGCAGCTGATCCCCGGGCAGAACATCCAGAGATCGCTCGCGATTCTGCTCGGATCCGGCAGCGGTCTCTCCTCGAACGGACGCTTTGAACTTTGGAAGCAGGCCTGGCACACCTTCGGGCGCCACCCGGTCTTTGGTATCGGCACCGGCGGCTTTGGTGCCGTACGACCGGATCAGCTCTATCCGCACAACCTCTTCCTCGAAGTCGCAGCGGAGCTCGGAATCGTGGGCCTGCTGCTTGTAGCCGGGATCCTCGCCTTCGGCCTACAGAGCCTGAGCCAGGCCTGGAGGTTCGCGCTCCCCGAGGAGCGCCCGGCGGTGGCGCTCGTCGTTGCACTGGTCGTGTCGGCGCTCGTCAACGCGTTGCTTTCGAGCGACATCCAAAACAACAGCATGCTCTGGCTCGCTCTCGGACTCGGCATCGGTCTGGAGCTCCGGATCAGCGATCGTGTCGACCAACGCTCGGATCCCGCGCGCCCGGGTGTGCTCGTTGGGCCGCCGAATCGGCACGTTCTTCCGGCGGCCGGATTACACGATTAGGCGCTCGCTTACGACCGAAGCGGCTCGGCCGAGATCAGTGCCGCGCGCCCGACGCCCGCTTTGTGATCACCTCGAGGTAGAGCTCTTCGTAGCGCCCGAGCATCGTTTCCTCCGAGTGGAAACGAGTCACGTATGCGCGCCCTGCCTCACCGAGCCTCGTCCGCAAGACCGGATCGTCGAGCACACGCCCTATCGCCTCGGCAAGGGCGGCAGGGTTCGCCATCGGCACCAGGATCCCGTTCTCGCCGTCAGCGATTACCTCAGGGGTGCCCCCCGCTCTTGTCGTAACCACGGCGCGACCATGCGCCATCGCCTCGAGCAGGGCAAGAGGAAGACCTTCGGAAACCGAGCTGAGGACGAAGACATCTGCGGCGCTCGCGATGTCGACTGCATCCTTCCTGAGTCCCGTGAGCTTCACGAATTTCCCGAGTCCTGCGCCGTCGATCTTCTTCTGCAGGGCGCGATCGAGCGGACCTTCGCCCACGATGAGCGCACGTAGCCGGGGATGCTTCGTGATGAGGAGGCCGACGGCATCCACGAGTGCGGGGTAGTCCTTCTCCTCGACGTAGCGGCCGACGCTCACCACCAGCTCTGCCTCTTCGACATCGAACTCCGCGCGCACCGCAGCGGGCTCAACGCGCCTGGTCATATCGATCCCGTTTGCGATCGTCGCAGCCCGATCGGCGGGCAAACCTCCTGCGACTAGATCGCGTGTTGCAGCGGAGCTGACGCCGACCACGACGTCCGAAGAAGCCGCCAGCGCGAGGGCCGCGCGACGAAGACGGCGGGCGACGAGACCGTGGTAGGTCGTCACGATGGCGATCTGCGGCTGCCGCGCAAGTAGGCGGGCGCACGCGCTCGCCACTGCGCAGACCGGGTTGTGCGCATGAATCACATGGGGCCGCTCGCGCCGGAGGATGCGCGCCAGCGCTAGGCTGGCGCGAACGAGAGCCAGCAGCCGTGGACGCGGCCGCGGGATGACCTCCAGCGGCGCGCGGGCATCGCGCAGAACCGGCTCGAACGGCTCGCCTCCCGCCGAGCAGAGAAGGACGCTCTCAGCCCTGTCCATCAAGCGCAGCGTCAGCCTCGTCGCGAGCAGCTCGGCCCCACCTACCGTCAGGCTCGGCACAACCTGGACGATGCGCAGCCGAGCGACCGCGTCACGTCTCGCGCTGGGCATCTCGACCGAGATTGGACGAGGGATCGCCAAGTATATGATCATAGGGTGCTTTTCCAGCGGGCGTCGTATATCGGCTTGCGCGCCTATCAGAGGAGTCGGACTCTCCGCGGCAGGATGCTCGGCTCGCGAGACTGGATCGGCGTCAGAATCCTCGGTTACCACCGTGTCGCAGAAGCCCCGGGCGACGATCTGGCTGTTGCCCCAAGCGCCTTTCGTGAGCAGATGGAGGCGGTGCTCGAGGGAAGCGCGAAGCCCGTCCGCCTCGAAGCCGCGCTTGACCTCCTCGAGCATCCGATCGAGGCGCGCTACATGTGCGTCACGTTCGACGACGCATACCACGATAACCTGGAGAACGCGGCGCCGATTCTCGAGGAGCTGCGAATACCCGCCACGATCTTCGCGCCGAGCTTGATCATCGACGGTCTCGCGGAGTACTACTGGTATGAGAACGCTCCCAGAGCCCTCGATTGGCAGGAAATCTCGGACATCGTCGGAGGTGGGCTCATCGACGTCCAAGCGCACTCCCGAACCCATCCACGATTGACGTCGTTGGACGACTCGCAAGCGCGAGAGGAGATCTTCGGCTGCAAGAGTGAGATCGAAAGCCACCTTCCGTACGAGCTCACGAGCTTCTGCTATCCCTCGGGCTTCTATGGGAGTCGCGAGGCCGATCTCGTCCGAGAAGCAGGCTTCCGTGCTGGTGTGACGACAGACCCGGGTGTCAACGACGCCAACGTGCCGCGGGAGATGCTTCGAAGGACAATGATCTACGGATGCGACTCCCTAAAGGACTTCCGAGCCAAGATCGACGGATCGCTCGACAAACCTCCTCTCCTGCGCAAACTCCTCTACAGACGCCTGCCGACCTAGTGGGCCTCGCCTTCCATGAGCGCTAAGCAAACGCGCGCGCAAACACGCGCGCGAGGCCTCGTCATGGTCGCGGATGTCGACCTGGCCTTACCTGACGCGACGCGGACGCATACGATCGAAGTTGCGCGCTGGTTCGCGGAACTCGGGCTCAAGCTGGAGCTGGTCGCAAACGGCCCCGATCCGCATCTGCCGGGAGTGCGCTTTCATCACACAGGAGCGACGAATCTCTCCCTTCCTGAGCGCCTCGTGCGCGTCAACGCGACTGCACTTCGTGTCCTCTGGAGCCGCCGCCGGGAATGCCGGGGCTGCTACGTCCGACACTACTGGGGGCAGCTGCCGGTGCTCCTCGCCGCTAAAGCGCTCGGATACTCTGTCGTCACGCAAGTAGACGATATCCCTTACGGCCCGGGATACGCGCTTCGGGCTCCCGGGCTACGCGCCTGGATCGCGGATCGCGTTAGACGCTGGGCAGCCGTTCTCATGGGGCTCAGCGCTACCAATGTCATTGCAGTCACGGAAGGGATCAGATCGCTTCTCATTCGGGACTACCGTATCCCGCCGAACAAGGTGCACGTTCTTCCGAATGGCGTCGACCTTGACGTCTTCACGCCGATGCCGCGTGAGGAAGCCATTCAGAAGCTGGGTCTTGATCCCGCCTGCCAGTATGTCGTTTTCGTGGGGCGCTTCGCCGAATGGGTTGATTTCGACACTCTGTTGCAGGCTTTCGCGAGCGTCATCAACGAACACCCGAGCGCCAGACTCGTGCTCGTCGGTGACGGACCAGAGCGCTCCAAAGTCGAGCACCTGATCGACGAACTCGGTCTCGAGAAGTCCGTTCAGATAACGGGTTTCATCGCCGACCGGCGGCGCGTCTCCGAGATGATAGGAGCGGCAACGGCCTGTCTCACAGCAAACCGCGGAGAACACCGTTCGCGTATCGGTGTGAGCCCGGTTAAGCTCGCTGAGTACTTCGCGGTCGGTCGCGCCGTTGTCGCGAACGACCTCCCGGGCGTACGCGAGATGATCGAAAGCAACGGCGCGGGCATCGTGGTCGCGGACGATGCGCAGGCGATGGCATCCGCTGTCGGGACGCTTCTCGACGACCCGGCCCACGCAGACGACCTCGGAGCCGCGGGCCGGCGCGCCGCCGAGACGAGCTACTCGTGGCGGACGATCGTAGAGCGAACGATCTCGCTCTTTGGTGACTAACTAAGAACTAGCGCCCGCGAGCAAGGCGTCTGAGAGAACGACGCCAGACCCCGAATAGCCACGCGACGGTCGGTGCCGGGTCGCCGATTTGGAAGTGACCGTGGATTACTCGCCGGCGGGGCCGAATAACCGCGCCGGCCGCACGAAGACGCCGTCGCCTGAGCTCGTAAAGACAATAACGCAGTTCGCCCTCTTCCCAGCGATAGCGGACGCCCGGCCGGGCTGATACGACCTCGACATCGCGTCCAAGTAGCCAATCGCACCAAACACCCGGCAGGTTCGCACCGCTTTCGATATCAAGCGCAAGTGACGCGAATACGCGTGGATTCAGGTCGAGAAACGAGAAACGCTCCTTGCCACGGTCGAGGAAGTCAATCTGAAAGATTCCTTGCCACTGAATCGCGGAAAGCAGCGCGGAGATCCTCGCTACGAGGCTCGGCGACGAAGAAACCGTTTCCATGAAGCTGAACGAACCGGCAAGCGGAGGCCACGTCCTCAGAACACGCGCGCTTGTGAGAGCGAGCATGTGACCATCGGCAAACACGCCGGAGCAGGAGAACAGCGGCATACCCGTCTCGAAACGCTGCACCGTGACCGGCGTTCCGAGCCTCGACGCTTCTTTCACAAGCGCCACCTCGTCGGAGACTACGACGACGGTTCTTTTCGTCTCGCCAGCACCAGGCGTAAATGATCGCGCGGCCTTCACTACGACTGGAAACCCGAGTTCGTTGCAAGCGTCTTTCGCTTCGTTCGGGTTTGCACAGATCGCGCTTGGCGGTGGGTGCAACCCCGCTGCCATCGCCTCCCCGAGAACGGCGACCTTGTCGAGACTTCGAAGAACGGCTCGATGCGAAGGAAGCCCGATTCGAGTAAGTCTCTCGAGTCGCCGCCGGTTCTCGGACACTGCAAGGAGCGACGCTTCCGTTCCTGGTATTAGAACCGAATACTTCTTTTCTCTAAGTCGTTTCTCCAGACTATCGACGAACGATGCGCCATTCTGTTGCGGATCGGGTAACCGTATTCTCTCGCTGCATGAGCGAGACCACTGCCCTTCCGCTCCCGACCGACTTGCCGCCGCCGAAACATCGTATCCCGCCTTTTTTAGCCCTCTACACGCAGATAGTACCGAGCGCTCCTCTGCTTCTGTAACCAAGATACGCAACTCATTGCCTCGGCTAACGCTGCTTCTCTTCCGTCGTCGTCGCGAGGTTTACGAAATACTCGTATATTCTTCTCTCTTTTCTCGTCATTAGCGTATTGTTGTGCCACGAGACGGTAATAACTCCATCGATAAACAAGCAAACGCGGGTTAATTGTATCAGCCTTTCTTTTATTCGATTTTCCAATAGCTTAGTATCATTTAGAAACGAAGATTCCATCACGACTAGTGGTCTCTCTCTTAGCCGTAACTCCGTACGCGTGAGCAGGTTGTACGTTTCCTGTTTATAACAGACGCCACACCGAAACTCCGCCGCCACAGCCAGACCGACCGGTCGCTGTCGGCCGAGCAACCGGTCGCACCAGATCGCAGGCAGTTTCGCTCCTGCCGCGACCGCCAGCGCGAGCGAGCCGTAGGGACGCGGATTGAGGTCGACAGCCTGCGGGCCCTCACCGTCGATATCGAAGAGCTCGAGCTCGAAGATGCCTTGCCAGCAGAGAGCGGCGACGAGCCCCTCGACACGTTCGGTCAATCCAGGTGGAGCATCGACCGGCTCGGACAACGAGGCGGATCCGGCGATCGGTGGCCACGTCCGCTGGTAGCGCGAGGCGGCGCTCGCGAGCAACTTCCCCTCCGCGACGACGCCCGCGCAGGAAACAATTGCCGGCCGCTCCTGGTAGTGCTCCAAGAAGAGTGGTAAACCGACTTCCTCAGCCGCCGCCTGCAACTCGCGCTCGACCGAGACGACCTTTGCCATACTCTGGACGAAGCGACCGTCCGGCGCCAACCGGACGGATCGCTGAGCTTTGAGGACGACCGGAAAGCCGAGAGCCTCCGCAGTCGGCAGGAGACTCTCCGCCTTTTCGCAGAGAGCGAGCGGCTCCCACGAGAGCTCAACGGCGGCGGCCCGGAGCTCGACCTTGTCGAGACACCGCTCAACGGTCGCGTGGTCCGGAAGACCCAGGCGCAGGTGTGGCTCGAGCCGTCGGCGAAGAGCGGACGCAGCCAGCAGAGCCGCATCGGCCCCCGGCAGCAGCACGGAGTAGTGACCGCTCGCGGCGATCGGCTCTAGGGCAGAGACGAAACGCTCCGCGCCGTCGCGAGGATCCGGCGTGACTAAGCGCTCGTCACAGATGCGCGACCAGAGCGCGGGAGCGACCGACCTGGCGGCGCAGCAACCGATGCGGTAGCCGGCCCGACGCAGAGCTTGCGTCGTTGCCAATACCGCGCGCTCCTCACCGCCGATGAGCAGTACTCCCACGCCCGAGCCGCTCATGCTCGTAGCGTCGTCGACAAGGAAGATACGCGCATCCGCCTCAACAGCCGGATCACCGTCTGCGGGTAGAGACGGAGATCCTGCTTCGTTGGAACGACGAGATCGGACACGGAAGCTCCGCTGACACGCGCGACTGCGACAAGCGAGGCGATCCCGTAGGCCGTGTAGGCGATGAGCGAGGCAACGGCTGCGCCGGGTACACCGAGGGGGGGAATGAGGGCCAGATCGAGGATCAGCGTGACCACGAAAACGAGCCCCGCGAGCAACGAGGCAAGACCGGGTCGGCCCCGGCCGCGCAGGTCTCCGGTGACCACCGTGCCGGTGCCGAGGAACCACATGCCTGGAAGTAGGATCAGCATTGGAACGACCGCCGAGTGGAAGCCGGGTCCGAACGCGAAGATGATAATCAGCGGCCCAAGCGCGGCGTTGCCGACAATCGCCGCCGCGGCGAGGATGCCGTGGTGGTGCAGGGCGCTGGCGGTCGTCGACTGCTGGCGCTCATCGCCTCGGTAGTGCGCAACGAGCGGCTGAACACTCGATTGGAATGCGGTCGCGAAAGTGATCACGAGCTCCGCGATCATCTGCGCGACCACGTAGTAGCCCACCTGGCTTAATGGCCGAAAGAACTGGAGGACGACCACGTCGAAGCGGTAGTTGAGAGCCTCGAAGATCGACCCGACCTGAACCTTCCGCCCGTAGCGGAGCATGTCGCCGAGCAGGCGGCGGTCGAGTCGCGGTCGCTCGAGCCTTAGGATGACGGGAAGCGATCCCGCGATCATCAGCAGCGAGGCAGCTGCGGTCGCTACGAGACCTCCCGCCACGCCGGCTCCGAGCCAGACCACGAGCAGCAAGATCGCGAGCAGGTAGACCATCTTCGAGAGAACGCGCAGGGCGTTGAAGAGGCCGAAGCGAAGCCTCCCCAGAATCTGGTTGTTCGCTGTCCAGTCGAGGAATGTCAGCGGTATCAGCGCCGCAACGATGACCCAAAGCGATCCTCCGCGTCCGCGCGCGAACAGGTCGGCGATCTGCTCGTGCAGGAGAAGGATCGCCGGCACGAAGAGGAGCGCGAGCGCCGCTCCCCAGGCGAGCGAGTTACCGACGATCGCACCAGGTGCTTCATTGCGGCTCGAGAAGTACACGACTGCGAGCGGCAACCCGACCGCGGCCAGCGTCATCGCGATGCCCCCGACACTGAGCATGAGCGCCAGCAACCCGCGATCCGCCGGCCCGAGCCAACGCGCAAGCACAACCGACGCAACGAAGCCGATTAATAGGCTTGCTACGGTGCCGACGATGTTGAGGAATACTGAACGCCCAAGCACGACTACGAATCATCATGACTGACCGAGCCGATAATCGGCGATGGTGGCTGACATCCGGGCCACGCTGGGTTTCGCTGTCTAAGGCGATTCTGACGAGAGCGCGCTCGCTTTTCTGGCTACTACGAACCCACCGACAGCAGGGCGAGGGCGTGCGGATTCTTTTTTATCACCGCGTCTGTGACGAGCCGGACGCGCTCGCCGTCAAGGTGAGCCGTTTCCGCGAGCAGATGGATCTTCTCGCCCGCGAGGGCTACCGTGTGGTCGATATCGAGAGAGCCGTGACGATGCTGGGGTCCGGACACTCGGACGGGCGTGTTATTGCCCTGAGCTTCGACGACGGCTACCGGGACGTGGTCGAGAACGCGCTACCGATACTCGTCGAGCGCGGTTTTGCAGCCACGATCTTCGTGGCGACGGGCGTCGTAGGTGGCAAAGCGTCGTTCACCTGGTATAAACGGCAACCCCCTCTGCTCGGCTGGGATGAGATCGAGGAGCTCGACGGGCGAGGGACCATACGCTTCGAGACGCACAGCGTCACGCATCCGAACTTACTCGCGCTCGATATGACGGAGCTATGGAACGAGGTCGCCGACTCCAAGCTCGATCTCGAACGCCATCTTGGAAGGCAGAGCCTCGTCTTCTGTTACCCGGCAGGCCTGTTCGGAACGCGCGAGCGAGATGCGGTCGCGAAAGCCGGTTTTCGAATGGCCGTGACTTGCGAACCGGGCGTAAATCGGCGTGATGGCGATCGTCTCGCGCTGCACCGCATTCCAATCGAAGCGCACGATCGTCTTCTCGATTTCCGAGCCAAGATCGGCGGCGGTCACGACACCTCACCGTTCGCGCGCAATCTCTACCGACGCCTACGTCACGGCGGCGAAGGGGCGATTCCTCGCGCAGAAAGCAAGGACGAGTAGAGCGCGATGTGCGCACGCCGAAAGGCGGGGAGGTCAAACTCCCTCTCCGCCCGAGCCCGCGCGGCTTTGCCCTGCCGGCGCCGAAGAGCGGGATCGGCAACGAGACAGCCAAGAGCGTGGGCTAGCGCGCTAGAGTCGCGCGCTGGCACAAGGAAGCCCGTCTCGCCGTCGACGATCAACTCGGGAATGCCGCCGACGGCCGTAGCGACGACCGGGAGCTCGGCTGCCATCGCCTCGATAATCGAGATCGGCATCCCCTCGGAAGCACTAGATAGAACGAAGATGTCGGCCGTAGAGAGCAGTTCGGCGATGTCGTCGCGCTCGCCGACCAGCTCAACCGTCTGCTCGAGACCGTGTCTCTTTATCTCCGACAGAAGCTCGGCCCGCCTGGGGCCGTCACCGATGATCAGGCTGCGGAAGGAACCAGGCTCCAGCGCCGCGAGCGCCCGCACGAGTGTGGGGAAGTCCTTCGGCGGCTTGAGGCGCCCGACACTGACGATGAGTGGAATCTCAGCTTCGTGTCTCGCGCGCCGCGCGGCCGAGACGTCGACAGCGTTTCGGATCACAACCGTTCGATCGGCTCGACAGGTTCGCGCGCGCAGCCCGACCTCGCGCCCGTTCTCAGATACGCAGATGGTTGTGGTCGTGAGCGGACGCATCAGACGCTCTAGAAGCCGGAAGAGCCGCGCACTGGCGCTCGAAGAAGCCGCATAGGCCCAGCCGTGGACGGTGAAAATGCGAATCGGGACATGCATGATCGCGGCCGCAAGACGACCGAGGAGCCCCGCCTTCGAGCTGTTGGCGTGAAGAATCTGCGGGCGCTCCTTGCGGAATAAACGAATCAGCTCGACGAGGCCGAGGAGATCGTGCCCGGGTCGAATCGCGCGTCGAACGTGGCGAAGAGGTACGTAATGCGCGCCAGCCCGCTCGGTGGCGGCCCGCAAAGGCCCCGGTCCCCAAGCCGCGACCGTGACGTCGAAGTGCTCGACGAGCGCCGGAAGAAGCGCAGCGACGTACTCCTGCGCGCCACCGATCTCGGCGAGCGTAACGAGAACGAGTACTCGGGGAGACGGCGACAAGGTTCAGCTATTGGGAGTGTTCCCTCAGGCGCTCTCGTGAGAGAGTACCTCGAAGCCTATCCGAATAGCTCGACCAATTTGGCGCTCGACGCCATGGTTGCGAAGGTCTCATCGGCCACGAGTTGTCCTCGGGCCATAGACCGCACGCCGACACGTCACCTCGCTGTGATCTCGAACCGAGCGGAGGCGGCGTTACCGGTGTCGTCGGTGGTGCGCACGAGCGCAGTGTGTTCCCTTTTTCGCGCGCGTGACCTTTTTCTTCTTCGCGCCATCGACCGCATGCCGTGACTTCACCTTACTGCGGGCTCGAACCGAGGCGGAGGCGACATTGCCAGCCTTGTCGATCGCGCGCACGACGATGGTGCGCGTTCCCTTTTTCAAAGACATCGCGCACCTAAAAGGCGCCCTCGTTCTGGTGCAGACCGTTTTTCTGTCGATCGCGAAGGCGACGCTCCGTATTCCGCTCAGGTCGCTCGCCATCGCGATAACTCTGATCGAGCGCCTGGATTTCTTCTTGCCGTTGACCGGGTTCTTCTTGATCGCGACAGTCGGGGCGATCTCGTCAACGACGGGCGCAGGCGTAAGGACAGTGTTGGTGAGCGACTCGACGGCCCCGATGTCCGGCGCCGTCCCGCAGTAGTGCATCGGCAGCCCGTCGCAAGCTGCTGAGAAAGTCAAGTTCGTAACGCTCGCTGTTCCTTGGTCAACGAGAGGCGATCCCGCGCTGGGCGCAAAGCTCGCGTCGACAAGCAGCTTGACCGAAAGATCGTTCGCGCCCTGACCAGACCTTGATTTATAGGCGGCGATGGTCGACGTCGTGCCGTTCCACAAGAGCACCGCGCCGTAGTCGCTGTACCAGAGGTTATGGTGCTCGCTGTAGCTCCCCGTCGGCGACTGCGCGCGGAGTGCGAAGGTGCTCGTGCCGAAAACGGCGTTGTTGGCCACCGTCAGATTTCGCACGGTGCGCAGGTCCATTCCCGCCCCGGCCGTCGTCTGAATCGAGTTGTTCGCGATCACGAAGCTCTCGACCGTCGATGGATCGAGGTAGATGCCGGCAGCGGTGACGTTCTCGATCCGGTTGTAAGCGATGACGGACGTGCCCCCGGCGCTCGAGTACTGGAAGTAGCTAACGCCTTCCGGCCCGTTACTGATCAGGTTGTTCATCACGACGTCGTTCTGATACCGAATCGAGACGCCGCTATCCGAGAAGCCGGTTATCGTGTTGCCGCTGACCTCGATGTTCGGGCCCTTAGCGTAGATGCCATGCTTGCCATAGGTGATCGACCGATTTTGACCGACATTCGTGATTACGTTGCTATCGATCCTTACGTTGTTCCCTTGGATAATCAAACCAGAATCGCCGATCTGAGTTATTTCATTATTTTTAATCGTCCAATTCGTGTCGTTTGCGTTCGGCAGATTCACACCAATGCTCAACATCCTGAGAGTGGAGTTCTGAATCGTAATGTTGGCTACACCGCTACCAGAGGCGGTCGACGCTATACCCTGCACGGTCTGATCGCTACCGATGACGGCTATGTTGTTGAACACGAGGTCGTGAACCGAGAGCATCCAAACGCCGCGGCTCAGATTCGCCTGTCCCGTCCCGTAGGAGCTATAGCGAATCGGCGCACTACTCGTGCCGGAGATGCTCGGCATGAGCGTCTCATCTGAGAACGTCTGTCCTCCCTGGAAGAGGACCGAATCGCCGGACACGAGGCTCGCCCGATTCACACGATTGACCGTTCGCCAGGCGCTCGTGCTGGCCGTGCCCGTAGCTGCATCACTTCCGCTCGTGCTGACGTAGTACGTCGCGGACTCCGCAGGTGCGGAAAGGCCGAGAGCGGCAGCTACGGCAATCGTTAGGACGACTAGGCGCATCTAGGAAATCGATCGGCAGAACCCGATCGCCAGGCGACCCCTCGGACGAGTTAACCCCATCCCTCAAATGAGTCGGCGCGATCCCTCGTCTGGTAGCTCTCGGCGATCGTTGCCGTCGTCAAAACGGGTGAGAGCCGCAGTCTGTCTTCCAGCAACTAAGTACTTTCCGTCGCTCAGATTGGCGGCGCGCTACGGTGACTACAGGAAAGACCTCTGCCCACTAGTGGGCTCGCGCCCGTTTCGAGGCAGAGAAAGTGAGAGCTCCACGAAGAGGTTTCCGAGCGTCACCACCGCGGTCACTCGGGCGAGTTTCTTTAGCTAGCGTTCTCTGAGCGCCGGGAACAGAACCACGTCCCGGATCGTCTCGCGCCCGCTGAGCACCATCGCCAGGCGGTCGATGCCGAGCCCCAGCCCACCGGTGGGCGGCATGCCGTAGGAGAGCGCCTCGACGTAGTCCGGATCGCCCTCCTCGGCGAGTACGTCGCCGGCCTCGCGCTCGGACTCCTGCATGGCGAAGCGCTCGGCTTGATCCTCGGCGTCGTTGATCTCGCTGAAGGCGTTGCCGAGCTCCATGCCGCCGATGAAGTACTCGAAACGCTCGACCAGGGTCGGATCGTCGTCGGTCGTCCTGGCGAAGGGCGAGAGCTCGATCGGATAGTCGTGCAGGATCGTCGGTTGAACGAGCGTGGGCTCGATTAAGGCCGAGAGGGCGTGATCGATCAGTTGCGCCCAGGTTTGGTCGTGGCTGACGTCGACGTCGCGGGCCTCGAGCCGGCGCCTAAGCTCGGCCTCGTCGCGCGTCCACAGCCCCTCCGCCTCGAGCGCATCGGGCAGCCGCAGCCTGCGCCAGGGCGCCGCAAGGTCTATCTCGGCGTCCCGGAAAGTCACCTTGGTCGTACCGGTCACCTCCAGCGCGACCGCCTCGACCAGCGTCTCGATGCGAGCCATCGTGTCGCGGTAGTCGGCGTAAGCCTCGTACCACTCGAGCATCGTGAACTCGGGCTGGTGCTTGTAGGAGACGCCTTCGTTACGAAAGTCCTTGCCGATCTCGTAAACGCGCTCCAGCCCGCCCACGATCAGCCGCTTCAAGTAGAGCTCGGTGGCGATGCGCAGGTAGAAGTCCTGATCGAGCTCGTTGTGGTGGGTCACGAAGGGCCGGGCGAAGGCGCCGCCGTAGCGCGGCTGCAAAACGGGCGTCTCGACCTCGACGAAGCCCTGGTCATCGAGCAGGCGCCTGATGCTGGAGACCATACGCGCGCGCAAAAGAGCGTCCCGGCGCGTCTCCTCGTTTACGAGCAGGTCGAGGTAGCGCTTGCGATAGCGAGTCTCGACGTCGGTCAGGCCGTGATAGAGATCGGGCAGCGGCAGGCGGATCTTGGCCAGAAGCTCCAGTTTCGCGACCCTGAGCGAGGGCTCGCCGCGGCGCGTCTTCATCGGTCGTCCGGTCACGCCGACGATGTCGCCGAGGTCGAGCTCGAGCCCCTCGAAGACGCTCTGCTCGCAGAAGAGCTGAATCCGGCCAGAGCGATCGACAAGGTCGAGGAAGGTCAGCTTGCCCATATCGCGCCGCGCCAGCACGCGGCCGGCCAGGCGGAGCTCGCTCTCACCGTCTCGACCCGGCTCGAGCGCCTCGGCTTCGGCACGAACGGCCGCGATCTCGTCTCGTTCTGGAAAGCGCTTCGCGAGAGACGTCATCGCGCTGGAGTCTACGGACAACCGCCGCCGGGTCGCTACAGCGAGCGATCGAATCTCGATTTCGCCTCGAAGCCCGAATTTGAGCGGCGACTTGGCGATCCGCCTCGTCAGCCGTAGCCGAGCTCGCCCAAACGCTCCTCGTCGATTCCGAAGTAGTGCGCCAGCTCGTGCAACACGGTGATCCGGATCTGCTCTTTGAGCTCGTCCGGCTCGGGGTATAGCCGCTCGAGCGGTTCTCGGTAGATGGTGATCGTGTCGGGTTGAATCGGATCGCCGAAGCGGCGCTCGGGAAGAGGTACGCCTTCGTAGAGCCCGAGCAAGCCCGGCTCTCCGGGGCGCTCGTCCTCGATCAGGATGGCGACGTTGCGGAGTCCCTTGGCGAGCTCCGGCGGAAGCTCGTCCAGCGCTCTTGCGACCTCGTCTTCAAAAGCTCGTTTCAATTGACGACCTGTCGACTGGGTGTGATCGGTGGATGCGATGCTAGGACGCAGGGAGCGCTCGTATCAGAGATACGGGCGCGACTGAGGACAACGCAGCGCGCCGCCGAGCGCGGCCAGGCGGCAGAGTGCTTCATTTGGAACGAGCTCAATAAGCCACGCAACCATTCTCGCGTAACGCTCGCTACGCGACTCGGTCAGTCGGCCTTGATCGCCATGATCTTGAACTTCAGCGTCCCGCGCGGAGCGGCGACCTCGACCGTCTCGCCCTTCTTGCGGCCCATGATCGCCCGGCCTACCGGCGATTCATTCGAGAGCTTGTTCTCGGCCGGATTGGCTTCGGCGGAGCCCACGATCTGATACTCGATCGTCTTCGCGGCCTGGAGATCACGCAGGCGCACGCGCGTGCCGACCGAGACCGCATCGGCCGAGACTTCGCTCGTATCGATGACGCGCGCGTCGCGCATCCGCTGCTCGAGCAGCGCGATCCTGTGCTCGAGCATCGCCTGCTCGTTCTTGGCGTCGTCGTACTCGGCGTTTTCCATGATGTCCCCGAATTCACGCGCGATCCCGATGCGCTCGGCGACATCGCGCCGTTTTTCGCTCGAGAGATACTCGATCTCACTCTTGAGCTTCTCGTAACCCTCGGGAGTGAGAATCACTTCCTTCACCACAGCCCAGCCTCCTGCGAGAACAAAGAAAACGCGTGGCTTTATCGCCAGCGCGGGCGCGCATGGTAGCGAGAGCGGCGGCGCTAGTCAAGGATGATTTTCTACGCTACGTAGAGCCATGAAGCAAGACCTTCGCCAGCGCTGGATGATCGGAGACGTCGAAATACCTTCGCGGCTCGTGCTCGCGCCCATGGCTGGAGTCAGCGTGCAAGCCTTCCGCCGTCAGGCGAGGCGCTTCGGGGTTGGGCTCGTTTGGTCGGAGATGGTCAGCGCAGCCGGCCTCCAGCACCGGGGCCAGCGCACGCTCGACTACCTTCGCATCGGCTCCGACGAGCACCCCCTTGCGGTGCAGGTCTTCGGCTCGGAGCCGACGCAGATGGCCGAGGCGGCACGCATGGCCGAGGCGGCCGGCGCTGATCTGGTCGATCTCAATCTCGGCTGCCCGGTACGGAAGGTGATGGCGAGCGGAGCCGGTGCGGCGCTGCTCGAGCAGCCACAGCTCGCCTGCCGGATAGTCAAAGCGATGGCGGCGGCCGCCTCGGTTCCGGTCACGGTCAAGCTGCGCAGCGGAATCGAGCCCGGCTCGAGAGCGTGCATCGAGCTTGGGCCCAGGCTCGCCGCGGCGGGAGCGCAGGCGCTCGTCCTTCACCCCCGCGCGCAGCGACAGATGTACGGCGGCGAAGCCGATCACTCGCTCACGTCCGAGCTCGCTTCACTGGTGGAGATACCCGTCATCGCTTCGGGCGATATCCGTTCCAGCGAGCAGGCGCGCGCTCTGATCGCCAGCGGCGCGGCCGCGGTGATGATCGGCAGGGCGGCGCAGGGTAACCCCTGGCTTCTGAGCGAGATCCTGAACGGAGAGAAGCCGGAGCCAGCGCAGGCGGAGATCGCAGCCGAGCTCATCCACTTTATGCGCGAGGTCGCACGCGAGCTGGGAGACAGGCGCGCCGGCGGTTTCCTCAAGAAGTTCTACGGCTGGTATCTGAGGCGTGGACGCTTCCCCAGACAGCTGCGACGGGAGCTCGTGGAAGCCGGGACGCTCGCGCAGACGGAGCGGTTGTTACTCGCTGCCGCGCCCGGCGCCGAGGAGTTGCTGGAGCGGCTGGAATCAGAGCTCCCGAAGACGACCGAGACGACGCTCTCCCTTCCGATCGCTCCTTCCGGCGGCAGCTGGAGAGCCCGCCCCATGTAGATTGAGCGCCATGGTCGATCTCCACTCACACATCCTCCCGGGGATAGACGACGGCGCACGATCGCTAGAGGAGAGCGTCGAGATCGCGCTCGCCGCCGCTCGCGACGGCACCACGGTCATGGCCGCCACCCCACACGTGCGCGACGACTATCCGACCGCCGCGCAGAGGATGGAGCGCCTGGTTCTCGAGCTGGACTGGATCCTGCGCAAGAGGGGCATCGGGCTGCACTTGCTCGGCGGAGCGGAGATCGCGATCCCTCGCCTACAGGCCCTCGATGCCGACGAGCTGCGCCGCCTTGGCTTGGGCGGCAATCCTCACTACCTGCTGGTCGAGTTTCCCTATTTTGGCTGGCCGCTCTCGCTCGAGACCGAGATCTGGACTCTGAAGAGCCACGGAATCACGCCCGTCCTCGCTCACCCCGAGCGAAACCCCCAGGTTCAGGAAGCCCCGGCGCGAATCGCGCCGCTCGTGGCAGCCGGAGCATTGGTGCAGCTGACGGCAGCATCGGTCGACGGGCGTCTCGGCCGCCGCAACCGGAAGACCGCACAAGAGCTGATCGCCGCCAGGCACGCGCACCTGATCGCCAGTGATGCGCACTGGCCCGGGTTGAGAAGGGCCGGCACGAGCACGGCGGCGGCGGCGCTCCGCGACTCTGAGCTTGCGCGCTGGCTAACTCACGACGTACCGGCGGCGATAGTGCAGGACCTACCTATACCGGCGCGCCCGCGGACCACGAAACGAACGCCTAGGCGCTTGTTCCGGTTCTAGCCGCAAGCCGCCACAAACCTAGATCATCTGCGGCCGCTTGAGGTGCCCCCAACACCCCGAAGCGGCCAAAAGACGGTCTACGCCGAAGCGCGCGGGCGCGAGACCAAATAGAGCGCGATGCCGGTGAGCAGGAGAAGCAAACCGCCGCCCACGAGCAGCATCAAATCGAGACCTGTGAAAGGTAGCGATCCCGACGAAGAAACTGTCGCAGCGGGACTTGTTGCCTGAACCTGCGCCCCCAAAACGCCCGCCTTCCCCCCGTACTGGTGCTGAGCCGATCCGACAACAGCTAGAGCGGACGGTGCCGCCACTAGCGCCGCGGTCAGCATTCCGAAGATTGCCTTCAACTTCACTTTAACCACCCTCCGTCTTTCCTTACGGATCACTCTAACGAGTTCCCTCAGCCTAGTGTCGTAATCTTTTCCCGTCAATCGGGTACGTGCGTCGACAGCCTTCCCGCAAGGCGACCAGCTAAAACCACTACGGCTCACCTAGAGCGTACGCGAGTGGTGCGCTCGAGGAAGGCTCGATCGATCGCCGAGAGATCGATCGACTCGCGCGCGCGGACGCGACGCAGAACCAAACGGATCACCGGCTCGCGAGGATCGAGCGCTCTGGCGCGCTCCAGTTGGTCGAGTGCCGCACGTCGGTTTCCTGTCAGGTACTCGGCGATCCCCAGCTCGAAGCGCGCGTACCAATCCGCATGATTGCGCACGAGCGCCCGCATAAAGGCAACCTTCATACGCTGGTAATCGCGCCGGCGCTCGGCGATGGTGCCCGCGATCAGATCGGGTTGGTCGCTCAACGGATCGAGCGCGCGAGCCCGATCTAGCATCCGATAGGACTGCGCTGGCGCGGAGCGCCAGCTCTGCGAAGCACTGTCGACGTACCGCGCCGAGAGCCAGGGAGCGCAGTAGCTAGCCGATATAACGAGCGCGACCAGCGCGAGCGCTACAACCAACAGCCGGCGATCGGGGCGATGTACGACCGCCTTTCCGCTGGGTGAATCGACCATTATCGCGGCAGCGAGCCCCAAAAAAGCCAAAGCGGCAGCCGTGAGAGCCGGTATTTCCCAGAACCATTCGACCGAGCCATGAACGAGCCAGTAGGAAAACCCGACCACGAGCGAGGCAGCCAGGCCTCGCCTGAAGGGGTCGATAACCCGCCGCCGGCTAGCGGCGAGAGCGCTAACGAGAAAGGCGAGAAAGAGCACCGCGCCGATCGCGCCCGTTTGCATCAGGACTCTCATCTCGATCGAGTGAGGATCGGTCGGCTCTTCGCTGCTTCGGCGCGAGCTCAAGTACTCGGTCGCGAAGTTGTTCGTTCCTACGCCGGCTAGCGGGTGGGCGCGAAACTCGTTGGCGGCGACGCGCCAGAAGTCGTAGCGATTGGTGCCGTAGAGCGAGGTGAAGTGGCTCGAGTCCGAGCCGCCGGCGGCTCCGGTCGTGAAGTTGTGCCAGGCGTTTCGGGCGCTGTGTACCGGACTGTTGACCGAGCTCAGTGCGATCGCGCTCGCAAGCACGAGGGCCAGGCCGAACCCGATTACCACCCCTCGATCCAGCCAGCGCGCGGTTCGATCGGCAAGCGATACACGCCGGTCGAGCGCGGCCACCAGCGTCCCCAAAACGAGCAGACAGACGAAGACGACGATCATCCCGTTCCGCGCCTGCGCCAGTGCCGGGGCCAGAGGGTTGCCCCGATCGCCCGCCCGGAAGACACCGAGCAGGGCGCTCAGGTTGAGCGCCGACGCCGCGAGCACGACGAGAGCCGTTAATAGCGCCCTGCCGCGACCGCTCGTGAGTACGACGAAGAGCAGAAACACGATCGGGAACGCGTACATCGATCCTCGGCTCTGTGCCAACACAGCCATCTGTAAGAGAAGGCTCCCGCTAGCCGCGAGCAGCCCGCGCACAAGCGGCGGCACCTCTTTTCTCGAAACTAGATAGAGCGCGGGCCAGAGCGGGATCAAGAAGAGCGCCGCTTCGCCGTTTGGGTAGTCGATCGGCGACGCCAACCGCCAACCGAACAGGATCGACACCGGATGCCCGCCGTGGAGCGCACTCTCGATGACCACGAAACCGATCGCTGCCACCGCGACCGCGTAGAGCGAAGCAAACAGGCTCGCGATCCTGACGTTGCTCGACCAGCGCGAGAAGAACACGTAGACGGTGAAATAGAGAAGGGTTTGGTTGGCGCCGTCCCAGGCATCGCCCTTCACCGTCGCCCAGGCGATCGAGAGAAAGCTCCAGACCGTGAAGAGCGCGAAAAAAACCAGCGCCCCGGTTCGCCATTCACGCCGCCTGAGCGAGAACATCGCGTCGGCAGAGCAGATGACAAGCAGCCAGAGGACGATCAGCGCGCCGGGGTACCAGAGCGCCGGCCGAAACCCGCCCTCGTCCGCCGCCCAGTAGAGCAAGACTGCCAGCATGACCAGCGGCGGCAGTGCGAGAGCCAGATCAAAGCGACCGCCTGGAAAGAGCTGGCGCAGCGGACCCGTCAACCACGCGCGCCGGTCGGCCTGCCCGAGAGCCTCGGCGGTCGTGCTCGACTGGCGCGGATCCCGAGTCGGCATCCGCCCTTTATATCTCGCCCGCAAGCACTCTGCTCGCCGGCATGGGGGTGCACGCGTTTGTCAGCTGCTTTCGGGCGATCGCGGAGCTCTATCGAGCGGGCGTTCGATTCCTATGCGGATTCGGCGCGGTGAGGCGGCTTGCTTGCCGCAGCTTCTCGGGATGCCAGAGAGCCCCCTCGACGCTAGCCGGGGAGGTTCCGCTCCCAGACGAGACGCAGTCCCTCGAGGGTGAGGAACTCGTCCACCGCTTCGATCGTGTGGGAGTGAGGAACTATCAGCTCGGCGAGCCCGCCGGTGGCGATTACCTTGACCTTGCCTCCAAGCTCGGCTCGCATCCGTTCGACGATCCCGTCGACCTGACCGGCGAAGCCGAAGACGAGACCCGACTGCAGCGCCGCGATTGTGCTCTTGCCGATCACGTTCGCCGGCTCGGCGAAATCCACCTGACGTAGGCGGGCAGCACGAGCGAAGAGCGCTTCCATCGAGATCTCGATCCCGGGCGCAAGCACACCACCGACGTACTCGCCCTCGGCCGAGATGGCATCGAAGTTGGTGGTCGTCCCGAAATCGACCGCAATACAGGGAGCACCATGACGATCGAGCGCGGCGATCGCATTGGCGATTCGATCGGGACCGACCTCGCGCGGATCGTCGAAGCGAATGGCGATACCCGTACGCGTTCCAGGGCCGAGAACGATCAGCTCGCGCTGGAGCCAGCGCTCGACAAGCTCCTCGTAGCTGCGCACGAGCGCCGGTACCGTCGAAGCCAGGCAAATTCCCGAGACAGACTCGAAGTCGATCAGATTGCGGAAGAGGGCGGCAAGCTCGTCACCGGTCCGGTGCGCCTCGGTGGCGACCCGCCAGTGCTGCGCAAGCCGCTCGCCCTCGTAGAGCCCGAGAACGGTCTGTGTATTTCCGACGTCGACAGCGAGCAGCATCCCGAGAGCCTAGACGACGTCAGAGCTCGGAGCGAAATGAAGACCCGCCGACTGGGTGCGATCGGGGGATGCGATGCTAGGACGCAGCGCCTCGTTCGTAGCCGGAGGCTACGGGCGAGGCCGAGGACAACGCAGCGTGCCGCCGAGCGCGGTCAGGCGGTGGAGTGCTTCGTTTTAATTCGAGCTCCTAAAGATCGTCTTCGGACTGAAGCTGCTCGCCGATCCGCTCGGCAAGAGCGGCGGCGGTCAGCTGCGAGCCCTCGCCGGTGTTCAGCTCCTCGATCGTCACGTCGCCCGAGGTGAAGACCTCGGCGCGCGGGATGATGCGAGCCGGGCGGTTCTTGTCCCAGACCCAGACGTCTTCCATGCGCAGATGCAGGTAGGGGTAGCTCGGCTGGCTGGCCTGCTCAACCTCGAGCCGATTGCAGAGGTAGGTCACGTCTGGAGTGAGGACGCAGTAGCGGAAGAGACCGAAGACGGCCGTGTACTCCTTCTTTAGCCGGAGCTCGAGCTCGGCCTCGTAATCGTCCAGATCGTCGAGGTGCGACATCCCACCGTCAGTCTAGCCCCGCGAGCAAGGCACTCACCGGCCCTTTGCCCGGGACTTCCAGCTCAGGGTCGAGCTCGGCCAGCGGCTCGAGCGCGAAGCGGCGCAGGTGCAGACGAGGGTGCGGTATCTCGAGCTCCGGCTCGCTCACGGTCTCGGAGCCGTAGAGAAGTAGATCGAGATCGATCACGCGCGGACCAAAGCGCGGGCCTGCGCGGCGGCGGCCGAGCTCGCACTCGATCAACTGCAGGCGCGCGAGCAGCTGTCTTGGCGAGAGATCGGTTTCGACCGCCGCGGCACCGTTCAAGAAGCGAGGCTGGTCGAGAAAGTCCTCGGGCTCCGTCTCGCGCAGCGTCGATGCCGTCACCAGCTCGACGCTCGGCTCGGCGGCGAGGCGCTCGAGCGCGAGGCGCAGCATCCCCTCTCGATCACCGAGATTGGCACCGAGTCCCACGTACGCTCTAGTCATGAGGCGATCCTAGCCTCGCCCGCGCGGATCTCGCCCGATCGTGCCCCGTGCCTCCGGCACCAACGCTGTCCCAACTGGACGGCATGACACCGGGTACCACCCGGAATACCGCGCTTTCCGCGCACGCAGAAACGTCCGCGTGCCTGGCACCGCGGCGCTCGGGACGAGGATATACCGGAGCGCCGTCAAGCGCTTGCTGTCGCGCCGCCGCGCTCGATCGCGGCCGCGATCGTCAGCGCCTCGACGTGCTCGCGAACGTCGTGGACGCGAAAGATGCTGGAGCCACGCTCGAAGGCGGCGAGCGCCGCGCCAATCGAGGCCGCCGTCGTTCCGCGCGTCGCGTCCGGATCGCCAAGCAGACGTCCGAGCGAGCGTTTGCGCGAGAAGCCGATCAGGATCGGGCGGCCGAGCGCGAACAGGGCGTCTAGCCGCCTCACTAGCGCCAGGTTGTCCTCGACCGTCTTACCGAAGCCGATGCCGGGATCGAGGCAGATCCGATCCTCGCGAATTCCGTGCGAGGTGGCGAAAGCGAGCCGCTCTTCGAGAAAGGCGGCCACCTCCGAGACAACGTCCCGGTAGCTCGGCTCGACCTGCATCGTGCGCGGCTCGCCGCGCATGTGCATCAAACAGAGATAGGCGCTCGATTCGGCCACTACCTCGACCATGAGCGGATCGCCGCGCAGCGCCGTGACGTCGTTGACGAGCTCGGCACCGAGCTCCAGCGCCCGGCGAGCGACCTCCGCCTTGCTCGTGTCGATCGAGAGCGGCGCGCCGGCCAGCGCTTCGAGCACCGGCACAACACGGCGCAGCTCCTCGTCAAGCCCTACCGCCTGCGCTCCCGGCCGAGTTGACTCGCCGCCGATATCGACGATCGCCGCTCCCTCCTCGAGCATGCGCCGGGCCGAAGCGATCGCCGTCTCAAGCTCGAAGTTGAGGCCGTCGTCGGAAAAGCTGTCGGGCGTGACGTTGACGATCCCCATCACCGAGGGGCGCGGGAACCTCTGCTCGATCGGACGCCTTGGCACACCAACAGCGTACGCTACGAAGAGGAGCTGCTAGCCCTTAGCGGCCTCTGGCGGGGGCGTCTTCGAGAGCGCGCCCGGAACCGGATAGGGCTTGACTTTCGAGCGTGGTTTGCGCACTTTCTTGCTCTCGCCGCTCGCCGAAGGCGGAGCGGTGGAATCGGCGAACACGTCCTGCTCGGACTCGCCCGCAAGCAACCGCTCGAACTGCTCCTTATCAATCGTTTCCCTTTCCACCAGCAGATCGGCCAGGCGGCGCAGATCGTCTGTGTGCTCACGCAGCACCGCGAGCGCAGTCTGGTGCGCCTCTTCGATGATGTTCCTGATCTCGTCGTCGATCTCTCGCGCGATCTGCTCCGAGTAGTCCGGCTCGCGGCCCAGCTCGCGACCGAGAAACGGCATCTCGGCTGAGTGGCCGAGCACACGCGGGCCGAGCTTCTCGCTCATGCCGTAACGCATCACCATCTGCTTGGCGGTCTGAGTGACCTTCTCGAGATCGTTGGCGTCTCCGGTCGTTACCTCCTCGAAGATGATCTCCTCGGCCGCGCGGCCACCAAGCGACATCGCGAGCTGATCCATCAGCGCGGCGCGTGTGGTCAGGTAGCGGTCCTCGCGCGGCAGCGAGATCGTGTAGCCGAGCGCTTGCCCGCGGCTGATGATCGAGATCTTGTGGATCTCGTCGGTGTGCTTGAGGAAGTAGCCGACGATCGCGTGACCCATCTCGTGATGGGCGGTGATCTTGCGCTCCTCCTCAGAGAGCAGTCGCGTTCGCTTCTCGGGGCCAGCGATCACGCGCATGATCCCTTCTTCGAGCTCCTCCTGGCCGATCTGCTTACGACCGCGGCGAGCGGCGAGCAGTGCGGCTTCGTTGACGAGATTGGCGAGATCGGCGCCCGTGAAGCCGGGCGTGCCGGCGGCGAGCGTGTCGAGTTCGATCTCCGACGCTAGGGGCTTCCCCTTGGAGTGCACCTCGAGAATCTTGCGACGACCGATGCGATCGGGCCTGTCGACGACGATCTGACGATCGAAGCGGCCAGGGCGGAGCAGGGCCGGGTCGAGGATGTCGGGCCGGTTGGTCGCGGCTATCAGGATGATGTTGTCCTTCAGCTCGAAGCCGTCCATCTCGACCAGTAGCTGGTTCAACGTTTGCTCGCGCTCGTCGTGGCCGCCGCCCAGCCCGGCGCCGCGGTGCCGGCCAACGGCGTCGATCTCGTCCATGAAGACGATGCAGGGCGCCGCCTGCTTGGCCTGCTCGAAGAGGTCGCGCACGCGGCTGGCGCCGACGCCGACGAACATCTCGACGAAGTCCGAGCCCGAGATCGAGAAGAAGGGCACACCGGCCTCACCGGCAACGGCG
>Ga0066798_10000306_pt1 | contig 27578 bp, 28 predicted proteins | sample PersoiDNA2013203_FD_70961 | JGI IMG/M metagenome (GOLD analysis project Ga0066798, IMG submission 70961) | Permafrost soil microbial communities from the Arctic, to analyse light accelerated degradation of dissolved organic matter (DOM) -... | ecosystem: Environmental > Terrestrial > Soil >... | reverse complement strand
GAGGAAGAGGCTCGCCACGTAGGGAAACCAACGCCCCATCGCCCTCGTCGGCAGACCCTGACCGGCGATTCCGTCCTGGGCGAGCTCGTAGATCATCTCGCCGACTGTCTGGCGCCGGCCCGGATCCTGGCGCAGGCGCAGGCGCATGAGCACGATTCCGAGCAGGATCGTCAGGATCGTGCCGAGGAAGAGGTAGGCGACCGCCTTGGTAATAGAGAGATCGATCGTCACCGGCCCCAGATGGAGGGCGGGAATCTCGATCCAGGGTTTGAGCATGAACTCGTCGGAGGGATCGAACTTGCCCTTGGCGAAGGCGTTCGCGGGTAAAGCCAGGGCGACGAGCGAGGCCGCCGCCAGCGCCCAGCGCAGGGAGAAGCGCGCGCGGCTCATCCGAGGGGCTCCGCCGAGAAGTAGCTGAGCAGGGAGAGCGCCAGCTCGATAGTGAAGGCGAGCAGGTAGAACAGAGCCGCCGCGAGCGCGACCCGTTTGTCAGAGACGCCGACGAGAACGAGCGCGAGCCCGACGACGAGCGAGCGAAAGATCATGCCCAGGCCGACGGCGGCCGATGCGCCGGCGTTACCGGCGCCGAGCGAAACGCGTGTCAGCACGAGACCCAAAACCTGCGCGCCCAGCCAAAGCGCCGCCGCCAGGCTCCAGCCGCGAAGCGGCCAGCCCGCAGCTAAGAAGACCGGGAGTGCCACCAGGATGAACGCCGAAGCAGCAAGCGGCGGCACCGTCCGGTTCGGCAGCGGCCGCGGAGCTGTCAGTCGGCTCGGCTTTGACGGACTCAGTTGAAATACCCCCGGTAACGTCGGTAGACGACGAAGACGCCCGCTGGAATACCGGCGGCCGCTCCGACCGCCGCTCCGACCCCGGCACTGCCCAGCGCCCAGCCAATAAGCGCGCCGACGGCCGCCAGCACCACGGTCGTAGCAACAAGGAGTCCACCGGCCCCCGCGGGCTCAAACGACGGGCGCGGCGAACGCTCCATGCCGCGGCGAGGATACCAGAGCTCATCACGGGCTCGAACCGATAAGCGGACGGCGAAAACCCGCTCGGACGCTGCGATTCGGCCCCGAGCGGCGGGCTTCCACACGCGCCGCCCGAGTTTCACGCCGAGCGGCGTTCCCGCTCCAGCGCCCGCCTTCGACGCCGGGTGCGCGGGCTCGAGACCTTGACGATCTCGAGCACGTAGACGATGTAGGCCGAAGCCGCCAGAACCGAGAGCCCGATAACGGCGTCGGCGACGGTCTGCCAGAGCTGCCAGTGGCCGTGCACGTGAGGGGCGAGAAAGCGAGTGGCGAGCGCCGCTCCGGCCAGCGTCGCGCACCACAGATACATCGTCAGCACTGCTTGGCGCTGGCTGAAGCCGCGGTCGAGAAAGCGGTGGTGGAGGTGGAAACGGTCGGCGGAGTAGATCGGCTTGCCGTGCTTAATCCGCTTGGCGACCACGAAGGAGGTGTCGAGGATGGGGATCGCCAGCACGAGCAGCGGGAAGGCGAGAGCAACCGCCGCGGCCGTCTTGAGCAGGCCCTCGACCGAGATCGCCGCCAGCACGAAGCCGAGCAGAAGCGCTCCCGAGTCGCCCATGAAGATCCGAGCCGGGTAGAAGTTGTGGCGCAGGAAGCCGAGCGCCGCTCCGAAGACGATCGCCGACAGGATCGCCGGCTGGGCGCGGCCGAGTGAGAGCGCGATCAGACAGAAGGTGACGGCCGAGATGGCGCAGACCCCGGCGGCGAGCCCATCGAGCCCATCGAGGAAGTTGACCATGTTCATGATCGCAACGATCCAGAGGATGGTGAGCGCGATCCCGACCCACTTCGGCAGCACTCCGACGCCGAGGGCGGGAAAGGTGAAGTGGTCGACGTAGACGCCGAGCCCGGCGGTCACGCCGGCAGCAAGCGCCTGGCCGCTCAGCTTCTGCCACCAGACGAGATCGCGGGCGTCGTCGATCGCTCCTACCACGGTGGCGATGCTCGCCCCGATCAGGATCGCCCGTAGCGGTCTCGAGAGATCGAGGAAGGCGAGCGCGGGCACGAAGATGGCGAAGAAGAGCGCGATTCCTCCCAGCCTCGGAATCGGCAGCTCGTTCAGGCGCCTCTCGCCGGGCTCGTCCACGGCGCCTATCCGCCTCGCCAGCGAGCCGATCGCCGGTGTGAGCGCAAGCACGATCACGAGCGCAAGCACAAAGCCGAAGATGACCTCGCGGGGCATGCGAATAGCGGCGAGCTGGGGCGCCAGGATCATCCCCGTAACCGTACTACTGCCGGCAGAGCCTATCCCGGTAGGAAGGCGCGGCTGAGGTGGTCGAGGCGTGGATGCCAGGAGCCGCACGAGCCGTGAAAGCGCACTGGTAGTGCGGTGAGCGGATCGGGTGGTTCCTGACGCCGCGAATCGGCCTCATCGGGCGTGCGGGCCTATCGGGATAGGCTCTTATAGTCGCAGTAGCCGCGGAAGCCCGGATAGAGCGGGCGCTTGACGCAGAGCGCGGCCGAGCGGGCGCGGAGGGCATCGAGGTCGGCGTCCTCGCGCAGAGCGCCGGCGATGATCCCGGCCACCTCTGCCATGTCCTGCTCGTCGAAGCCACGCATCGTGACGGCGGGCGAGCCCAATCTCAAGCCCGAAGTCACCATCGGCGGGCGCTCGTCGAAGGGGATGGCGTTCTTGTTCACGGTCACGCTCACATCGTGTAGGCGGTCTTCGGCGTCCTTGCCCGTCCAATCGGTCGAGCGCAGATCGACGAGCAGCAGGTGCGTGTCAGTGCCGCCGGTGATGATGTCGAGGCCGCTCGAAAGGAGATCGGCCGCCAGGCGGTCGGCATTGGCGCGAACCTGGCGCTGGTAGGCCTTGAAGGGCTCCGAGGCGGCGATCTTGAAGCAGGTCGCCTTGGCCGCGATCGTGTGCAGGAGCGGCCCGCCTTGAAGGCCCGGGAAGATGCCGCGGTCGACCGCCTGGGCATGCTCGGCCTTGCAGAGGATGAAGCCCGCGCGCGGCCCGGCTAGCGTCTTGTGCGTGGTCGAGGTGACGAAGTCGCAGTAGGGAACCGGGTTCGGGTGCAGGCCGGCGGCGACGAGCCCGGCGAAGTGGGCCATGTCGCAGAGCAGGAGCGCGCCCACCTCGTCGGCGATCTGGCGGAACTTGTCGGCCTCGACGATGCGCGGGTAGGCCGAGCCGCCGCAGATGATCAGCTTGGGCCGGTGCTCGAGGGCGAGCGCGCGCACCTCGTCGAAATCGATCCGGAAGCTGTCGCGGCTGACTCCGTAGGAGACGATCTTGTAGAGCTTCCCGGAGATGTTCACCTTGAGCCCGTGCGAGAGGTGGCCGCCGTGCGCGAGCGAGAGCGAGAGAATGGTGTCGCCGGGCTCCAGGCAGGCCAGGTAGACGGCGGTGTTGGTCATCGCGCCGGCGTGCGCCTGCACATTCGCGTGCTCGGCGCCGAAGAGTGCCTTGACGCGGTCGATCGCCAGCTGCTCGATCTCGTCCACGACCTCGCAGCCGCCGTAGTAGCGCTTGCCCGGATAGCCCTCGGCGTACTTGTTCGTCGGCGTGGAGCCCATCGCCTCGAGCACGCCCGGCCAGGTGAAGTTCTCCGAGGCGATCAGCTCGATCGTCCCGCGCTGCCGCTCGAGCTCGCGCCCGAGCAGCGAAGCGATGTCGGGATCGACCTCGCTCAGGCCGGCCGAGCGGTAGAGATCAAGACTCTCGGACGCCATCGAAGTACTCCTCTCGCTTGCTCTGGGCCGGAGAGATCATCGTAGCGATCGATTCGACATCGGAACGTGCTGGTCGAGTTGCGCCTGGGCGCTAACTCGTCGCGTCGCAACTTGGCACAAGACCGGCACATTCGCTGCGCTCTTTCTCGCTACCGTTTCACGACCCCGCGAGTGGGTGGAACTAGGCGGGGGCGGCGGAACGTAGTGCCGCGAGAAGCAAGCCGGCCACGAGCAGTCCAGTGGCAAGAAGGGTTGCCGTCGGAGACATCGTTCGCCTACTCCAGCAAGCTGAGCGGCCAAGCACTAGCACCACAACCGGGTCTTCCTCCCTAGTGGAAGCTGTGCACGCCCGGCAACGAGCCGTGGATGTCGGCGCCGGCTGAGAGCCTGCGGGCGAGCGGGAGAAGGCTTTCGAGCTCGTCGGCGATGACGTTGATCGTGCCGCCCGAGCGCTGCAGGCGGCCGCGGGCGAGCAGGATCGGCTCGCCGCGGACGAGGGCGCGGTTGCGCTCGTATAGCGGCGGCATCACGATCACATTCAACTGGCCGTGCTCGTCCTCGAGCAGGAGAAAGGTGACGCCGTTCGCGGTCGGCGGGCGCTGGCGGGCGACGACCAGCCCGGCGACGGTGACGCGCGAGCCGGAGCGTGCAGTGGGGAGATCGGCTGAGGAGAGGGTGCCCGGCGGCAGCTCGGGGCGGAGCAGGGCGAGCGGGTGAACGCCGGTCGAAAGGCCGGTCGAGCGGTAGTCGGCGAGCAGGCGCTCCCAGACGGACTGCTCGGGCAAGGGAGGCGTGGCGACGGTCGGCGGCAGGGGCAGGGCGAGCTGCCGTTCCTTCCCGCCCGAGCCCGGGACGCTCCTGTCGCGCGGCGCCAGGCCGAGCTGCCAGAGCAGCGAGCGGCGCGGCTGGCCGAAGGAGTCGCAGGCGCCCGCCGAGACGAGCGCGGTCAGCGTGCGCTCGTCCAGGCCGCTTCGCTGCGCCAGCTCACACACGTCCGCGAACGCCCCTCCCCGCTCCCGCTCCGCGGCCAGCGCCTTCGCCCCCTCGGCGCCGAGTGCGCGCACGAGCAGGAGCCCGATCCGCACCGCTAAGAAGGGGCCTGTCCGGGAAGTCCCGCGGGCCGGTTGCGGCTGGAAACGCGGCGCCTGGCCGTGTCCTCGGTCGCCCCGATATGTCTTCATATCGAGGCTCCCTGCGTCCTTGCCATGCTTGGTTTCCAACCGCCCCGGACTCCACACTACCTCCCGGCCAGACCCCTCGTTCTCGACCCGGCTCGTGGCGGCGCTCGCGTTCACGTCCACCGGCAGCACGGTCAGGCCGCGGCGCTGCGCATCCCGTACCAGCGCCGCCGGCGAGTAGAAACCCATCGGCTGGGCGTTGAGCAGCGAGGCCAGGTACTGGGCCGGGTAGTAGTGGCGCAGCCAGGCCGACTGGTAGCCAAGGAGGGCAAAGGCGGCGGCGTGCGACTTGGGAAAGCCGAAGCCCGAGAAGCTGGCGAGCTTGTCGTAGACGCGGTCGGCCGTCTCGCGCTCGACTCCCCTTGTTGCCGCTCCGGCGATGAAGCGCTCGCGGTAGGCCTCGAGCGCCTCGGCGCTTCGCTTGCGGCTCATCGCCCGGCGCAGTCCCTCCGCCTCGCCCACGCTGAAGCCGGCCAGCGCCATCGCCACCTCCAGCACCTGATCCTGAAAGACGACCACCCCGAGCGTCTCGCGCAATGGCTCCTTGAGCAAGGGGTGATCGAACGGCACCACGAAACTCGGGTCGGCGCGCAGGCGGCGGCGGTTCTCGACGTAGGGATGGATGGCCTTGCCCTGGATCGGTCCAGGGCGCACAAGCGCCACCTGCACGGTCAGATCGTCGAGGTTGGCGGGCAAGGTCTGGGGCAGGCTCTGCATCTGCGCCCGGCTCTCGATCTGGAAGGAGCCGACCGTGTCGGCGCGCTGGATCTCGCCATAGATCACCGCGTCGTCCAGCGGTATGCGCGAGAGGTCGATCGGCTGGCCATGCAGGCGCGCGATTTCCTCCACGCAGGCCTCGACCGCCGAGAGCATGCCCAGCCCCAGTAGGTCGATCTTGAGGAAGCCGGCGTCCGCGCAGGAGTCCTTGTCCCACTGGCAGATCTGGCGCCCGCGCATGGCTGCCGGCATCACCGGCACCAGCTCCACCAGCGGCCGCGAGGAGATGACCATGCCGCCCGGGTGCTGAGAGACGTGGCGGGGCAGACGCGCGATCTCGGCGGTCAGGGCGGAGAAGGCGCGCCAGCGGCGCGAGCGGAGCTTGAGCTCGGCGTCGGGCAGGCGCTTCAGCTCCTCGCCGACCTGACGCGCATCCCAGCTCTCCGACAGGCGCGCCAGCCGTTCCAGCTCGCCGAAGGGAAGCCCGAGCGCCTTGCCGACGTCGCGGATCGCGCCGCGCGTCCGGTAGGTGGAGAAGCTGGCCACGAGCGCCGCGTGCTCGCGTCCGTAGTGCTCGCAGATGCGCACGATCAGCCTCTCGCGGATGTCGCGCGGGAAGTCGAGGTCGATGTCGGGGACGCCGGCCATCTCGCGGTTCAAGAAGCGACCGAGCGAAAGGTTGGCTGCGACCGGATCGACGTGCGAGAGCCCGGTCAGGTAGCAGACGATCGATCCGACCGAGCTGCCGCGCCCGCGCCCGGGCGGAAGCACGCTGCGCGGCGAGCCGGCTCCGCGCACCTCGAAGGCGACCTCGCGCGCCAGCTCGAGCACCTCGTGGTGGAGGCAGAAGAAACCTGCCAGCCCGAGCTCCTCGATCAGCTGAAGCTCCTCGTCGAGGCGGGCGCGGGCCTGGCGGCGCAGGCGCTTGCCGGGCGGATAGCGCTCGGCGAAGGCGCTCTCGCAGATTCCCGCCAGGCGGCGGATCGCGGGTTCCCCCTCGGAGAAGTCGGGGTAGCGGTAGCCGAGCTCCTCGGTCAGGTCGAACTCGAGCCGGGCTGCCAGCTCGCCCGCACGCGCGACCGCGTCCCCATCGCCCGGGAAGCGCGCCGCCATCTCGACGGGAGAGAGAAGGACGCTCTCGTGGTTGCCGCGCCTTTCCCTCTCGCAGGCCTCGAGCGAGGAGCGCTCGCGAATGGCGACGAGCACGTCCTGGAGCAGCGTGCGGCGGCGGCAGTGAGCATGCACGTCGCCGCTCGCCACGGTCTGCAAACCGAGATCGCTTGCGAGCTCACGCAGACCGGCGTTTCGGCGCTCGTCGCCGCGTTCGTAGGGGCGCTGCAGCTCGATCAAGAAGCGGCCCGGCCCGAAGGCGCGGGCAAGCTCGCCGGCGGTGTTCGGATCGCGCACGCCGAGCCCGTACCGGGCGCAGCCCGAGAGGCAGACGAGCCCCTCGTTTAGCTCGATCAGATCCCGGATCGGAAGAGCGGGCGGCTTCAGCTCCCGCTCCCGGCCGGGCGGGCGGGTGTGAGCATGGGCGCGCGTGACGAGGCGGCAGAGGTTCGAGTAGCCCTGGCGGTTCTCGACCAGTACCGTCACGTGCGAGCCGCCCTCGAGCGTCAGCTCGCAGCCGGTGATCGGACGCAGGCCGAGCGCCCTGGCAGCGTGGGCGAACTCGAGTGAGCCGTAGAGCCCGTCGTGGTCGGTCAGCGCCAGCGCCTCGTAGCCCAGCTCGACGGCGCGCGCGACCAGTTCCTCGGGCTGCGAGGCCCCGTCCAGAAAGGAGTAGGCCGAGTGGGCGTGCAGCTCGACGTAGGAAGGAGAGCGAAAGTCGGCCTGCCTCACTTACTCATTGTAGCGAACATGTGTTCGATGCATAATATCGTTGATATCTAACGGCGCCAGGAAACACACCCCGATGGAACTTCCTCTCCGACTCAGAGAATGTGCGCTTCAATCCCACACGAGTAGCGGAATTGGCCTGCAACATGGAGCATTAGCGAGTTGGTTCGTCCGCGATCGCTGGAGAACCTACAGAGCCGATTGGAAAACTCCCACGTGCTAGACACCGCGCCGTTTTAGCTCACTCGCCGTTGGCGGCATCTCCAAGCCACACTCTTTGGCGTGCTTGCGGGCGGCTGCCAATAGCTTCGACAAGGAATCAAAGCCAAGCTGTACCGCGGTGACCTCGAGATCATCTCCAGCTTGCCACGCTCCCCACGCGCGCTTGCGTCGTTCAGCATTCACTTTAGGCTCACACACCGACGCCCACGAAAGTGCTACGACAACACAACCCTTGTCAGCGTCAACGAACGCAGGACATATCGCGCCGCTGTAGCCGAGTTTGGTGAGCCAATCGAAAACCCTGACGTATTCGGCGGCCGAGGCGCGCGGCAGATATCCCACTTGTCCTTGCGCTGACACAACTGCAACCGCGTTGGAATCGTACGAGTTGTCCGGCATCGGCAAGAGCTGCGCCTCGAACCAGAGCAGTTCGCGATCCGGCTCGCGTTTGGCAACATCCTCCGCCACTTCCGATGAGACCGTGAGAGCGTTCGGACTCCGAACTCCTGTGCGGCTCAACGTCTTGATCGCGTCTGAATAGTAAGACTCTCCGACGATGCCGAGTAGAGCATTGGCTGGAAGCGTGAAGAGCGACGACGGATCGACGGGGAGTGCGTTGGAAACGACTTGATCCGTTGAAGGCTTCGGTACGGAGGGCGCAGAAGCGACTGCCGGGTACACCGAAGGCTTGGGTGCCTCTGCCCGCGGTACTGTCGATTGTCCAAGAAGACGTTTAAGCAACGACACTCCGTCATCCTACGACAGGATTGCATCGCTGTCCTGCCGAAATACAACCGCCAGACGTGAGCCAATCCAAAACCAAAACCACTCAGTGCGATCAACAACGGAGCGATTTTCAGCACTATGCGTTCACGAGGCTTTGCCATCATCTTGATGACAGTTCGTTACTTCGCTTTTCACGAGTGGCGGCTCGAAACTAACGAGTGCACGCTCTTTGCCAAGTCGTACGGGTAAGACCTCATCTCTACGCCTTCTGCCCGAACCAGCCGCCGCGCACCGCGTCGTGAAAGACGACGACCGCCTGCCCGCCCACGAGCACGCAGTCGAAGTAGCGGCGGTAGACGGGCTCCTCCGTCCACCAGCGATCGACCACCCGCCACTCCTCGCGCACGAGCGCGACCTGCTGGCGGTTGATGAAGACCGGAACGCCGGCCGCGTTCGTCTCGACCAGCGCCGCCCGGGGCGCGTTCAGGGCCCTGGCCCGACCCTGAGAGGTCGCGTAGGGATGGCGGTCTCCGCCCTCGACGCTCGCAACGCGAGCCATGCTCGACATCTACACCCCCGCGAATCCGTTACTCGTCACGCGGGACAAGGAGCGCGCGCGCCTCGGGGATGCGCGACCAGGGCGCAACCTCGACGACGCTGCAAACGGAGCCCGACCCCGTGCTCGTCCGTACTTGCTTCAACCCCTGCGCCAGCTTCGCCTCGAGCTCGCCTCCAGCCGCCAACTGCAGCTGCTCGCCCGTCTCCTCGGCCAGCGTCTCCAACTCCAGCCCCAGCTCGAGCACCGGCGAGGGAATCTCGGCCAGCTTGGAAGAAAGAGCCGCCGAGATGCGCCCACGCTCGGCACTGGGCTGGCGCAGGGTGGTCTTGCGGCGCCAGGAGCCACCGCCGGCGAGCCGCGCCGAGAGGGCGAGCGAGCGCACGAAGCGACCGCCCCGCTCGGGCCGGGCGAGCAGGCGCTCGACCAGCACCGAAAAGGTTCGCCTCAGCGTCAGCTCGTTTGCGACCGCCTCGGGAAAGACGATCGACTCGGCGATCTCGGAGGCCGGCACTCTTCCCTGTACGCGCGCCGCCGAGCCGCCGCGCGCCAGCTCCCAGGCCCGGCGCACCTCCTTGCCCAGGCGCTCGCCCGCGGCGCCGCCCGGAATCACGGTCAGCTGCCCGATCGTGCGCACGCCCAGCTCGTGCAGACGCTCGCGCTCGGGCGCCGGCAGCGGCAAAAGCTCGATCGGAAGCGGCGCCAGGAACTCCTCGGTCTCGCGCTCGGGCACGATCAGCGCCTGCCCGCCCCGGGCGACACTCGCCGCCGCAAGCGCCGCGAAGCGCCTGGCAGCCGCGCCGAGGCAGGGCTCCCAGAAGGGCCCCACGGCCAAAAGCGCGCGCTCGAGCACCTGCTCCAGCCCGCGGTAGAGCCGCTCGACGTGACGCGTCTCGAAGTAGAGGCAGCCCGGCTCCTCGGGCTCGACGGAGATGCCGACATCCTCGAGCCTTCTCAGCAGATGCTCCCACTCGGCTTCAACTCGGGCCGGATCGGGCTCCAGCAGACAGAGTCCCGGACAAACCGCGAGCGCCTCCCCCAGGCGCATCCCCGGCCTCACCCCAGCCTCCGCTGCCTTCGCCGTCACCGGCCCGATCACATTCTCGCTGTTGGGCAGCGGCTCGAGCGCCAGCGGCCGTTCACGAAGCTCCTCCCGCCCGGCCAGAACCGCCCGTAATTCGAAGCCCGGAATGAGGAGACAGGCGATCATAGGGAACATATGTTCTACACGAACGAGCGTTCGCCTGCAAGGGCTAAGGGATAGCCTCGAAGGACCCGGAATTGCGTCAACCGGCAGAAATCTTGGCGAAGGGGCCGCTCTCAGCCCATCGCGTGAGTGCGACCGCCTCAAGCCCAACCGGCGGTGGCCACTTAATGTCGTCTCCGAGTGCAGGCCAGAACTGTTGGATGAACCTCTCCCCCGGAACTATGTGCCCGTTCGGGAGAGCGAGGTCTGCGCCGCTGAAGGTGTTCGTTGGCTGCTTATCGGTTTCGACCAGGGCGATCTGAGTCACGAAGTAGCCGTACTGGAACGTCACGACATAGCTTCGAGAGAGATCTCCAGTCGAGAGGCCGATTCCTTCGATTTTGAATCGCTGGGCCCAAGCGTGGCGGAAAGTCTGAGATTTAGGTTCGTACCCGAACGATGTTGTCAGAACAAGAGTGATGTTTCGTGGCGTCCTCGTCTTAAAAAGATCGTGGCAATGATCATTGGGAATGAATCTACTTCCACCACGATCACCGAAGGAGCAGTCGAGCATCATGGCGTTCTTGACGGCCCATATCGCCAACGTCTTGTGGTGCCGAACGCTGAGAGCGGCTACCTCTCCCTTAATGGCGCTGCGTAGGATCGGGCTTACCGTGCTCTCGAGGTCGCTCATCCAACCGTGATTACAACGATGGCAGACAGCTTTAGTAGTGAGTTCGATAAGGGCGCACTCGAATGACGGAAGCGTTGGATCGCTAGCGCCTATGTGGAACAAGCCATCACCGGGTAGTTCCAGCAGAGCTCGGGAAACCCATTTTGGGAAGACATGCTCAGGAGGGTCCGACGAAGGCCGAGGGCCTCGACAGAAGACGCAACTGGGCGATGTGTTCGTCACGGGCAAACGTCATCACTTCTAGCGACGAAAGGCAAGGGAAACAGAGCGTTTCGAACCGCCGGCGTAGCCTCAGGCCGCGCTCGTCTCCTCGGCGAGCGAGGTGAAGCTCTTGATCGAGATCTTGAGATCCTCGAAGACGGCTGAGATCTCAAGCTCGCCGCCGAGCGCCTCGACGTAGCTGCGAAGAGTCGAGACGAAAAGATCGGTCTCGTTCTCGATTCGGCTGATTCCGGGCTGCGTGAGCCCGAGCGAGGCGGCGAGTTGTTGCTGGGTCAGTTCGAGCGCCTTGCGGATCTCGACCAGCGATGCCTCGCGTTCCAGTTCGGCGACGCGAGCGGTAATTCGCTCTGTTGCTCCTGGGCGCTCACGAACCTTGCTTCGTAGCTCCTCATACTTCCTGGTCATCATCGGTTCTTCCCTTCGGTTGCTCGCGCAGATGCTCGTCGTAGAGATCGTCCGCTCGAGGAACTGCTACGTCATACCAACCTGCCCAATCGTCTCGCTTGTCACCTCCGATCAAAAGGATCGCTACTCGCCGAGGGTCGAAGGCGAACAGGATGCGGATGCTTCCTGCCCGCAACTCCTTCATGTTCGGATGCCGAGACGACGAGACCGCATCAACGAGCGGACGTCCGAGCCCGGGCCCGCGCCGTTCCAGTACGGCGACGCGAGCGTCGATTTCTTCTTGATCCTCTTCTGATAGCTCGTTCCACCATTCGCCGAACTCGTCCGTGAACTCGACTTCCCACATGGTGGAATTATACGCTTGGCGTTATATCACGTCAACGTTATATGTGACCAATTCACTGACTCTTCTTCCGCCGTTCCGCCCGCGCCAGATCACTCAGCTCGGCGAGGGCGCGGTCGGCCTCCGTTGTGTTCCGATCGCGGATCGCGGCGTGGACGCTGTGGCCCGCCGTGTCGACGTGGACGGTGGCGAGGTGTAGGCGACGTTGGAGCGGGCCCTGCACGCGGCGCAGGCTCTGCACCTTCTCGAGCGGCGCCCAGACGGTCACGCGCCGGATCCGTCCGCTGGTCGTGGCGACGCAGGTCTCGCTGCGCCCCCAGGCGAGCATCGGGTAGCGAAGCGGGCTCTTCAGCAGCACGCGCCGCGGCGGCGGCGACTGCGTAGGCGGTCGGTTGGGAACGATGTGCTCGAGCAGCTCCTCGGCCAGGGCGCGGCTCCCCACCGGGAGCACCGTGCGCAGCGGCCGGCGCTCGGCTTGGCCCTCTCCCTTCGAGCGCTGCTTGCCGGCCAGATCGACCTCGAGCCGGCACCAGCCGAGTGCCCGCCAGAAGAGCGGCTCGACCATGCGCACGGCTTGCACGCGGCCGGGGCGGATCGTCTCGGCGCTGAGCGCGATCAAGCCGGAGCGGAGGCGCAGCCCGTCGGGAGCCTCGGCCAGGCTCAGCCGGTACTCCTGGTTGAAGCGTCGCCAGACAAGAGTCAGCACGGTGAAGATCCAGACGGCGCCGGCGCTCGTCACGCCCACCGCCGCCGCGGGCGAGAGCACGGCGGTGACGATCAGGCCGGCGAGAACGGCCTCGGCGAGGATTCCCACGTCGCTGATCAGGATCGAGCCGATCAGCCGGCCCGTCGGAACCGTTGTCAGCACGTGCTCTTGGCTGGCCGCCTCCGGCTCCGGCGTCCCCTCGTGCTTGCGGGCGCCCTCGGCGAGGGCGAGTAGCCGGACGCGCAGCGGCTCCGCCTCGTGCGCGGCGAGGTAGGCGAGTCGTGCGGTCGCGCCGCTCGAGCCGCCTGTTCGCAGGCGCAGCTCGGCCACTCCGAAGATCCGCGCCAGCCCGGGCCTGACGATGTCGATCGCCTGCACCTGCGAGAGCGGGAAGCGCAGCGACTGCCGGCGCAGCACGCCCGACTCAATGCGGAGGTCGTCGTCCTCGATCCGCCAGCGGGTGACGAGCCAGGACACGAAGCCCAGCACGACGACGAGGCCGACGATCGCGAGCTCGGGAACAGAGTCCCTTGCTCCCCGACCGCCTGCGAGCAGCGAAAGCAAGAGCACCGTCCCGACGCCGATCGTGACCCTGCCACCGCGAACGATCGGCGACAGCGGGTGCAGCCGGCGCCAGCCGTCGGCGCCCGTCACAAGCCCGCCGCCTGCGCCTCCCCGACCTCGGCGAGGCGATCGCGCAGGCGTGCCGCCTCCGCGCGCTCGAGCCCCGGAATCCGCGCATCGCTGGCGGCCGCGGCCGTGTGCATCCGCACCGTCGCCAGGCCGAACGATCGCTCTAGCGGACCGGCTGTGACGTCGATGAACTGCATGCGCCCGTAGGGCACCACCGACAGACGTGAGAAGAGCACCCCGCGCCGGACTAGCAGGTCGTCCTCGCGCTCGGCGTAGCCCCAGGCGTGGAAGCGGCGCGAGACAAAGCGCTCCGCCCCGAGCCCGAGCACGAGCACCCCGCCCAGGCAGGCAAGCCCGACCACCGTGTGTCCGAGCGCGGCGACCACGCTCGCGGCGATCAGCGCGGCCAGCGCGAGCGCCGCCACCTCCAGCCGGCGCAGCACGAGTAGCCGCGGCGACGGACGCCGCCAGTTGTCGCTGCGTGCCTGCTCGACACTCATCGGCGCGGATTATGTCCGAAACGAGTCGTCGGAGTCGCCGAACATGAACGGCCTATGTCTCGCGTATTCGCCGCCGGAGGAGGACGCAGGCGCTGCGTCTTTACCGCCTAGACGTACTCCTCGCTCTCCGCATAGGCGTGCCTGCGGTCGGTTCCCTGCTCGCGCTCGGCCTTGGGCAGGAACCAGCGCTCGGCGATGGCTGTGGGCACGACGGCCGAGGCGACGACGACGGTGACGAGCAGCGAGAACTGCGTCTTGTCGATGATGCCGGCATTGAGGCCGTAAAGCGAAGAGATGGTGCCGAACGTGAGCCCGGTGCTCATCAGCAGCGTCGCGAAAGTGCCGTGGCGCCGGTCGGCGCGGCGCGCGAGCGGATAGACGAGCCCGATCTTCGGCAGCATCTTCGCCGCCAGGAGAATCCCGAGCAGACCGAGGTTGGCCCCGACCGCGCCGAGCGAGACGTTCAACCCGCCCTTGATGAAGAAGAACGGGGTCAGGAAGGCGAAGGCGACGATGCGTAGACGCTTCTGCTCTTCCCGGTGCTCGCTGTAGTGCCGGCTCATCACGAGCCCGAGAACGAATGCCGGTAGAACGGCGTGCCCGTTCGAGGCGTTGGCGAGAACCATCAGCACGAGCAGGCAGAGGAAGACGAGCTTGATCTCGGGCTCGATCACACGGTCGCCGTAGCGCCCGAAGAACCAGGGCGCGACCCGTGGAAGCGTGAGGATGAGCGCGAGCGAGACGACCAGGAAGACCGGGAACCAGAGATTGGGCTTGATGAAGATGGCCGAGAGCGTGAGCGCGGTACAAAGGTCGGTGACGAAGGTCGCGCTCATCAAGAGCTTGCCGATACTCGTGTCGGTGAGGCCTCGCTCGATCAGCACGGCGTAGACCACCGCCAGCGAAGTCGTGGAGAGAGCGGTACCGGCAATGAGAGATGCGCGTGTCGTCCAGCCGAGCAGGAAGTAGCTGGCGAGCGAGGCGACGACGAAGGGGCCGATGAACGACACCAGGCCGATAGCGACGGATGCCTTCACCCGGCGGCGCATGCAAACGGGATCGACCTCCATGCCCGCCAGGAAGGTCAAGACGATGGATGCGAACGCGGCGATGAAATCGAGCCAGCCGGCGCTCCCGAGGTGGAAGATGTTGCCGGCAACCACGCCGAGGGTCAGCTCGAGCAAGGCGACCGTTACGCCCAGCTCGACCGAGATCACGCTTGCAAGAAGGACTATGGCCGCGAGAACTGCCGCGAGTTGAACTGCATCCAAAGATCAACCTCCTACTAACCGCCAGCCGACATCGTGTAGAGGCCATCAGACCCGAAGGACGGGACGGTTAGGCGCGAGCCTCATCGCGCTGCCTTACGACTATACCGCCGCGCTGATTGGCGAGACCGAGGAGCGGAAGGGCGCCCGGGTCTGCGAGCCGGCGGCGGGCACGAAGAGGGCGCCGGCCAGCACGAGCGCCACGAACGCCCCACTCAGACCAAACCGCTGCATCGCACTCCTTTCTAACACCTGTGACGAGATGGAGAGAGACTTGCTCGAAGCCCGCTGCCGAGAGAGACTTCGATTAGAAGCGAAAGAGTTCTCCGCCGGGAAGGAGACGCCAAGATGATCGTCGTCGGTGTGGACGGCTCTGAGTGCTCGCGCTCGGCGCTCAGGTTCGCTCTCAATGAGGCTCGCATCCGGCATGTCAAGCTGCGCATCGTCGTCGTCTGGCACGTGCCGCTGGCGGCTTACGGAGCCGGCTGGGCGCCACCGCCTCCCGGCCTGGCAGAGGATGCCGAGGCCGCGGGAAAAGAGGTGCTGGAAGACGCGCTCCGGACGGCGGGAGAAGAGGGCGACTCGGTGGAGATCGAGTCGGTAGTGCGGGAAGGCCAGTCGGCGCAGGTACTGGTCGAGGAGGCAGAGAGGGCCGAGCTGCTCGTGATCGGCTCACGCGGCCGGGGTGGCTTCCGCGAGCTGATGCTGGGCTCGGTCAGCCAGCAGTGCGCCCACCACGCCCGCTGCCCGGTAGCGATCGTGCGCACCGGTTGCGAGAGCGCGCCCTCGACCGAGCAGGCGCCGGAATAGCAGCGAGCGCTGACTACGCCAGACTCAGTGGTACCAGTCGTGCACCCAGCGGTGCGGGCGCAGACGCTCGAGCTGATCGGGTGCAAGCTGACCGGCATCGTCGGCTGCGACATTCGTCTCGACGTGCCCGACGCTACGCATACCGGGAATGACGGTCGAGACGACATCCGAGGCGAGACAGAAGCGAAGCGCGATCTCCGGTAGCCGCTCCAGCGGCATCTCCAGATCGGCGGCGATCTTCTGCACGTGCTCCCACGTCTCGGTCTTGCGCGTGCCCTTGAAATAGTCGTTGCGGAAGTCGCCTTCCGGGAAGACAGTTTCGGGCCGCACCTTGCCGGTGAGGGCGCCCTCGTCGAAGGGGACGCGGACGATGACGCCGACGTTGTTTCGCTCGCAGGCCGGGAGGAGATTGTCCTCGGGAGCCTGGTCGAAGATGTTGTAGATCACCTGAACGCTGTCGACGAGGCCGGTCTCGACCAGCTTCAGCACCGAGTTCGGCTGGGCGTCGTTGACCGAGACGCCGAAGAAACGGATCTTGCCGTCGGCCTTGAGCCGCTCGATGCCGTCGATCCAGGTGCCCTGGTTGATCCAGCTGTCCGACCAGACGTGGAACTGCTGCACGTCGATAACGTCGGCGCCGAGGTTGCGCAGGCTCTCCTCGGTGCGGGCGATCACGTGCTCGGCCGAGAAGGCATCGTCGGCCGGAGTGGTGTCCTTGGCCGGCCACTCCCAGTTGGCGGGATTGATCTTGCTGGCGATGAGCACCTCGGGGTGCTCACGCTTGATCTGCCCGACCAGCTTCTCGCTGTGGCCCGAGCCGTAGACGATGGCCGTATCGATGAAGTTGACACCGAGCTCGATCGCACGGCGCATGGCGGAAAGCGAGGTTTCGTCCTCGGCGCCCTTCCAGGCGTCCGCGCCGATGCCCCAAGCGCCGAAACCGATCTCGGAAACTTCAAGTCCCGTCCGGCCAAGCTTGCGATAACGCATGGCATAAGCTTACAAGCAAACTCGCCGGAGCTGCCACCCAGGCGCACGGCTGGTCTGGGCGCTCCGCTTTGCCCACTCCTGGCACCACGTTCTTCCGCCCTCCCCCGTGAGCGCCGGGCGGAATGAAGACCCGTCGACTGGGTGCGATCGGTGGATGTGAGGCTAGGGAGCTCGGCTGGGGACGGAGGGGCGCCGGATGAGTGCGAGATCGTGGTGCGAGGCTAGGACGCAGGGAGTATTCGTATCGGTGAGAGATACGGATGCGACCGAGGACGACGTCCTCGTGCCGCGAGATCGTGCTCAGCCGGTGGTTCTCTGTTTCCAGCCGAGCTCAGAAAGCAGTGTCGCGTTCGTAGCCGGAGACTACGGGCGCGACCTGGGCCTTTCGCGTTAGGGATGCGCGGTCGAAGGGGTTGAGCCGTGGATGCCAGGGGTCGGACGGGCCGTGAAGACGCACTGGTAGTGCAGCGAGCGGTCTGGGCGGCCACTGGCGCCGCGGGGTGGCCGCTTCGGGCGTGTAGACCTGGCGGGATAGGCCCGAAGGACAACGTATCGCGCCGCCGAGCGCGGTCAGGCGATGGTGTGCTCCGTTTCGCTTGGCGCTCAAACAAACCCACCCGCGGGGTCATGACACGGTACCGGCCCAAAGAGGCGAGAAACGCTCCTCGATGTGCCGAGTTCTTGCCGATTTCGCAGCAAAGCCATTAGCCTGGAGGAATGCAACCGGGGTCGAGGCAGGCTGCGGCACAGGAACGAATCGAGCTCGCGCTCGGCGACGTCACGAAAGAGCACGTCGACGCGATCGTCAACGCGGCCAACAGCGGCTTGCGTGGCGGCGGCGGAGTAGACGGGGCGATCCATCGCGCCGGCGGGCCCGAGATCATGGCGGAGTGCCGCAAGATCGGCTACTGCGCACCGGGCGACGTCGTGATCACCGGCGCCGGCAGGCTCCCCGCGCGTTTCGTCATCCACGCCGTCGGCCCACTGTGGAAGGGCGGCGGCGCCGGCGAGGAGCTACTCCTCGCCTCCTGCCACGAGCGGGCGCTCGAACTCGCGCGCGAGCATGGTTGCCGCACAGTCGCCTTCCCGGCGATCTCCACCGGCGCCTACGGCTACCCGCCGGAGCTGGCCGCACCGGTCGCCCTGGCCGCGACGATCGAAGCGCTCAAACGCCTGCCGCTGATCGAGAAGGTGCGCTTCGTCTTCATCGACGAAGGGCTACTCGACAGCTACGAGCAAGCGCTCGCGCGATTGAAGACGCACGCCTAGAACGCTCGTTTTGACGCGCGCCTAGGACGCTCGTGTTTCCTTGACAATCAGTACCGGCCGGTCGGCCTCGCTCAGTACGTCGCGCGAGACGCTGCCCAGGAACACGCTCGACAGCTTGCCGAGCCCGCGCGATCCGACAACGATGATGTCGGCCCCGCACAGGCGAGCAGCATCGACGATCTCACGCCTGGGGCTTCCCTCGACGATCTCGGATTCCGCGTCGACGCCCGCCTCGACCGCTTTCGCAAGCGCGCGGTCGAGCAGAACGTGCGACTCGTCGGTCTCCTCGCTCAACGCGCCTGGCTGGTAGCGGGATGGGTCGACTTCGGGCTGAACATGCAGAAAGATCAGCCGGGCGCCGGTAGCGACAGCCAGCTTGACTCCCTCGTCTTCGGCCTGCTGCCCGCAGGTCGAGCCGTCGGTCGCGACCAAGATCGTCTGCATGCGTGGCACTCCTTCCAGCTCGAGAACCTTTGCCTGCCTGAATCAAGCCACATCGCGGCTGCCGCCGCATCTCGTTTTCTCGACTCGGCCCAAGTCGATCGAGCGGGATAGGCCCTAGATTCCCAATCGCTCGAGCGTCGCCTGGTCGCGGCGCCAGCGCGGCTCAACCTTGACCGTGAGGTCGAGAAAGACTCGGTGCCCGACCAGCTGCTCGACCTCGGGCCGCGCCTGTACGCCGATCGCTTTGACCATTCGCCCGGCCCGTCCGACCAGGATTTGCTTCTGCGACTCGGTCTCGACCATGATGCGAGCCCTGATCGCCCGCTCACCAATCTCCTCCACCTCCACCGAGAGCGAGTGCGGAACCTCGTCCCGCGTTAAAGCGAGCGCCTTCTCGCGTACAAGCTCGGCGACGCGTAGCTCGAGCGGCAGGTCGGTGATCTCGTCGCGGGGGAAGTAAGCCACTCCCTCGGGAAGCAGCCCAATCAGCTCCTCGCGCAGGTCGTCCACGCCGTCGCCGGTCTTGGCGCTGATCGGATGAAGAGCAAGGAAGTCGCCGAGGTTGGCGGCGATATTCATCTGGCCGGCGATATGGCCGGGCTTCCGCTGGTCGACCTTGTTGAGCGCGATCACCACCGGCACGCCCAGCGAGAACACGGTCCGAGCGATGAAGCGATCGCCGGCGCCGATTCTCTCGTGGGCCGAGAGCACGAAGAGAACGGCATCCACGTCCTCGAACGAGCCTTCGACTGTTCGCTGCATGCGCTCGGTGAGCAGATCGAGCGGCCGCTGAAAGCCCGGCAGGTCAACCAGAACGAGCTGGTACTCGGGCCCGTTGACGATCCCGAAGATGCGCCGGCGGGTGGTCTGCGGCTTGTCCGAGACGATCGCGACCTTGCCGCCGCAGAGCGCGTTGACGATCGTGGACTTGCCCACGTTGGGACGACCGGCGACGGCGACAAAGCCGCTCTTCAGTTGCTCGCTCATGCGAATATCTGGAAGAACGCCAGCGTCACGAGCGCTCCGATCGCGGCGCCGTAGGTGACCTCAAGCGCGGAGTGGAAGCCGGCTTCGATTCGCGTCTGCGCCACTAGAAACGCCATTACCAGGGCCAACGACGAGATCAGGAAGCGGTGCTGGCCGGCGGGAATCAGGTAGGTGATCGCCATCCAGGCCGCGAAGGCAAGCGCGGAGTGACCGGAGGGCAAACCGCCTCGGAGCGGCGTCCCTCGATGAGTCAGCGCCTTGGTCACGATCACGATCATGATCGTGACGATCAGGGCCACGAGTGTCCGATATACGGGCGCTTGTTCGGCTCGGTTGAGCAGATGGGTACTCGGGTTGGCGATGCGATCGTCGAAGATGAGAAAGCCGACCGCAGCGGCGGTGACGGTCGAGATCAAAACGGCACCGGCAGCCATGTCCTTCGCCAGCTTGGCCATCGGATCGAAGCTCGTGGTCGCCACGTCGATCGCCGCCTCTAGCGCGCTGTTGACCATCTCGCTGATGAGCACGAAGGCGATCACCAGCATGAGCGCGATCAGCTCAATCTGCGTGACGCCGACGATGACGGCAGCGATCATCACGCCAACCGCGATGAGCAGATGAATGCGCATGTTGCGCTGAGTCCGGACAGCGTGAATAACGCCCTGGAAGGCGTAGTTGAAGCTGTCAATGAGAGAGGTACGCGAGCGCACGGTCATCCCTTTACGTAGCGACTCTCCCGCTCCTCCATCTCGGGCCCGTGCTCGTGGCCGAGCAGGTGCAAAAGCCCGTGCACGAGTGGCCGGCGCCAGTCGCGGCCGACGACCTGCGGACAGAGGACGACGTCGCCGAGCTGGCGCGGGAGCCCGTCGGGCAACTCGCCCAGCCCGTCGATCGGGAAGGAGAGGACATCGGTGACTTCATCGATTGCCAGATGCTCGCGCTTGAGAGCGCGGATCTCTTCCGGGCCCACGAAGTTGAGCCCGAGCTCCCCCTCGGCGACTCCCTCGCTTTCGAGCACCGAGCGCGCGAGCGCGAGCGCGGCTTCTTCGTCGACGCTCTCTGAGCTTCGGTTGGCGATCTCCACCTCGACCATCGCACTCCGCACGGCTAACGGCGCCGCTCGGCGCCGGTCGCCTCGACGTGACGCTTGTAGGCCTCGACGATCCGCTGCACCAGCTTGTGGCGGACGACGTCCTCATGGCCGAAGCGGACGAAGGCGATGCCTTCGATGTCGGCCAAGATCTCCTGCACCTGGATCAGACCAGAGGCCTGCTCCTTGGGCAGGTCGACCTGGGTGATGTCGCCGGTAACGACCACGCGCGAGCCGAAGCCGAGCCGGGTCAGGAACATCTGCATCTGCTCAGGGGTCGTGTTCTGGGCCTCGTCGAGGATGATGAAGGAGTCGTTGAGGGTGCGCCCGCGCATGAAAGCGAGCGGCGCGACCTCGATCGTGCCGCGCTCGATGTAGGCCGAGAGCCGCTCGGGGTCGAGCATGTCGTAGAGGGCGTCGAAGAGCGGGCGCAGGTAGGGGTCGACCTTAGCCAGGAGGTCGCCCGGCAGGAAACCAAGGTGCTCGCCGGCCTCGACCGCAGGGCGAGTGAGGATAATGCGCCCCACCTGACCGTCGGAGAGCGCCGCCACGGCCAGGGCCATCGCCAGGTAGGTCTTGCCGGTGCCGGCCGGGCCGATGCCGAAGGTGACCGTGCGAGAGCGGATAGCGTCTACGTAACGCTTTTGATTGACGGTCTTGGGAGTGATCTTCTTGCCGCGATGGCGCCAGACGACTTCTTCGAACACCTCGCGCACGTCCGCGACCTGTCCGAGCGCCACCAGCACAGCGTCCACCGTGTTCGGCCCGACTTCCTGGCCGTCCTCGACCAACCCAACGATCTCCTCGACTACCGTGCGCGCGCGTACGACTTCGACCTTCCCACCCTCGAGCGTGAGCCGGTTGCCACGCAGCCTGATCGTGCAACCGAGGCGCTCGCGCAGCGCCTCGAGCACGCTGTCAGAGACAGCCGCGAGCTCGGCCGCGACTTCGTTTGAGAGGTTGATCACGTCTTGCATCCGCAGGTCAGTGTAGGCGCTGGCTTTCGCGCTCGTTCCCGGCCGCCGCGCAAATCCAGCCTTTCGCCGAGCGCCGGCTTGTCTGCAAACGCCATGTCCCCGTGCCTGGCACCGGGACAGGTCCCGGGCGGACACGGCTAGAAAGCGAAGAGTCCTTGCAAAGCGCCCAGATGCAGACTAAATGGTGAGAATCGGCACATTTCCGTGACGTTTCGCTGATTCCCCTGCACTACTGGGTTTTTCCGTCGATCGCACCGTCTGTTTCGGACATGTCCCAGTGCCGGGCACCGGCTAAGCCAGTGCCTCGCGCACCAGCTGCGAGACGACCGAGCCGTCGGCGCGGCCCGAGACCTGAGGCATGACGTCGGCCATCACGCGGCCGAGGTCGCGGATGCTGGTCGCGCCCACCTCGGCGATCACGTTGTCGACGATCTCCTCCAGCTCCGCCTCGGAAAGCGGCGGGGGCATGTACTCCTGCAGCACCGTCAGCTCCGCCTCCTCGCGCTCGGCGCGCTCCGGGCGATCGCCGGCACGAAACGCTTCGGCGGCCTCGATCCGTCGCTTGCGCTCGCGCTGCAGCACCTGCAGCTCCTCGTCCGTGGACAGGGGTCGCAGCAGCTTCTTCTCGGCGGCGCGCAACGCAGCGAGTATCAGGCGAAGCGTGTCCCGGCGAAGCTCATCCTGAGCACGAATCGCCTCGGCCAGCTCTTTCTCGATCCGCCGGATCACCTCAGTCCTCCCCCTCGACTTCGGCAAGCGCCAGCGCTGGCAGCCGGCCGCCCAGATCGTGCCCGCCGAGCAGGTGCCAATGCAGATGGAAGACGGTCTGACCGGCGCTCGGCCCGACGGTGCAGAGCACGCGGTAGTCCTCGAGGCCGAGCGAGCGGGCCGTCTCGGCGATGAACTCGAGCATCCGTCGCGCCTCCTCGGCTGGGAACTGCCCGATCTGGCGAAAGGTGTCGATGTGCCGCTCGGGCACGATCAGAACATGCACCTCGGCCTTGGGGTTGATGTCCTCGACGGCGACGAAACCGTCGGCCTGACGGATGGAAGAGCCGCTGCGCACGAGCTCGCAGAAGAGGCAGTCGTCGGGAGTCATGATCGTCTCACTATTCCGATTATCCCCTGCTCCGTCACTTTCTCCGCGCGTGCCCGCACGAACTCACCAACAGGGCCCTCGACGAGCCACGGCGTGTAGTCGCTCGCGTACCCGCGGCCCGGCCGATCGACCAAAACGCTTTCTTCCATACCGATCTTGCCACGCCAGCGGCGCAAACACGCAATTTCCGAAGATTTGCGCAGCCGAGCGGCGCGCTCCTTCTTCACTCGGGCGGGCACATCGTCGCAGCCCTCGGTCGCGGTTCCCGGGCGCGGCGAGTAGGGAAAGACGTGCACCTTGCTGACGCCGGCACGCTCGATCAGGTCGAGCGTACGCTGGAAAGCGCCCTCGTCCTCGCCGGGAAAACCGACGATTACGTCGCTGGTGAGATTGAAGTCGTCGAGCCCCTCGAGCCGGCGCAGGAAGGTGGCGGCGTCGTAGTGGCGCTTCATCGCGAGCAGGATCCCGTCGTCGCCGGATTGCAGCGGGACGTGCAGATGCCGGCAGGCCGTGGGCGTCTCGCGGATGGCGGCGATCAGCTCCGAGCTCACGTGATTGATCTCAATCGAGGAGAGGCGCAGGCGCTCGACGCCGGGAATCTTTCCCGCCTCGCGCACCAGCGCGGCGAGCGAGACGGCGGCCTCGCTGTCGTGGAAGCAACCGAGATTGATGCCCGAGAGAACGACCTCCTTGTGCCCCTGCTCGACGCGGTGTCGTACCTCCCCCAGCACCGCCTCGACCGACTTCGAGCGCCCCGGCCCGCGCACGAGCGGCACGACGCAGTAGCTGCAGCGAAACGAGCAGCCGTCCTGGATCTGGACGAAGGCGCGAACCCGCTTCGGTCTGGGACTCCGGTCGACCGGATGGCCGGGCCCGAGCATCTCCGCCACGAGCTCGGGCGCCGAGGTCTTCCCCTGCGCCAAGACAATCACGTTCTCGGCCATTCCCGCGAAGGCGCTCTCGAGGTTGGCACCGCAGCCCGTCACGTACACGCGCCGGTGCGCGCGTGCCGCCTTGGCCACCGCCTGGCGCGACTTCCCGAGCGCCTCGCGGGTGACACAGCAGGTGTTGACGAGCGCAACCTCGGCCTCGCCCGGGCGCGTCTCCTCGTGCCCGTCTGCGAGCAGCCGCTCCCTGAGCGCATCGGCATCGGTGTAGGAGATCTTGCAGCCGAGAAAGCGGACCGAGAAGGTCGTCATGACTCCAACTCTAGGCGACGGCTACGGCTCGGAACGTGCCACGAGCGCGCCCCACTCCGCCTGCTCGTGCCGATCCACAACTTCGAATCCGCTCAGCTTCGGCTGATCGGCCGTCAGAAAACCCGAAGCGACGAGTGTCTTGCACTCGAGCCTCGGCGCCAGCTCTTCCAAAGCCTGGAGGCTGATGTTGCAGACCGCCAGCTCGGCCGCGGGCAGCGAATCGGCGAGCACATCGGCGAGGTGCACCTCGAACGAGACGCCGTTCGCCTCGGCGTTCGCCAGCGTCGCCTCGATCGCCTCGGGGTCGTTGTCGAGCGCCGTGATCGGCGCGAAGCCGAGCCTGGCCGCGGCGATCGCCAGCACCCCCGAGCCGCAACCGACATCCATCAGGCTCGCCGGTTCCAATTCCTGCAACAGCTCCAGACAGAGCCTGGTGGTCGGATGAGCGCCGGTGCCGAAGGCGCCTCCGGGATCGATCACAACCGGCAGAAGCCCTTCCCGAGCCTCTTCCCAAGGCGGCCCGACCCAGAGCCGTCCGATCTCGACCGGGCGGTGGAAGGCGCGCCAATTGTCCTCCCAACCCGGTTCCACCCGCTCGGAAGAGACCTCACCGAAACTCGCACGCAGAGCCTCCTCGACCTCCGGCCCGCCGTAGACCGCCAACTCCAGCGCCCCTGGTAGATCGCGCTCCTCGAAGCCGTGGGCCGCGAACTCGAGCAGCTCCGCCCGCGCCTCCTCCGCCCGCTCGAGTGGCACGCGCACGGCTATGCGAAGCAGATCGGTCAGTGGAAGACGCTCTTTCGGAGCTCGTTTCGATTGACGAGCTTCACTTGAAACGAGCTCTTAGACGTTTGAACAGGCCTTCGTCGTGCTCATATGTGGCGGCGGTCGCGTTCTCTTCGAACTGCTCGAGCAGCTTGCGTTGCTCCTCGTCGAGCTTGCGCGGGACGAGCACGGTCAGAAGCAGGCGCAGGTCGCCGTGGCCGAAGCCCTGCAGCTGTGGCATGCCCTTGCCCTTGAGAGTGAGCACGGCACCGGGTTGGGTGCCCGGTTCGATCCCGACCTCGGCCTCGCCATCGAGCGTCGGTACGGTCACCTTGCCGCCGAGCGCGGCCTGGGTCATCGTCAGCTCGAGCGTCGAGACGAGATCGTCGCCCTCGCGCACGAAGCGCTCGTCCGGGCGCACGCGCACGAGCACGTACACGTCGCCCGCGCGACCGCCGCGGCTACCCGCGTGCCCCTCGCCGGAGATCCGGATCGGCTGACGGTCGTGGATCCCGGCCGGGATCTCGACCTCGAGCTTGCGCTCCTCGACCTCGCGGCCGGAGCCGGCGCAGTTCTTGCAGGCATGCTCGATCACCTTGCCGCTGCCGCCACAGGTGTGGCAGGTCTGGGTGCGCATGACCTGGCCGAAGATGCTCTGCGAGACCTGCTGGAACATCCCCTGCCCCTTGCAGGTGGGACAGGTCGTAGCTTCGATGCCGGGCTCCATGCCGGAGCCCTCGCAGACGCCGCAGACGACCTCGGCCTCGAACGTGACCTCGCGCTTGACTCCCTTCGCCGCCTCGGCCAGATCGATCTCGACCTCGGCGGCGATGTCGGCGCCGCGCTGGCGCGTAGGCCTAGCCGTGGTGAAGAGATCGTCGCCGAAGAAGGCCGAGAAGAGATCGGAGAGGCTGCCGAAATCGACTCCGGTCGGCTGGTAGCCGCCGCTGCGGAGCCCGGCGTGGCCGAAACGGTCGTAGAGCTCGCGCGTCTCGGTCTTGGACAGCACCTCGTAGGCCTCGACCACCAGCTTGAAGCGCTCCTCGGCCTCGGGGTGATCGGAGACGTCGGGATGGAGCTTACGCGCGAGCGCGCGAAAGGCCTTCTTGATCTCGACCTCGCTGGCAGTGCGCGAGACGCCGAGCAGCTCGTAGTAGTCGCGGTCGGTGTTGGCCATCACCGGAAGGTTACTCAGGAACTCGTCTCAAAAAGAAGCACTCCGCCGCCTGACCGCGCTCGGCGGCGCGATGCTGCGTCCTCAGTCGCATTCGTATCCCGCGATACGAATGCTCCCTGCGTCCTTGCCTCGCACCCACCGATCGCACCCAGTCGACGGGTGTTCATTCCGAGACGAGTTCAAGGCACGGGCGAGCGGAGACCGGGCGCCGAGTTTCTCGGTCGGGGCAGGGGCCTCTGGGGCGCCCTCGGGGGGAACCCCAACACGAACGCTAACGAGAAAATGCGCACCTGTCTGTGCCGATTCCCGCACAGTAAATCTCGAATATTGGTACGCGGAACAGCTATTCCTCGTAGACGTCCTCGGCAAAGCGCGAGAGCTCCTGCGCCGCGGCGCGGACGGCGCCGATCGCCTTCTCGTAGTCCATACGGATCGGGCCGAGCAGGGAGACTGTACCGAGCGAGCGGTGTGCCAGGCCGTAACGGGCGCCGACCAGCGAGACACCGCTCAGGGCGGGATTGGCTAACTCCTCGCCGACGCGAACGAAGGGCCGGCGCTGCTCGATCGAGGCGCGCAGTAGCTCGAGCGTGGCCGCCCGGCGCTCGAGCACCGAGAGCAGGCTGCGGCAGGCGTCTAGCTCAGTGCCACGGGTGGTGTCGAGCAGCGTCGCGGCACCGCCTATGAAGACGCGCTCGTCGCCGCGGCCGATCTTTTCCTCGAGGGCCGGGCGCAAGACAGCGAGAAACTCTCGCTCGTTCGCGGTCAGGGCCGGATCCTCGAGCGCCTGGCGCAGCAGGCGCGGCCCGAGCGTGTGCCCCTCGAGGCGCTCATTCAGATACTCGCGCGCCCAGCTCACCAGCCCCGAATCGACCGTACCTGAGAAGGCGCACACCCTCTTCGAGACCTCGCCGGCCGAGGTGATCAGCACTACAAGGACGACCTGCGGTTGCAGGAGCAGAACCTCGACGTGGCGCACGGCCGTGGTCTCGAGCGACGGCGCCGAGGCGAGCGCGAGCAAGTGCGTCACCCCGGCCAGGATCTCGGTGGTTGCCTCGAGCGCCTCGGCGACTTCGTTCTGAGCGGTGCTCAGATCGAGAGGTAGGTGCTCGGAGCGCGGCGAGCGCTCGGAGAGAAGCGAGTCGACGTAGTAGCGATAACCGCTGTCGGTGGGGATGCGCCCGGCCGAGGTGTGCGGATGCGTTAACAGTCCGCGTTCCTCCAGCTCCGCCAGCTCGTAGCGTACGGTCGAGGAGGAGATCGTCAGCCCAGCACACTCGACCAGGTGCCTGGAACCGACCGGCTGACCCGTCGTCACGTACTCCTCGACGACCATGCGCAAGATCCAGCGCTGGCGATCGCTCAGGTTGATTGCCAGAGGATCGGGCATTTGCAGGAATTTTAGCGAAGAGTCGGCGCTTTCTCTCGGCCTTCGGGATGAAGACCTGTCGACTTAGTCTTGACGGCACCGAGTTCTTCCGCCCTCCCCCCCCGAGAGCGCCAAGCGGAATGAAGACCCGTCGATTGGGTGTGATCGGTGGATGCGAGGCTAGGGAGCTCGGCTGGGGACGGAGGGGCGCCGGATGAGTGCGAGATCGTGGTGCGAGGCAAGAACGCAGGGAGTATTCGTATCGGTCAGAGATACGGATGCGACCGAGGACGACGTCCTCGTGCCGCGAGATCGTGCTCAGCCGGTGTTTCTCTGTTTCCAGCCGAGCTCAGAAAGCAGTGTCGCGTTCGTAGCCAGAGGCTACGGGCGCGACCGAGGACAACGCATCGCGCCGCCGAGCGCGGCCAGGCGATCGAGTACTTCGTTTCGCTTGGCGCTCAAACAAACCCACCCGCGGGGTCGTGACACGGTAGCGA
>Ga0066798_10000301_pt1 | contig 27918 bp, 21 predicted proteins | sample PersoiDNA2013203_FD_70961 | JGI IMG/M metagenome (GOLD analysis project Ga0066798, IMG submission 70961) | Permafrost soil microbial communities from the Arctic, to analyse light accelerated degradation of dissolved organic matter (DOM) -... | ecosystem: Environmental > Terrestrial > Soil >... | reverse complement strand
TCAGGCGGATGACGAAGCGACTCAACTCTCCCAGGGCTTCGTGACCGCTGAAGCTGACCACGCTGAGCGCTTGCGCCAGTACCCCGGCACGCTTGACTTCGAGGGTGTAGGCTGGCTGTAGGCTGGAGCAAATGGCTGCGACGATATCTTGGATAGACATGCGTTTCTTCCTGTACCATCAAAGAAATCGCACATTGAATCCCAAACCAACATCCATTATCAATCAGACATTACTGAAATTTAAGCATGAATTTTTAGCGCATCCGCAAAACTTGCTCGCAAATGACAACCTGATACGTACTACTCCAGCGAAATCAAGCCATGATGGATCGAAAATTTCACCAACCCCGGCACATCGCTGACACCGATTTTTTGCATCAAACGACTGCGATAGGTTTCGATGGATTTAGGCGACAACGACAGCATCGCTGCCACCTTGGCGCTGGAATGACCTTCGGCGACCAGTTGCAGGACTTCGCGCTCGCGCATGCTCAAGGCATCGAGCGGACCGGCGACCCGGCCTTCGATCAGATAGTCATCAACCACCGCATCCGCGATTTTCTGGCTCAAATAACGCTGCCCAGTTTGCACCGTGCGAATCGCATTGACCAGTTCTGAGCCTGCCGAGTTCTTTAGTAGATAGCCTCTGGCACCAGCGCGCAAGGCACGGAAGATATGTTCCTTGGTCGCATACATCGACAACATGATGATCTTTACCTTCGGCTGTGCGTCCTTGAGCAGCAACGCTGCTTCAATGCCATTCAGGTTGGGCATGGCGATGTCCATGATGACCACGTCGGGCTGCAATAGCGCCACGTCCTTCATGGCCTGGCGACCGTCACTGCCGGAGCCGACTACTTTGATGTCGCTGTGAATTTGCAGCATGACCGCCAGTGCATCGCGCACAATCGTATGGTCATCGGCAATATAAATACGGATAGGCTGAGTCATAGTTTCACCACCACTTCGATACAGGTTCCTCTACCGGGTGCAGAGTCAACTTTCAGGTTGCCGTCCAGGGCTTGTGCGCGCTCACGCATCGACACCAGGCCCCAGGTCGGTTTTTGCTTTTGATCTCGATGCAGATTGGGCACAAAGCCGAGACCGTCATCAGTGATCGTCAGCGTGACCGATGCTTGCAGTATGTTGAGCATGACTTCGACATTGCTAGCGTGCGCATGCTTGGCGATATTGGTGATGGCACCCTGCGCAATGCGAAACAGTGCGATCTCCAGTTCCGGCTCCAGCCGGTCGGCAATGCCATATACATCGACTGCAAAACGGAAGTTGCACGGCTCGGCAAACAGTTCGCATTGCCAGCGCAAAGCTGCTTCCAGACCATAATCATCGAGTACCGGCGGACGCAGTTCGGCCATCAGGCGGCGCACTGCATCGGTGGTGTCGTCGAGCAGCACAATCGAATCTTTCAGGCGAGCTTCCATGCCGCCGGTATGTCCGGCTACCAGTTGCCCGCGCATGATGGTCATGTTGATACTCAAGGCCGCCAGCGCCGAACCGATAATGTCATGCAGCTCTTGCGCAAAGCGACGGCGCTCGGCCTCTTCCACGCGCGCCAGTTCGCGCGAGACATCGCGCAACTCCTGGGTCAGCGCCAGCAGGTTTTCTTCAGCGCGCTTGCGGTCGGTGATGTCGACATGCGAACCCTGCAACAATACCGGACGGCCATCGTCATCGATCACCGCCGTCGCGCGTGACAGTATCCAGCGAAAACTACCGTCGCGATGGCGCATCCGATATTCGCACTCCAGCGAATCCTTGGGTGCGGCAAGATAGGCATGGGTGGCCGCCATCGCCACCGCACGGTCATCGAGATGCAAGCGCGATTCCCACTCCTCCATGGTATTGCCGATTTCACGATCGGCATAACCGATCTGGCGTTTCCATTCGGGCGAGAAATAGAGTTGATCAGTGCGCAGGTTCCAGCTCCACAAGCCGGTATTGGAAGCGCTCACGGCCAGCTTCAACTGGCCCAGTGTGAACTCCAGTTGCGCCGTGCGCTTGAACATACGCCGTTCAAGTTCCAGATGGCGTTCTTCCAGTGCATGATGGCGATGCTCCAGCGCCGCTTCGGCAACCATCGTTTCGGTGATGTCCTTGAGGAAGGTGATCACGCCGACAAAGTGTTGATCCTCATTGAACAAAAGCGGGCTGGAACTGACTTCGAGCCAGCAGGCACTGCCATCCAGACGCGCCATGCGCATTCTGACATTGCGCACCGGCCGCAGCAAACGGGCCGCCTGCACCATCGGATAATCTTGTTCTTCAAAGCGTTCGCCGTCGCAGTTGGTAACGCCCTTGCGTTTGAACAGCTCCAGTAGATTGGTGAGGTCATCCTGGCCGCAGGCCAGCAACTTCTCGGCGCTACCATTGCAGGCGTAGACAACGCCCTCCTCATCCTGCATGACGATACCATCGGCAAAGGTTTTCAGCAGCGCCAGCAACAGGTCATCGCTGCTGAGTCGCTTGTCATTTGCCAGGTGGTCAATCAGATTGTTCATCATGTTGTTATCGATTTTTCTGCTTTGCTCCGCCATTGCTGATTTGCCCATAGACCAATGGCGGCAATCGGATCTGGCCCGATTACCGCAAGCTCGCCAACGTCAGCGTGATCAGTCGAGCAACAGTAACAACTCCCTGAGGGCAAGCAGCAGGCTAGGCGATCTCCAGCATACCAGCAGATGTCGCGCTTGTTGCTGGATTTTTGTGCAGCACACGCAGCAGCGACTTGACCAGATCGTCGGTGGCGAATTTGGTCACATAGCCATCGGCGCCGGCATTTTTAATATGTTCCTGGTTGGCCGCGCCCGACAATGAGGAGTGAATCAGCACCGGCAACACCGACAGCAACGGGTCGGTTTTAATCTTTCTGGTCAGCGTGAAGCCGTCCATCTCCGGCATTTCAATATCCGTCAGGACCAATGCCACTTGGTCGCGGATATCAGTCCCCGCCGCTTGTGCCTGCGCTGACCACGACTGCAAGGTTGACCACGCTTCCAGACCGGTCTTGACGATATGACATGGCAGGTCGAGCATCTCCATGCTGTGCTCGATCATGGCACGCGCCACCTTGGAGTCGTCAGCCGCCAGGATAACGGCGCCAGATGGCAACAGGTAGCGCAATGATTTTTCCGCAGCCATCGGCGGCGGCGCCTGTTTCGGCAGGCAGGTCGCCAGGATTTGCTCCACATCGAGCACCTGCACCAGTTTGCTGACGCCATCGGCCGATTCAATCTTGGCAATACTGCTGACAACATTGGCGTTGCTGCTGTGCTCGGCGCTCATGACCTGGCTCCAGTCGAGGCGCGCTATGTCCTCCACCGCCTCCACCGCAAACGCCTGTACGCTCTCGCCGTACTCGGTCACCAGCAAAATATTGAGCTGGTCCTTGGGACGGCTGCCAACGACTGCGGCCAAATCGATCACGGGAATGATCTGGCCGCGCAAGTTGATCATGCCCAATACCGGCGGCTGAATGCCGATTGATTTGACGATGCGTGTCATTGGCACGATTTCACGGATCTTGAACACATTGATGCCGTAGAGCTGATCGGTGTTGGTGCCAACCATCTTGCCCAATCTGAACAGCAGCAGCTCAAACTTGTTGGTGCCGCTTAAATTGGTACGCTCTTCAATTTCCTTCTGAAACCCATCATCCATGTCTGCTCCGCCGGTTTGATCAAATTCTGGCGCTATCCATGACGATCAATCCTCCAGCCTGCGCTGGCGGCATCGTGCAGAACGGCACTACTTGAAGGCAATGACGAAATGATCGTGGCGCGGTTACTGCTCCTTGCCACACGCATTTCGTAAGCGCCTCTTAAAGCTCGGAATCGAAAGTCATATTTTGCGAAATGCTGTCAGCCCATTCAAAGGCTTCTTTTTGCACACTATAGAAAGCGTCGGCGCTCAATTGCAGGTTTTCCAGCATGGCGCTCAGGGTCGGCACACTGAACAGCGCCGGCTGTTCACTCAACTCCACCAGTTGCAACAGGCTGCCGTAAAAACCGGAGCGTGCCAGCAGCGCTTCCTGTATTTCGCTGGAGACACCGATCTGCTTGATGATATCGATCATCTCGACGTTGAACAGCGCATCGGTGAGCGACAGCACGCCCACCATGAAGGCGTTGTCGGATTTGCTAGAGCGGCGCGGATGGATTTTTTGCGCCAGCAATTCGCACATCTTGCCGCGCGTGGCCGCCACCACCATCAGTGGCGACGACGCGCCCGAACCGACATCGGGATTGGCATACAGCAGGATTTGCAGCCAGCGCTTGAGCTGGCGATCGCCGAGCACCATCAGCGCCTGCCCCAGCGAAGCGATATGCCTGCGAAAACCACATAACGGCGTATTCACCAGACGCAACAGCAACAGGCTCAGTGCCACGTCCTGCTTGATGAAGCGCACGATCTCGTAATTATTGGCGCCTTTGATCAGCAACGTCAGAATTTGCATCACCAGCACCGACGAGGCCTTCAGCTTGCGGCCTTTGAGCATGTCCGGCTTGGCGAAGTAATACCCCTGGTAATAGTCAAAACCATATTCCCGGCATTGCTTGAACATCTCGATGGTTTCGATTTTTTCACCGAGCAGCTTCTTGCCCTTTAACTTGAAGCTATTGGTCAACGCCTGGATTTGTTGCAGCGGTGTCGCCAGCACATCGATCTTGACGATGCCGATATAGGGCAACAACAGTTCGGTGCGATACGACTCCTGCACCACATCATCGATGGCAAAGACATAACCCGCCTCTGCCAGCATGGCGATACGCAGTATCAAGGCAGGTGTCAGTTCGACCGTCTCCAGGATTTCCAAAATCACATGCTCTTTGGGCAGCACAAAGATCACGTCATTCATCAAAATGGCGGCATCGACATTGACAAACGCCACCAGCGAACCGATGACATTATGCAAACCCAGTTCGACGGCACGCTCGATCACCGCGGCGGTCGCGCCCATGTCATCGATCACCGCAGCGCGATTGTCACCAGTCCCGCGAAACAGCAGCTCATAGCCAATCAACTCTTGCGCAATATTCAAGATAGGTTGGCGTGCGAGGAAAAAATCCTGCACCTCCCTATCTTCGACCCTGATATCCAATGCAGCGACAGCCATACTCGTCCCCTTCATGATGCGCGAACCCCTCCCGCACCGATCAATAGTGATAGCAAAGCAAAACAGAATTGTTTCTTTATTAATTTTCCGGCGGTACAAGCGCAGTGCACCCGGCATTTGCGCGTGCAGGAAAATGCACACGTCTGCAGAGAATATTTTCCATCAGGAAATTATTTCGCCGATCATAGCAACGTCATGCGCACTTGTATGTCGGGAAACCTTGATTCGCTACAGATAATCTTGGGCTGGTCTGCCACGTTGCCAAGCGGCGCAAGCAGATCAGACGATGCCTGCCTGACAACAGCCGAACCGCCCCCTTAACAAAAACTGACAATATACTGACAGCACAACGCAACAGTTGACGGCATCAATCCACCATCCAGAAACACGCCACGCGAATGCACAACATTTCCCAAACGCCTTATTGAAAAAGGATAAATGCAGGAAAAGCACACGCCTCACATGCTGCCAACAAGCCAGGCACCGGCGCAAAAAAAATCAATCCCGATAAGTAAATTAGAACAATGCCAGGCCTATAAGGCAACCATTTCCAGGCCAGACGCACAGATACTAGCGTCATCATTTACTGCGACAAATCCAACAGAATCAAATGCAGTCGCAGCTTGATGGCCAGTGCAGGCAAGAGAGACATTGCCTGCAGTTGATCTGGCCGTTGAAACATCGTCGCCACAGGTGTCCAGTTAATGGCAGGACCATCCTTGAGAAAGGAGCAATCAAGCAAGTGCATTAGTGCCGTGTCAGCGCCTGGGCGCCATTAGCACGGACACCGTTTGTGTTTATAAGTCAGCAATTCTGACCATGTGAGCGCTGGCGCTCTTCCCGAAGAAGAGCGTATTGCCGTTAAGGCTGGCGCTCCCCATTCATACTAAAAGAAAGAGACAGAACACCATGCAAGCGAACAACTCAGCAGCGCAAGCCCAACACGACGGCTGGAAAGACCGTAACCAATTGATCAAGACTGGCATCATCGCCGGCCTGACAGGCGGCGTCATTATCTGGATTTACGAAGCCCTGATCTGGGTCGGCGTACAGCATCTGATGCCGATGGCCGGCATTCCACGCAATGCCACCGGCCTGGTGTTTGGCAAGGAAGTGCAGGAATCGCTGGGTTTGCTGGCGTATTTCCTCGGCACTGCAATTCACTTCTGTTTCACCTTCGTCTGGGGCATCCTGTTTGCTGCAATCTGGCCCTACTTCCGTCGCAAAGGCTATGAAGCCACGCTGATCGCCTTGTTCTATGCTGTTGTGGCCTGGATCGCCATGCACGTTGCCATCATGATCGCCGGCGACAATCATCCCAATTACTACGACCCAGCCGTGATCATCGGCGGCATCATGTCGCATATTTTCTTTGCTGTGCCGCTGGCACTGGTGGTCAAGAAGCGTTTTGAACAACAATAAGAACTGAATACGAACATCCTCATTGCTGCGGCGACAGTCGCGGTGATGTTGCCGGGCGCTGGCTTCCAGCGCCCGGTTTTTTTTAAGCTGCACCGCACGCTCTCATACGCCGCCATACGGCGCTTGCTCAGCACTTCTCCTACATGCAAACCCGGTGTTTTCCGCTAGCCCGATACGTGTTTAAGGAGAAAAATCAATCACCTTGCCAATGTGCTGCTGCATCGCTGCAATGGCCGTAATCGCCATAATGGCTGTCCCCACCCTATAACAACAACCACATGATTCGACCCACTTGCTTGTCGCCGTTGCCGTCCCCGTCCTCGCCGCTTGCGAGGTTGGCATGACGTCCGCGCCCACTGCACCAGACCAGCGCGTCTGGACGCGCTGGTTGCTGCGCACGCTCGCGGCTGTGGCCGCAGTATTGCTGTTGTTGGCCATCGCACTACCGCTCAGCATCAGCCTGCTCGACTGGAACCGCGCACGTCCTGCCGTGAACCGGCAGGTGTCGGCATTGCTCGGCCGTGACTTCGCCATCCGTGGCGATTTGAACGTGCGCTGGCAACACGGCGACCACAATCAATCCGACTGGCGCCGCTATGTGCCGCAGGTGTTCATCAGCGCCACCGACATCCATCTGGCCAATCCTGACTGGAGCAGTGCGGGCACTGACATGGCCAGTGCCCGAAGCCTCACGTTAGCACTCCAACCGCTGGCGCTACTGACACGGCGCGTACTAATCTCCGAGCTGCAACTGCAAGCGCCGACCTTGGCCTTGGAGCGCCATGCAGATGGCCGCAAGTCCTGGCGCTTCGACCCGCGCAACGGCCCCTCGGCGTGGCGGGTTGACATCGAACGCATGGGCTTCAACGATGGTCAGCTGCGTTACCTCGATGGCATCATTGCGCTCGATCTGCAAGCCAAGGTAGTATCGGTCGCCGACGCCAGCAGCACCGCCAAAACGGATGTTGGCTTGCAATTCACGCTCGGCGGCAGCTACCGCAACACCCCCATCAGAGGTGCAGGCAGAGCGGGCAATGTCTTGCTGCTCAAGCGCGAAGATGGCATTTTTCCGATTCAGGCACACGCCCAGCTCGGCAGCAACAAACTCGCCATCGAAGGTAGCCTGACCGATCCGCTGGCATTGACCGGCATGGACGTCCAGCTCACCCTGGGCGGCGCCAGCATGGCTGACCTGTATGGCTTGACCGGCGTGTTATTGCCGGCGACGCCAGCCTACCTGACACGCGGCCGCCTGATCGGCAGCAAAGACACACAAGCCTGGAACTGGCGTTACGAAAACTTTACCGGCAATGTCGGCCAGAGCGACCTGGCCGGCACCCTCGACTACCTGCAACAAATCCCACAGAAAACACTGACGCGTCCGCTGCTGCGCGGCAACATCACTTCGCAACAACTGCGGCTGGCGGACCTGGGAGCATCGATCGGCGCCGACAGCAATGCCAGCAAGAAGGCGCGCGGCAAGGCCGAAGTCCAGCCCGACAACAAAACCTTGCCGGTAGAACAGTTCAATCCTGCCAAATGGGGCGCGCTCGACGCCGATGTCAGTTTCAAGGCCAAGAAACTGGTGCGCAGCGCCAAGGTGCCGCTGCAAGATGTAGTCGCCGATATCCACATGAAAGACAAGGTCCTGACACTGACGCCACTCAATTTCGGCATGGCAGGCGGCAACATCACCGCCAATCTGTCGCTAGACGGCCGCAGCAACCCGATCCACAGCCAGGCCAAACTGGTGGCACGCGGTATTCAGATACGCGAACTGTTCCCGACCCTGCAATCCATGCAGTCCAGTTTCGGCGAGCTCAATGGCGATGCTGCGTTGACCGGTCACGGCAATTCAGTGGCTGCGATGCTGGCCAGCGCCGATGGCGAACTGGGTGCGGTGGTGAGCCAGGGTTCCATCAGCCAGTTCATGCTGGAAGCGGCTGGCCTCAATGTCGCCAATGCCATCGTCGTCAAACTGTTTGGTGACAAACAAGTACACATGAACTGCATGATCAGCGATTTCAAGGTCACCAATGGCCGCGCCGATGTGCGCCGCTTCATCCTTGACACCGACGATACCCTGGTCAATATCACTGGCAACATCGACATCGCCAGCGAACAACTGAATCTGGACATCCGCCCCAGCAGCAAGGGCGTACGCATCATTTCACTGCGCACGCCGCTGTATGCCAAAGGCACTTTCAGCCATCCCGATGTTGGCCCCTACAAAGGACCGCTGGCCTTGAAAGCTGTCGCCGCCGTGGCGTTGGCGGCCATCGCGCCGGTCGCTGCGGTGCTGCCACTGGTCAAGCTGGGCACTGTCAAGGATACCGATTGTGCCGGTGCGCTGGCCAGCGTGCAACAAACCCGTGCCCATCCAAGTTCAGCGCCGACGGCAGCACCAGCCGCACCGGTCACTTCGGGTGAGCAGCAACAGACCCAACAGCAAAAAAAGTAAGCGAGGCAAGCATGACCGAACCCGGCCCAGAGCAGCGCCAAAGCAACACCGACAACGGCAAAGCCATTGCCGGACTCGCCGTGGCCGGTATAACGCTGACGGCCGCGCTGGGATGGTGGTGTGCGCGTCGCCGCAAGCAACCGGTCATCACCGATGTCACGCACGCGCCGACCGCTGAGCGCAGCAAGCCGGCACAAGCACACCAGCATCGACAGCGGGCACGACAACTCATGTCAGCCTTCAACACCGTGCTGCCACTGCTGCAAGCCTGGCAAAGAAATCAAGTGGCGCGCCGTGCGACAGCACCACAGGCGCCGCTGGATCGTTTGAAGGAGAGTGCCGCGTTAGGCTTGCTGCCGCCCAGCACGCCCGATGTCACCCCCGATCTCGGACCAGAAGCAGCGGTCGCACACCGTGTCGCCGTGATCCGCGCCGGCCCCTGGTATCAGCAGGTCTGGCAATTCACCAGTGCTGCCATCAATGCCTGGCTAGAAAATTTCGCCCCCAGCATGGGTGCCGCGATTGCGTATTACACGATTTTTTCGATTGCGCCGATACTGGTGATTGCCATCGCCATTGCCGGCATGCTGTTCGGCCAGGATGCGGCGCAAGGCGAGATCGTCGAGCAGATCCGCAGCATCGTCGGTACCGACGGGGCAATTGCGGTACAAGCGCTGCTGCGTTCGGTCAGCACCCGCTCGGATGGTGTCATCGCCACTGCGCTCAGTCTGATCACGCTGGCCATTGGCGCCACTGCCGTGTTCGCTGAACTGCAAAGCGCACTCGACCGCATCTGGCGTATTCCGGTGGCGGTGCGCTCACACGGTCTCTGGGGCTTGATCCGCACGCGCCTGCTGTCGTTCGGCCTGATCCTGGGACTCGGCTTCATGCTGATGGTGTCGCTGGTAGTCAGTGCCGCACTGGCAGCATTGGGAAAATGGTGGAGCGGCTGGTTCGAGGGTTGGGGCGTGATGATACAACTGCTCAACTTCCTGATTTCCTTTCTGGTGTTTACTGCCTTGTTCGCCGCCATCTACAAACTCATGCCACGCGTGAGCCTGTCCTGGCACGACGTACGCATCGGTGCGCTAGCCACGGCCGTGCTCTTCATCATCGGCAAATACCTGATCGGCATTTATCTCGGCAAGACCGGCATGAGTTCCGGCTTCGGCGCCGCCGGTTCGTTCGCGCTGCTGCTGGCCTGGATTTATTACTCGGCGCAAATCTTCCTGCTCGGCGCCGAATTCACCTGGATCTATGCCCACAATTATGGCTCGCGTCAGCGCTTGCGCGCACCGCGTCCAGTCACACCAGCTTAAGCACGCCCCCACTGCTGCGCCACCTGCGCCAAGTCTTGCTTGGCTCGCACCAATGCTGCTTCGCGTTGTTCCGCTTCGGCAAACGTCAGCGGCTGGGCATCGACAAAGTGCGGCTCTCGCACACCAATAAATCCAAACGCGGCGCGCAAGGAAGGCGTCAAACCATCCATGCCGGCCAGCGGCGAACCGGCACGCAAGTCAGCGCCGCGCGTCGTGATGAACAAGACCTTCTCGGCCGCCATCATGCCCTGATAACTGCCATCGGCGGCTTTGCGGTAAGTGACATCGGTACGCACGATATTGTCGATAAATGCCTTGAACACCGAAGGCATCGAAAAGTTATACATCGGCATCGCAAACACAAAGGCATCTGCCGCCAGTAACCTTGCGCACAGGGCATCTGATGCCTGCAGCGCCTGCTGCATGACTGGCGTGCGTTCGGCTTGCGGGGTATAAGTAGCGATGGTGAAGGCTTCGTCGACATGGGCCGGGGTTGCGGTGGTGAGGTCCAGGTAATCGATCTCCAGATCGGCCTGTTGCGCCTGCAACAAGTCAATGAAGTAACGCGACAAGGCGCGTGAATTGGACCATTCGCGTTTAGCGCTGGCATCAACGTGCAACAATTTCATGGTAGTTCCTAGTAATGGATAAGGGGTGTGTGAAAGCCTGGCTTCATTGCGTGCTGAGCGCAATCGGTTTGCCAAAACGCAGCGAGCTGGTCAGCAAGCCCTGCCGGAAATAAAACCGTTGTGCCAGCGCATTGGCCATGCCGGTGTCGAGTACCAGACGTGCACATTGCTGCTGCTGTGCCAGTGTACTCAAGGCATCGAGCAGACGTGCGCCGTAACTGCCGCCGCGCGCCGACGCCGTGGTCACCAGATCATCGACATAGAGAAACTTGCCGTACACCAGGTTCTCTTGCCAACGATAACCAGCCAGTGCCACGACCGCATCGTCCTGCCATGCCGCCAACAGGCGATAGTGTTGCATCGCCTGACGGCTAACGCGGGCGAGAAATTCATCCTCATCTTGCAAATGCGGTCGCAATTCCTGCATCACAGCGAAGCAGGCACGCAGGTCGGGTTCTGATTCGGCGTGCCGCAAGACCACTGTGTCGGCTGCCGTGCTGGATGAAATAGGCATGATTGGGATTTCCAGGTAAATGCGTCAGACGCAGAATCGGGACCGGGATCGGCCCCGAAAAGTAGTGAAGCCGGCAGCATCTTACGAAGTCGATGGCATAATGCACAGAGCCAAGAAATGACATTTTAACTAGGCCATCATTTCATCATGCCCATCCCAATGTTGCCGCCATCCGCATTACCGCCATTTCGCCCGCACAGTGGCGAGCCGATCTATCGCCAAATTTATGCACGCCTGCGCAACGCCATTGCCGAACAATTGTTGCGGCCGGGCGACCGGATTCCGGCGGCACGCGCGCTGGCACTGGAGCTGGGTGTGGCACGCGGCACCGTGGAAGCCGCCTATGCCTTGCTCAGCGCCGAAGGCTATGTCGAGACGCGCGCCCAGGCAGGCACCGTCGTCACGCAGCAATTGCCGCCGCTGCTGCCACCAAGCATCGTGCTTACCAACGCGACCGCCCCCTCGACGCTAGCGGCCATGCCAGCGACACAAGGACCGCTGCCATTTCAGATGGGCTTACCGGCACTGGATGCGTTTCCGCGCAAGCTATGGGCACGCCTGGCGGCGCGCTCAATCCGCGCCACCGGCCAAACCGACATGCTGTATCCACCGAGCGCCGGTCTGCCAGCCTTACGCACCGAAATCGCCACCTATCTGCAATTGTCACGCGGCGTCGCCTGCAGTCCTGAACAAGTGTTCGTCACCAGCGGCTACCGTGAAACCTTGCAATTGATTGCCGCCGCTGTGCTCACGCGTGGCGATCAGGTCTGGGTGGAAGATCCCGGTTATGCGCCGACGGCAGCTGTGCTGACACAAGCCGGCATGCTGCCGGTACCGGTGGCAGTCGACGATGAGGGCCTGCAGCTTGCACAAGCGGTGCAGACGGCACCGACTGCACGCGCGGTGGTGGTAACACCGGCGCATCAGAGTCCCCTGTGTGTGGCGCTGTCACTGCCGCGACGGCTGGCCTTGCTGGATTGGGCCGCACGTCACGATGGCTGGATCGTCGAAGATGACTATGACGGCGAATACCGCTATGTCGGTCGGCCGTTGCCAGCACTCAAGAGTCTCGATCATGCTGGCCGTGTGCTGTATGCCGGCACGTTCAGCAAGGTATTGTTCCCCGGTGTGCGACTAGCTTATCTGGTCGTGCCGCCGTCTCAGCTTGTGGTGTTTCAGCGGGCAGCACAGGCTTGCTTCAGCGGTGCGCCGCTGTTGACGCAACACATCGTCAGCGATTTCATCGGCGCTGGTCATTTCGCCCGGCACCTGCAGCGCATGCGCAAACTGTATGCCGAACGCCGCCTGCTGGTGACGCAAGCGCTGCAACAGGTGTTGGGCGACTATGTACAGATTCACCAGCCGCCGGGCGGCATGCATCTGATCCTGCACCTGCGCGGGCGCCGCTCGGACCGCGCTTTGGCGGCGCGCATGCGGGCCGACGGCATGGCCGTGCACGCGCTGTCGGAGCGCAGCGTGGCCCATCCGGTACGACCGGGGCTACTGCTCAGCTTCACCAACATCGCCACAGCAGAACTGGCAAACCAACTCGGCCAACGTATTCTGGCCTTGCTCAAATAAGCCTAACGCCACGCACCAACTTGGCGCAATGACAGTATTGCCCCTGCGCCAATCCCTTGATTTACCAGGCATGCAGACAATACCGGCATCGGCATGCCGCTTGCTTACAGTTGATTGACATCGATACCCTGCGCCAACCGCCTGGCATCGATTTGTCCTTGTTTTGTTCCAGCAGGCTTTTCAACTCGTCATCCGGGGGAAGTAATGAAATTAACGAAGTTAGCAGCATTTTTCTGCATCAGTCTGTCGGCAGCCATGCTCACACCAGCCCATGCGGACGCACTGGCCGACGTCATGAAGAGCGGTACCCTCAGGGTTGCAGTACCACAGGATTTCCCGCCTTATGGCTCGGTCACTGCCGACATGCAAATTCAGGGGCTCGATATTGATGTGGCCAAGATGGTCGCCAAGAGCCTGGGCGTCAAAGTGGTCCTGGTACCGGTAGCCAGCGCCAACCGTATTCCTTACCTGCAATCGAATCGCGTCGATCTGGTGATTTCGACACTGGGCCGCAACGCCGAGCGCGAAAAGGTCATGGATTTTTCGCAGCCTTATGCACCGTACAACAATAGCCTGTTCGGCGCCGCCGATATCAAGGTCAGCGGCCCGGCCGATCTGGCTAACCAGACCGTGGGTGTAGCGCGCGGTACTTTTGAAGATATCCTGCTGACCAAGTCAGTGCCAGCGAGCACCATCATCAAGCGTTACGAAGACAACAACACACTGATCTCGGCCTACACCTCGGGCCAGGTCAAGCTGATGGGTACCGGCGACTTCGTCGCCGTCACACTGGGCGAGCAAAACCCTGCCCGCAAACCCGTGTTCAAGTACATCATCCAGGAATCGCGTTGTGTGGTTGGCGTCAACAAGGGCGAAACAGCGTTGAACGCCAAGGTCAACGCGGTGCTGACCCAGGCCAAGAAGTCGGGCGAACTGAGCACTCTGGTGACCAAGTGGCTGCACGTGCCACTGCCTGAGAAGCTGGCCACTACGTTCGAATAAGTAGCGCCAGCAGCTTCGCATTACATCGACGTCGCCGAACGTGCCGCCTGTTCGTACAAGCCGGACAGGATGCGCAGGAAGCGCGCCAGCTCTTCCAGTTCAAAGCTTTCTGCATCATCCCCGGTCAGGCCGGACACCAGCAGCTGTTCACGAATCTCGTAATAGCGTTTGCACAGGTCCTGACCGGCTTCGTTGGTCGAATACAGCACTTCCTTGCCGCGTTTTTCGGTATTGACCAAGCCCAGCGACAACAGCTTCTTGAGCGAATAGTTGACCACATGAGTGTCTTCAATATTGAGAATGAAGGCAATGTCGGCCAGCTTCTTTTCGCGCGCGCGGTGGTTGATATGGTGCAGCACCAATACATCGGTGGCAGTCATATCCTTCATCCCGGCCGCCGAAATGCAACGCACCATCCAGCGACTGAAGGCATTGTTGGCGATGATCATGCCGAATTCGAATTCGCTCAATTCCTTGCTTCTCCCCGAGGCCAGATGCAACGACGATACGATTGGCACTTTGCTGCTGCCAGTGCTGTTACTGGTGCTATTGCCTGGTTGGGCAAACGTGGCTTTCAGGTTCTTCTTCTCGGTCGGCATGGCTGGAATCCCAAATCTCGGTAAGTGGTGTGGGCGCACGTGCATGCGCTGCCGATATTAAAACCCATTTTCAGGCACTTTGCGATGACTGCCTGCATCATCCCAGCAATCCACGCCGATCCGACCTCAGCAAAGACAATGGCGCGGGCTTTCCCGGCAGCATGTTGAGCGTCGGCGTGGCTGGCTCGCCGGCGTGCTCGATCTTGAACAACGAAACCGCCTGCCCCAGTGCCAGAGCCTGATCGTGCAAGGTTTGGGCGGCAGCGGCGGCTTGTTCCACCAGGGCAGAATTTTGCTGGGTCATCTCATCGATCTGCTCAATCGCCTGATTGACCTGGCCGATACCGGCACTTTGGGCATCACTGGCAATCGAGATTTCCGTCATGATGTCGGCCACCTGTTTAACGCTGCGCACGATGTCTTGCATGGTATTGCCAGCGCCATCGACTAGCGTGCTGCCGGCGTCGACTTTCTTGACCGAGTTCTGGATCAGCACGGCAATTTCCTTGGCGGCACCGGCGCTGCGTTGCGCCAGCGCACGTACTTCTGCCGCCACCACCGCAAAACCGCGCCCTTGTTCTCCGGCTCGTGCCGCTTCCACGGCGGCGTTCAAGGCCAGGATATTGGTCTGAAATGCGATCCCATCGATCACGCTGATGATATCGACGATCTGGCGCGAACTGTCCTTGATGTCTTTCATGGTACTGACCACCTGCCCCACCACGACACCGCCCTGCAACGCCACCTGCGAAGCATTGATGACCAGCCGGTTGGCTTCACGCGCATTCTCGGCATTGTGATTGACGGCGTCGGTCAGTTCCATCATCGAGCTGGACGTCTCTTCCAGCGTGCTGGCCTGCAACTCGGTACGTGCCGACAGATTGATATTGCCGTCGGCGATTTCACGCGCCGCAATCGAGATCGCGTCGGAGCCGTCGCGCACCTGCGTGACCGCGCTGACCAAGCCATCGCGCATATGTTGCAAGGCCGCCAGCAGTTTGCCGGTTTCATCCTGGGCGCTGCTTTCCACACGCACTGACAAATCACCGCCCGCCACACGTTCGGCGATATTGATGGCCGCATGGAGTGGGCGCGTGATGCTGCGCATGACCGAATAACCGACCAACACCGCCAGCAAGGTCGCAATCGTGGCCATGCCGGTCATCAGCATACTGGCAGCGCCCGAAACGTGCTGAGCATCTTGTCCGGCCTGCACCATGTTATGGCCCTGGAATACGATCAAATTGTCGAGCGCCTTGAAATAAGCAGTCTGAAACGGTGCAATTTCCGGCAAGATCAAGTCACGTGCCTGCTCCACCTGGCCATCCTTGACAGCGGCCAGAAAACTACTGAGCACAGGCGCATAGTTGCTGCGTGCCAGATTGACTGCTGCCAGCATTTGCTTGCCGTCAGGCGACGTGGTTTCCTGAGTCAGGCGCTGCAACGTGGCGTCGATCACGCTGCCGGCATGGGCGATGGTGTCGAGCTCGCCATGGATTTCATCGACGGTGCTCATGAACAAGAGATTGCGCATGCTGCGCGCGGTTTCATCGAGCGCGCCCTTGACCGTGTTGGCCATGACCGTGCGCGGGTAAAATTCGTTGGAGATGTCGCGGATGCTGCCATTGATCTGTTGCAATCGATAGACGCCGATAACGGTCAGGCCGAGCATCAATAGAATCACGACACCAAAGCCGATGGCCAGCCGTTGGCCGATGTTGAGGCGCGTCAGTTTGATCATTTTGTTACCCCTTTCCTGTTTGTCATGGTTGTCATGCTTGCTGACCTGGCCGACAGTTTCCCTCAAGACGTGCTTCGAAACTGTCGGCAATCAGGCCGCCGGACGATGAACGACGCTATGCCTTTTCCAGGACCGCATAGCGCCGGGACGGTCCACTGTCCGGCGAATAAAGACGCTTAGAACGTGTGGCGAATACCGAGATTCCAGGCGCTGTTGCCGCTACCGGCTTCAATCGAGCTGCCGACCGTGTAAGGTGCACCATTCTTGTTGCTGATATGGGCATACATGGCATACAGATCGGTGCGCTTGGACAAGGCATAGCGATAGCCGGCTGCAATCTGGCTGGCATCCTGATTGGCGGTGGTCTTGTCATCCTTGCGGATGTAGGACGCCAGCAAAGTGTGCTGGGCACCCACCGGGACCGTCACACCAATGAGCATGTCGGTGCTGTTGGTAGAAGCGGCAATAGCGCTGGTGCCGTAAGGATTGACGGTATTGCGCAACGGCGAACTGTTGAGCCCCTTGTTGACGCCATAGGCTGCATGCAGCTTGAACGGACCAAAATTGTAGACTGCACCCAGCAAGGTGCTGCGGCCGGTGCCGGTCTGCGTGGTGGTGGTGTCGTTGTTGCGCACATGCACGCCCAGACGCACGTTCAATGGGCCATTGTTATAACCGATAGCACCACCGAGCTGGCTGGATGCGGCCGTGCTGCCAGCGGTTTCGCCGAAGCCGTAAGCCAGTTCACCGCTGACGCCGCCGATCACTGGCGACGCGTATTTGACGGTATTGTCCATACGGCTGGCACCGTTGCCGGTATTAGGCATCAGGTTGGCAGCATCGCCCGCATAACCGGTACCGAATGGATCAACCATGGTCAGCACCAGATATTGCGGCGTGTACTGACGGCCGGCCGTGACAGTACCGAAGCCACCGTTCAAGCCGACATAGCTTTGACGACCAAACAACAAACCACCTTGACCGAGCGCGCCGGTGTCGTTCTGAAAACCGCTTTCCAGCAGGAACAGTGCCGACATGCCGCCGCCCAGATCTTCATTGCCCTTAAAGCCGATGCGCGAACCGCCGCTGATACCGCTGGTCAGCTTGGTGACATGCCCGCCGCTGCCGCCGCTTTCACCGACCAGGCCGGTGTCAATCAAACCATAAATGGTCACCGACGATTGCGCCATGACCGGTGCTGCCTGCATACCGGCGACAAGTGCGAAGGCTGCTGCTGCCAAGACTTTCTGTTTCATTGTGATTCCCCGTTGAGTGGATAGGTAATGGAAATGCCTGAATTGCAAAACTGCAAAAATGACGTAGAGCCCAGTGTTGTGCGCCCTCCCCTAGCCTCTTACGCCACGCTGCTCTTGGCCGGCGACAAGACCAAGGCGCGTTGGCCTTGTCGCCGGCAAAGAGAACTACTGGACCGCCAGCTGCGATGCTGCCGGTCGCGATGCGATGTCAGGTCTGCATGGTCGGCACCGGCTGCGGCCAGTGCATCTGGTCGCTGGTGAATTCATGCAGAAAACTGAAATGCGGATTGCTGTCCGCCGTCAATCTGAATGCCGCATCCAGCACCCGCGGCGGCAACCACGGATAGGGCAAAAATGCTTGCAAGGTGGTGAGTAAATCACCGCCGACATCAGCCACCAGCATCATGTGATCGATGCGGATATGCATTTCGCTGACGCGCCATTGGCGCCCATGCGGCACCAGTTGCCAGTGGTAATAGCCGCGCCCGATACGCAGCGATGCCGTGGCGTGCTCACGCATGATCACCAGCCATGGCAGATAAGCAATGCGTGCTTTAATCACCGGCAAGCTGTCGCAAACGTAATAGGTGCGACATTGCGTGAAGCGCGTGGCAAAGTCCGTCACTAGCGTCTGCGCAATCCCGTCGGCCCCGACCACCAGCGGCGGAAACGCCACTGCGCTGGCAGCCGTCGAAATACTCAACACCGCATTGGCTTGGTAAATATCGTAGATCAGTGATGGATGGCATTTGTCTTTTGCATAGACGTACGCCTCCAGCAACGATTTATGCGTCAACATAAAATCATCCTTGGTTAGTGACGGAATATTCCGTCGCGAGGGAGTGGCAGCGCCGGCCGGCGCGGTGCTATTCGTTCAGGCGATCCGTGACAAACATCTTGCCCGGCGCATGGGTAATGCAAAACGGCAGCTTGCTCATTTCAGCGACATACTGTGGTGTCACGCCGCAAGCCCAGAACACCGGCAGTTCGTCGTCCATGATCGCGACCGCATCGCCGAAATCGGGCCGCATCAGGTCGGCGATACCAATCACCTGTGGATTGCCGATATGCACCGGTGCGCCATGCACCTGCGGCAAACGCGCCGTGATCTCGACCGCGCGCGCCACATCGCGGCTCTTGACCGGACGCATGCTGACCACGGCATTGCCACTGAAGCGCCCGGCCGGCACGCACGGCAGCGTGGTCTTGTACATGGCGACATTGCGCTGCTGCTCAATATGGCGCAATGCAATACCACCGGCCACCAGCGCACTTTCGAACGAAAAACTGCAACCGATCAAAAAGCTGACTAGATCATCGCGCCAGAACTCGCTGATGTCGGTGACTTCGCGCACCAGCACGCCGTGTTCAAAAATGCGATAGCCCGGTAGGTCGCTACGCAGATCGGCCTGCTCGGCACTGCGCGGCGCAAACCGGCCCGGCTCCAGCACCTCCACCAGCGGACAGGGCTTGGGGTTGCGCTGGCAAAACAGCAGGAAATCAAATGCGTATTCCTGCGGCACGATCATCAAATTGGCCTGCACATGATTGTCGGCATAGCCAGCAGTCGGGCCGTCAAAAGTGCCGCTGCGGCACATGGCGCGCAGTTCGGCGGCGGACAGATCCGTTTCGTTCGAAAGCAGCATGTTCATCTCACAAGCCTCCCAGGTAAGCCTTCTTGATGTCTTCGTTGTGCAGCAATTCGTCGCCGGTGCCCTGCATGACAATGCGTCCGGTCTGGATTACATAGCCGTAATGGGCAATCGCCAGCGCCTTGTGCAGGTTTTGTTCGACCAGCAGAATCGACACGCCCCTCTGGTTCACTTGCTGGATCGTATCGAGCACCTTGGTGACGAATTTTGGCGCGATGCCCCACGACGGTTCATCAAGCAGCAGCAAGCGTGGCTTGGCCATCAGGCCACGGGCAATCGCCAGCATTTGCTGCTCACCGCCGCTCATGGTGCCGGCCAACTGGTGGCGGCGCTCCTTGAGAATCGGAAAAGTGGCAAACATCTCGTCGACCGAGGCTGCCACTTCCTGCTTGTCGCGACGGGTGTACGCACCCAGCTCCAAATTGCGCTGCACAGTCAGGCGGCCGAACAGGCGGCGGCCTTCCGGCACCAACGATAGACCCAGGCCGACGCGGTCGAACGCCGGCACCTTGCCAATATCGGTGTTGTCGAACACGATGCTGCCGTGGTCCACCTTGTTGAGGCCAGCGATGGCGCGCAAGGTAGTCGATTTGCCGTTACCATTGCCACCCACCAGCGCCACCAGACTGCCTGGCTTGACGTCGATATCGACCTTGGACAAGGCCAGCACGCCGTCATAGCTGGCGCGCAGATTTCTCACTTGCAGCATCATTCATCTCCCAGGTAGGCGGCGATCACATGCGGATCGTTCGATACATCGTGTGGCGAGCCGTCGGCGATCTTCTTGCCATAATCGAGCACCACGATCTGATTGGCGATCGGCATGATGCCTTCCAGCACGTGCTCGACGATCAGACAGGAAATGCCCTGGTCGCGGATCTTCAGCACCACCTCGACGGTTTCGCGCACTTCGGTCGGATTGAGACCGGCCATCACTTCATCCATCAACAGCAGCTTGGGTTGCACGGCCAGCGCACGCGCTACCGCCAGGCGACGCTGTTCGCTGATGGTCATGCTGCCGGCCGGCTTGTCGGCAAAATGGCCGAGGTTGACGAAATCGAGCAGCTCTTGCGCCGTGCGGCGTGCCGCGGCAACACCACGTTGTTTGAGGAAGGTGCCGACCATGACGTTTTCCAGCGCGCTCATGCTGGTGAAGGTACGCGCCACCTGAAAGGTTCGGGCAATGCCAACGCGGGCGCACTGTTCCGGTGTCATGCCGGAAATCTTCACGTCTTCCAGCCATATGTCGCCGGTCGTCGGCGGTGAATAACCGGCAATGCAGTTAAACATGGTGGTCTTGCCGGCGCCGTTGGGACCGATCAGGCCGACGATTTCACCGGCCTGGACGGTAAAGGAAATATCCTGGTTGGCGGTCAGGCCGCCGAATTTCTTGTAAACGTTTTCTACGCGCAGCAAACTCATTTGACCACCTCCTGGGCGCTGATGGCGGCTTGCGCCTTGCCTGCCTTGCGGCGTGCAATCTTGCTCTTGATATAGCCGAGAATGCCGTTCGGGTAATACACCGCGATCACGATGATCAAGGCGGCGTAGATGATCAGGTCAGTACCGCGCCCACTGCCGCCAAACATCGTGCGGGTGCCTTCTTCAATCGCAGTCAGCAGGCCGGCACCAACCAGCGGCCCGAACAAGGTACCGATGCCGCCGAGGATGGAAACCAGCGCCATCTTGATCGACAAGCCGGTGCCGAGCACCGAACCTGGATCAATGTACAACTCTTTCTGCGCATACAGACTGCCGCCCATGGCGGTGAAGAAGCTGCTCACCGCAAACGCGATCTGCTTGTACTTGGACAGACTGACGCCAAGGCTGCGCGCGGCATCCGGTTCATCCTTGATGGCCCGGAAGTAGTAGCCCAGATAGCTGCGTTCGATCGCGAAATTGGCCAGCATGGTCAACAGCAGCAGACCAAGCGCAATGTAGTAGTAAGGCGCCTTGTCATCGAAAATCATGTTGGCCCAGCCGCTCTCGTTCATCGGGATGGTCAGACCCACGGCGGCACCGGCGAAGTCCCAGTTGGTGAACACAATCTGGATGATTTCTGCGACGGCAATCGTGGCCATGGCGAAGTAATGGCCCTTGAGCCGGAAGCAGGACCAGCCGACCGGCAAACTGACCAGCGCCGCAATCACGCCACCGGCCAGCATGGCAAACCAGGGATTGATGCCGAACAGCGAAAACAAGATCGTCGAGGTATAAGCGCCAATGCCATAGAAGGCTGCATGACCGAGCGACACCTGACCGGCGTAACCGCCGACGATGTTCCAGGACACGCCGATCTGTGCCGCCATCAACATCAGAATCGCCAGATTTTGATGGCTCGGGCTGGTCACAATCAGTGGCAAGGCCAGCGCCACCAGCAGCAGCGCCAGCAACAACACGGTGCGCCTGGTTGGTCTGGCCGCACCCAAGGGCACGGGCAGCGACGACGGTAGACTGTCAATATTTTTAAGCATGGAATTCCTCTTGATTAAATGACGTCGGCATCAGGCTTTGCCGAGCAAACCCTGGGGACGGAACATCAGCACCGTGAGGAACAGCACCAGCACGATCGCCATCTTGTATTGCGGCCCCAGGAAGAAGCCGCCCATCACTTCGATCACGCCGACCAGCACACCGGCAATCAGGGCACCAACGACACTGCCGAAACCACCCAGGTTGACCACCACAAATGCGATCAGGATGAAATTGGCGCCGACTTCCGGAAAGATAGGAAAGAAGGTCGATAACAACGCCCCCGCCACACCGGCACAGGCCGCACCAACGCCCCAGGCCAATGCGAACATCTTTTGCGAATCGATACCCATCAGTTGCGCCGCTTCCTTGTCGGCGGCAGTCGCTTCCAGCGCTGCGCCCAAACGGGTGCGGGTCAGGAACAGGTAGATCACGGCAGTGACGATGATGGCACCGAGACCAGCGGTCAATTGCGGTTCACCGATCTGAATCCCTGCCAGCGACACCTGGCCACTGACCAGCGAGTTTTCGATGGTGCGGAAGTCGGCTTTCCAAAAAAACTGGGCGATGCCGCGAAACAAAATCATCAGGCCGAACGTGGTGAAGATTTGCGACACCATCGGCGCGTTGGTGATCTTGCGAATCACCAGCTTGTACAGCAAGGTACCGAGGCCGAACAGGAACAAGGCCGTCAGCGGCAAGGTAAAGATCGGATCAAGCGCATATAAGGTAAATAGCCAGAAGCTGGAGTACATACCGAACATCAGGAATTCGCCATGCGAGAAGTTGACGATGTCCATGACACCGAAAATCAAGGTCAAACCGATCGCCACCAGCGCATAGATCAATCCGATCAACAAGCCAGATGCCAGCGTCTGCACCAAAATAGAAAAAGTCATGCATATCTCCTTTGCCAACCACTTACGTCCCGCAAGTGGCAAGCGCCATAAAAAACTGAATCAAGCTGAGCCGTATTGCCAAATCCAAAGTGCCAGCGCTGCGGCAGTGTTGTTCTTGTTGCTGCCGCAGCGCGCTCCACGCCACTGTTATTTACGTTGATCCCACTTCGGCATCGGCCAGACGATGTCGCGGGTTGCCATATCGAACGGCCACACGGTGTAGTACTTGCCGTTGATGATTTGCAGCAGGATGCCGGAGGCATTGACGTTCTGGCCATGCTCGTCGAACTTGATACCCTTCCACGGCATGATCAGCTTGTTGCCGGGAATATTGGTTTCCGACAGTGCCTTGCGGATGGCTTCAGGATCGGTCGAGCCGGCGCGGTTGATGGCGTCTGCCAGTGTCATCAGACCGGTGAAGGTACGTGATGAATTACCGGTGAAGTTGATCTTGAAACGCGCATTGAACAGGTCGTTGACTTGCTTGATCAAGGGATTCTTGGCGGCCAGATCGAGCGACCAGACGTCGCGGGTAATGATGTAATCCGCATCCTTGCCCATGGTCTTGACGAACTCGGTATCAATGAAACCAGCATCGTTGGCAAGGATCATGTCCGGCGTAAAACCCAGTTCCTTATAGGTCTTCATCGACAGAATGGCATCGCCCAGATAGGACGATTGCAACACCACCTGTGGCGCGGCCGCCTTGAGTAACTGCACCTCAGAGGTGAGCTGGGTACTCTTGGCCGGGTACACAATGGTCTTGGTCAGATCGTAGCCGCGTTCCTTCGACAGACGGGTTTCCAGCTTGGTGGTTTCATTGCCCCACAAGGTGTTTTCATTGAACGCGCCGAGCTTGCTGATCTTGATGCCCTTCTTGGCTTCCAGCTCCTTGAAGAAATCATAGAAGTTGGTCACGAACAGATCGTCATGCGCCGTGGTGCGGAAAAACCACTTGAAGCCGCGCTGTGTCAGCGAGGCCGACGACGATTCCGGATTCAGGTAAGGCACCTTGTAACGTTCTGCCACCTGACTGGTGGTCGCGGTGACGTTGCTGAAATAGGCACCGACCACAGCCACCACTTTTTCTTGTGTGATCAAGCGTTCGGCTTCGGTGGCACCGACTTGCGGGTTGCCTTGCGAATCGGCAAACACCAGCTTGATCTTGGCGCCCTTCAGATTAGGCAAGCCGCCACCGGCCGAGAACGGCAAATTGGGGACACCCTTGGCACCGTTATTGATAATGTCGGCGGCCAGTTCCAGCGCATCCTTCATCTCAGCGCCGGTCGATGCTGCCGCACCGCTCAAGGGATAAATGACACCGATCTTGATTTCCTGTTGCTGCGCCTGTGCTGAATAGGCCGCCATACAGAAAGTGACAGCCAGTCCGGCTTGTGCCACGCGTTTGAAGAGTTGACCTGAGACGATACCTAACATGATGTGACGCTCCTTGTTGTAGTGATCCATGACATCCAAAAATGACCGCGCCGCCGGCCCACCCCGTGGCGACTATCCAAATCGCAAGCCGAGTTGATCCACTCCAGGCCATTGAAGGGACTGGACTGCACCGCCTGTTTGCCATCGATGTGACACGACCTCCCGTGAGAGATGACGCGACCTGCGTTGGCGCACTATGACGGCGTGACTGGTATTGCGATCGTGTTGCTGATGTTGCTGCTGCTGATACGACTTATCGACTGCCTATTTCAGAATCCATCGCTACATGACGATGAAACAGCGCCGTTGCTGACTGCGCATGGCTGTTCATCGCCCCTTTCTAGTTTTTCTTTCATTTTTATCTCCTTCATTTTTTTGTTGAATCCTATATGTTTCGTCGATAATATGTCAATAAATTATTAATATTTAAAAAAATAAATGATCGCCAAATCATTAACGTTTTACTAGCAAATCGCGTGCCTGATTTTCAAAGCGATCGCCCTATCAGGCGAAAACCCATATAAACAAAGGATTTACAGGGAAACCTAGCAGCCGTCGCGGCATTTCCCGAATGATGCACTTTGCGCTGTTCCGCACGCTTTATGTGCAAAGTGTCGATAATTCATCAATAAAGATGCACCTTAATGAGAAAGGCAATGCACCATGAATCAAGAGCAGACCATCCTCGGTGAACAACGCTGGCAATTCTGGATCGATCGCGGCGGCACCTTCACCGATATCGTCGCGCGCCGTCCCGACGGCACGCTGTTGACACACAAGCTGTTGTCGGAAAATCCCGAACAATACAAAGATGCGGCAGTCGCCGGCATCAAGCGCCTGCTCGGCTTGCAAGCCGATCAGCGGATTTCGCCGCAACAGGTGGAAGCAGTCAAAATGGGCACCACGGTGGCCACCAATGCCCTACTCGAACGCAAGGGCGATCCCACCGTACTCTTGATTACCAAAGGTTTTCGCGATGCCTTGCGCATTGCCTATCAAAACCGGCCGCGCCTGTTTGACCGCAACATCGTGCTGCCGGAACTGCTGTTCGAACGTGTCGTGGAAGTCGACGAACGCATCGGCGCGCATGGCGAACTGGTGCAACCGCTCGATACGCTATCGGTGCGTCAGCAACTGGCGGCGCTGCATGCCGACGGCTATCGCTCGGTAGCCATCGTCTTGATGCACGGCTACCGCTATACCGCACATGAGGAGAAACTGGCCGAGATCGCCAATGAACTGGGATTTAGCCAGGTGTCGGTGTCGCACCAGGTCAGTCCGATGATGAAGCTGGTCTCGCGCGGCGACACAACGGTGGTCGATGCGTATCTGTCACCCATCCTGCGCCGCTATGTAGACCAGGTTGCCGGTGAAATGGATGGCGTGCGCCTGCTGTTCATGCAAAGCAATGGCGGCTTGACCGATGCCCATCGTTTCCAGGGCAAGGATTCGATCCTGTCCGGCCCGGCTGGCGGAATTGTCGGCATGGTGCGCACCGCCGAAACGGCGGGCTTCGACAAGATCATCGGTTTCGACATGGGCGGCACCTCCACTGATGTCTCGCACTATGCCGGTGAATTCGAGCGCGAGTTCGAAACCCAGGTGGCCGGTGTGCGCATGCGTGCGCCGATGATGAGCATCCATACCGTGGCCGCCGGTGGCGGTTCCATCTTGCATTTCGATGGCAGCCGCTACCGCGTCGGCCCCGACAGTGCCGGTGCCAATCCCGGCCCCGCCAGTTACCGGCGCGGTGGTCAATTGGCGGTGACCGACTGCAATGTCATGCTGGGCAAGATCCAGCCGGCTTATTTCCCCAAGGTGTTCGGGCCCGCTGCCGACGAGGCCTTGGACCATGACGCTGTTTTGCAAAAATTCACCGCCATGGCCGAGCGTATTTATCAGGAAACCGGCAATCGCCGCACACCGGAAGAAGTGGCCGAAGGCTTCATCGAAATCGCGGTCGGCAATATGGCCAATGCGATCAAGTTTATTTCCGTGCAACGCGGCCACGATGTGACCGATTACACGCTCACCACCTTCGGTGGCGCCGGTGGCCAGCATGCTTGTCTGGTGGCCGATGCATTGGGAATGACGCGGGTCTTCGCCCATCCGTTTGCTGGCGTGCTGTCGGCCTACGGCATGGGTCTGGCGGATCAGACTGCGATGCGTGAGCAGGCCATGGAACTGGCACTCAATGCCGAGTCCAGCACGGCGCTGCAAGCGCAGTTACAGGCATTAGCGCAACAAGCTGCCGACGATTTGCTGGCACAAGGCGTCAATGCCGAGCGCATCGATGTGCTCAAGCGCGTGCACCTACGCTACGACGGCACCGATTCGGTGATCGTAGTGGCCTTCGCGACGATTGCCGAGATGGTGGCGCAATTCGAGGTCGCTTACAAAAAACGGTATTCGTTCCTGATGCCGGACAAGAGCATGGTGATCGAAGCGATTTCGGTTGAAGCCATCGGCATGTCCAACGACCGTGAAGAAAAGAGCGTGATGCTGGCGCCGCGCAGCGGCCCGTTACAACCAGCCGAAACGGTGCAACTGTTCTCGGGCGGGCAATGGCATGCGACGGCGCTGTACCGCCGCGACGACATGCGCCCCGGCGATGTCGTGCATGGCCCAGCCATCATTGCGGAAAAGAATGCCACCAACATTGTCGAACCTGGCTGGCTGGCCGAAGTAACGCCGAAAGACCACCTGCTGATGCAACGCTATCTGGCGCGCCGTCAACGCCAGGCGCTCGGCACCAGTGCCGATCCGGTGATGCTGGAAGTGTTCAACAATCTATTCATGAGCATTGCCGAACAGATGGGCCTGCGGCTGCAAAACACGGCGTTCTCGGTCAACATCAAAGAGCGTCTCGATTTCTCGTGCGCGCTGTTCGATGCCGACGGCAACCTCATCGCCAATGCCCCGCATATCCCGGTGCATCTGGGTTCGATGGGCGAAAGCATTCGTACCATCATGCGCGAAAACGCTGGCAAGATGCAGCCCGGCGACGTGTTCATGCTCAACGACCCCTACCATGGCGGCACCCACTTGCCAGACATCACCGTCATCACACCGGCCTTTGACAAGCAAGGCAAGGACATTCTGTTCTATGTCGGTTCGCGTGGTCACCATTCCGACATCGGCGGCATCACGCCCGGATCGATGCCGGCCAACAGCACCGTGGTGGAGCAGGAAGGCATCCTCATCAACAACTTCCAACTGGTGCGCGCTGGCCGCTTCCTGGAACAGGAGACGGTCGCGCTGCTCGGCTCCGGTCCTTATCCGGCACGCAATATCCCGCAAAATCTGGCCGATTTGCAGGCGCAGATTGCCGCCAACCAGAAAGGTGTGGAGGAATTACTGAAGATGGTCGATCACTTCAGTCTGGAAGTGGTGCAGGCCTATATGGGCCATGTGCAGGACAACGCCGAAGAAGCAGTACGGCGCGTGATCACGGCGCTCAAGGACAGCAGCTACACCTATCGGCTCGACAATGGCGCAGTCATCGAGGTGGCCATTCGCGTCAATCATGCGGCGCGCACGGCCGACATTGATTTCACCGGTAGCTCGGCGCAGTTGAACAACAACTTCAATGCACCCAGCGCAATCTGCATGGCGGCGGTGTTGTACGTATTCCGTACGCTGGTCGATGATGAAATCCCGCTCAATGCCGGCTGCCTGAAACCGCTCAATGTGATCATCCCGGAAGGCTCCATGCTCAATCCGCGTTATCCGGCGGCGGTGGTATCGGGCAATGTCGAGACCTCCAGCTGCATCACCAATGCCTTGTATGGCGCATTGGG
>Ga0066798_10000299_pt1 | contig 27990 bp, 29 predicted proteins | sample PersoiDNA2013203_FD_70961 | JGI IMG/M metagenome (GOLD analysis project Ga0066798, IMG submission 70961) | Permafrost soil microbial communities from the Arctic, to analyse light accelerated degradation of dissolved organic matter (DOM) -... | ecosystem: Environmental > Terrestrial > Soil >... | reverse complement strand
TGCCGGTGATTGGCGGCCTGCTCGAAGCGCTCGCGCCAGCGTTACTCAATGCCGTATTTGGGGTGGTTGCCGGTGGCGTGGTGTTGCTGGCGGTTACGGCCGTGCAGCGTCTACTGGCCGTATTCAAAAAGAACTAACCGACCAGACGACCGCCGCGCATGCGCAGGCCTTTTTTGGCCAAGCTCGGCGCCAGTGCGCCCAGCGTACTCAAGATTGCACCGCTGTGCGCATGGCAGATCGCCACACCGAGTGCATCGGCAGCATCGGTGCCAGGCAAGCCGGGCAGCGCCAGCAAGCGTTGCACCATGTCCTGCACTTGCTGCTTTTGCGCCTTGCCATGACCGGCCACTGATTGCTTGACCTGCAAGGCAGTATATTCGGCCACCGCCAGATCAGCACTGACCAAGGCACAAATCGCCGCGCCACGGGCCTGGCCGAGCAACAAGGTGGATTGAGGATTGACGTTGACGAAGACCTTTTCGATGGCGGCACAATCGGGTTGATAGGTCTGGATGACTTCTGCGACGCTGGTCAGGATGACCTTGAGGCGTTGCGGCAAATCGCCATCCGGCGTCTTGATGGTGCCGGAGGCGATGTAACTGAGCTTGCTGCCGTGTTGGAGGATCACACCAAACCCGGTGGTGCGCAATCCAGGATCGATACCGAGAATTTTCATGGCGTCAGTCTATCCGATTGTGGCAAATTCACGGCACCAGATTACCGACCCGCTCCCTATCCTTGCAACAGGCTAGGGAGCCGGCCATTAATGGCGGAAGTGACGGGTGCCGGTCAACAGCATGACCACATCACGCTCGTTAGCTGCATCGATGACTTCCTGGTCGCGCATCGAACCACCCGGATGAATCACGCTGGTCGCGCCAGCATCGACCACCACGTCGAGACCGTCGCGGAACGGGAAGAACGCGTCCGACGCCACGGCCGAACCTGCCAGCGTCAAACCGGCGTTCTGGGCCTTGATCGAGGCGATACGGGCCGAGTCGATACGGCTCATCTGACCAGCGCCAACACCAAGCGTCATGCCATTGCCGCAGAACACGATGGCATTGGACTTGACGAACTTGGCCACACGCCAGGCAAACATCAGGTCTTGCAATTGTTGTGGTGTCGGTTGCTTTTTGCTGACCACTTTGACTTCTTCGATCAGCACATTCTTGGCATCCGGTGACTGCACCAGCAAACCACCGCCGACACGCTTGAAGTCGTAGGCATTGAGACCGCCACCGAGCGGAATTTCCAGCAGGCGGACGTTTTGCTTGGCGGCGAAAATTTTCTTCGCTTCGGCACTGAACGCTGGCGCGATCAACACTTCGACGAATTGCTTGGCTACCGCTTCGGCGGCTGCGCCGTCGAGCTCGCGATTGAACGCGATAATGCCGCCAAACGCCGAGGTTGGGTCGGTTTGCAATGCCTTGCTGTAGGCTTCCAGTGCATTGGCACCCACTGCCACGCCGCACGGATTGGCATGCTTGATGATGACGCAGGCAAACGTGGTCGCGGCATCGAAGGTCTTGACGCATTCCCAGGCAGCATCGGCATCAGCGATATTGTTGAACGACAGTTCCTTGCCTTGCAACTGGGTGTAGTTCGCCAGCGCGCCGTCGATCTGCTTGACGTCACGGTAAAACGCCGCCGATTGGTGCGGATTTTCGCCGTAGCGCATGTCCTGCACTTTTTCGAAATGCAGGTTCAAGGTTTCTGGATAGGCGCTGCGTGTGGTGTGCTGCTTGTCTGCACCGAGTGAGGTGAAGTAATTGGTGATGGCGCCGTCATATTGCGCGGTGTGCGCAAATACCTTCTTGGCCAGTGCAAAACGCTTTTCATAGTCCAGATCGCCGCTGTCCTGCAAATCAGCCAACACGCTGCTGTAATCGATCGGATCACAGATCACCACGACATCCTTGTGATTCTTGGCCGACGAACGCAACATGGCGGGACCGCCAATATCGATGTTCTCAATCGCATCTTCCAGCGAGCATTGTTCCTTGGCGATGGTTTGCTGGAACGGGTACAAGTTGACCACCACCATATCGATGACGGGAATGCCGTGCTGCTCCAATGCAGCCACGTGCTCGGGAAAATCACGGCGCGCCAGAATGCCGCCATGCACTTTCGGGTGCAAGGTCTTGACGCGACCATCGAGCATTTCCGGAAAGCCGGTGTAGTCAGCCACTTCCGTGACCTTGACGCCATTGTCGGCGAGCAGCTTGGCAGTGCCGCCAGTGGACAGGATGTTGACACCCATGCTGGCCAGGCTGCGTGCAAATTCGAGCACGCCGGTCTTGTCGGAAACAGAGATGAGAGCTTGTTTGATCATGATGGAATGAACCGGAAGAGAGATGAAGGAATCTGGATGAATCTGCCGCAATCCTGGCCGCTCCTGCGACCACTCGGCAATGACGATAATTACAACAATCCGTGCTGCTGCAATTTCTTGCGCAAGGTATTGCGATTGATACCGAGAATTTCTGCAGCTTGCGACTGATTGCCGTCGGCGCGCGCCATCACTGCTTCGAAGATCGGTTTCTCGACCGTCAAAACAACCATGTCATACACATTCGTTGGCAGTTGCTCGCCCAGGTCCTTGAAATATTTTTCAAGGCTCTTTCTGACGACATCCTCGATACTTTCTTTACTCATTACGTGCTGCTTCTATTCTTTTAAGGTGTGGATCGGTCGCTTTGTGAACCGGCTGTCAACTAGGCTGCCAGCGGCTGATCGGAAAGCCCGTATTGTAACCGCTCGCCGTATTGCGACTGCGATTGAAAAAAATCCTGCACTGCATCCAGCTGCAACTGACAATCTTCCAGCCGGTTCATGCGCTGGCGGAATTGCTCGCCGCCGGGCAGATCGCGCACATACCAGCCAATGTGCTTGCGCGCCGTGCGCACGCCCAGATAATCGCCATAAAACGCGTAATGGGCCTGCAAATGTTCCAGCATCAATTCCTGCACCTCGGCCACCAACGGCGCTGGCAAATGGGTGCCCGTACGCAGGAAATGATCGATTTCACGGAATATCCAGGGCCGCCCCTGCGCCGCGCGGCCGATCATGATGGCATCGGCACCGGTGACGTCGAGTACATATTTGGCGCGCTCGGGCGTGGTGATATCGCCATTGGCCACAACAGGAATATTGACCGCCGCCTTGACCGCAGCAATGGTCTCGTATTCAGCCTCACCACTGTAACCATCGGCGCGCGTGCGGCCGTGCAGGGTCAGCATGGCAATGCCACTCTGCTCGGCCAACGCAGCAATGCGCAAGGCATTCTTATTCTCGCGATTCCAGCCGGTGCGAAATTTCAACGTGACCGGCACATCCACGGCGCGCACCACGGCGTCCAGAATACTGGCCACCAGTGTTTCGTTTTGCAGCAAGGCGGAACCGCACCAACTATTGCAGACCTTTTTGACCGGACAACCCATGTTGATATCGATGATCTGCGCACCACGGTCAACATTGTGACGAGCACAATCAGCCAGCATCGCTGGATCGGCACCGGCAATCTGTACTGCCTTGGGTTCCATCTCGCCATCGTGATTAGTACGGCGTGAAGTTTTTTCGCTCTGCCACAGACGCGGATCCGATGCTGCCATTTCAGACACGGCATAACCCGCACCGAGTTGTTTGCACAACTGGCGGAATGGCCGGTCCGTCACGCCGGCCATTGGGGCGACGAAAACGTTATTGCGCAGGACATGAGAGCCAATATTCACGGTGGAGTGGACTTGCAGTCGATTGATGACGGGGGAAGGGCGCTATTTTAACGCGATTGCCGCGCCGCCCCAACAACAATCGGCCTTGCAGCGCACACCAAAGACGAACTTGTCAGTTCAGCAACGACTTGCAAACGGTCGTCGCAGGTGACCCTGGGCGAGGCCACCGATAAGCAGCAGGTCAGCGATCCACTTCGTCGAGGACCGCAGTTTTCAAATGAGCAACATCGCCCCATTGCCGAATATGCAGTTGTTCACCATCCCAATGCAGGCGATTGACACTGGCATTGAGGATATCGAAGTCGCGCGCCTGCGCAAAATCGATTTGTTTGGCCCAGCGATGAATGCATTCGAGCACACCGCCATGCGCGACGATGGCGATTTTGCGGTAGTTGCCATGGCTGACCAAGCCGGTCACGGCAGCGATCGCGCGCAGGGAGAATTCGCGCAGGGTTTCCGCCATCCGTTCGCCCGCAGGATAGCGCGCATCGAATTCCCGCGCCTTCCAGGCGGCATAGTCTTGCGGATAGCGTTGTGCAATCTCGTCGTGGCGCAAACCTTCAAAGCCGCCATAACAACGCTCGCGCAAGGCCGGCTCGATCTGTAGCGTCAGGCCCTGCCGCTGTGCCACGGCTTGTGCGGTATCGCGTGCGCGCTGCAGGTCGCTGGCAAAAATCGCATCCAGCGGCTCGCTCGCCAAAGACTGACCCAGCAAGGTGGCCTGCTGCCGCCCTTGGGCATTGAGCCCGATGTCGATGTGCCCTTGCAGGCGTTTATCGACATTCCAATCGGTTTCACCGTGGCGAATCAGCAGGATTTCGGTCATTGTTTGTGCTTGGTGATGACGGCGCTAGTTACAGTGCTGGATTGAGGGTATAGGTGCCGGTAATGCTGGCCTCGGCCAGCACATGTCCTTGCAAGGCATTGCGAACATCGGTGCCGCTGAAGCTGCCGGAGACCGTCAATTGGGCTTGATCGACAGCGAACAGCGTAAAGATATAGCGATGCAACAGCGCGTCATTCCACGGTGGACAAGGACCGTCATAGCCGAAATACTCACCGCGCATGTCGCCATCGCCGGCAAACCAGCCGGTGTAATCATTGAGTCCTTGCCGCGCCCCGTGCAGCGGATCGCCCGGAATCACCGGCCCAGCCTTGCCGCGCGTGGTGACTGCGTTGCTCAATAGCGCTGCCGCAATGCTGGCGGTGCCTACCGGGATATCGACCAGGGTCCAGTGAAAGAAATCGACGCGCGGCAAATCGGCCGGCACGCTTCTGCCTTCTTGATTGACATCATCACCGCGTGACGGTACGTCGGGATCATGGCAGACCAACACCAACGATTGCGCGCCTGTGGGTATATCGCTCCAGGCCAGATGCGGGTTGCGGTTGCTCGACAAGGCAACATGGCTTTTTGGGTCCGACACGGCAAAGGCGAATTCGCCTGGGATTGCCGCACCGTCTTGGAAAGATTCGCTCCAGAGTTTCATGTGTGCTCTCCTTGAAAAACAAACTGGTTGTTGATTCTGCTACAGACTTGCGTGATTCGATTATTCCATAACGGCAGGTTTGACCTGCAACCAGAATGTCACCGGCCCTTGATTGGTCAGTGACACTTGCATATCGGCGCCAAACCGGCCGGTTGCCACCTCACCATGGCGCAGGCGTGCCTGCGCAACAAAATGGTCGAACAGCCGACGCCCGTCCTCGGGTGCCGCCGCCGGTGTGAACGAAGGCCGCGTGCCAGAGCGGGTATCGGCCGCCAGCGTGAATTGCGGCACCAGCAACAAGCCGCCGCCTACATCGGTCACGCTGCGGTTCATCTTGCCGGCATCATCGGCAAACACGCGGTAAGCAAGCAACTTGCTCAGCAGTGCATCGGCTTGCTTTTCGGTATCACCGCGCTCGGCGCACACCAGCACCATCAATCCAACCGCGATGGCGCCGATTTGTTCGCCATCGACCACGACTTCAGCGCGGCTGACACGTTGCAACAGACTGATCATTGCAGAGGTTTGCTCACGCCAGCGTCACGCGCGCAAATTTGCGCTTGCCAACCTGCACCACCATGACACCGGCTTCAACTTTGAGGCCTTTATCGCTGATCACAGTACCGTCGATACGAACACCGCCTTGCTCCACCATGCGCAAAGCTTCCGACGTCGACGCACACAGATTGGCTTGTTTGAGCAACTGTCCGATTCCCAGCGGCGCACCGCTCAGGCTGACTTCTGGTACATCGTCAGGAATACCACCCTTGGAACGGTTGACGAAATCGGCCAGCGCCTCTTCTGCCGCCTGTGGCGAATGGAAGCGTGCGACGATTTCCTGGCCCAGTGCCACCTTGATATCGCGTGGATTCTTGCCCCCTGCCACTTCAGTCTTGAAGCTGGCCACTTCACTGAGCGAACGGAACGACAGCAAATCGTAGTACTTCCACATCATCACATCGGAGATGCTCATGACCTTGGCAAACATGGTATTGGCAGGCTCGGTGATACCAATATAGTTGTTCTTCGACTTGGACATTTTTTCAACGCCGTCGAGGCCTTCCAGCAGCGGCATGGTCAGAATGCATTGCGGCTCCTGGCCATAGTCCTTTTGCAGTTCGCGCCCAACCAGCAGATTGAATTTCTGATCGGTACCGCCCAGTTCGAGATCGGACTTCAGCGCCACCGAGTCATAACCCTGCATCAGCGGATAGAGGAATTCATGCACCGAAATTGGCGTGCCTTCCTTGAAACGCTTAGTGAAGTCATCGCGCTCCATCATGCGTGCCACGGTATAGCGCGATGCCAATTGAATCATGCCGCGACTGCCGAGCGGGTCACACCATTCCGAGTTGTAACGAATTTCGGTACGTTGCGGATCCAGCACCAGGCTGGCCTGGGCAAAATAAGTCTGGGCATTGATTTCGATCTGCTCACGCGTCAATGGTGGACGTGTCGCATTGCGGCCCGATGGGTCGCCAATCATCGACGTGAAATCGCCAATCAGGAAGATCACGTTGTGGCCGAGATCTTGCAATTGCCGCATCTTGTTGAGCACCACGGTGTGACCCAGATGCAAATCGGCCGCAGTTGGGTCCAGGCCCAGCTTGATGCGCAACGGCTGCGCATTTTTTTCGGCGCGCGCCAATTTTTGCGCGAACTCGCTTTCGATTAGCAGTTCATCAACACCGCGTTTGGTAATCGCCAGCGCTTCCTGAACTTGATCAGAGAGCGGCAGCACTGCGTGCGGCACCAGGCCTGTGGTTGCTTTGGGAGAAGGTTGTTCTACAGTCATTATCAGGAAGCCAAAATTGCCGAAATAAAATTAGTAAAAAATTTAGTAAAAAACGATATTAGTCCTAATGCATCGCTTTTCCGCTTTGCTATAATGCGCACTTCGTCTTTCTGCCGCACGCCATTTTAGAAGCGCAATCAGCAGAGAATTAGCATTCATCGCTTGTCGAGAATCTGAGAGAGCATCGGTCACCTGGGGAGTCGTTGACCAAGCTGCGGTTGCAAAGCCTTGCGCTGGTTGTGCAAGTGTCGCCTATTTCATAGGTCAGACACGGTACGCATTGCCATGGCGCTCATTGCTCCCACGCAATCAGATTCGGAACAAGCGTAAACGGTAGATTTTAACGTATTGCATGTTCCCTACAGATAAATTCGCGCGCCTGACGTCGCTCTATCGCAGTGCCCACCGCTTCTGCCACGAGAAATTCCAAGGCTCTTCCCGCAAAACCCGCATTGTCGGTGCCAGCGCCCTGTTTCTCGGCGCCTTCACACTGGGTGCGGCTGGCTTTGCGCCGGCCCAGCCGGATACCTCGGACGCTCCCGTACACGCCATCGCCAAGGATCTGGCCTTGCCTGATCTGCAACAGCAGGTTGCCAAATTACAAGACCAGGCCAGTGAAAACTACGTAGCCGAAGAAAAAGTACGTTCCGGCGACACGCTGGCCAGCTTGCTCACGCGCCTCGGTGTTGACGACGACGGTGCCGCCAACTTCATCAAATCCGATGCCATGGCACGTGCGGTGATGCAGTTGCGTCCGGGAAAACGTGTCACGGCGCACACTTCGGAAGACGGTGAATTGCAGCAATTGACGACCACGCTCAGCGATGGTCGCGATGGTCCCGCCAGTAATCTGATCGTGGAACGTAACGGCGCTGGTTTCAAATCACACACCACCCCGGTGGAACTGGAGCGGCGCCTGGAAATGCGCTCCGGCCAGATCCGCTCGTCGCTGTTTGCCGCCACCGATGCAGCGCAAATCCCAGACAGCATCGCGAGCCAGATCGTCGATATGTTCGCCACCAGCGTCAACTTTGCTTCCGACCTGCGCCGCGGTGACCGCTTCAACGTGATCTACGAAAGCTTCTGGAACAATGGCGAACCGGTGCGTACCGGGCGCGTTCTGGCGGGAGAATTCGTCAACGCCGGCAATACCTACCAAGCGGTCTGGTTCGATGATCCGACCAGCAAAATCGGTGGCGCCTATTACGCCTTCGACGGCAAGTCCCTCAAGAAAGCCTTCCTCAAGTCGCCCCTGGCCTTCACCCGGATTTCCTCGGGCTTCGCCATGCGTCTGCATCCAATTCTCGGCAAATGGAAGCAGCACACCGGCGTCGACTTTGCCGCACCGACTGGCACGCCTATCCATGCCTCGGGCGATGGTGTGATTGACTTTGTTGGCCAGCAAAACGGTTATGGCAATATCGTGGTCATCAAGCACTGGAGCAATTATTCCACGGCCTACGGCCACATGAGCCGCTTTGCTTCCGGCTTGCGCAAGGGCATGAAGGTCAGCCAGGGAGACGTGATCGGTTATGTCGGCATGACCGGCTGGGCCACCGGGCCGCATTTGCATTACGAATTCCGCATCAGCAATGTGCCGCGCGATCCATTGTCGGTTGCCGTTCCCAACGCGCAGCCATTGGCCGGTACACAATTGCAGCGTTTCCGTACGGTCTCGACCGACATGAACCGACGCCTGGCCTTGTTGCGTCCGGCACCATCCGATAGCACCACTCTGGCGTCACGCTAATCTGCTGGTCATCGGCCGGTGATTGAATCGCTGTAAAATGCAGCGACTCAATCACCGGTTTTTTTATGTCTGCTCAATTCGTTGACGTCGCGGCTACAACTTCCTCGCTCTACATTGGACTGATGTCCGGCACCAGCCTCGATGGCGTCGATGGCGTACTGGTATCCATGCCCGCAGGCCAGCCAATGAGTACGCTGGCAACTGCCTATGCCCCCTTCCCCGCCAGTTTGCGGGCCGAGTTGATGGCCTTGCAGAGCCCCGGGGGAAATGAATTGCAACGCGAAGCGCTGGCGGCCAATCAGCTCGCCGTTTGTTATGCAGCCTGTGTAGCGGAGCTGCTGGCACAGGGCAACACCACAGCAGCAGAGGTATGCGCCGTCGGCGTGCACGGCCAGACCATTCGTCATCGGCCCGAACTCGGTTATACGCGCCAGACTAATAATCCTTCCTTGCTGGCGGAGTTGTGCGGCATCGATGTCATCGCCGATTTCCGCAGCCGCGATGTCGCCGCTGGCGGCCAGGGTGCGCCACTGGTACCGGCCTTTCATCAGGCAGTATTCGGCAGCGCCAGCGAGGCACGCGTGGCAGTCAATATTGGCGGTATCAGCAACATCAGTATTTTGCCGCCCCAGCAAACTAGCGCGACGGCGGTCCACACTGCCGGCTTCGATACCGGTCCAGGCAATGTCTTGCTCGATACCTGGATTGCGCGCCATCAGGGCCTCAGCTTTGATCACAATGGTACCTGGGGCGCCAGCGGCACGATCGATGCCGGCTTATTGCAACATTTGCGCGGCGACGGCTATTTCACGCTGCTGCCACCGAAGAGTACCGGCCGCGACCTGTTTCACATCGAATGGCTGGATGCCCGCTTGCAAGACTTCGCTACACTGGCGCCAGTCGATGTGCAAGCGACCCTGACGGCGTTGACGGCGGGCACCATTGCCGACGCCATTCTGATGCATGCACCTGCCACGACTGCAGTCTATGTGTGCGGTGGCGGTGCTTACAATGGTTATCTGTTGCAGTTGCTGCGCCAGGGCTTGGCGGCCAGTGGAAAATCCATAGCGGTGCACTCCACCGACACGCTGGGCGTGGCACCCAATCATGTCGAAGCGCTGGCGTTTGCCTGGCTGGCGCAACGCTTTTGTCTGCACTTGCCCGGCAATCTGCCGGCAGTCACCGGTGCGCGCGGTCTACGCGTGCTCGGCGCACTCTATCCGGCATGAACAGGGGTTGTTCAGGCAGCGTAGACGCGACCGCTATCTAGCCGTACGCGCTCGCCAATGTGCAATCCGGCTGCGCTGTCCTGCAATACCGTCTGTGTCGAACCGTCCTGCATGCGAACCCGAATACGATAAGCCACCATCGGATCAACAATAGCCGATGCCTGGCTGTCGAACATGCTGCCGCTAGCACTGTTATCAGCGTTGCGTTGCAAGTGAATAGCCTCAACGACGCCACTGCCAGAAACGACAGTCATGGGCATGGCCGTGCCTTGCGCATTGGCAGTGCTGTGATAGCGTGGATCAATGCTGCCATCCAGTACGGCCAGTATGCCTGCCAACATGACGATAATTGAGATGTAATGATGTTTCATGGGACGCGCAAACGTAAGTAAGGCCTCTCATGCTGCACCAAACTGTGCACTACCGACATAGGTGCATGACGCCAATCCTTGTCAGACATTCCCTACCCGAGCCTGACCCGGGTGGTCTTGACGAGACATCAATTAAGCCAGCCGCGCCGCCGGAAATACCAGAATGGCGCAATTGCCGAACCGATCATCATCAGGATTGCCAGCGGATATCCGATCAGCCAGTCGAGTTCTGGCATGATCTTGAAATTCATGCCATAGATACTGGCAATCAAGGTCGGTGGTAAGAACGCCACCGAAGCTACCGAGAAAATCTTGATGATCTTGTTCTGGTTGATGTTGATGAAACCGACCGTGGCATCCATCAGGAAGTTGATCTTGTCGAACAAGAAAGCCGTGTGGCCATCCAGCGATTCAATATCGCGCAAAATCTGCCGTGCATCCTCGAACTGGTCGGCGTTGAGCAAACGGCCACGCATCAAGAAGCTGACTGCGCGCCGCGTATCCATCATGTTGCGGCGAATACGACCATTCAAATCTTCTTCATGAGCGATCGTATTGAGCACATCGGCAGCGGCCTGGTCGGTCAGGCTTTTCTTGAGCACACTGTGGCTGACCGCTTCCAGTTTCTGATAAATCCCTTCGAGCGCATCGGCCGAATATTCGGCATCGGTTTCATACAGATCGAGCAAGACATCGCGATAGTCACCGATCGATCCGGGCCGCGAACGGGCGCGCATGCGCACCAGGCGGAACACCGGCAAATCCTCGGCGTGCACCGAAAATAGAATATTGCGCGCCAGAATAAACGCCACCGTCATGGTGGCCGAAGCGTCGTCCTCGCCTTCGAACAGAAAGTCGGTGCGCAGATGCAGGTCACCATTTTCGGCTTCGAAGTAACGCGCCGAAGCTTCGATGTCACTGAATTCATCTTCATCAGGCAGGGTGACGCCATAAATGCTTTTGACCCAGGCACGCTCTTCATCGCTGGGTTCAGTCAGATCGACCCAGACAGGCGCGATGTTTTCCAGGTCACTACGGCTGTCGATATTGACTTGGTTCAACCGACCGTTTTGCAACACAAAAACATTAATCATGTGATCTCACTGTCGGGACAAGACGAAGAAGGCGGGGTTGCCAGTTTTACCATCAGGCGATGATGCCGGCGTGACCGCAGCAGTTGCCCGTGCGGAAAATGCACGCAAGTGTACGTTCATCGCATGCGCCAGGCAAGCGCGCTATTTTTTGGTCGGCGGTAATTCGGCCGCATTCATGCGCCGCAGAATCAAACCGCTGCGGCTGGCCAGATAAGCCGAACCAGGATTTTTGTCATAAAAGCGCGGACGTGGCAGCATCACTGCCAATCGCGCTGCCTGACTGGCGCCGAGATTGGCCGCCGTGCTGCCATAGTAATGGCGCGCAGCCGCCTCGGCACCGAACACACCATTGCCCCATTCGACGACATTGAGATAAATTTCAAAGATGCGCTGCTTGTCCATCAAGAACTCAAGCATATAGGTGATGATGAACTCTTGTCCCTTGCGCAGATAACTGCGCTCGCCCGACAGGAACAGATTCTTGGCCAGTTGCTGGGTAATGGTGGAGCCGCCGGCGACTACCTTGCCCTTCTTGGCATTTTTCTCATAGGCTTTTTGCAAGGCATCCCAATCGATACCGTCGTGTTCCGAAAAATTGGAATCTTCCGACGCGATGATGGCACGCTTGAGGTTATTGGAAATACGGTTGTATGGCACCCATTGGAATTGCAGCTGCGCCTTGGGATTTTTTTCTTGCAACAACGCCAATTGATGGCGCATGAAGCTGGTTGAGTCAGGATTGTGATCAACCCACCACCAGATCTGTGCGAAGAAATACAGTTGCAGCAGCAACAGCAAGGTGATCGGCAAGACGATCAGCCACAGAAACAGTTTGCGCAGAAGCTTCATTTGTTTGTTCTTATGTTCATGACAGGAACTGGCATCCATCGTACAGCACGGCGCAGCGCAACCGTGCAGCAGCATTCAAATGCCAGCCAGATGCAATTGTGCGCGCAAATCAGCAAACACTTCTGCGGTGTGCGGCCGCACGCCACGCCACAGCAAAAATGCTTCGGCTGCCTGCTCCACCAGCATGCCCAGACCGTCGCGCACGGTGGCGCCATGTTGGGCGGCAAAGTCCATGAAACGAGTCGGCTGCTTGCCATACATCATGTCATAGGCCAGCGTAGCGGCGCCGAATACTTCTGCCGGCACTGGTGGCAGATCGGCACTCAGACTGGCCGAAGTGGCATTGATGACAACATCGAACACGCCCGTCAGGTCGGCATAAGCGGCGGCATTCAGATGCCCGAACGCGGCAAACTGTGCGGCCAGTTCGCGCGCCTTGGCCTCGGTGCGATTGGCCAGCACGATTTCACGCGGCTGCTGTTCCAGCAGGGGTTGCAATACCCCACGCGCGGCACCACCGGCGCCGAGCAACAGGATACGCTTGCCGCTCAAATCAATACCGGCGTTTTGCACGATATCGACGACCAGGCCAGCACCATCGGTGTTGTCACCGAAGATCTCACCCCCACGGAACATAAGCGTATTGACAGCACCGGCCAGCCGCGCCCGCTCACTCAAGCGATCGGCCAGCGCATGCGCCTCCAGCTTGAACGGCACGGTGACGTTGGCGCCTTTGCCACCACTGGCGATGAAGCTGTGCACGCTGGCGGCGAAACCATCAAGCGGTGCCAACAGGCGCTCATAGCGCAATACCTGGCCGCTGTGCGCGGCAAAGCGGGCGTGGATTTCGGGTGACTTGCTATGGGCGATCGGATTACCGATGACGAGGTATGCATCCATGCTGGTTCTCAATAATCAGTTGGCGCGACTCATGTCGGCTTGCAGGGTGTCTTCATGCGTGAAGCGGAAACGCGTAATCACTTCCCAGACATCGTCTTTGCCGCTGGTGCGCATGTTTTCCGGGAAACGCCCGAACGGTGCCGAACGGCGCACGATGGTCAGCGCTGCATTGTCGAGCGCCGGGTTGCCGGAGCTGCGTTCGATATGCAGACCGCCTTCTTTCTGGTAAATCGAGCCATCCTGAAATACCGGAATATAGATGATCAATTCGCCATACAGCTTTTTACCGTCCTGTTGCGGGAAATTGAGCGTACCCAGACGCTCAATCTTTTCCTGCAAGGATTTGTAATACATGGCGTAGTTGGCTTCGCGTGTGCGCGCCGTGATTTGTGTCTTGCGCGGCCGCTTGTTGTATTCCTCGATGTTCTTGGCAACTTCGGCTTCCATGCGCGCCACTTCCTTGGCATTGTCCGACAAGTCCTTGGCGTTGGGCTGCGGCGCTGCTTCGCGCGGCTTTTCGCGCTCCGGCATGGCGACCGTAGGCTCGGCCTTGTTCATCTGCGCCAGGATTTTCTGTTGCTGCGCTTCCAATTCAGCCACTTTACGACGCGCCGCCTTGACGCTGTCACCATCCTCGACCTTGCGCATATCGGGCAGCGGTGACTTGGCGCGACCGGCATCGGCATTGCCACCGCCGTCGAGGTTGGCTTGGGCAATTGCATCCGCCTGTTGCGGTGCCTTGTCGTGTTTGGCATTGACCAGAATCACTTCGAGGCCGGGATCGGAAGGCTTGAACCGGAACGCATCGGGCGCGGCAAAGCGCACCCCGAGGAAGGCTGCGTGCACCAGCACGGACCCCACCAGAGCGATGGTCAAGAAGCGATTCTCGGCGAAGTATTTCACAAGGGCATCAATACAGTAAAAACGCGATTTTACGACAAAGCCATGCTTATTCTGCCGCCGACTTAAGGTCCGTCACAGCAGCATCAGGATCAGCGTCACCAGACTCGGCGCGCTCGGCACCGATGTCTGCGGCAGCCTCTGTGACGGTACCTTGCTCGGCCAACTCAGCGGCCAGCGCTTCGTCATCTTCTTCATCGAGCGGCTCCGCGCTACCGGCCTGCGCAGCCGGCACCTCCAGCAGACGTGCTTCGACGGTCAGATCGACCTCGTCCCAGCGCAGCAAATCCAGTTTGACCTGCAAACCACGTGCCACTTGCGGCATGCCCGGCAAGCGAATCACCAACGGAATATCGACCAACCGCAGAATTTCATCCTTCAACACCACCGCATCGACCTGGCGCGCCTGCTCCTGTGCCAGCCAGCGCAGGCACCAGTAACGCTCCATGCCGGACTGGAAGTCGGCATAGCCGGAATAGGCGGACTCGAAACCCGAGACGATGGCAAACAGGTCGGCGTCGCGCGGCTTGAACGGTGCCACCAATGGTGCCGCGACACCATGTTCGAGACAGGCCAGAATCTGCCATTGATTGACCAGATCAGTATAGCGGCGCAGCGGTGACGTGCTCCAGGCATATTGATCAACGCCAAGTCCCTGATGCGGCGCTGCATGGGTCACCATGCGTACCTGCATCTTGGCCGCCCAACCACCGGCACCACCACCCTGTGCGCGGTAAATGCCCGGCACACCATGGTCGGCCATGAACTTGCCCCAGGTGCTGTTGGCGAAAATCATCAATTCGGCAACAATCTTGTCGAGCGGAGCACCGCGTTTGCGGCGCGCGATCGTGACGACATCGTTATCAACGTAAAAATTGAAATCGACGCGGTTGTTTTGCTCCGCCCGCAGACCAAAGCTTTCTCGCTTGGCCATGCGGCCTTGCTCCAGCACCTGCACCCATTGCCACAACAAGGCAATGTCGGCCTTGTGCGGATAGTCACCGCTGTTGGCCGCCAGCGCTTCTTCGGTCACCAGCGCATCGAGGTCGTTGTGACGCAGGTTGGCGGCAATCGGCACCAGCTCGGCGCGGGTTTCGGTCGACAGCACGCTCCAGTCGCTCGGGTCGAGCGTGGCGTAGAGCGACAACGCCGGGCAGGGCTTGCCTTCATCCAGGGTAAATGCGGCTACCAGTGCATCGGGCAGCATGGTGATCTTCTCACCGGGCATGTACACGGTCGACATGCGTCCCCGCGCAATCGCGTCGATGGCGTCATCACGCTTGATGCCCAAGGCCGGTGCGGCGATGTGAATCCCGATACGCACCTTGCCATCAGGCAGCGTCACCACCGACAAGGCATCGTCGATTTCAGTAGTGGTCACATCATCGATGGAAAACGCCTGGACGTCGGCCAACGGTAACGCAGTCGGTGCAACCGGAATCGTGATCTCGGGGAAGCCACTGCCCTTTGGGAAAAACTCGAACAGGAACTTGGCGTAATGCAAATCCTTGGGCGAGCTGAGGCCACCAGTACTGAGCATCAAGCGTTGCGGTGTGGTTTGCAATTCCTTGCAGGCCGCGTCGAGCGCCTTGAATTCGATGCCGTTCTTGTCCGGCTTGAACAACAATTGCAGCGCCAGCGGTTTGAATGCTTCGGGCAGTTTTCCTGCCTTGAGTTCATCCACGTACTGTGCCTGTACCAGCGCCTGCTGCTTTTTCTTTTCGACGCCCGCCAGCGCTGCCTGCAAGGACGCCTGCGGTGCCGCCTTGTAGCGGCCGCGGCCCTTCTTGTAGAAATAGATAGGTGCGGCATGCAAGCGCAGCAACAAACCGGCCGCTTCGTGCGGCAACGGCGCGTGACCGAAATACTCGGCGCCGAGCTCGGCAAAGCCAAACTCTTCTTCGCCGGCAACTTCCCACAGAAAGTCGAGATCGACGTCCTGCGCAATCAGTTGCGCCTGCTCCAGCAGTGCGGCCGGTGCCGGCGCGGCAAACTGCAGCAGCACATCCTTGGTCTTGACCTTGCTGCGTTTGCCCGATGCCATTTCGACCTGATAGGCCTCGCCTTGTTGCGACAGTACGCTGCCGGCCTTGAAATCACCGGATTCTTCAAAAAATAAATTCATCGATTGCTTAAGTCAAAATGCGTCAATATTCAATGCCATCAGTTGATGCAAGGCAGGTAAAAAAACGTCAGTCACGAGCATCAAACTGCCGTGACGTTGAAACAGCGAGCGCCGCGCATAGAGCGGCAACCGCAGATGTTGCGGATACTCTCCGAGTGCACGCGCCACGCGCCGCACCAGCGGATGCGCTGCATGCAGACGAGCATACTGGATTGGTGCGCGCGTCACCAGTGGGTCCGTAAACAAACTGGCGCCCAGCGGCCGCGTCCCCAGACGCCGGAAAAACGGCCAGGCGGCAGCCGATGCCAGCGGTGTGACCGTGTGACCGAACAACACTGGCTGACCATCACAGTGCAAGATCACGTCACGCTGCTCGACCGGCTGGCGCGGACGCAAACCCAGGCAGGCAGATTCGTCAACCAACGCATTGCCGCTATGCTGGCGCAAGCGTTGCACGCGCAGCGCGGCGCAACGCGCCTGCAACTTAAAGGTCATCGAACCGGGATCGGCCAACCAGGCGCGTAGCAAGGGCCCGGCCTGTACCGCATTCGGATGATCGAACCACGTTGCCAGGGCGCTCATTTTTCCCATCAGTGTGGCGCTCCGGCAAGCGCTGGCAGCACATCAATACCGCAAAATGCCAGCACTGCGTCGGCGTAGTCGGCGAATTCAGCGATGCCGTGGTCACTGCCTTCAATCACGGTTTGTTGCGCGCCCGGATAATGCGCAACCATGTCGCGCCAGTCCAGCACTTCGTCACCGGTGGCGGCGATCAGGAAGTAACGTTGTGGCACGGTAATTTTTTCTATCGTCAACGCCTTGAGTTCATCGATATAGTCGCGCTTGAACTCAAACGGTTCGGCAGAATGATAGTGCGTCGTCACGCCGACATAGGATTCCAGATCGCGCGGCGGCTTGACTGCTGGATTGAGCAACACCGCACGGCAGCCCAGGTGTTCGGCCAGCCAGGTTGCATAAAAGCCGCCAAGGGAGGAACCGACTACCGTCAATTGCTCTACCGGACAAGCCGCAGCAAACCCCAGCGCGAGTTGAATCGCCGCCGCTGGCGAGGCTGGCAATTGCGGGCAGACATAGTCATGCGCCAGTCCCAGCACCTGCATGCGCTCACCCAGATACCGCGCCTTGAACGACTGCGGCGACGAACGGAAACCGTGCAGATACAAAATCATGCGAGCGCGTCCAGCAATTTTTGATGGACACCGCCAAAACCACCATTGCTCATGACCAACACTTGATCGCCGGGCCGCGCCGCTTGTTTGACGGCCGCCACCAATGCGGCCAGATCGTCGAACGCTTGCGCCTTGTTTCCCAACGGTGACAGCGCCTGCGCCAGATCCCAGCCGAGCGCGTTTTTGTCGCCATCCTGGCCGCTGCCCTTGGCGCCGAAACCGAATACCAGATCGGCCTCGGCCAGACTGGCTGGCAGTGCATCCTTCATGGTGCCCAGCTTCATGGTGTTCGAACGTGGTTCCAACACAGCCAGAATGCGGGCGGCACCGATTTTCTTGCGCAAACCAGCGACGGTAGTAGTAATCGCGGTCGGGTGATGCGCGAAGTCATCGTAGACCGCGATATCGTTGACCGTGCCGCGCAACTCCATGCGTCGTTTGACGTTCTCGAATTTGCCGAGCGCTTCAATGGCGACTGCCGGCGGTACACCGACATGACGAGCAGCGGCAATCGCTGCCAAGGCATTCATCCGATTGTGTTCACCGGTCAGCGACCAATGCACGGTACCCTGCAATTGCACTTCGAACGTAATGTCGAAACTGCCGTCATCGTGGCTTTGCATACCCCAGCCAGGCTGCCCGGCCGCGACGCCAAAGCCTTCCTGCTCGCTCCAGCAACCGCGCTCCATGACGCGCTCCAGCGCTGCTTCGCGTGCGTTGACCAGCAAGCGGCCAATACCGGGCACGGTACGCACCAGATGATGAAATTGGGTTTCGATCGCTGACAGATCCGGGAAGATATCTGCGTGATCGTATTCTAGGTTGTTCAGGATCGCAGTCTTGGCATGGTAATGCACAAACTTGCTGCGCTTGTCGAAGAAGGCGGTGTCGTATTCGTCGGCTTCGATGACGAAGAAGATCGAATCCTGTGATTTGCTCACTTTTGCGTCAGCTTGTGTGCCGACCTCGACGCCGGACAAGCGCGCCGAGATACCAAAATTGAGCGGTACCCCGCCAATCAGAAAGCCCGGCGCATAACCGGCATACTCCAATATCCAGGCCAGCATGGCCGAGGTGGTGGTCTTGCCGTGTGTGCCGGCCACTGCCAGCACCCATTTGTCGCGCAGAATGTGGTTGCCCATCCATTCCGGCCCCGATATGTAAGGCAAGCCGCGATTGAGGATCGCTTCCATCAGCGGGTTGCCGCGCGACACCACGTTGCCGATCACGAACAGGTCCGGCTGCAAATCAACCTGCTCGGGACCAAAACCCTGAATCAAGCTGATGCCCTGGGCTTCCAACTGGGTGCTCATGGGCGGGTAGACATTGGCGTCACAACCGGTGACCTTGTGACCGGCTTGCTTTGCCAGCACCGCCAAACCACCCATGAACGTGCCGCAAATGCCGAGAATGTGAATATGCATAGTCAAACTTGATAAAGAATCCCGAGATTTTACCTGAGCCAGCGCTACCGACGACGATCATCTGGCCTGCGCTGGCTGTTTTGTGAATCAATGTTGCCGGCGCGGTATCATTGCAGCCATGCATCCGACCGATACCGACCTATTACGCGCTGAGATTGCCGCCACTGCAGCGCGCATGATTGCCGAAGATGGCGCCGACTATGCCACCGCCAAACGCAAGGCCGCGCGCCAGATTCTGGGCGACAGCAAGACGCGCAGCGACATGTTGCCCGATAACGCCCAGATCGAAGAAGAGGTACGCGCCTATAACGAATTGTTCTTTGGTGATACGCAACCGGCAAGATTGTTGCATTTAAGACAGCTAGCGCTACAGGTAATGGAGGGACTGATGCAGTTTCATCCTTATCTGACCGGTGCGGTACTCAATGGCACTGCAGGTGATCATTCGGACATCTATTTGCAGTTATTTACATCCAGCGCCAAAGACGTCGAAATCTTTCTTTTAAACAAAAATGTCAACTTCGAAGTCAGTGAAACTCCCCACTTCAAACGTGGCGCCAATCATGCGCCCGTGGAGACCTTGAGCTTCCTGCTGCCGCAAAAGGGAGCGGCGCCCGAGGGTGTGCATCTGGCCGTGTATGATGTCGACGACTTGCGCGGCGGCCTCAAGACTGCCACGGGAAAACGCGCTGAGCGCGCCGATATCGAGGCATTGCGCCTCCTGATCAAGGAAGTGAGCTAATGAAGAAGCGCCCTATTTTCATATTTGTTTTGGTTGCCGTCATCGCGGCCAGCGTCGGCATGTTGATCAGCCACCAGCGCGCTGCGCCGCAAACGCCCGAGGCGCGCGCGATTGCCAATCTGTTTGCGCAAACCATGCCTGATGTCAATGGCAAGCCACAAGCACTGTCGCAATGGCGCGGCAAGCCGATGATCATTAATTTTTGGGCCACCTGGTGTGCGCCTTGCGTTGAAGAAATGCCGGAATTGGCAGCCTTGCAAGCCGAGGTGGCGCCCGTCCAGATCGTTGGAATTGGGGTCGATACCCAGGAAAATATCGCCCGATTTGCAGAAAAGATGCATATCTATTATCCTCTGTATGTTGCTGGCACCGGCGCCACTGATTTGCTACGGCAATTTGGCAATCAGGCTGGTGGTCTGCCCTTCACTGTTCTGGTGGGACTGGACGGCAATCTCAAAAAAGTCTATCTTGGACGGCTCAATTTTGACGAGCTGCGCCACGACCTAGCCTCCCTAAAAAGTATGTAAGTAAAGTTTTTCTTGCCAAATGAAGCGATTTGACGGCAAAATGCGCCCATCGTCGTCAAACGGAGCTTTATCTCCATGGCAATAAACCTTCTCCTCCTCAACGGACCCAACCTGAATTTGCTGGGTACCCGGGAGCCTGAAGTCTACGGATCGACCACCCTGGCTGATATCGAACAGCGCGCCGCCTTGCAGGCAAGCAAGGCAGGTGCGACGCTGAGCGCGTTTCAGAGCAACCATGAAGGGGCCTTGATCGATCGCATTCATGCTGCCAGAACTGAAGGTGTGAGCGCGATTGTGATCAATCCCGCCGGCCTGACGCATACCAGTGTGGCCTTGCGGGACGCCTTGGCGGGTGTGGCCATTCCGTTCGTCGAGGTGCATATTTCCAATGTGCACCAGCGCGAGGAGTTTCGACATTTTTCGTATCTGTCTGGTATTGCCAAGGCAGTTCTATGCGGTTTTGGTGTTGACGGTTACCGCCTCGCCATTGACCATCTGCTGCAATCATAAGGATCGCTCCCCGTCCGTTTTCAGACAACATCGCCTACTGGCGATGATGCGCTAATCAACCCGCAATATTTTCTTGCTATTAATATTACTGAGGAATTCACATGGATTTACGGAAACTTAAAACGCTCATCGATCTGGTCGCGGAGTCCGACATCGAAGAGCTGGAAGTCACCGAAGGCGAAAGCAAGGTGCGCATCGTCAAGTCGTCTGCCAATGCACAAAATCACGTGATGATGATGCAACCGCAAGCGGCCTATGCACAGCACCTGCAAGCCAGCGCCGCGCCAGTGGCCGCAGCACCGGCGGTGGCAGCACCTGCCGTGCCGGAAGGTCATATCGTGAAGTCGCCTATGGTCGGTACTTTCTACCGTTCGTCGGCACCAGGCTCACCGGCATTTGTCGAAGTCGGCAAGGAAGTCAAGGAAGGCGAAACGCTGTGCATCATCGAAGCGATGAAGCTGCTCAATGAAATCGACGCCGACAAGTCGGGCGTGATCAAGCAAATTCTGGTCGAAAATGGCCAGCCGGTCGAATACGGCCAACCATTGTTTGTGATCGGCTAAATCCTGCCAAAATAGGATGGCCGCTGGTGACCAGGCGCAACATGTCGCGCATTGGTTTTCCCGACATCCTGCTGGATTTGGTTATCTGTATGTAAACGCTTGACTCTTGGCGACGCACATTTCTCTTATGTTTGAAAAAATACTCATTGCCAATCGTGGCGAAATCGCTCTCCGCATCCAGCGCGCTTGCCGCGAAATGGGCATCAAGACGGTCGTAGTGCACTCTGAAGCCGACCGCGAGGCGAAATACGTCAAGCTGGCGGACGAATCGGTCTGTATCGGCCCGGCACCGTCCGCGCTCAGCTACCTGAACATGCCGGCCATCATCAGCGCCGCCGAAGTGACTGACGCGCAAGCGATTCACCCAGGCTACGGCTTCCTGTCCGAGAATGCCGACTTCGCCGAACGGGTGGAAAAATCCGGCTTTGTCTTCATCGGCCCGCGTCCGGAAAACATCCGCATGATGGGTGACAAGGTCGCTGCGAAACAGGCCATGATCCGCGCCGGCGTACCTTGCGTGCCAGGTTCGGAAGGCGCTTTGCCCGACAATCCCAAGGAAATCGTGCAGATTGCGCGCAAGATCGGCTATCCGGTCATCATCAAGGCAGCAGGCGGCGGCGGTGGCCGCGGCATGCGCGTGGTGCATACCGAAGCAGCATTGATCAATGCCGTGACCATGACCAAGACTGAGGCTGGCGCTGCATTCGGCAATCCAGAGGTTTACATGGAGAAGTATCTGGAAAATCCGCGTCACGTGGAAATCCAGATTCTGGCCGACGAACACAAGAATGCCATCTGGCTCGGCGAACGCGATTGTTCGATGCAACGCCGTCACCAGAAAGTGATTGAAGAAGCGCCAGCGCCAGGCATCCCGCGCAAGATCATCGAGAAGATCGGTGAGCGTTGCGCTGAAGCCTGCCGCAAGATGAATTACCGCGGCGCCGGCACCTTCGAGTTCCTGTACGAAAACGAAGAGTTCTACTTCATCGAAATGAATACCCGCGTACAGGTCGAACATCCGGTCACCGAGATGATCACCGGCGTCGACATCGTGCAGGAGCAAATCCACATCGCTGCCGGCGAAAAGCTGCAATTCCGCCAGCGCGACATTGAGCTCAAGGGTCATGCAATCGAGTGTCGTATTAATGCCGAAGATCCGTTCAAGTTCACACCGTCGCCAGGTCGTCTGACCGCATGGCACGTGCCGGGCGGTCCTGGTATCCGGGTCGATTCGCATGCTTATGCCGGTTACTTCGTGCCACCCAACTACGATTCGATGGTGGGCAAGGTGATTTCCTACGGCGCCACGCGTGAGCAAGCGATTCGTCGCATGCAGATCGCCCTGTCGGAAATGGTGGTCGAAGGCATTCAGACCAACATCCCACTGCACCGCGAATTGATGGTGGATGCACGCTTCATCGAAGGCGGCACCAACATCCATTATCTTGAGCACAAGTTGGCTGAGCGCCCAACCGCGTCTGCGGCTGACAAAACTGCGAAGAAGTAAGCAATGGGCTGGACCGAAATTGTCATTCAAGTCACGCGTGCACAGGCCGAGGCGTTTTCGGACGCCTTGATGGAAGCCGGCGCACTGTCGGTCTCGGTAGAAGATGCAGATGAAGGCACCGTAGCTGAGCAACCCCTGTTCGGCGAACCCGGCATGGAGCCAGCCGAAGCTGCATGGGAACGCAGCCGCGTGGTGGCATTGGCCGACGTCAATGCCAACCATGCTGCCATTGTCGCCGACGCCACCAAGGCCATCGGCCTCGACTACGCGCTGCCATTCGCCTTGCGGCCAGTAGAAGACCAAGACTGGGTGCGCCTGACGCAATCACAATTCGACCCCATCCATATCGGTCAACGCATCTGGGTGGTGCCGAGCTGGCATGATGCGCCCGAACCAGATGCGCTGGTGCTGGAACTGGACCCCGGTCTGGCATTCGGCACCGGCAGCCATCCAACCACGCGTTTGTGCATGGAATGGCTGGAAGGCAATGTCACTGCAGACATCGCTACTGTGCTCGACTATGGTTGCGGCTCGGGTATTCTCGCGCTGGTTGCCAAGAAACTCGGTGTGCCACAGGTGATCGGTGTCGATATCGATCCGCAAGCACTGGAATCGGCTGCCTTCAACAGCGAACGCAATAATTGCGAGATCGACTATTACCTGCCGGAAGCATTTGCCCGCCTTTATCCTGAAAGCCAGACCTTCGGTATCGTTGTCGCCAATATTCTGGCCGGCCCGCTGCAGTTGATGGCACCCATGCTATCCGCACGCGTGGCACCGGGCGGTTCGTTGGTGTTGTCCGGCGTACTCGATCGCCAGGCTGAAGAAGTCATTGCCGCCTATGCTCCGTTCATCAAGCTGCAAGTCTGGGCTGAACACGAAGGCTGGGTGGCGCTGGCCGGTCAAGCTGCCGCGGTCTAGGCATGCAACGCGGCGCAGCTCTGTTTAACGAGGTGCACTGATGGCACTGGCGACCCAATGTCCGTTCTGTCAGACCTCGTTTCGGGTCGCTCAGGATCAGCTCAAATTGCGCGGCGGCCTGGTCCGCTGCGGCAATTGCAAAGAAGTCTTCAACGGCAACGACCATCTGGTCACATCCGAAGTGGCGCAACAACTGGTGGCCACGCCAGCGCCGCAAGGCACGCCAACGGCGACTGCCTGGCCGCCATTACCCAACCCAACGCACACCGAGTCCCCCACCGCTGGGGCAGATGCGCCGTCGGCGCCGAGCACGCCGGCTTGGCTGGCTCCAGCCAATCTTTCTGCCACCTTCGCCAGTATCGCCGCCGACACCAACGATGCCCCCTGGGGTACAACGAGCGAGGCACCTGTCACCACATCGGCAGCGCCCTCCAGAGATAATCCCGCCATAGTGCCGCCGGACGCCGCAAACATCAACACGTTGACGCAAGAGCTGTCCTTCCCGATTCCGCAAACATCATCGGCACCCCAGGTCGCTGCCAGCAACAACGAGGATGACGCCGCAGAAGTCGCAGCAGAAGCCGCCGCCATCGAACAAGCGCTCAATGCGCTGGCGACAGAGACCACTAAGGCGGCCCCGGTTGGATTACTCAAACAGGCAACGCGCGAAGATGTGACTGACGCGGTTACGCAAGATGAAACAGCGCAAGACGCTGAGCAAACCACCGTACCCGAAGAAGACACCGACGGCGAGCATGCTGCTGATGATGATGACCAAGCAACGCTGGACGACGATGCGCCCAGCTTTGTCCAGCGCGCCGAACGGCGCGAACGCTTGGGCCGCGTGGTCCGTGTCGTGATGATCATTGGCGTCATATTACTGAGCATCACCCTACCCTTGCAGGCACTGTATTTGTGGCGCAATCAGGTGGCCGCGTGGTTGCCATCAACCCAGCCGCTGCTGTCTTCACTCTGTGCAAAACTGCATTGCACGGTCGGGCTGCCGACCAATATCGAGCAATTGTCGCTGGAATCAAATGAGCTGCAACTGCTGCCGCCAAACCAGAGCATCTACACCTTGACGGTGCTGTTGCGCAATCGCGGCGCTGCCGCGCAATCGTGGCCTTATCTGGAATTGACCCTTAACGACAACGATGAAAAAGCCATCACGCGGCGCGCCTTCACACCGCGCGAGTATCTGGCATCGGAACAACAAGTCAATGGCGGCTTTGCCGGCAACAGCGAACAGCAAGTCAAAATGACGTTTGAGCTGAATCAACCGGTGGCAGCCGGCTACCGCGTCTATCTGTTCTTCCCCTGATCGTCCAGAGATTGATTCCTGCCAGCCGTGATCGGCGGCAAAAACACGCGCAGCGCCTGGCTTTCTTCTACAATGCAGCATTCCGAACCTTTTCCAGACATCCATCATGAGTTCACTTATTTGCGGTTCACTTGCCTTCGACAACATCATGCAATTCGAAGGGCGCTTTTCTGAATCCCTGCTGGCCGATCAATTGCACAAGATCAATGTGTCCTTTCTAGTGCCGTCGATGCGCCGTGAATTCGGCGGCTGTGCAGGCAATATTGCCTATAACCTGAAACTGCTCGGTGGCGAACCGGTGATCATGGCAACCGTGGGTCAAGATGGCGCGCCTTATCTGGAACGCTTCAAGGCACTCGATATTTCCACCAAATGCGTACGCGTGATCGACACCTCGTTCACCGCACAATGCTTCATCACCACTGATGCCGATAGCAATCAGATCACCGCCTTTCACCCGGGTGCAATGACCTATTCGCATGACAACAAGGTAGCCGACGCTGGTCCGGTAAAGTTTTCGATCGTCGCGCCCGATGGCCGTGACGGCATGTTGCAGCACGCGGAGCAAAGCGTCGCGCTGAATATCCCGCTGATTTTCGATCCAGGCCAAGGCTTGCCGATGTTCAACGGTGACGACCTCAAGCACTTCATCGACCTGGCCACCTATGTCGCCGTCAACGACTACGAAGCCGAACTGCTGACCACGCGGACCGGCCTGACGTTGGAGCAGATTGCCCAGCAAGTATCGGCACTGATCGTGACACGCGGTGAATTAGGTGCCGAGATTTTCACCGGCGGTGAAAAGATCGACATCCCTTGCGTGCCGGCGGCGGTGATTGCCGATCCAACCGGTTGCGGCGATGCCTTCCGTGCCGGCATGTTGTTTGGTCTGACCAAGGGTATGGACTGGGCCACGATCGGCCGCCTGTCCAGCTTGATGGGTTCGATCAAGATCGCTTCGCAAGGACCGCAAAACCATGCCCCTAGCCTGAGCGAAATCGACGACCGCTTCCACCAGGCATTTGGTTACCGCTTCGCCTGATCGTCCTCTGCATATTGCTGGCCGACATCCACTTACCGCTACATTGAAAGGATTTTGCATGAAACGCCTGGTTTCCACCTTCCTGCTGTCACTGTGTGCGATGTCAGCCAGCCAGGCCGCGCTAGCGGCGCTGAAACCGGGTGATCGCGCGCCCGACTTTTCAGCACCATCTTCACTGGGCGGGCAGGTCTCGACCTTTTCGCTGGCAGACAACCTAAAGAAGGGGCCGGTGGTGCTGTATTTTTATCCTGCGGCTTTTTCCAGCGGCTGCACAATTGAAGCACACCTGTTCGCCGAAGCCATCGACAAGTACAAGGCACTGGGCGCCACCGTCATTGGCGTGTCCAATGACAAGATCGAAACCCTGACCAAGTTTTCCGTCAGTGAATGTCGCAGCAAGTTCGCCGTCGCTGCCGACACCGATCAAAAGATCATGAAAGCCTATGACGCAGTCATGCTGATCAAGTCGGATTACGCCAGCCGAATTTCTTACGTGATCGCACCGGACCACAGCATCCTCTACGAATACAGCAGCATGAGTCCCGACAAGCATGTCGAAAATACTCTGCAAGCCTTGCGTCAGTGGGCAGCCAAGAACAAATAAGCAAAAAACTTGGAAAGTTTGCGCCGGGCGCATGAGCAATCGTCAAAGCCTCACGCCGCACCGGGCAAACCTGCCTGGAACCAGGCAGGTCAAACATCAACTCAGCGTCAGCCGATCGACAAGATCAGGGTACTGACCAGGCGTATTGCAATCTGCAGCAGGATCAAGGCCACCAGTGGCGACAGATCGACATTGCCAATCAGCGGCACTACTTTGCGCAGTGGGCGCAGCAGCGGCTCGTTCAAGGCACGTACAAATGGCGCCAACGGTGCGTGGGGGTTGACCCAACTGAACACTGCTTCGAGTATCAGCGTCGCCATGAAGCCATAGAAAATCCACTGAAAGAAGCGCACCAGCGACAGCAGGATGATCGGCAGGAAATCAAACCCGGAAGACACGCCAATTGCGGCAATGATCGACAGCAGCACGATCAGGAAAGCGCCCAGCAAACTGGCCCAATCATAACCACCGACACCTGGCAGCACGCGCCGCAGCGGCTTGACCAACCAGTCTGAAAGTTGGAACACAAATTGTCCAACCGAAGCCGGAGGGCGCACCTGCACCACCTGCATCCAGAAACGCAGCAACAGCACGCCGACCAAGATGCTGGCTACGGCGTCAACGATCAACATGAAAATGCTATGCAACACGGTCACTCTCCTAGAACACATTTCAACGGATTCAAACCACAGCGCACATACTAAACCATGGCGCGCTTGCGCTCATGTGGAGGCAGTGAATAAATCGAAAAGGCAAAAAAAACCGCTGCATAACTCACAGAGGCGAGTCACACAGCGGCGCTACGCCCGATTGCTCAGGCGCCAGGCCAGGTCCGATTAAGGACGTGTTGTGCCTGTTGGGAACGGCCAAGCCGATGCTGGGTTCAGCACAGTCTTGACTGCTGGTGCTGCTGCCGCTGGCTTAGCTGCTGCCTTGGCTGCTGGCTTCTTGACAGCTGCCTTCTTGACTGCTGGCTTAGCTGCGGCCTTGACTGCAGGTTTAGCTGCTGGCTTTGCTGCAGCCTTGACTGCTGGCTTGGCTGCTGGCTTAGCAACTGCCTTCTTTGCGGCGACTGGCTTCTTCACTGCAACTGCTTTCTTAGGAGCTGCTGCTTTCTTTGCCACTGGCTTAGCTGCTGCCTTGACGACTGGCTTCTTCGCTGCGACTGCCTTCTTAGGAGCTGCTACCTTCTTTGCGGCGACTGGCTTCTTCGCTGCAACGACCTTCTTTGCGGCAACTGGCTTCTTCGCTGCAACGACCTTCTTTGCGGCAACTGGCTTCTTCGCTGCAACGACCTTCTTCGCGGCGACTGGCTTCTTCGCTGCAACGACCTTCTTCGCGGCGACTGGCTTCTTCGCTGCAACGACCTTCTTCGCGACGACTGGCTTCTTCGCTGCAACGA
>Ga0066798_10000298_pt1 | contig 28166 bp, 24 predicted proteins | sample PersoiDNA2013203_FD_70961 | JGI IMG/M metagenome (GOLD analysis project Ga0066798, IMG submission 70961) | Permafrost soil microbial communities from the Arctic, to analyse light accelerated degradation of dissolved organic matter (DOM) -... | ecosystem: Environmental > Terrestrial > Soil >... | reverse complement strand
TGGGTCGGACGAAGTGATCGAACAGATCACCAAGCACTTGAACCGCCTGATTGAGGTGGTCAAGGTCGTTGATTTGACCGAAGGGGCTTACACCGAGCGCGAGTTGATGATGGTGAAGGTGCGCGCAGTCGGTAAGGAGCGCGAAGAAATGAAGCGCATGGCTGACATTTTTCGCGGTCGCATCATTGACGTCACCGAGAAAAGCTACACCATAGAATTAACCGGCGATCAGACAAAAAACGACGCATTCTTGCTGGCTATTGAACGGGGTGCCATTTTGGAAACGGTTCGCACCGGGTCGAGCGGCATTGGTCGCGGCGAACGTATTTTGCGAGTTTAATTTTTTACAACGGAGAGAGAAATGAAAGTTTTTTACGACAAGGACTGTGATCTGAGCCTTATCAAAGGCAAGACGGTTGCGATCATTGGCTACGGCAGCCAGGGCCATGCCCACGCCCAAAATCTGAACGACAGCGGCGTGAAAGTGGTGGTTGGCTTGCGCAAAGGTGGCGCTTCCTGGACCAAGGTCGAAAAGGCCGGTCTCAAAGTGGCTGAGGTGGCTGACGCCGTCAAGGCCGCCGACGTGGTCATGATCTTGTTGCCTGACGAGCACATCGCAGCGGTCTATAGCGAGGACATCGAGCCCAACATCAAACAAGGCGCCTCGCTGGTGTTTGCGCACGGCTTTAACGTGCACTACGGCCTGGTAACACCCCGTGCTGATCTGGACGTCTGGATGGTGGCGCCCAAGGCACCGGGCCATACCGTGCGTGGCACCTATGTACAAGGTGGCGGCGTACCGCAATTGATCGCCATTCATCAGGACAAATCAGGCCGTACACGCGACCTGGCCCTGAGCTATGCCATGGCCAACGGCGGCGGCAAAGCCGGCATTATTGAAACCACTTTCCGGGAAGAAACCGAGACCGATCTGTTCGGCGAACAGGCTGTTTTGTGCGGCGGCACGGTGGAACTGGTCAAAGCCGGTTTTGAAACCCTGGTCGAAGCCGGTTATGCACCTGAGATGGCCTATTTTGAATGCCTGCACGAACTCAAATTGATTGTGGACATGATTTATGAAGGCGGCATCGCCAACATGAACTACTCCATCTCCAACAACGCCGAATACGGCGAGTACGTCACTGGCCCCAAGATCATTACCAGCGCCAGCAAAGACGCCATGCGCCAGTGCCTGAAAGACATCCAGACCGGCGAATACGCGAAAAGCTTCATCCTGGAAAACAAGGCCGGCGCACCCACCTTGTTGAGCCGTCGCCGATTGACGTCCGAGCACCAAATTGAACAAGTGGGCGAAAAGCTTCGCGCCATGATGCCCTGGATCAAAAAGAACAAACTGGTTGACCAAACCCGCAACTAAGGCGTACGACGCTCCCGACAAAGGCCACTGAAGTGGCCTTTGTTACTATGAAGGGCTGGAGGCCAATTCTATGCATGACGGAAACGATTCAGACTTCGCCGAGGTCGACGCTATCGTGGTGAGAAAGCGCCGCAAGGGCATTTATGTTTTGCCCAACCTGTTTACGCTGGCGGCACTTTTTGGTGGCTTTTACGCCATTGTCATGGCGATCAATGGCCGCTTCGACCTGGCGGCCATCGGTGTTTTTTGTGCCATGGTGCTCGACAGCCTGGATGGCCGCGTCGCCCGCATGACCAACACGCAAAGCGCCTTTGGCGAGCAGATGGATTCACTCTCGGACATGGTGTCGTTCGGTGCCGCGCCCGCGCTCATCGCTTATGTCTGGGCGCTCAAGGGCCTGGGGCGCTGGGGCTGGATTGCAGCTTTTGTCTATTGCGCGTGCGGCGCCTTGCGGCTGGCGCGCTTCAACGTCAACACAGCGGTGGTGGACAAGCGCTATTTTCAGGGTTTGCCGTCGCCGGCGGCCGCCGCCTTGCTGGCCGGGTTTATCTGGGTCATGACGGATATGGGCGTCAAGGGCGCCAGCGTGGCATGGCCCACATTTGCATTGGCTTTGTATGCCGGACTGACCATGGTAACCAACGTGCCGTTTTACAGTTTCAAAGATGTGCACATGAAAAAGAGCGTGCCGTTCATCGTGATTGTGCTGATTGCGCTGGGTATTGCCGTCATCAATATCGATCCACCCATTGTGATGTTTGGCCTGTTTGTCGTGTACGGCTTCAGCGGCTACGTCATTTACGTGTGGCGCAAGGCCAAAGGTTTGCAGACCAGCGTCATCAGCACCTCGACGCAGGAACCGGATGAAAGAGGACTTCATTAGTCAATGGTGTCGGGGACAGACACGCAGGTGACATGCCTGGGCCGCAACGCTGGTCCCCGACGTGACAATGAAGCACTTATCAGTCACCCAAAGGACAGACTATGGAAGACCCGATCCTTACCATCGATGAACGTGCAGCGATCAATTCAGGTCGCTGGTTTTCAACCCTGTCGCCTTCTCTGCGACACGACATTCTGCGATGCGCTTACGTCAAACGATACAAGGACGGCGAACTCATCACTGCCCGCGGCGAGCCGCCGGAAGAATGGATTGCCTGTGCGCGCGGCGCCGTGCGGGTCAGCTCCACGTCCATTTCGGGCAAGCAGATTACGCTGACCTATGTGGAGCCGGGCATCTGGTTCGGCGATGTGGCGATCTTCGACGGCGACCGACGCACCCACGATGCCTACGCCCACGGCGAGACGACCATTTTGTGTGTCGCCAAAGCCGATTTCAAAAAGATTCTGGCGCACCATGCCGAGCTCTACGAAGCACTGCTGCGCCTGCACGCCCGTCGCATCCGCCAGTTGTACGGTCTGGTGGAAGACCTCAACACCCTGCCGCTGCGGGCACGACTGGCCAAGCAGTTGCTGCACCTGGTGCGCAGCTACGGCGTGCCCTCGCTCAGCGATGGACGCGAAATGCGCATCGGCCTGCAATTGGCACAGGAAGAGCTCGCGCAATTGCTGGGCGCCTCCCGCCAACGCGTCAATCAGGAACTCAAGTCGATGGAGCGAGAGGAAACCATTCGGATCGAACCAGGCGGTCTGGTCATTCGCAACCGCGACGCCTTGATGCTGATCGCAGACGCCGATAACTGAACCACCCAAAGCACAGTCCCATGAGCAATTTTGAGCATTTCATCGGCACGCAGGCCGTCTCCGAGAAACAGGCGTTTGATGTTGTCGCCCTGTCCGCCTGGCTGGATAAGAACTTGCCGGACTTCTGTGGCCCGTTGACCGTCGAGTCCTTCAAGGGTGGCCAGTCCAACCCAACCTACAAACTCAACACGCCGACGCAAAGCTATGTCATGCGCGCCAAGCCCGGCCCGGTAGCCAAACTGTTGCCGTCAGCGCACGCCATTGAGCGCGAGTTTGCGGTGATGAGTGGCTTGCAGGGCACCGATGTGCCGGTGCCGCGCATGTATTGCCTGTGCGAAGACGAAACCATCATTGGCCGGGCCTTCTATGTGATGGAATTCATGCCAGGGCGCATTCTGTGGGATCAGACCCTGCCGGGCATGAGCACCCAGGAACGCGGTGCGATTTACAACGAGATGAACCGCGTCATCGCCGCCCTGCACAGCGTCAAGTTCGCCGAGCGGGGCCTGGCGGCTTATGGCAAACCGGGCAATTATTTTGAGCGCCAGATCGGTCGCTGGAGCAAGCAATACGTCGCCTCCATCACCCAGCACATCCCGGAAATGGACCAGCTCATGGACTGGCTGCCGCAGCACATTCCGGCCATGGCGCGGGCCGAGCACATGGTCAGCATCGTGCATGGCGACTACCGATTGGACAACCTGATGTTTCACCCGACCGAGCCGCGCATTGTGGCGGTGCTGGACTGGGAGCTGTCTACGCTGGGGCACCCGCTGGCTGATTTCAGTTACCACTGCATGGCCTGGCACATTCCGCCCGGGGCGTTTCGAGGCATTGGCGGCCTCGATGTGGTCAGTCTTGGCATTCCCACCGAAGACCAATACATCCGGCTGTACTGCGAGCGCACCGGGCTGACCACCCCCGACGCGCTCAAAGCGGACTGGAATTTCTACATGGCCTACAACCTGTTTCGCATTGCTGCCATTTTGCAGGGCATTGCCAAGCGCGCGCAGATGGGTACCGCCGCCAGCGCGCAGGCGGTGAGCTCAGGCGCCGGAGCCAAGCCGCTGGCCCAGCTGGCCTGGCAATTTGCCCAAAAAGCCTGATCCCGCATCACGCCCTTACTTCAATCGAGCCCGTTCCAACTGATACAACCGGAGATCCTATGGACTTTGACTACTCCCCCAAGACAAAAGAACTGCAAGTCAAATTGCAGGCCTTTATGGATGATTACATCTATCCTTCAGAGGGTGCCTGGCACGCTGAAATTGAGGCCAACACCGCAGCTGGCAAACGCTGGACACCGCTGGAACTCATCGAAGGTCTCAAACAAAAAACCCAGGCGGCTGGCCTGTGGAACCTGTTTTTGCCGGTCGACAGTGCTGCCGCCTCGGGCTACCAAGGCGCTGGCCTGACCAATCAGGAATACGCGCCGCTGGCCGAAATCATGGGCCGCGTCCTGTGGAGCAGTGAGGTGTTCAACTGCTCGGCCCCGGATACCGGGAACATGGAAACCATCGCCCGTTATGGCTCCGAAGAAAACAAGGCGCGCTGGCTCAAACCTTTGCTGGAAGGCAAGATTCGCTCCGCCTTTGCCATGACCGAGCCTGAGGTTGCGTCGAGTGACGCCACCAACATCCAGACCCGCATGGAACGCCAGGGCGATGACTACGTGATCAATGGTCGCAAATGGTGGACCTCCGGCGCTGGTGACCCGCGTTGCGCCATTTACATCGTCATGGGCAAAACCAACCCGCAAGCCGAACGTCATGCCCAGCAAAGCATGGTGCTGGTCCCCGCCAACACGCCCGGTGTCACGGTGGTGCGCTCGCTCAATGTCATGGGCTTTGATGACGCACCGCACGGCCACATGGAAGTGCTGTTTGAGAACGTGCGGGTGCCAGTCAGCAACATCCTGCTCGGTGAAGGCCGCGGTTTCGAAATCGCGCAAGGGCGCCTCGGCCCGGGCCGCATTCACCACTGCATGCGCCTGATTGGCCAGGCGGAGCGGGCACTGGAGTTGATGTGCAAGCGCGTCGCCAGCCGGGTCGCCTTTGGCAAGCCGATTGCCGCACAAACCGTGACGCAGGAGCGCATTGCCGAAGCCCGCTGCAAGATCGATATGGCCCGACTGCTGACCCTCAAGGCCGCCTGGATGATGGACGTGGGTGGCAACAAATTTGCCAAAAACGAGATTGCGATGATCAAGGTCGTGGCTCCGAGCATGGCCTGCCAGGTGATCGACTGGGCGATGCAGGCGCACGGCGGCGCCGGCATGTGTGATGACTTCCCGCTGGCCTACGCCTACACCAACGCCCGCACCCTGCGCTTTGCCGATGGGCCGGACGAAGTACACCGCAACGCCATTGCCAAGCAGGAACTGCGTAAATACACAGCCGTGCCCAAGCCCGTTTGACCGCCTGTGCCGCGCGGCTGTCAAACTGGAGGATCAAGAGCCACGGTCTGGCTATTGGTCCTAAATTAATAGCAACATATCTATATTCAACGGGGGCTACAGCCTGTTTTTATATAAAAATCACCAGGGCGCGCTTGGCAAGCCTGACCACAGTTCATTGAGGTCAAGAAAATGCCACTTGGCCGGGTCTTCACGCGCGGCTATTTTTTCACTGGTGTCGGGACTGGACAGGTCGATCAGCTGCGGCACGATGCGCATATTCGATTTGGTGGAGAAAAACACCTTGACACGGGGTGTCGTCAAGGACTTGCTGGTCTGTTCGATCACCACGCCAATGCGCCCGGAGCTCAAGCGCACCAGTGAGCCGACCGGGTAAATGCCCATACCCTTGACAAAGGCCTGAAACACCTGGGGGTCAAAATGGCCTTTGGTCCACTCGGCCATTTTGCGCAAGGACTCGGCCGGATCCCAGCCCGACTTGTACGGCCGGTTGGAGGTGATGGCGTCATACACGTCGCACACCGCACCCATCCGGGCCCAAAGGCTGATTTGATCGCCTTCGAGTCGATCTGGATAACCGGAACCGTCCATTTTTTCATGATGATGCAGGCAGACCTCAACGGCGATAGGGTCCACATTGACGCCGCCCAGCAGCATCTTGTGCCCTTCCACCGGGTGGCTCTTGATGACGGTGAACTCGTCATCTGTCAACCTGCCCGGCTTGTTGAGCACGTCCATCGGCATCACGGCTTTGCCCAAGTCATGCAATAGCCCGGCCAGACCGGCTGAACGGGTCTGGGCTTGATCCAGACCCAACTGCTTGGCCAGCGCCACCATCATGGCGCACACCGCCACCGAATGCATGTAGGTGTAATCGTCCGCTGTCTTGAGCCGGGCCAGACTGATGAGCGCACCGGGGTTGCGCGACACCGAGTCCGATATTTCTTCCACCAGCAGCTTGGCGCCGCCCACATCCACTGCGTTGCCCATGCGGACTTCTTCAAACATGGAGACGACGGCTTGTTTGGCGCGGCCACAAATTTCGGCGGCGCGTTCAAGTTCTTGCGCGGCAGACACCGGCGCCAGTTGACGTTGCCCATCGGCCACTTGTTTGAGCTCGTCTTCCACCTGGGCTTCAGACTCGGCCTCGGACACCGCCGCCTCACCATTGACCACATCCAACCCTTTGCCGCAGTCAATCCACACCTCCTTGATGCTGCTGCGCAAAATCGTTTCAATGTCTTTTGGATCTTTCAGAACAAAACTGGTGCGAAAAAAAGGATGCTCCATCCAGGAGCCGCAAAACTCCTGCAGGTGCATCCCGAGGGTGAGTTGATGAACACTGATCCGTTTAAGCATGAATGTTTTTCCGTCAAGCAAGTTTGTGTACAGAACTCAGTGTGCACGCAAAGGCACGCCCAGCTGACGCAAATAGCTGGCCACTTCAGGCGTCAGTGCGCCGCCGTCGTGGGCTTTTTCTGCCAGTTCCGCCGCAGCGGCCGTTTGCCCCTGAGCGGCCAGCGAGACGGCCGCGCCCAGCATCCAGCGGGGCTCGTTCGGTCGCAGTTTCAAGGCCACCAGATAGGCAGCGGCCGACGCCGGATGCTGCCCGAGACGCTGCGCCGCATTGCCCCGGATCGCCCAGATATCGGCAACATCCGACAGCAGGGGCTCCAGGCGGGTCAGCAGCACCAACACCTGGCTCACCCGGCCTTCTGCCAGTTCCATGCGCGCCAGTTCGCGTGCAATGGAGGCGACGACCGAACTGCTGCCGGACGGCGCGCCGGCAAGGTTGGCGCGCTCGGCAAGCGTCAACGCTTCGTGTAACAGATCAATAGCGGCCGAGCGCGAACCCGCGTTCCAGAGTTGCTGGGCTTGCGCCAAGGCTTCCTGCGCAGCGGGCGAGCGGGCTTGACTCTGTGGCGCCGTCAATGTGGTCGATGCGATCACCTTAGAGGCTGCAGTCGGGACCTGCAGCGGCTCACTCGGTGCCAAGGGGCTCAAGATCGGCCCGGACGCGATTCGGGGCGTGCCAGCCGCAGGGCGAGTTGCCACCGCAGGACTTGGCGCGTGCTGGAGCAAATTGTCCATCTTCAGCGAAAAATAGACCTGGGCTGCGCCTGGCTTGGGCGCAGGCACAGATGCTGTTACGGGCAATTTGGCCGACTCCGGGCGGGACACAACGGCCGGCAGGGCGGCCACGCTGACCGGGGCCGGGATCATCGGCGGTGGCGCCACAGTCAAGCTGTTTGTCACCAAGGGGGCAGAGGGTGAAACCGGGGGCGCAACCGGCTGTGGCTGTGGCTGTGGCTGTGGTTTGGCACTAATGGCAAGCTGTATTGCTTGCACCAGAGGCTGCGGCGAGGCGGCCTGATTCAGATACCACCAGGCCGCTACACCACCCAAGGCCAGAACGGTCATTACCAGTTGCACCACGCGACGTAGCGATTGCGCCTTGAGTCCCCATTGCTCGGAGCTCTTCACGCTCAGCGTATCGCGCACGACACCCATGCGCGTGTCCGGGGTCGGAGCCAAGCCAGTGCGCTCGGCCTGGCGACTGTCCAGGTCGCGCAACATTTTATTGATCACACTCACAGCGCTGCTCCCTGCTGATCATTCTGAACTTTTCGACCCGGCCCGCGCGACTTCCATGGTAGCCAGCGTGATAACCAGGACAGCGGCGCCAGCGCGCGTACACCGGGCGTGTCCAAGCCAGCCAGGCCTACATGCTGGCGGTTTACACGGTGCACATTCTCACCATAGGCCAGCATCAAACACTTATGCGCCAGTATATTGACCAGCCTTGGCACACCACCGCTCAGGCGCGCCATCAACTGCGCTGCCTCCAACTCAAACACCTGGGTATCGGTGGCCTCACTCAAGGCGGCCGTCGCCAGGCGATGCACCAGATAGGTCGGCACACAGTGCGCCGTCATCGGCCCGAGGTATTCGCTAAAGGTGATGCGTTGCAGCAATTGACGGATTTCAGGGCGCGACAGCTTTTCGTCAAGTTCGGGTTGACCCAGCAAAACCAGCTGCAACAACTTTCGTTTTTCCGTCTCCAGATTCGACAACAGGCGCAAACTCTCCAAGGTGCGCACGGGAATAGCCTGCGCCTCATCAATACAAACCACTACCCTTTGACCCGCCTCGGCGTAGCTCAACAGACAGTCCCGCAAAGCGTTGTGCACCTGGTAGCGGGTCAGTTTTCGGCCCTCCAGGGTCTGTGACACGTCAATGCCCAGCTCTTGCATCAAGGTCATCAGCAAATCATCAGGCCCCATATCGGGGTTCGGGATGTAGGCGGTGACACATTCGCCCTGCAGCGTCTTGAGCAATTGGCGGCATAACACGGTTTTGCCGCAACCGACTTCACCGACAATTTTCAGAAATCCTTCACCACTGCGCAGCGCCACCAGCAGCATGTTGAGTGCGGCCTGCGCGCCTTCATGGGAGTAAAAGAAGGCACTGTCGGGCGTGATGGAAAACGGTGCCTCACGCAGCGAAAAATGCCGCAAATACATCACTGCACAGGGGTTTTGGGCACGCCTTCTTGCACCGTGCCGTCAATGCGGATCACGCGGGCGCGCACTGAATCCATATCGTCCAGCGCCGCGCGGGTACGCCGGGTTTGCGCTTCCCAGTCTTGCGCGGTACGGATGATGGTGGGCTTGATCAGCACCACCACTTCTTTTTTGCGCCCGGTATTGGCGTGGTTGCCAAAAATAGTAGAAAACAAAGGCACATTGCTGGTACCCGGCAAGCCCGAGGACTTGCGGTTGGATTCAATCTGCATCAAGCCACCAATGGCGACAATGTTGCCGTCCTGAATGCGTACCAGCGTGTCGGTCTCATTCATGCTGCTCGAAGCCAGCGGCAACACATAATTGCCGGCGCTGCCCAGATCAATCTTCTTGGCTTTCTCGCTGACCGTGGTCACCGACGGATGAACGTGCAACATGATCTTGGTGCCGTCATCAATCTGCGGTGTCACGTCCAGCGAAATGCCGGAAAAGAACGGTGTCAAGGTGATGGATGGCATGGTCACGGTCGCGGTCGAACCTGTAGTGACGTTCGACGTCGTGCCGCCCGATACATTGGTCACAAAAAAATCTTCAGCCCCAACCTTGAGCACGGCCTTCTGATTGTTCAGGGTCGCAATGCGCGGACTGGAAAGAATCTGCACGTCGCCCTGGGTTTCCAGGAAACCGAGCACCGCCTGGAAGCCATCGGTGGCGAAAGCCAGCCCAAAAAGGCCAGCACCCGCTGCTGGCAACGAGATGCCGTCGGCCAATAACGCAGCCCCAGCAGAGAAGCCCGGCAGGTTGGGCTTCACACCGCTCACCAGGGTATTGCTGGACGTGGTGGCAGAGGTGTTGCCGCCGATCACGCCCATGGCGCCGGTCGAACCGCCGCCATTTTTCAAAGCCGACCAATCGATGCCACTCTGGTAGCCATCACGCAACTCGACCTCCACAATTTTGGCTTCCAGCATCACCTGGCGCTCGACCGCAATCTGCGCTGCCTTCAGAAATTTGTCGACCTGGCGCAACTCGTCCGGCATGGCATGCACGGCCATGATGCCGGCCTGCGGGCTGATCACGACGCTGCGCCCGGGACCGGCGCCAACCAGGCCTTTGACCGCTTCCGTCAACTCGGCCCAAAAGTCGGTTTTAGACGTCGTGGTGACACGGCTGCCCTCGCCCTGCTGGCTGCTCGATGTTGGCTGCGTAGCACCCGAGGTCGTCCCGCCGGTCGAACTCGACTGCAGCGCGGCCCCTGGCGACACCCGCAAGTCACTGTTACCCACTCGCTGGGAATGCGGGTAATTCACGGTGAAAATCCGCGTCTGTAGCGTCGGCCCATAAACAGTGATGCGCCGACCCTCCATCTTGAAGTCGTAGCCATACACGTCACGAATTGCTTCCAGTGCTTCCAGCACCGTCACACCGCGCAGCGTGACCGACAAAGTACCCGCCACATCGGGGTGCATCATCATGCTGTAGCGCGTGTCAGCCACGATGGCCAAAAAAACCTCACGGGCCTGGGCGTTGTTCACCAACAAATCCAGCTTGGGCTCGGGACGCATGGCCACCGCTGGCGGCGCTGGTTCGGCCAGTGCGTCACTGATGCGCGACGGCACGAGCACCGGTTTGGCAGGCCCGGGCGCCTCGGCGACTGCCAGATCCGCACGGATGGCCTCGCCCACATCAGGCGTGCGCAGCGGCCGCTCGGCCGCACAACCAGCGAGCAAGGTCACACCCATCGCCAGACACAAACCAGACAAGGCACCTGCTGGCGGCCAAGCGGCATGGCCAAGTCGGGTGGGCTGAAAAATAGTCATCATGGTGTCAGTTTTTCTAGTCATTGGAATAGACATCAGGGTCGAACGCCAGCGCAAGGAGCGACTGTAGGCGATGCATTTAGGGAACCGGATTTATTTAATAATTGGTTTGACTGGCGCGCCCTGGCTGCCTTTGACGTCCCGGATGCCTCGCTCGCTTTGACCGCCGGGCGCCTATTCGATCCGTCCGGTGCGCAGCCTGCGCTCAGCGCAGGCGCTGCCGCCGCGCGCCGCTCAATGCCGGCGAAGAGGGGCACCCTGCGCAGCACACCGCGTTCGCGCAACCAGACTTCGGTTTCGGTGATGCGCTCAATGCGCGCCTGGCCCAGCTTTTCGCCCGGCGCATAAAGACGTGTGCCCACAGCCAGATACGAGCGCCCATTGCGCACAATCACAGCCGTGGCACTTGAATCAAAGCTTAAGGAGCTTGCGGCAGCAGGCGCACCAGCCACACCCGCCTCGACCGGCGGCAGCGTCGGGTCACGCAGACTCTGGGCACCGGCCGTGACGAAAGCGACGCCAAGCAACACACCCATCAACCAATGCAGCGAGCGCTTCATGGCTGCACCTCCAGCAAAAACAATTGCAACGTGAGTTCCGGCGGCAACTTGTCGCTTTTGAGCGTCATGACACCCCAGCGCACCTGCGGCATCTCGTTTTCCAGCGTCTGAACGTATTGGGTCAAATCAGGGTAAGCGCCCGACACTGTCAGTTCGATGCCCTGGCGCGTCAGCCCAACCGGCAATGCCGCCGCGCCAGCGGTTTGCCCGGGCTTGATGCTGCTCACCTCAGGCGCCACGGCCGAAGTACGCACCAGCGTCAACCCCGCATGACGACGCAACAAATGGCTCAGCGCCTGCGCCAGTGGCGTGGCCCGGGCGGTGCCCGGCAACACCTCTTTGATGGTCTGGTTGACTGAATCAAGCTGCGTCTTGACCGCAGCAATTTCATCGCGCGCTGCCCGACCGACATCCGCGGGCTGGGCTACCGTTTTCAACTCTTCACGCGCACGCTGCAAATCAGCACTTTGTTTCTCGAACCGCTGCGTCAATTGCTTGTGCGCCACCTGCGCTGGCGACAACCAGAGCACATCGGCCAGCGCCATGCAGCTCGCTATAACCGCCAAGAACAAAAACACCCGCTCGCGCAGACTCAAGGCGTTGATGCGTCCGGACTGGACGCCCCACCAGGTTTTCCACCAGAGCTTCATGGTTTGGCCCCCGTTTGCGGGGCCGGCTTGCCCAGCGCACTGACCAGGCTAAATGACCACATTGGTCGCGCCGCAGAAGCGCTGGCAGAGACCGCCGCAGGCACTGCCGTGCCAACCAGGGTTTTCAGCACCGCGGCGCTGGCGTGCTCCACCTTGACGGTTGACAACTTTTGTCCTTCCAGCAGCGGGCTGGCCGCCAGCTTGCCTACCCAGTCATTGAGTGCGGCGGGCTCCAGCGTAAAGCCAGTGAGCGCCAGCTGATTGTCATCGGCCTTCAGGTCCGTTACCCACACTTGCGCCGGGATGCTGCGCGCCACCAACTGCAAGCGTGCCGCATGGCCCCAACCCGGTCGAAACAAACCGCGCTGCAGCGCTTCCATCAAACTCTGGCGTTGCTGCAAATCAAGCTTGTGGCCCTGCAACTGCTGCGCCAAGGCGGTTTCCAGCGGGCCAGTGCCAACCTTGCCCTGCTTGATGGCAGCCTGCAAGCTCTCCAGCTCTTGCGACTGGGTTGCCAGCGTTTTCTTGAAACCTTCGCTGGCGGTATTCAGGCTCCAGACCCAATAGGCGCACAAACCGCCCCCCAACAGCACAAACACCGCCAAAGCCTGCGCCATGGTTTGCGCCGAAAAGTAACGCTTTTGCGTCAACAGAATCGGGGTACAGAGGTTGATTTGCTGGGGCATGAGGGAAACTGGGGGATAAGGTGGCAGCAGGTGTCTGGTTAATCGTATGGTGAATTCTGGGCTGGCCCCATCAGAGCTTGCGACTCTCGGTGCGCATCAAGACACCCAGCAAGGGCAAGCACAGCGCCTGGCCATCCGCCGTCGCCTCCTCACCGCCTGGAAACCAGGCCGTGATATCCAGCGCGACCACCGCCTGCCCCAATTGCGCCGCCAACCATTGGGCCAGTTCCTCACTGCGCTCTCCGGCATAGACGCGCAGGCCATGGAGCGGCATGGTCGACCACGTGCGGTCCCACACATCCAGCGAACGCTGCACCTCGACCAAAAAGCGTTGTGCCGACGCATCGTGCATGCTCACACCGGATGGCGCCGAGCGCTCACCTGGCTGTGTGCCCGAATAGTCATGGCCATACGCGTTTCGTTCTCCGTTGTAGTCCGGCACGTAGTCCTCCACTGGGGTAAAGGCAGCAGCATCAAGCGCATCCATTACCGATACCACACGACCCTGCTCCCACGCGGCTTCAAAAAAATCCTCCGGCAAATCAAAACTGCGCGTGTAAAACAGCTCTTCATTGGCACTGATGGTGAGCACCGCCTTTTGCCCCGCCACCAACACCAAGGCCGCATTGGCCCGCTCGGCACGGCCATCGCGCGCGGCCAGCGCATTTTGCAGATTGCGTTGCGCGGTTTCCTGAATGTCGATCACCGACACCGACCAATGCATGGTGTCACCCAAATCAAGCACCTCGCGTACCACCGCATTGGTCGCAGCCACAACAAACAGGTGCCCTTTTCCTTTTTGCTGATCATCGCCCACCCGCATCACATCCAGCGTGACGTCATCAATATGCGTATGAATCATGTCCCGAATCTGGTAACGGGCCGCCGAACGCAACTCTTCAGGCGGCACCGCAGGGGTGTCGATCTGCAGCAGCTTGTACTGCTCGGGCCGCAGCATGATGCGAGCCTCAAACCCCTTCAGGCCCAAAGCCTGCAGGCGCTGCACAAAAGCCTCGGTGCTGTCTGTGCCTTGACGCTCGACCCCCAACTTGAGAACTTCATAAGTGCCATCCTGACGCGCCCGTGCCAGCACGTAGGCCAGCGTATGACCCGACCAGGAGACGACCAGTTGATCGCCAGAACTTTTGCGCTGCCAGGGCCAGCGCATGATCAGGCGGACCATTGCCAGAGAGGCTTTGTCATGTAAGACTTTGTTTCAAGCATAAGGAGGAAGAATACACGAAGCTATTTTGCTCTTATTTTAGTAGCTAATTGGGAAGGTAGCACGGGGGCTAGAGCCATAAAACATATAAAAATGTGCTACTTCTAATAGTTTTCACGGCGGTAGATCAGGGGTGATTTGTAGATGCCAAAGGTGGCGCGGGCACTCGGGTTGACATTGGCGGAACCAGTCCAGGGGTATTGCAGCCAGGAATCAACCGCGGCCGTGATGTCAATGGAGCCCACATGAGTTGCGCCGGGTGCTCTGAGCCAAAGGTTGAAGTTGCCGGCAAAACCAGCCACGCCGTTGCTGTCGGTGCCTGTCACACCAGTTTCCAGATAGCGGCGCTTGGTTTGTACTGACGTCAAAACGGCAGCGCAGCCCTTGCCGCTATTGTTGCCGGGCTCCAGCACACAGGTGTTGCTTGTGATGTCGGGGGTACCGACTGGTGCAAAAGACAAAGCCGCGTTGGTACATGAGTCTGAGGTGTTGACACTCCAAGCGTTGCCGGGAGCCGTGCTTGCCAAATATTCAGTACGGAACACGACCGGCAAATCAAGCAACTCCGAGCCGTAGGCATTGAACATGCGTGCCCGGCCGTAACGCATAGAGGTACCGGTTGGACTCAGCGTCTGCGGCAAGGCAAGCAAGGAGTTCGTAGCGCTAACCTCACTTTCAACCACTGCCGTCACGACCAGCGGGATCGCGGTGGTGTATGGCCCGATCAATGCATTGGCGTTGCGGGTGTAGGTGAATTGATCGCTCGCATTGAGCGTGTAGGTGATTGTTCCGCTGCTGTTGGTCAGCGTGCCGACGCCCATCGCAGGAATTGCCAGCAGATCGGTCTTGGTCACGCCATCCCTCCCCAGTTGGCTGGCATCGGCCGTGGGAGAGGTGATTGACACCCCCGAGGCCGCCAGCTTCTGGAAGATGCCCTGATAGTTCTGCGTGACGGCGCCGCCAATCGCAGCGTTCATCGGTTTGATGGTCAACGAGGGCGCAGTGCCGTAGCCCATGGCCTGCCCGGTGTAGGTAAAGCCGCCTGCCGGGCAGGCACCCGCCAGGGTTTCGTTCGAGTTGATGCTGACATCAAAGTGATCAGGATAGAAGCGGCCGACCTTGCCGCTGATCGTGCCGCCAGGATTGCCCGCGCCAAGGTAATTGCCATCGCCCACGCTGGGGGTTAGCGTGATGATGCCCACCTCACCCCAGCTAAAGGTAGTCCCCGTCGCCGAGCCTCCCGAAAAGGCAGCAAAGGCCGTGGCGTTGGCGAGAGCCGGGTTGGCACTCAGACCCAAGCCAGGAACCAAGGCACTGCTCAGGGCAACGGTCTCTGGCGTGGCCTCCTTGCCATAATTTGGCGTGATACACGTCGCCGGAATGCTGGACAAGAGTGTGTAGCCACCCAAACTCGCGGCACAGGATGCATTGACCGAAGTTACCGTGGCAGAAAAACTTTCTCCGGCCTTGACGAATTTGTTACCTGCTGCATCAACCGCCACCGGGTTTGCCAGATTGGGCGAGGCCGTTTGCTTGATGTCCGTGAGCACCAGGCTGTAGGGCTTGACCACAAAATGCGATGCAGCAGCCTCCTTCGTTGAACCCGTCAGCGCCGCGCCGCCCGCAGTGGCGCTGACATTGATTTTGATTTGCCCGACATCGGCAAAGTTGAAGCTGCCGAGGCTCGCATTGCCATTGGCATCAAACACGAGGTTGATCGTGGCACCCGTGTTGGCCAATGCTGGGGAACTGCCAACCTTAAGCGAATTTCCGCTGCTGCAACTGGACGGGTCAAGGCACTGGTAGCTGAAATTGACCGGGTGCGGACTGGTGAAAGCTGCTTCGCAGGTCTTTGTGGTCGTGTTGGTCTTCACCGACCTCAGCCAGTACGGACCAAAATCAACGCCCGCTGTTTGACTTGAAAAGGCCGCTTCCCCACCATCAGCCGCAGTGGAAAAAATAAGCCCTGCCGTCTTGAACGTGGTAGAGCCACTGCTTGCCACCGTGCAACCAACGCCATTCGGGCAGTACTGGCGCGGATTGGCCGCGGCGGTCTGCTCGCCGGAGAGCGCGACCGAGGCAACGGCGCCATCGGCAGCCGCTGGATAACTTAAGGTGGTGCTGGCCACGCCGGAAGCGTTGAAAGTCACCGTGCTGGAGGCCAGCGTCCCAGCGCTGGTCGCCAGCGTGGCCGTCTGTCCACTCAGGGTGGTAAGCGGATTGGTGCAGGGGCTGCTGTTGTCTGCGCAAGCCGTGATGGTTGCGATGGTTGGCAAACAAGTGATGCCGCTGGTCGGCAGGGACAACTCGTAGTGATTGACAGATGCGCCACACGTCGTAGCGCCGAGGCTGGTGCCGGGAATCTGCGCGGCGCTCAGACTGGTGGAGCAACTGCCGGCACTGCCGGAGGTTGATCCGTACGCGCCAAAAAGTGCACCGCCGTTATAGGTGACACCGTTGCCGCCGCCCCCGTTGTTACACGCGGCAGTGCCTGACGACGTAATCGCATAGCCACCACCGCCGCCGCCGCCCGGACCGTGCGGGGTCGAACTGGCAGTCATCAGGTTGTTGCCACCTTTGCCACCCTTGACATTGACGGTCGCGCCCGACATGCCGGAGCTGGCCAACAAAAGCACCACCCCGCCGGCGCCGCCGGCGCCACTGCCATCATTGGCAACGGTGTCATTGCCGGCGCTGCCGTTGGCGTTGAAGGTGGCCGAGCCAGTGAAACTGCCAGCGCGGATCAAAATGCTGCCGCCGCCCGCAGCACCACTGGTTGCCAACCCGCCAGCCGGTGTGCCAGTGCCATTGTTGGTGGTGCCACCACCACCACCACCACCCAGCGTCAAGCGGCTGGCGCCCAAGCCGGCCACTGCCCGCCCCCCCAGTCCGCCGGTATTGGGGCCGCAGTTATAGAGTGGCGCGCTGCTGGCGTTAAAGTCTGGGCACCAGGCAATACCACCGCGCCCCCCCGAACCACCATTGCCGCCGCCGCCACCACCCGAATTTTGATCATTGGCTGCCGGATTGCGGTCAGTACCGCCGCCACCGCCGTTAGCCGGCGCGCCACGCGCGTGGCTGCCATTGGCATAACCCTCGACGCCGGTATTGGTGAGCGTACTCGGCGCCGTAAAAACATACCTTGGCGTGCCGGCAATGCCCTCGCCCTTGGAACCATTGTTATTGACTGTGGCAAGCGTACGGTAATCCAAACTGGCGCCGGCCCCACCGGGCAAGGTGCGCGAGGCGCCGCCGCGAAACCCCATGCCGTCAACGCTGACCGTCGCCGAATTGAGATTGAGCGTGCCGGTCACATCAAACATCAGCACGCCGCCCGTGCTGCCGTTCCAGGGCTGGGCCGCGAGCGTCGAACTCAATACGGCGCTGGCGTAGCGCGGCACACGTATCACCTGATAGTTGCTTGACCCGGCATTGGTGTAGGCATTCACCGTGCCGCATGCGAGCGTGAGCGTACCGCCTCCCAACGAGACATTGCTGGCGGCTATGGCGTATTCGTAGATGCCCCCGCTCGCGCCACTGACACTGCCATAGCTGGACGTATTGCTGGTGTCGATGGTCGCGTCCTGCATCTGCATGATGAGGACGGTGTCGCCGCTGGCAATCGGGGCCGTCGCGCCGGTGGCTGCACCCAATGCAATTGAGGCGCCGCCCATTGGCACGTTCGCAGTGGTGCCAGGATAGTAGCTATTGACCAGATTGCCACTCCCTGCATTACATACCGGGGCAGATGCAAACTCTGTCAGAGTACCAAAGTTCCCCACAATGGCCAGCGAACCGGTGTCGCTCATGGTGCCAGAGGCTTGCGGTGTAGCAGCTGCGGGCTGAACACGAATATCCTGCCACAGCAAGGCATTCAGATTGTTTGTATCAGAGCCAGCGGATATGGTGAATGTGATCTGGCTGGATGTGACGGCAGTGACTGGCATCACTGTGTTTACCGCCACGTTGTTAACATTTTTGCTGCTGGAGTTGCTTCCGGTGGTCAACTTAACGGTTGGCGCAACGCCCGCAGTATCGAAGACGAAACCGATAGGGGCATTGAGAATGATTGTGCCCCGCTGAAAATCCCCGCTCTGCAGTTCTGCAACCTCTGGCCCAGACAAGGCTGTCCAGCCAGTGGCACTGCAGCCGGGCGCCGTGTTGGATGGAATGGCACTGCCACCGGTGGCAGGGGTGATGGTCGCCGTCAGCGCCATCGCCTCCCCTGCCAGCAAGGCCAATACCAGAACGAGCGTTTTTGCCATGTCTTTCATGATGCATTCCTTATCGGCAGAGTCAACATGCGGCGCGTAGCAATGGAACATCGTGGATAACTTTTTCATTTTTCCATCGACGCCGACAGGCTGCGTTCGACATAACCAATGCTGCCGACGGTGCCACCGGTGGTGGTGGCGACGGAAGTGAATTGAAAAATGAACCTGTTGGCAGTAGCCGACGCTTCGGTGTAGCCGGTACGGCTACAGGTCACGGTCACTCTGACGCCGCCGTCAAAGGTCGTTGCCAAAGGAGTTATTGATAGTATTGGCGTGGCTGGTGATGATGTGCCCAAGATCGGGCAAGCCGGCGGCGTACTGGCGCTGGCCACCACACTGCCAATCCCCCACTCCAGCCCCGCCCGCGCCGCCCAGTAAGCACGCGTGCCCTGAATATCCTGCGCCGAAGTGAGCTGCTGGGTGTTGGAAAAAGTCAGCATGAAGGCGCCCAGCGCAGCCAGGATCACCACCAGAAAGATGGCGGCGATAGCGGCAAAGCCACGCTGCGCTTGTTGGATGCGACTCATGGCGTGTTGCTCACATGCACTTCGTGCAGCAGGCTGACGGTTTCACCGCTGTCGGTGAGTTGCAGGGTCATGCGAATGAGGGCGTTGCGTTGCAGGTCGGAGCCACCGTAGTCGAAGTTGCAGGCGCTCACGTTGCGGGCCAGGATGGGGCCAGTAGCAGAGCAGCTGGTAGCGGCAGCGGCAGCAAAAGTGCTGATCGTGCGATGCAAATCCCCACCGCTGCATACAAATGACACGACATTTTCGGCGCCGGACACCACATGAAAGCGGTTGCTGCCTGAGGCTAATGGAAACTGCGTGCTGGCAATGGGAATGGTCGTCTCCAGGGGAGCGCCAGCCTCGCTCAGGGGGTTTGATCCGCCAACTACGGCACGATTGACCTTGCCCGTGAGCTGGTAGGCATCCGAATCGGGAATGCCCAGGTTGTAAACCACAATCACATCACCCACCAGAATTCGCTGATCCGCTGGCAAAGCAACATTGCTGCCCAACATATTGAAGGTCGTGTCAGCGGTAGTGAAGTCCAGGCTGGTGTCGTCACCCGCCGCCATGTTTTCGGCCCGGTAGCGGGCACCGGTCTTGGTCGGTATGAATTCGACGCACTGATTGGGCGGCGTGGTAATCGGCGTGCGAATGCTGTTGGGCAGCGCCCTTTGAATATCGCGCGTCATGCGCCGCACCGTGGTATCGGCTGTATCCGTCAGCGCCGCGCGCCGGGCGCTGGCAAAGTAGGCGTCAATCGGGCTTTTCATGAAGACCGACACAATACCGCCGATCACGCCCATGATGACGATCACCATGATCAGTTCGACCAGGGTGAAGCCGCGCTGACAATGAAGAGGTTTCATGGCAGTGGACATGACGGCGACAAATCACAAGTCCGGTAGCCCGCGAGGCTGATGGTATTGCCGGTCGGGTCGGTTACCGAAACGGTGACCCTTAGTGCCGCAACACCGGTCAAATCAGCGCTGGCAACAATGGCCACCGGTGGCGAAATGTTGTAACCGCCCAGTCCAGGCACGGTCGCGCCGAGCATATCGACAATACCGGTCGTGGTGTTGTAGCCGCTGTAATCTGTGACGCAATCAAACAGGTTGCGGCTTCCACCTGCCGAAAATCCCAACGCGGTGCTGCCGGTTGGTTTGGCATAGTCCTTCAGCAAAATCTCTTCCAGCAAGGACTCGGCAATGGCGATCGTCTGCTTGCGCACCATCGGGTCGGCACTGGACTTGACCACGGTGTTCATCACCGAAAGAATACCCGCCAGCCCGGCGCTCACCACCACGATGAAGATGATGAGCTCGATCAGCGTGAAGCCATGTTGGCGTGACCTAGTCATGAACATAGCCGGTAACTGCTTCGACAAAGACGTTCGATGCATTGTTGATCTGGATGACGGTTTGGGTGCCCAATAAGACGCCGGCCGTGCTCATCGGCTGTCCCAGTCCATTGAAGTTGAAATTGCCAGGCAATCCGTTGTAGCTTGCCCCATGGTCGGTGGCCGGGATGGTGGCCGGACTTTCTCCCCGAGGTCCGATCAGCGGCAATGCCGGACTACAAGTGGGAGTGGGCGTGGTGGGAGTGGGGGCATTTGCGGCAATGCTCAGCGTTGCGGAGCTGGTCGTTGGGAAACTCACACAGACCGTCCTGCGCTGTGCCACCGCCGTCTTCTGCGCATAGCGCAGCAGCGCCAAGGTCTCGTCATGAAACCCGCGCGCGTAAAAATCATCGCTGTTAAAGATGCGTGGTGCCGCAAACACCGCCAGCACCCCCAGCATCACCATCACCATGATCAGCTCGATCAACGTGAAACCACGCTGACGCACGCCAGCGCAGCCCAAATAGTGCCTTGCTGCGGACGGGATGGGCTGAATCTTCATGACGGTCGAAGGGCCATTTTTACTCTATATTTAATAGCTGCCTACGCAATATAAACGGGGGCTAGAGGGCTAAAAGACTAATAAACGGCTGGGGACAGAGCTTGTTCACTTCGCGTCACTGCGGTCTGCCCCACCATAACTCAGAACGGCATCTTCGGCATGCCTTTCATGCCGCCCATGCGCTTCATCATTTTCATCATGCCGCCGCCCTTCATCTTTTTCATCATGTCCTGCATCTGCTCGAACTCTTTCAGCATGCGGTTGACCTCCTGCACCTGCACGCCGGCGCCAGCGGCAATACGGCGTTTGCGCGTGGCTTTGATGAGCTCGGGTTTTCGCCGCTCCAGCGGCGTCATGCTGTGGATGATGCCTTGCTTGCGCTGAATATCTTTTTCAACCCGGCCCATGTCCATTTGACCGGCTTTCGCGGCCATGGAGGCGGGTAACTTGTCCATCAGGCTGGACAGGCCCCCCATTTGTTTCATTTGCTGAATCTGGGCCAGAAAGTCATTTAAATCAAAACCGCCGCCGCTTTTGACCTTGGCCGCCAGCTTTTGGGCTGCGGCCATATCGACACCGGACGTGACCTGCTCGACCAGCGCCAGAATGTCGCCCATGCCCAGGATGCGCCCGGCGTGGCGCTCGGCGTCAAACACTTCCAGGCCGTCGAGCTTCTCGCTGGTACCGGCAAACTTGATCGGCGCGCCGGTGACCTGGCGCACCGACAGCGCCGCGCCGCCGCGTGAATCACCGTCGAGCTTGGTCAGGATGATGCCGGTCAAGGGCAGCGCTTCTTTAAATGCCTTGGCCGTGTTGACCGCATCCTGGCCCTGCATGGCATCGACCACAAACAGGGTTTCCACCGGGTTCAGGGCCGCATGCAAGGCCTTGATTTCCTGCATCAGCGCTTCATCAATGGCCAGGCGACCGGCCGTGTCCACCAGCAGCACGTCAAAGAAATGTTTGCGCGCATAGTCCAGCGCCGCCAGCGCAATGGCCACCGGTTTTTGATCCGGCGAGCTGGGAAACCACTCGGCACCGGCCTGGGCTGTCACCATTTTCAACTGTTCAATCGCCGCCGGGCGGTACACGTCGCCCGAGACCGTCAACACTTTTTTCTTGCGTTTTTCGATCAGGTGTTTGGCCAGTTTGGCGGTGGTGGTGGTTTTGCCGGCACCTTGCAAACCCGCCATCAGAATGACCGCCGGGGGTTGTGCCGCCAGATTGATGTCGCTCACCCCCTCGCCCATGGTGGCCGACAGTTCCCGGTTGACGATGCTAACCAGCGCCTGACCCGGCGAGAGCGAGCCCAGCACGTCCTGGCCCAGCGCTTTTGTCCGGACGCGGGCAATGAAGTCGCGCACCACGGGCAAGGCCACGTCGGCCTCCAACAGGGCCATGCGCACTTCACGCAGCATGTCGGTCACATTGGCTTCGGTGATGCGCGCCTGGCCCCGAATTTCTTTGACGAGGCGTGAGAGTTTGTCTGAGAGAGCGGAGGCCATATGGGGTATTCCGATTGACGGAACCTAGGTTGGGGGCCAGAAGACAAGGGCCGTATGCAAAACGCTAAACTGTAGCCATGATTTTAGCCAGTGCTTCCCCATTGAGTCTGACGTTGGCGCTTGGCGCTGCTGTAGCCTATGGCGTGTCGGCCTTCGGCGCCGCCCGTCTGGGCACCGGTGTGGCACGGGCTGCAGTAAGGCTGGGCTGGCTTCTGCATGGCGTGATGTTGGCCTGGAGCCTGTTCGGTGAGGCGCCCCGCTTCGGCTTTGCGCCAGCTTTGTCAGTCACCGCCTGGCTGGTGGCCGCCGTCTATGCCATTGAGAGCCATGTTTATCCACTATTGCAAACGCGTTGGGCCCTGTCCACGCTCGGCGCCATCGTGGTGCTGCTGGCGGCCTTGTTCCCAGGTAATCTGTTGCATGCGAATGCCTCGCCCTGGCTGCCGGTGCACTGGGCACTGGGCATCGCGTCTTATGGTCTGTTTGGCACCGCTGTGGTGCACGCGTGGTTCATGAGCCGGAGCGAAGAGCGCATTCGCCTGGCGGCTGACGCCCACATCGGCATGCCGCTGCTGACCATGGAGCGCCTGACCTTCAGATTTGTGAGCGCAGGTTTCTTGCTGCTATCGGCAACTTTGATACTGGGCCTCGTGTTTGAAAAGCAACTTTATGGTTCGGCGACGCCCCTGAAATGGGACCACAAGACGGCGTTTTCCTTGCTGTCGTGGCTGATCTTTGCCGTTTTACTTATTGGCCGCGCCCGTTTTGGCTGGCGTGGCAAGCGCGCGGTACGGGTCTTGTACATCGGCGCCGGGTTTCTGCTGCTGGCCTACGTGGGCTCGCGCTTCGTCATGGAGATTGTGCTCGGACGTGCCCTATGAAGCTGTTACTTATCCTGGCGGTGGTGCTGGCAGGCATCTGGCTGTGGCGCTCCAACCGGCAGTCTGACCCGCGCCTGCATCGTGAAAAAACAAAAACTGAGCCACCGCCACTGGACATGGTGCGCTGCAAGCTGTGTTCTGTCCATTTTCCGGCGACCGATGGCGTTCAGGGCAAGAAGGGCTGGTACTGCAGCGCAGATCATCGCCAGCGCGCGGAGCCTTGAATGAACCCACCGCCAGACGCGCACTCCTGGTTTGGTCCTTCACTGCTTGAACCCGGCGTAGAAAAGGTCGACAAGCCCGAAGAATTTCAGCGGCTATGGCGCGGCTTCATGACCGCCCGCGTCACACTGGGCGTGGTGCTGATGTTGCTTCAAGGCAGCATCTATGTGTTGGGAGCCTCCAAAGACAGCGCCTTACTTTTAATCTGTACCGCTTATTTCGCCGCTGCGCTGGCGGTGCGCTTGCTGGCGCATCCGCGCCAACTGGGTCGGACGTTTGACGTCCAGTGGGTCAGCACAATTGGTGTTGATCTGCTGGCTTTTACCGCCCTGCAATGGGTGCAGGGCAGCAGCATCAACTACGCGCCCTTGTTCGCCCTACCGATTCTGATGGCCTCCATTCTGGGCTCGCTGCTGGTGGCCATGGGCACGGCGGCGGGCGTGACCTTGTTATTGTTTGGCTATGCCACCTGGATGTCCATTCAAGCACCTGGGGAGATGGCCGCCCATTTTTTGCAGGCGGCGCTGACGGGTGCAGGCTGTTTTGTCATTTCGTTTCTGGCCAGCCAGATTGCGACCCGTCTGGTCAACGTTGAGCTACGGGCGCAACGCAGCCAGTTGGCCGCGCGGGTACAGAGACGGGTCAACGAGCTGGTGATTGAATCTTTGACCGAAGGCATTCTGGTGGTCGATCGGCGCGGCATCGTGCGTGCCGCCAACCCGGCAGCCCGCCAGTTGCTGGGGTTTGGGCGCAAGCCAGGGGATAAGTCTTTTAATCTCAACGCGATGATTGAATGGCAGTGCCTGGTTGATTTGATGCAACGCAGTTTTTCCGGGCGTGCCGCCCAGCAGGCCGATGTCACCATTCATCCGGCCGGTCTAGGTCCAAGGCATATACAGGTACGCACCCAGCTGACGGCCTCGCAGGCAGGAGATGACGAGCGGCTGTGTGTCATGTTTCTTCAGGATCAGCGCGAGATGCAAGCACGGATACGAACCGAAAAACTGGCCAGCATGGGCCGCATGTCCACCGCGGTGGCGCACGAAATTCGCAACCCGCTGGCCGCCATCGCGCAGGCCAATGCGCTGCTCGACGAAGACCTTATCGACCCCAAACACAAGCAACTCACCCGGATGGTGCAGCAAAACACCAAGCGGCTGGAGAAGATTGTGGACGACATTCTCAATGTCTCCCGTGTGCAGCAGCTTGAAAGTATCAATTCAGCGCCTGCACTGGACTTGAATGAATCGGTCGAAAGAATTTGTCGTGACTGGCAAAACCAGACAGCAAGCGAGCACCTGCTCAGCGTCCAACTGCCCCCCGACTTGATCGAGGTGAAGTTTGAGTCCGAGCATCTGCGCCGGATTCTGGTCAACCTGCTTGACAATGCACGGCGCTATGCAAGTCACCAACTTAACGCGATTCAGGTGTCGGTCAGGCCGACGACCCTTGAGCACTGTGCTCTGAGTGTGTGGAGCGACGGCCAGCCCATGGATCAATCAGTGGAGCGACATTTGTTTGAACCTTTTTTTTCTTCGGAAAGCCGCTCCAGCGGCCTGGGCCTTTATATTTGCCGGGAGTTGTGCGAGGGGCACGGTGCCACTATTGCCTATGACCGGACCCGGCGAACCATGACTGGCAAGCCCGTTGATGGCAATGAGTTTTTGGTCACCTTGCGGACCCGGCCCGCAACGAGTAACGCCCAGATGAGCAACAAGCACACACCGGACACACCATGGCATCAAACACAACGCTGAGCAGTGCCCGGATCCTGGTCGTCGATGACGAGCCCGACTTGCGCACGCTGTACGAATTGACCCTGTTGCGTGAAGGTTACCGGGTGGAAACAGCCGGCAACCTGGCGGAGGCCTTGCAGCATCTGGGCGAGCGCCGCTTTGACGTCGTGATAACCGACATGCGCCTGCCTGATGGCCTGGGCCTGGAACTGATCCAGCAACTCCGGGCGCAACAGCGCCCAGAGCGATGCGTCGTCATCACAGCCTATGGCTCGGCAGAAAACGCCGTGGAGTCACTCAAGGCGGGCGCTTTTGACTATCTGACCAAGCCGGTTGATCTCAAGCAGTTTCGATCCGTCATCGCCTCCGCCGTGCAAAACCCGGCTCCGCGGGCAACCCCGGTCGCTCGCGTCGGTTCGCCCCCCCCTGAGAGCAGCGATGCCGTGTTGCAGCGTCTTGTCGGGGAATCAGACAGCATGAAGCGGGTCAAGGAGCGCATCGTCAAGGTGGCACGCAGCATGGCACCGGTATTGGTGTATGGTGAATCCGGCACCGGCAAGGAACTGGTGGCGCGTGCCATTCATGCCAACAGTCACCGCACCGGCAGTGCCTGGGTCGCGGTGAACTGCAGCGCGATTCCCGAGAGTCTGCTCGAAGCCGAGTTTTTTGGCTCAAAAAAAGGCGCCTATACCGGGTCAACCCAGGACCGCGATGGTTTCTTCCAGGCCGCAAGCGGCGGCACCCTGTTTCTCGATGAAATTGGCGACCTGCCCCTGCCGATGCAGTCAAAACTGCTGCGTGCCATCCAGGAGCGTTGTATCCGCCCGATCGGGTCGCCTCAGGAAGAACCGGTCGATGTTCGAATCATCAGCGCCACGCACAAAGACCTGAGTCTGGAGGTGTTGGCGGGCCGCTTTCGGCAGGATTTGTATTACCGCCTGGATGTGATTGAAATTGAGATTGCGCCATTGCGCGAGCGCCGGGAAGACCTGCCTGCGCTGTGCCAGACCTTGCTGCACCGTATCGCGTTTGAGGCCGGCATTCCGGTGCCGACGCTCTCCAAAGCAGGACTTGAACAGCTCTCTCGTGACCCGCTGCCCGGTAACGTGCGCGAGTTGGAAAATCTGTTGCAGCGGGCCGTCGCCTTAAGTGACGGCGGTGAGCTCCAGCTTGAGCTCACCGTTCGGCAGCCGCTGGCCCAGGACGCGTCTTTTCTGGATAGCGACGCGGCACCGCTGGACGACGATCAGATCACCATCCCCAGCGACTTGCAAAGTCATCTCGACAGCCAGGAACGCGACATCCTGATTCAGGCCCTGCGCGAAACCGGCTTTAATCGCACCGCCGCAGCGGCCCGGCTCGGTTTGAGCCTGCGCCAAATGCGTTATCGCATTGCCAGGCTGAATATCGATACCCCGCACAGCGGCGAATTGTCCGATGAGTCCCTTTAAAGCACAGGACAACTCGCCGCTTTGGCGCGAGGGCTGGTACCAATTTGCGGGCCGGCTGGCCTCACCCAATTACGGGCCCCGGCCAAGCCAGGCCGAGATTGACCTGATCGTGCTGCATTGCATCAGTCTGCCCCCTGGCCAGTATGGCGGTGACGAGGTACAGCGCCTGTTTACCAACCAGCTGGACTGGAACGCGCATCCCTACTTCAAGCGTATCGAGGGCATGGAGGTGTCGTCCCACTTTTACATCCGCCGCCAGGGTGAACTGCAGCAGTTTGTCAGTTGCGACCAGCGCGCCTGGCATGCGGGCATGTCAAGTTACCGGGGACGCAGCGACTGCAATAACAACGCCATTGGCATCGAGCTGGAGGGAGTTGACGACGCCCCCTTCGATGAGCGTCAATACGAAACACTGGTGAGCCTGTGTGCGGCCATTCTGCAACGCTACCCCATCACACAAGTTGCCGGACACGAACATATAGCGCCGGGACGGAAAACCGACCCGGGTAAGGGCTTCAACTGGTCACTTTTTCAACAATCTATGGGTTTGGCATCACAGCATTTTCCCGACGGGATTTTTTCACAAAACATCGACTGAATTGAGCGTGCTGCAACGGCTCGACCCTGATTCACCAACGCATTGCCCAAGGTCGGGCGGTGCGCATCCAGACTCTCCCCCCACAAGAATCGCTGGACGCGCCTCTGACTGGATTTGCAACAATTTGCAAGAATGCACTCATTCAAGCAGATACACTACTGGTAGTGCTTGAAATCACTGTAGACACCATATATAGTGTGTCATTCTCAAAAGTCGGCTCTTCCATCCTTAAATGAGTGGCTGCCCGCAGAGACAAGCGACCCCCATAAAACATAGTTACAGACGAGGACAAAATGCAGACTGTTTTAAACCCATCACCCGCCCGCCACACCGATGTTCCTGCCATGCACCGTACTGATGGCATCGAAGACACCGCGGCCCACTCACTGAGCCAATACCAGATCATCCGCCGTAACGGCGCAGTGGTGCCTTTTGAGCCCAACAAGATCGCCGTTGCCATGATGAAGGCTTTTCTGGCGGTGCATGGCACGCAAGGTGCCGCCTCGGCCAGCGTGCGTGAATCAGTCGACGGTTTAACGCAGGTTGTGATCCACGCCCTGATGCGCTCGCGTCCTGCCGGGGGCACGTTTCACATCGAGGATGTACAGGACCAGGTGGAGCTGGGCTTGATGCGCGGTGGTCATCATGAAGTGGCTCGTGCTTATGTTTTGTATCGGGAAAAGCGCACGCAGGAACGTGCCCAGCAATTGATCGCTACAGCAGCCACAACACCCTTGTTGCATGCCATCGACAAGGGTGAGCGCATCGTGCTTGATCTAACGCGCCTGAAAGACATCATCGAGTCGGCCTGCACCGGCTTGGGTGCCGACATCAAGCCTGAACCGATCCTGGCGGAGACGATGCGCAACCTGTACGACGGCGTCCCGATGGAAGAGGTGTACAAGGCCTCCATCCTGGCGGCACGCACGCTGATCGAGAAAGACCCCGATTACACCTATGCCACCGCCCGTTTGTTGTTCCACACCATTGCCAGCGAAGTCCTGGGCCGGGATGTGGTGCAGGCCGATATGGAACAAGCCTACCTCGATTACTTTCCCCAATTTATCAAAAAAGGAATTGACCACGAATTGCTCGACCAAAGGCTGCAACAGTTTGACCTGCAACGGCTAGG